>Ga0114948_10000230_pt1 | contig 20662 bp, 22 predicted proteins | sample CR04metaG_FD_83877 | JGI IMG/M metagenome (GOLD analysis project Ga0114948, IMG submission 83877) | Deep subsurface microbial communities from Mariana Trench to uncover new lineages of life (NeLLi) - CR04 metaG | ecosystem: Environmental > Aquatic > Marine > Ocean trench > Sediment | place...
AGGCCGCCGGCGTCCAGGTGACACCGACCCTGGATCGGCCGGTAGAGAATTTCGAACGGGTTGAACGCGCGCTGTCCGCCATCCAGGAAGCCCGCATGGCGGCCAAGAAGCGGGCTCGCGAGAAAGCCAGAGCCGCCAAGCTCGCCCGCAAGGGCCCGCAAGCCAAGATCACGGTGCGCGAGCCGGGTGCTTATTACCTGGACTCGGCGCGTATTGCCCAGGTGCTCGGCCGCAGCCAGAAGGCGGTGCAGCGACTCATCGACGCCGGTGGACTGGTGCTGCTCAATGGCGGCAAGCGCGTCGCCACCCTGGCCGCTGCCGGTAACACGGGCCTGTATTTCTATGGGCAAGGCATCGACAGCCAGTACACGGCAGAGAATGTCTACTGGCTCGCCGAGGGCAAAGGCCTCGCCATGGCACGCCGTGACGGCCGCCTGCCGGCGGCGGTTGCCGGCGACACGTTCAGCCACACCAGTCGCGCCGAAGGCAACCGCTATTCCTTGACGCACCTGTTCGACGACCCGGACGACGATTACTGGATGTGGGACTTCCGCTTCGAGGACCTGATCTTCCTCACCTACGAGCCCTGGTACACCGTGGCCAGCCCCGGCGTGGCGATCAGAGATGGCGCCGTGGCGCGTCTCACCGTGCGCCTGCACGGCGGCACGCAAACCGCCCTCGATACCGACCATCGCGCCACCATCACCTTCAACGGCAGTGAGCTCGGTACTGTCGAATTCGATGGCCTCTCGCCTGCCAGCGCCACTTTCGAGGTGCCGGTCGCTCTGCTCAACGACGGTGACAATCGGGTGGAGATCACCGGCCACGCGACCGGCATTATCGATCAGCCGAGCGTCTTCTTCATCAACGATTTCGCGCTCACCTATCCGCGCCGCTATCGCGCCGAGGACGGCAGCCTGGCTTTTTCCAGCGCCGGCCATCGCGTGGTGAGCGTGGACGGATTCGCCAACGACGACGTCCAGATCTGGGATTTAGGCAGCGCCCGCCGGCCAAAGCGGATCGTGAATGCCAGGGTCGAGGAGCTGGCCGCCGGTTACCGGTTGAGCTTCGCTGCGCCGAAGGCGCCGACACCTTATATAAGCTTCAGTACCAGCGCGGCCCGCGCTCCCGAAAGCATCATTGCCGATGTGCCGTCGGATCTGAAACGCCGCTATCACGGGGTCGATTACCTGATCATAACGGCCAGCGATCTCATGGACGCTGCCGAGGGCCTGGCGGAGTACCGTCGCGCCCAGGGTCTGCGCACCAAGGTGGTGGACATCGAGGACATCTATGACGAATTCAACCACGGCATCCGGAACGCGGATGCCATCTGGTCGTTCCTGCTCCATGCCCACACCCGCTGGCGGACTGGCCCGCGCTACGTGGTGCTCGCCGGCGAGGGTTCCTTCGACTACAAAAACTACCTGGGCTACGGCGACTCCATCGTTCCGACATTGCTGACGCCCACACCCCAGGGCCTGTTCCCCTCGGACAACCTCTATGCGGACGTGGTGGGCAACGACTGGCTGCCGGAGATGGCCATCGGGCGGCTGCCGGTCATCGACGCCGCCGAGCTGCTGGCCGTGACCGCCAAGATCGCCGCTTACGAGCAGGCCCAGGGGGACTGGCAGCGGCGGGTGGTGGTGGCCGCCGATCGGCCGGACCTGGGTGGTGACTTCCCCAGGGACAGCGACCAGGTGGCCGATCTCATGCCCCCCAGCTACGCCATCGAGCGCATCCATCTGGACGAGCTGCTGCCAGACGATGCCCGCAGCCGAATGCTCTCAGCCTTCGCAAGCGGTCGCGCCTTCGTCAACTTCTTCGGCCATGCCGGCTTCATGAGTCTCGGTAACACCGATCTCATCAACGTGTCCGACGTGCCTGGACTCGGCAATGGCGAGCGCCTGCCAGTGGTCACGGCTTTTACCTGCCTGGCCGGGCAGTTCGGATTCCCGGGGCAGGAATCCATCGCTGAAACCCTGGTCATTTCCCCCGACGGCGGCGCTGCTGCCATGTGGTCACCAAGCGGACTGTCACTGAACAATCGCGCAAAACTCCTGAGTGAAGGCTTCTACTCCAGCACCTTCGGGCAGGGCGAGCTGGTTATCGGTGAGGCGATCCTCCAGGCCCAGGCCCACTACGCCAGGGACGGGGTCGATAAGTACCTGTTGGACGTCTACAACCTGATCGGCGACCCGGCGACGATCATGAAATAGGGATCACACATCAAATAATAATCTTTCGGATCAATATGTTAACCCAGAAACCTCGATTGGATATCAACTCTCCCACGATATGCCACCGGATTGCTGAGCGTTTCGGTTCTTTGCAAGGAGCCCGCGACCGGAATTTTCCACCAGGTACCCGTTTCGTGAGGGATGCACAGTTTCAGGGGGATCGTTGCTGTTATGTTGCAGCCGCGATGGATCAGGGGACGCGCGATCTCGGCTGTGGGTCAAAGGGGCCACCACTCCCTGCTCCGCTCAGCTCGAGGGACACGAGCATCCGACGTTGATTTGGATCACAATGTTCCAGCAAGCTAAAATCTCAAATCATGGGTACCTTTCGGAAGGGAGCCGGAATTGTGTTGTTGGTCATTATCGTCTCGCGGCGCGCGCGGCCAGCCTTCCCGACATACAATCCGTGAGCATGAGTGTCTCCACCGGCGACGTGTATCGATGCCGTGACAACCTCGTCACCCGCGAGATCGTCGGCGAGACGATCATCGTACCCATCACTGGCGAGCTGGCCGATCTTCAGCAGGTGTATTCCTTGAACGCGACCGGTGCGTTCGTATGGCAGCGCCTGGACGGCAGCGCGTCGCTGGAAATCATTCACCAGGCCCTGACCACGCACTTCAAAGTCCGCAAGAAGGACGCATGGGAGGACCTGGTGGAGCTGGTTGCGGATCTCACCCGGGCAAGCCTCATCGAGAAGGTTCAATGACCATGTCTTCTAGCACGCACGATCCACAGGACGATAGAGATTATTTTGCCGACTTCACGCGCCGGGTGATGGCGGCACGCATTCCACTGGACGGCAGTATCGAGCTCACCCATCGCTGCAACCTGCGCTGTGTGCACTGCTATCTGGGCGACCAGAACGCCATCCGCACGCACCGTCACGAGGAGATGTCGACGAAACAGGTGATGACGCTCATCGATGAGATCGTTGAAGCGGGTGCGCTGAACTTCACGTTCAGCGGCGGCGACCCCATGATGCGCAAGGATTTCGCCGAGCTCTATGTGTACGCCGTGAAGAAAGGACTGCTGGTCACGGTCTTCTGTGATGGCGTGCTGATAAGCGACCGCATCATCGAAGTATTCAAGCGTTTCCCGCCCAGCAACGTGGAGGTGAGCATCTACGGTGCCACCCGGGAGACCTACGAAGCCATCACTCAGGTCAAAGGATCCTTCTCGCGCTGCCTGGCGGGCATCGACCGTTTACACAAGGCTCGCCGCAGCTTTCGTTTGAAAACCGTACTGATGACCGGGAACCGTCACGAGCTCGCGGCCATGCGCGCGCTGGCCAAGTCCTACGGCGTGGATTTCTACTTCGACACCGCCATCTTTCCGTGCCTGCCCCACCGCGACAACGGTGGCGGCGCCAATCGCGACCTGGGCAAAGCCAGCCCCGCGAGCATGGACGTTGCGCCTCCGAGCCTGACCCGGCCGATGGCCCTGCGCCTGGCACCCGAAGAGGCTGCCGCGGCACAGCTCTCGGACCCCGAGAATGTGCAGGAGCTGGCCGATCTTTATGTGCGCACCAAAGACATTCCCGAGAGTGATCGCTTGTATGTGTGCGGTGCCGGTCAGAGCACCTTTCACGTGGACCCTTATGGAAATCTGCAGCCCTGCCTCATCAGCACCAACGTCGATTACAACCTCCGCGACGGCGGCTTTCTGAAAGGCTGGAACGGGCCCATCGCCGCCATACGCGATATCCGGATAAGTGCCGATAGTAGTTGCAAGAGCTGCGACAAACAGTCCATGTGCAGCGGCTGCCCGGCAATGTTCTTCGCCGAGAACAACGCCGGCGACCGTAAATCCGACTACATCTGCCGGACTACCCATGCCCTGTTCGACGGCATCAAGGACACCGTGAACGCCATACTGGAGACGCCTTCATGAAGAAGCACGACAATGATACGAAACCCGGCCGACAGCCCTACGAGAAACCGCGCCTGAGAAGCTTTCCTCTGGCCGCCGACGAAGTGCTCGCCAAGGGCTGCAAGACGACGACCCCGGGGACGGGATTTCAGGGCGCCAATTGTGCCGCCGGCGGATGCTTTCAGATCGGTTCCTGACCGAGAGCCTTCGGAGCAGCCAGGGTGAACGCCACACCGACCCCGCGCAAGCGCAGCACGGCAACGCCGCAACAGATGCCGGGCACGACGGCGCTCTGTCTCAGCGTCGCCGGGGTGTGTCTGCACTTTCGCGGCGGCGAGCGCATTCGCCTGGCCGCGCCCATGGACTGCTACTCGACCTTTCTGCGCGCCTCGCCGGCGGATGGCCCCTGCATCGATACCGTCGAGATGGAGGTCATCGAAGGCGAGGTGCCGCGGCCGGATCTGCTCGAACCAGTGTTCGATACCGGCGATGCCTGGGAGCTATCGGCCGACGACCGGCGCTACGTATTTCGCACACGCATTCGACCGGATAACGACAAGCCACTGTGGAGCATGACCATCGACCGCGGATTCAACCACGGAAGAATCTACTGCAGCAAAGAACTCTTCGTTACTTCCGGAAAATCCATGCTCGCGCGCCACATCGTCCAGTATCCGCTGGATCAGCTTCTGATGATTCACGTGGCAGCGGCGCGCTCGGCGGCAGTGCTGCTGCACGCCGCCGGCGGCAACATCGATGGCAATGGCGTGCTGTTCGCCGGCCCGTCCGGCGCCGGCAAGAGCACGATTTCGCGCCTGCTGGGCGACGGCGGCAGCGCCCGTTTCCTGAGCGATGACCGCATCATGCTGCGCCGCTTCGGCGGCAAACTCAGCATGTACGGAACCCCCTGGCCCGGAGACGCCGGGGTTGCAATCAACGAGAGCGTGCCTCTCAAGGCCATTTGCTTTCTGCGCCACGCCGACGAGACCTCCCTGCGCCCGTTGAAGCCGGAGCAAGTCCTGCAGCGCCTGCTGCCCGTGACGTCCATCCCCTGGTACGAATCCGAGCTTGCCGGCAATGCCCTGAACCTGTGTGAATTCTTGATCGAGCACTACCCCGCATACGAGCTCTCCTTCCGTCCCCAGGCCAATGATTTGAATTCGGTACTGGAAGAGTTCTCCGCCGCCGCCTGATGTCCGTGTGTTCCCCCGGTTCCGCTTTACCCGGCCCCCCCGACACGCTCCTGCCCGCACTCATCGAGGATCTGCTGGCCCGCGGAGCGCAGGTGCGGCTCGCCGTAGGCGGTGTCAGCATGGCGCCGCGACTGCGCGATCACGATTGCGTCTTGATCGAAGCTCTACAGGGTAAAGATGCACGCTACGGCGATCTGGTGCTGTTTCGAAATGCGGCTGGCACCCTGATGCTGCACCGCGTGATACGCCGTTGGCGCGACGGCAGACGGCGGCACCGGCTTCAAACCCGCGGCGACGCCTGTGTGCGTCTCGATGAGAGCATCGACGCAACCCGCGTACTCGGACGGGTGCGCAGAATTGAAAGAGCAACCGGCGCCAGCATCGACCTGGACACGGCAGCGGAACGTTTCCGTGCCCTGGCCATCGGCGCCGGCAAGCTCCTGTGCTCGGCACTCTACTACAAGCTACGTTTTTTTGATCGGGGACAGTCTTTAATTGGGGACAGATCTATTTTCTCTGTAGTATCCCCATCCGACGTTTCCCTCTTCAGAGACCGGATTCTGCGCCGGGCTCGATGACGGGCGCCTCGAGGGAATTGCTCAGTACGCGTTCAATTCCTGTTCGCGGCTGAGCAGTAATGAATCGTCCGGCCAATCATCCACGACCAGCGGCCCGGAATTCACCGGTGGGTCGGGGCGCGGTTCGGTCGGCTGCGTCTCCGAGACGCCTACATCCGGACCCACCCGCGGCCAGGCGCGTTTCGTTTTGACTTCGTCCTTGTCGCCGGATTTCTTGTCGCCGGGAAAGGTGAGCGGGCGCAGGCTTTCCATCTTGCTGCGGAATTCATCGGTCACCTGCGCCGCCTCGGCAGCGTTCTGCACCGCGCGCGGTGTGATCAACACCACGAGCTCGGTGCGCACCTGCTCGTTGGTGGTGGTGCCGAACAGTGGCCCGATTATCGGCAGGTTGTAGAGACCCGGTATGCCCGAACGGACCACCACCTTCTGCTCGCGAATGAGGCCACCGAGGACCACCGTCTGGCCACTTTGCACGGCCACCGAGGTCGTGATGCTGCGCTTGGAGATAATCGGCGTAAGGGTACCCGCCTCGCTCTCGGATGACACCTGGCTGACCTCCTGCTCCACATCCATGATAACCAATCCGCCGGGATTGACACGTGGCGTCACGGACAATAAGACACCCGTATTGCGGTACTCGATATTGTTGATGATAGGCGCAATCCCACCGGCAACGGATTGCTGCTGCTGGGTGGTGATCGGCACTTCGTCGCCCACGTCGATGGTGGCGGTCTGGTTGTTGAGCACCATCAGAGAAGGTGACGAAATGATATTGAGGCGTGAATCTTCGGCAAGCGCGTTGAGAACCGCGCGCACGGAGCCCGCCTTGTCGACTATCGAGTAGGAAAATCCGGGCACGATGGCAGCGATCCCCGCGGCGCCCAGATCAAGCTGGCCGATGCCCTCCTTGCTACCTAGTTGATTCGTGAAGAACCACTCCATACCGTACTTGAGGTCGCCCTTCAAAGTGATCTCGGCAATGGTCGCCTCGATGAGCACCTGTTGCGGTGGTATGTCGAGGCGGCGCAGCGCCGCCTCCATCTGCTTGTACTGCTGCGACGTAGCCAGGATCACGAGGGCGTTATTGATCTCGTCGGCGATGATGCGGATCTGCGCGCCCTCGGTGATGGCAATTCCCTCTCCCCCGAGCATGGCAGTGGGAATCAAAGTCGGCGCAGCCGCTGTTTGGCCTTCGACCACGACCGGAGCGGCCGCCTCGCCCTCACCGGGTTGCTGGGGCAACGAGATTTCCGTCGCCACCAGCCCGGGAGCCAGCTCCGGCGGCGCCACAATCGCGAAGCCGCTCTCAGGTTGAAAAACCTCGCCCAGCACGGCCGCCAGATCGGCGGCCTTGCCGTTTTGCACGCGGTAGACGAACAGGCGCTTACCAGTACCGCCGCTGTCGCGATCCAGGCGTTCCACCCACTCGCCGACCTTCTTCAGATACTGCGGCCGCGACGTGATGACGAGGAGTGCGTCGAGGCGTTCCAGTGTGGTGAAGTGGATGAGTCCGGCAAGCGGACTTTCGCCACTGTCGCCGAATACGGCTTGGAGCTCATTGGACAGGGTCTCGGCATCAACGAAGTCCGGTGTAAACAGAGCTACCGACATGCCCGCCAGCCAGTCGACGTCGAATATGCGCACCGTCTCCAGGAGTCGCGCGAGCTCCGGTCCGCCGCCCGCCAGGATCAGCAGGTTGCGAAGCGTATCGACACGCACGACGTTACCGGGGGCGGTGAAGGGTTCGAGGATCTTCTGCATCTCCGCGGCCGCAATGTACGACAGCGGCACCACCTGCACGCGGTAGCCACGCGGCAAGGCCAGGCCGGAATCGCCCAACTGCGGAGCCAGCATGCCGCGCACGGCACTGTCCCTGGGCACCACGTTAAAGAGCCCGTTCTGGAACACCAGCGCTGCGCCGTTCATTTGCAGCAACAGCTCCAGCGTCGGGATCAGGGCGTCCCTGGACAGGGGTTTGCTGGTCTGCAGTGTCACCGCGCCCTGGACCGCCGGATCGATGCTGTAGTTCTCGTCCAGGAGATCACCGAGGATGACCTTCACCACCTCGCGCAGATTGGTGTTCTCAAAGTTGAGCGTGATGTTGCCCTCACCGACGGCCCCCGGCTCCCGACCGGGGGTGCCCACGAAGACCCCGGTGCCAGGCTCATAGAATGCCGCCGGACGCGGTGCACGCGCAGTTACCAGCTCCTCCGTGGGCTGCGTGACGACTTCACGCGTGGCCTCGGCCACGGCCGCAGCCCGCTGCGACTCACCGACGGTGTAGCCTTTGACGATATCGGGATGCATGGCCTCGCAGCCGGACAGCAGAACACCGGCGACCGCGCATAGCAGGCCGCCGGTGCGACGCATCGCATGATGCGCGCTTACCGCACGGGAGCTTTTCACGTTTTTATATTGAATAATTTACTTTTAAAACATCTTCTCAAGTATTGCCGCTTACCTACTGATATTCAAGGAAATAGCGTCCTTTTTTGACCTACGGACGGGATCTGGAGCAGAGCCCGGAAACGGCGCGCGGCAGCGGCGCTCAATTGCCGCTGGTGCGCGGGATCTGCAGGGGCTGCCGGGGGCCGCGCTTGGGCCGCCGCGGTCGCTTCGGCAGCGCTTGCGCGTCGCCGCCGGCGGGTTGCTTGGAGGCGTCGGCGGCGCGCCGCTTGGGTGACCTGGGCACCAGCACCGGCGCTCCGAAGGTGCGCAGGGACAGCTCCTCACGGGTGTCGCCGTTACGGAGCACGGCCCCATCCGCGTGGATCTCCTCCACCCGCCAGCCGGCCAAGCTGTCTCCCTCCCTGACCCGGCTCACACTGCCGGTGGCGGTGTCCATCAACAGTGCGATGCGCTCATCATCGACGATGATGATGGCGGAGAGCGCGTAGCGATTGGCATTCGGCCTGGCGGCTCGGGGCACGGTTAGCGCGGATTCCGATTCCGCCGCCGGCGGTTCACGGTTGGGCATGAACAGCGGCCGCGTCAGCGTTTCGGAGAAGTTTTCCCGGGCCGCCAGGGCGAACAGCGGCGCCGGAGAAGCCGCGGCCGGCGCGCTGCCCCGGCCGATGAATGGACGGCCGGAGCCCGCACCAACCTCGAAATGCAGCTCGGCGGCCAGCAATGCCGCCAGCACCGCCAGGGTCAACAGCAACCAGCCAGGAGAACGTGCGTGCATCACGCGGGCTCCTCCGTGTCACGCATGTAGCCGTAGAGATTAAAGCGCACGTCCAGCAGATCGACGCCCTGTGTCGTCCGGCGCCGTTTGCGCGCGCCCCGGGACAGGATGACGATGTCATCGGTCAGCAGATAGGGCAGATTGTTTTCCAACTCATAGAGCACACGTTGCAGGGCATCGGTGGAAACCGCCATGCGCACGTTGACGATGACGCGCTTGAATCCCTGTTCCGTTTCGGTGGGGAGAACCTGGGTGCTCGTGAGCGTGCCGCCGCTGCTGTTGACCACCGATTTCATCCGCGCTTGCAAGGCTGCCGCGGCCAGCGGCTCGCTTTCCTGGACGAGCACATAGCGATCCAGATCATCGGTCTGCTCGAGCTCCCCGACCGCCGACTGTAATGCGCCGATCTGCGTCGACAGGCGTGAATAGCGGGCGATGTTGTCCTCGCTCTGGGCGATGGCGTCACGATTGCTCAGGAACCCGCTCCAGATCGGCAACACCACGACGCGCACGACCGCCGCCAGGACCAGAAACAGCAGAAGCATCGCCAGAATGCGTCGTTGAAGCCGTGGCAGACGCGCGATCACGAATCCCGTCCCCCGGGGCTGCCCGCCAGAGCGGGCCCTGGCGGCGACGTGATGCTCGCCGAAAGATGAAACCGTTCGCGGCCACTTGCCCCGTCCTGGGTCACGGGGGAAGCGAAGTGCACGTCCTCGAGAAAGCGTGATTCCTCGAGCTTCGCAATCAACGCGGATGCCCGCGTCGAGGTACCCTGCAAATGCACCTTGCCGTCACGGATCTCGACGCGAAACAACCAGGTGTCGTCGGGCAGTCGCGCGCTCAACTCTTCGAGCAATTCCACCGACGCCGGCTGCCTGACTTTCTGTGCAAACAAGTACCGAAAGCGGGCCTGGTGCTGGTCGATGCGCTGCTGAAGATTCGACGCGGTGGTGGCGGCAGCACGGATCTCGGCCAGGCGGGCACGGGATTGGTCCAGGTAGCGTTGTTGCTGCAGCATCGGAATGGCGACCACCGCAACCAGGAGCGCAAGATTCGCTACCAGCAACAGGCGATAGAAGCCACTCGTGACCCGCAACCCGGCACCAGCGGGCACGAAGGTAAAGACCCGTTGGTCCTGCTCAGGTTTACCCTCGCCCTGCTCCGGCGCCAGATCCCAGCCGGCGATGGGGTTCAGAATTTCGTCGACCACCGTTCGCGGCACCACCGAGAGCTGAACGGTGAGCTGCTGCGTCTGCGCCCGGCGCGCCACCACCCGGTAGTTGAAATACACCTGCTCGGCGCGAAAAGGCGTCTGCCGTTGCATCTCGAAGCCCAGAACCTGGCGCAGATTCTCTTCGGCGGCAAGAGGAAGCTGGATCTGCTTGACCAGCAGCTTTTCCGGCGGCACGGTAACCTCGACGCGCGTGGATTCGCCCTTCAGCGCCGCCAGGGTTGCGGCCATGCGTTCGGCGGCGTCGGGCAGGGTCGTATCGATACGGCCGAGCTCTTCGAGTCGGCCGTTGTCACGCCGGCTGATCCGCACTTCGTCGTGGCCGGGCGACAGCAGCAAGGTATCGTGACGCCGCTCGAAACGACGCCGCCACGCCCGGGGCAACATGCCGGCAAGCTCGGAACGCCACCAGTGGAAGAATTCACTTACGCCCACCAACTCAGGCCCACTAATCGATCTCGGAATCGGGAATGGAATCGAACCAGGCAACGATCACAAAGGGTTTGCGGGCGTCTCCGGTCAGCTGGACCACGGCCCGGCGACTCGCGCGCGCGCCTGCCGGCAGCTCGCCCACCGCCTCGACAGTGTAGACCCTCGACTCCGCCCGGGACAGATAGCGTGCTCCGGGGGACAGCAGCTCCACCGGCAGACGCGGCGGCGCCTCGCCATCTGCCGACTGCCCGGCGTATGTGGCTTCCCGGGCGGCGATGAAACGATCCACCACACCGGCGTCGAGGCCCGGAACCGCGAGCAGCACCTGTCTGGACGCCGTCATCGGATCCACCTGGGGCGCCCACGAGTACACGGTCATCCGGGGCGCCAGCCGCGCGTAGGCTTGCGCATCCACCGGCAGCACTTGGGTGAGCTCCGCGACGCTCAGAAAGGCACCATCCCGGGATCCGAAGGGGCGGCCGCTGGCCTTGTAGTGCCGGTCCTCGGCACCATCGGGACGGGCCCGCTTGTCCGGATCCCGCCAGTCGAGGATGGCGCCGGCGATGCGCTGGGCCTGTCCGGCGTCCGCGATCTCGCCGCTTTCGGCAAGGGAGCGCAACAGCCCCCGAATGAGCGCCTCCGGGGCGCCATTCAAATCGATCTTGCCGTTTTCCGACAACAGACGGATCTGCATGCTGCCATCGCCGAAGGGCAGCTCATAGAGTCGCCCGTCGGCGATCCAGCGCGGGCCCACCGGGCCCGCAAGCAACGCGACTATGCCGCGCCGGATGCCCGCATCGGCGATGGCCTCGGCGCGGGCACGCTCCACCAGATTGCTTGCGAGACGCGTCTCGATGCGCATGCTGAAGGCGAAGCTGGCGGCGATGACGCTCAACAGCACTCCCGCCCAGAGAACGATGACCAGGGCGAATCCCTCCTGGGTGCCACTGGGCGAAGGCGATCTCACTGCACCAGCCCCGGCGCCAGGATCGACCCTTGCCCCAGTCCCGGATCATCCACCCGGCTCTGCTGTCCCGGCCCCCCGGGCGCCGCCGAGCGTTGATAGCGCACGGCATCGGTGGGCAGACGGAAAATCATCTCAGGCCAGTGGCCCACGAGCTTGCTGTGGATGCGCAGCCTTACCAAGCGCGGCAGGCGCTGCCTGCCCTGCCAGCTCGTGTGCCAGGACTCCTCGCCGTCTTCCCCGGTGGTGCCGAAATAGGCGAACTGCGCGCTCTCGAGGTTTTCCAGCAACGGCCGCACCAGATCATCGACGCCCGGCTTGCCGGGCTCGGCATCGGGATGCAGCAAGCGCCGCGAAACCACCAAGCTCGCACCGTCGTCCTGCTGGTCGACCTTCAGCGTCATCTCGTACATGCCACCCTGACCGAGGTAGGTGGGCATGGCCGTGACGAACACCAGGCCCTGCGCTTCGCCATCGAACCACAAGCGCCAGGCGCGGCTCTCACTGATGGCGAGGGGAAATGCCTGGGTCGTGTGTCTGCGTATGAAGGATCCCGCCAGGCGCAGCTCAGAGACCGCGGCGTGGCTGCGCTCGCCGCTTTCCCAGCTACGGATGGCCAGGCGGTAACCGGCATACAGGACCGTAATCACAAGGGCGAAGATGGTGATGGCTACCAGCACCTCCAGCAGCGTAAAACCCTTGCTGGCCGGTTGCCTCACAATTGCGCCGGGCCCAGCAACATCGACGTCAGGGACACACTGTGCGCGCTGCCGCCCTCTTCCCAGAAGACGTCCACACGAACCGTCAACGGTTGCAGCATGCGATCCACCACCGGCATCTGGTCATCGAGATACGGGCTCACCGTGACCCGCCAGTGGTAGGGACCATCGCCGCTGCCGGTCGATACACCCTCGCGCAGGGGCTGCGCTACACCGAGCGCGGCCAGCCGCGATTGCGCGATCACCGTGGCCCGGCTGTACTGATCGCCGGCCCGGGCCGCCCGCAGGCCGGCGCTGAAAACCTGGAACAAGGCCCCCAGCAGCATGGCGAGTATGGTGAAGGCGACCAGCACTTCGAGCAGGGAAAACCCCCGACAGGCGCGGCGGGTCATCATCGCCCCATGGCCTCTTCGACCACGGACTCAATCACGCGGACCCTACCGGTGAGCCAGTCGACGTTAACCAGATAGCGTAAGCTTCCGGTGGAGAGCGTGATGCGCCCGCCCGTCGAGCTGCCGTCGGGAAAGAATCGGATGGCACCGCGCTGGGCGCTCTGCTGCTCCGAGCGCGCCGTGAACAGCACGATATCGATGCGCTTCGGTAGCTTGTGCACCCGTTGTTCACCGGGCAGCTGGAATTCGTGCTTGACGACATCGAGACCGAGGGTCGCGGAGCGATTGTCGTTGAGCGCCCGGTTGCGCGTATACCGGAGTCCCGCGGCAAGGGATCGCGCCGCGCTCTTGAGCTCGACCACCTGGCCGCCGCCAAGGGACGGCACCACCACGGCAGCCGTCAGCGCCAGAATGAACAGCACCGCGAGTAGCTCGATCAGCGTGAATCCGGTCGTCAAAGGCCTCACGTGACTGACGGGCTCCTCACTCCCAGCTCACGATGTCCTTCTGCTCCCCCTCACCGCCTTCGCTGTTATCGGCTCCCAGAGACATCAGATCGTAGCTGCCGTTCTTGCCGGGATAGCGGTAGACGTAGCTGTGACCCCAGGGATCCTTGGGGATAACCTTTTTCTTCAAATACGGGCCATCCCACCGGTCGGCCCCGGGGGGTTTCTCGACCAGGGCCTCCAGGGTCGGTGGAAAGCTGCCCACTTCCAGGCGATAGAGATCGATGCTGGCCCCCAGCGCCTCGATCTGGATGCGCGCCGAGTCGCTGCGCGCACCGGACACCCATTTCAGCACCTGGGGCACGGCGAAAGCCGCAATGAGACCGAGAATCACGATCACCGCCAGTAATTCGATGAGGGTGAAGGCCTTTTGAACAGGGGACAGATTTGAAATCTGTCCCCGCCTGTGCACAGGTTCGAGTGTAATTTTCACTGCTAGAAAGCCAGATCGTTGATACTTAGAATCGCCATCACCACCGACAGTATGATCGCGGCGATGACCACTGCGAGGCCGAGAATGAGGGTTGGCTCCAGCACTGCCATCAACCGCCGCAACGCCGACTGCACCTCACGCTCGTAGATTTGCGCGAGCTGCATGAGCATCGCCTCCAGATTACCGCTTTCCTCGCCCACCTGCATCAGGTGTCCCGCCAGGGGTGGGAACACGCGTGCCTCGGTCAGCGGCCGCGCCAGACCCTCTCCCTGACGCACCTGCTCGATGACGCGGCGAATGCCCTCGGCGATGACTTGATTGGCCACCACCTCTTTGGCGATGGCGATGGCGTCCAGCAACGGAACGCCATTGCCGAGCAGGGTGCCGAGGGTGCGGGTGAAGCGCGCCGCCTCCAGCCTGGCGATGAGCGCGCCTACCAATGGCAGGCGCAGCAGGCGGCTGTCCCAACGCAACCGGCTCGCGGGTTGGGCGTACTGGCGCCGCATGAATAGATAGAGCCCCACAGCCGCCAACGCCATCAGCCACCAATAGTTCTCTACCAAGCCGCCGGCGGCCACCACCAGCCGCGTGAACCAGGGCAACTGCTGGCCCGCTTCTGCGAACATCTGTGAGATTTTCGGGATCACCAGTCCGAGGATGACGGCCATGGAGAGGACGCCAACGACCACCAGCACGACGGGGTAGAGCAGCGCGGACAAAACGGAATCCCGCAGCTCCCGGGAACGCTCCATGAACTCCGCCAACCGCGCCAGCGCCACATCCAGCGCACCGCTGGCCTCACCGGCCTTGACCATGTTGCGGTAAAAGCGCGAGAACAAACGCCCATGGGAGTCGAGCGCCGCCGACAGAGACGCACCGCCACGCACCTGGGCCAGCAATTTCTCCAGCACCCCCCGAAACGGCGACTTGTCGGCGATAGCGATCAGCATCTCGAGGGCCTTGTCCAGCGCCAAGCCCGCCTGCAGCAGGGTTGCGAGCTCGATGGTGAACACGTTGACGTCCGCGCGGCCGGGCCGGCGGCGCTGGAAAGTGAAAGCGGACGGCGTCTCGCTGGATACGGACCGGGTGATCTCCTCGGCCCGAATGGGAATGTGTCCGTCGGCCTGAAGGCGGCGAATGACGGCGTCCTGGTCGACCGCCTCCATTTCGCCCTGCACGACATCGCCGCTGTTGGTCGCCGCCTTGTACTCGAATATCGGCACGTCAATCAGGCCTCGCGCGTCACGCGTTCGACTTCTTCCACGCTGGTGATACCGGCAAGCACCTTGTGCAATCCGTCCTCATGCATGCTGGTGAATCCTTCCGCGGCGGCTGTAGCGCGGATGGCCGCGGCGTCATTGTGATCGAGAATGCTCTGGCGCACGCCCTCGGACATGACCAGCAACTCCAGAATGCAGATACGGCCGCGGTAGCCGGTCTTGTCGCAGGCTTCGCACCCCGTGGGCCGGTGGATGGTCAGTTCCGGGGAATCGGAAATCCGTGTCAGGCCCAGTTCCTGGCCAAGCTCGGCGGAGACTTCGTAAGGCTCCTTACAGTGCTCACACAAAATGCGCACCAAGCGCTGTGCCAGTACGCCGTTCACGGTCGTGGTCAGCAGGAAATCCTCCACACCCATGTCCAGCATGCGTGTAACGCTGCTGGCCGCATCATTCGTATGCAGGGTGGACAGCACCTTGTGACCTGTGAGCGCGGCCTGCACCGCTATCTTGGCGGTTTCGAGATCGCGCATCTCGCCGATCATGATCACGTCCGGGTCCTGTCTGAGTATGGAGCGCAAGGCGTTCGCGAAGCTCAATCCGATCTCCGGCTTCACCTGGATCTGATTGATGCCCTCGAGCTGATACTCAACCGGATCCTCCACTGTGAGAATTTTCTTGTCCGGCGTATTCAATGCATGCAAAGCCGTATAGAGCGTCGTCGTCTTACCGCTGCCGGTGGGACCCGTGACCAGAATAATTCCCTGGGGCCGCATGAGAATTTCTTCGAATGCCCGCCGTGCGGCGCCATCGAAGCCAAGGGATTCGAACTCCAACGGCAGGCTGCCTTTGTCGAGAATACGCATGACCACGCTTTCACCGTGCATGGTCGGAACCGTCGAAATGCGCATATCGATCTCGCGACCCTCGACGTGCTGCATGATACGCCCGTCCTGGGGCAATCGCCGCTGCGCGATGTTCAAATTCGCCATCACCTTGATGCGCGAAACCACGGCCGCGGTGGAGCGCACCGGTGGCGCTTCCACGTCCCGCAGCACACCATCGATGCGATAACGGACCTTGAGCGTGTTTTCGAAAGGCTCGATGTGAATATCGGAGGCTTGCACCTTGAGGGCACGGGTGATGAGCGTATTCACCAGGCGGATTATCGGTGCTTCGCTTGCCAAATCCTTGAGATACTGAATGTCGTCGACGTCGATCTGTTGGTCAACATGGTAATCACCGGCGATCTGTGCAAGCGCTCCGGAACCATTGCTGTACTGGCGCTGAATCGCCGCCTCGATTTCTGAAATGATGCCGACGCGCGCGACGATAGGCTTGCCCAGTGCGAGCTCCATGGCGTCGGTGGTGAAGTGATCCAGGGGATCGGCCATCGCCACGAGCACATGCTCCGGCGTCTCTTCCAGCGGAACGACACGCGCGGCCGCGAGAAACTCCGGCGTCACGCGATCGGAAACCGCCGGAGTCTGTGGATAGGCCTCGGCGGCCGCAAGCTCCAGATCCAGCTCTTCTGCAAGGGTTTCCGCCAGATCGCGTTCGGCGAGCATTCCCAGTTGCACCAGCAGAGGCCCGAGCCGCTCACCGCTGTCCTGCTCCAGGCGCCGCGCCTGCTGGAGCTTGTCGGGCTCGAGCTTGCCGCGCTCCACCAGCAACTCGCCAAGGCCGGTACTCAACGACGAATGCCTGGTCGATTGGGCGTCGGAGGTGAGATCACGCATGTTCGGTTTCGCATGCGCGCTGCACGCGAAAAGGGCTGGCGTCACTTGCTGGGACTGCGCACCCGGACGATCACGTCTACCCGGTCGACCACCTTTCCTGCGGGCATCTCCGGCAGCCCACTGAGCGTGATTTCCCCAGGGTCGATGTCTTCGAGGGTGCACGAGTCTACATCGTAGAAGTGGTGATGATTGCTGCAGTTGGAGTCATAAAATACCTTGCTGGGATCGACGATGACCTCGCGCACCAATCCCTTTGCGGCGAACAGACCGAGGGTGTTGTAGACCGTGGCTTTGGACACCGTCAGCTCTCCCTGGGTGAGGGCACAAAGCACCTGCTCTGCAGACAGGTGCTGGGGCCGGGCAAGCAATATCCTGGCGATTTCGACACGCTGTGGCGTCGGCGTGATGTCACAAGACGCGAGGGTCCGGGCGGCGCGTGCACGCTCAGCCGCCAGTGGCGAGTGGTCAGAGCCGTCCGTTTGGGATTTCCTGGTCGATGACATAGCTTGCCGGGTGCCCGCGCATACCGGGCCACATCTAGCGCTGATTTCTCAGTATACGACCTAAGTTCCCGTTCGGTCTAGGAATTGTCCCCGTTCGCGAACCCTGCGCAAGACCACAAAATTGTGGGTCCCGGTGCCTTTCGTCGGTCTCCAGCGGCCGTTTGTCGATTCCATCATGGTCCACCGTGGCGAAGGATGCTATTGGTTGCCTATCGGGAAGCCGTTGGCCCCGGTCACCGGGTCGTGGCAGCATCGAATGCGCTGCGACCAGGAATGCGACCGAGAAGATACGCATCTGGTCAACAGGTTTTAGCACGTGAATTGGAGTAGCACCATGAGAACGATATTCCTAGCTGCGATGTTGAGCGCCGTGACCGCCTTGCTCTCGGCGCAAGCCTTCGCCGATCCCGTCAAGCGCGTTCTGCCCCAGGGCAAAGACGGTGACTATTACTACTATCAGGTGAAATGCGAGAACGGCACCGAAGGCAGTGTCGTCGTCCAAGACAAAGAGAAAAACGTCTGCGCCCAGGCACTCGGAGGCAAGCGCATCTGCAATGCCGGCTGGAACGTGCAGAGAGCGGCGGAGCATGCCTGCCGGTAAGGCGGATATAAGATGAAACATCAACGCGGATTTACCATCGCCGAGCTGATGATCGTGGTCGTCATCGCGGGCGTGCTTGCTGCCGTTGCTGCGCCCAACATGTCCGATTTCGTCAAGAACAACGCGCGCGCCACGCGCGTGAACACCATGGTGTCGGCGCTGCATTATACCCGCGGCCAGGCGGTCACCCGTAACGCGCGCGTGTCATTGTGCAAGAGCGCGGGTGGCACCGCTTGCGATGCGGTCGGCGTGGGTGGTGCAGGTAATTTCGCCGGCGGCTGGATCGTGTTCACCGACGGCGGCGTACGCGGAACCGTCGACGGCGGCGATTTGGTGCTGCGCGTCTTCCAACCGGACATGGGCGGGTTCGCGACCCTCACCGGGATCAATACGCCCATCGGCGCCATCCGTGGCCTGTCCTACGAGAACACGGGGCTTGGCTGGGATCTGGTTCCGCCAGCGGGCGTCATCGCGGTTTCGGCAGGCACCCTGTTCCGGTACTGCGATGACCGCGGCCCGCCGAAAGCACGCGGCATCGTCATTTCTCCCACCGGTTACCCGAGTCTCACCAGGGACACCAACGGTGACGGCACGGACGACTTCGGTGGTGTCAATCTGGTGTGCCCATGATGAAACACAAAACATTCAACCCTGCACGACGCCGGCGTGGACGCGGCTTCAGTCTCATCGAGGTGCTGGTCGCCTTGCTGGTCCTGGCCATCGGGCTGCTCGGCCTGGCGGCCCTCCAGGCCCAGGGGCTGCGCTTCAATCACGACGCCTATATCCGTACCCAGGCCACGCATCTCGCCTACGACATCGTCGATCGGATGCGTGCCAATAGCGCGAATGCCGCAGCGTATACGGCGCCCGATACAGGTGCTGGGTGTAATCCGTTGGCCGCCACCGTCACCGATGATCTCAATTGCTGGTACCGCGGCCTGACAGCAGCCATTCCAGGCGGCAGCGGCTTGATCACCGCCAATGCCACCGCCAATTTCTACGATGTCACGGTGCGCTGGATCGATCGTACACCCCGGGACTTCGGCGGCGGCCTGGTGCGCGCACCGTCGACCGCGGGCGAGTGCGGCACTATCGCCGGGCGCTTCTGGGACACCGTCAATAACACCTGCATGGTGCAACAAACCTGGACCGTATGGCCATGAGACCCGAAAAGAACCTTTGCGATCGCTCACGGGGCTTCAGCCTCGTGGAACTGATGGTCGCCATCACGATTGGCGCCATTATTCTCGCCGGCGCGATCACGCTGTTCGTGAACAACCGTGACACCTACAAGACCACCAACGAGCTGTCGCGGTTGCAGGAGACGGCCCGCTACGCGCTGGGCATGATGGTCAAGGACATCCGCATGGCCGGCTACTTCGGCTGCGCCGACCGGCTCGACACCGTCACGCTCAACGTACCCATCGGCACCGTCGGCGAGCTCTGGGATTTCAATCTGGATGCGGGCGCCGGAAACCTGGTGCCACCCGTCGAGGGCTTCGAAGCCGCGTTTCCCGGAAACAACTTCATGCCAAGCGGATTCGCCGTCGTGGTAGGAACCAACGGCCCGGGAGGCCAGATTCTTGCGGGAACAGATGCCATAACCGTTCGCTATATCGGGGGCACCATGAGCGATGTGGCACCCGCGAACGGGACACTGGATTTCATGGTCACGGCGGATGCCACCAATGGCGCAAATTCGACCATCACCGTGGACTCGACCACCGGATTTGCATTGAACCAGGTGGCTGCCATCACCGACTGCGGCGGCTCGGATATATTCCAGATCAATGCCGCGCCAACGGGGACCACCGTGCAGGCGAACTTTTTGAGCCGCGGCTACAACGCCAGCGCCTCCCCGATGATCAGTCCCTTTGTCGGCGTGCGTTACTACATCGGTGACAACGGCCGCGGACCGGGCGGCGAGACCTACCCATCGTTGTATCGGACGATCATTACGCCGGGCGCCCTCACCGAAACGAATCAGGAATTGTTCGAGGGCGTCGAGCAGATGCAGATCCTCTACGGTGTCGACACCAACGGCAACGGCAATCCCGACAGCTACGTACGCGCAGGTGACGCACCGCTCAATGCCGCGAGCCCGGGCAACTGGGCCAACGTCGTGAGCATACGCCTGTCTATCCTGGTGCGCACCATCGACCAGCACGGTCGTGCGGATGTGGCCAATGTCGACACGAACACCTACACGGTCAACGACCATGATGGCGTCCTGTTTCCCCAGTTCGGTCCGGTCGGCGATCGGCGTCGCCGGCGCGTGTTTACCACCACAGTCATGGTGAGGAATTCGTAATGAAAGGCATGACTCGTCCGAATCGTACCAGCCAATCCGGCGCCGTTTTGATCGTCGCCATGATCATATTGGTCGTCTTGACGATGCTCGGCGTCACGGCCATGAACACCAGCTCGTTGCAGGAACGGATCGCTTCGAACACCCAGGAGCAGGTGCACGCGTTCCAAGCCGCAGAGACCGGCTTGAATCTGGCGTTCGCCGACAATCTTGCGTACGACATTACAAGCACCTACACAGGCGGCGCGACGCCGACCACCTTCGCGGGTTCCGCGGACAGCGCAAGTTACATTCCCACATTCCTGGGTTTCTCACCGCCGCCGCCGGGATCGCTCTACAGCGCGACCAGCTTTCAAGCCGCGCATTTCAATTTCAGAGCGACAGGAACCAGCGCAACCAATCTTTCGATTATTTTGAACGGGGGCGCCTATCAGATAGCGCCGAAGAACTAGTCGGACCTGTAAGACACTACAAACCGAGGAGGAACGGTCCGGCCTATATGCCCCGGGACCGTGTATAACACGGCCCGGGAGTCGTCATGTGGGTCGTG
>Ga0114948_10000232_pt1 | contig 20576 bp, 20 predicted proteins | sample CR04metaG_FD_83877 | JGI IMG/M metagenome (GOLD analysis project Ga0114948, IMG submission 83877) | Deep subsurface microbial communities from Mariana Trench to uncover new lineages of life (NeLLi) - CR04 metaG | ecosystem: Environmental > Aquatic > Marine > Ocean trench > Sediment | place...
ATAAGCCGGAGCGCTTCGACCGCACCTGGCCGAGCAAGTCCCGTTACTCGATGGATTGGTTCTATCCCGTCCTGACGGGGGTTCTGGAGGGCGAAGCGGCGCGGCGACGGCTGCGTGCCCAGTGGGACCGGTTCGTCGAAAAAGGCATGGGCTGTCGCTGTGTGGCCGAGGAACCGTGGGTGACCGTTGCCGAAACCTGTGAGTTGACCCTGGCTTTGACCGCAGCCGGCGAGACCCAACGCGCCACCGAGGTATTCAGCTGGCTGCACGACTACCGGGCGGCAGACGGTTCCTGGTGGACCGGATATGCCTTGCGCGATCAGGTGTTGTGGCCCGAGGAACGGCCCACCTGGACCGCCGGCGCGGTACTGCTTGCCGGCGACGCGCTGGCACAACACACGCGAGCGAACCGATTGTTTACCGAGGTCCGATTACCGCCTGCGTTCGAGAACTCCGAGGGTTCCGGTCATCTCGCGCGCCTCAAACAGCCCTGACGCCAGCGCCAGCCGATAGATTTCGTAGGGCGCCTGCCCACCGGCATCCGGATCTTCGAAGATGTCGTGAATCGCAAGAATTCCCCCCGGTATGACGTGCGGCGCCCAACTCCGGTAGTCCGTCAAAGCCGCTTCACGGCTGTGTCCGCCGTCGATGAACACCATCGCCAATGGGGTGCTCCAAGCACGCGCGACAACCCCGGAGGCAGCCACCAGGGGCACCACGACATCATTGAGCCCGGCGCGGTCCATAGTCTGTCGGAATGCCCCGAACGAATCCATCTGGGCGCCCTGGGCATCGTACAAGTCCGGATCGTGGTACTCCTCCCCCAACTGGTGCTCCTCGGAGCCGCGGTGGTGATCCAGTGCATAGAGTATCGAGCCCGCTCGTCGGCACGCCTCGCCCAGATACACCGTCGATTTGCCACAGTAGCTGCCGATTTCCAGGCAGGGCCCCAGGCGACCCATTTCCGCCGCGAGTGCGTTCAGCCGAGCGCCTTCTGCAGGATCGAGAAACCCCTTGATGGCATCGACGTCAATGCCGAGGTCCACGGTCAAAGTCGCTCCATGGCAAAAAACACGATCACAAAAATCGGTACCAGCGCGACGCCCGCGTAGCTCAGCAGATTGAGCAGGTCATTCTGACGCGCATCCGCATGCAGGTTCAGCCTGCTACCGAGGATCAGCCAGGCGACCCCGGCGACGATCACAGTCAGCGTCAACGTGAGCACTATCGCCGCCATGGCAACGTACTTGCGCCGCTACTGCTGTGCGAGTTGCAGCATGTTGCGCGGCTTTGCGCCGCTCAGATCCACGATGGCGTCGTAGTTATCTGCAATGTCTTCTACGGTCGCATCGGCACCGAGATCGATCCCCTCATTCTCGACCACGCACGCGACGGAGTAACGACCGCCCGCAGCCTGCAGGATTACACCGTTGGGCGCATCCTCGCTGCACAGAAAGATCACCGCCGGCGTCACCAACTCCGGACCAAGCCGCTTGAGGGCTTCTTCCGGCATCAAGCTCTCCGTCATCCGCGTCGCCGCCACGGGCGCAACCGCGTTGGTGTGGATATTGTTCTTGGCACCTTCGATCTTCAGCGTATTCATGAACCCAACGAGCGCCATCTTGGCCGCACCGTAGTTGGTCTGTCCGAAATTACCGTAAAGACCGGACGGTGAGGTCGTCATGATGATTCGACCGAAGTTCTGCTCACGCATGATCGGCCAGACTTCCTTGGTGCAGTACATAGCGCCCATTAGATGCACGTCAAGGACCGCCTGAAAGTCCTCGACCGTGATTTTGGTAAAGCTCTTGTCGCGCAGGATGCCGGCATTGTTGATCAGGATATCCACGCGTCCCCAGGCTTCCATGGCATCCTCGACCATGCTCTTGGCACCTTGCGGATCCGACACCGATCCTCCGTTGGCAATCGCTTCGCCACCCGCTGCTTTGATCTCATCGACCACCACCACGGCTGCTTCCGAGGAACCACCGGTCCCATCCATGGAGCCGCCTAGATCGTTGACGACCACCCTGGCACCGCGTTTCGCCAACTCGAGTGCATGGCAGCGGCCAAGCCCGCCACCCGCGCCGGTAACGACGGCCACTTTGCCCTGGAAATCGATGCTCATATCAATTACTCCGATCAGTGTCAGATTCGAGAACGCGCGATTCTACAGGAATCCATCGACTCGAACCCAGCCAGAGAGCCGCTGATCAAGCGTTCACGCGGCTGAGATCAGAGGATCCTAGGGTCGAATCGGAAAAGTGACCGGACCGGTCAGATCCTCCAGCTTCGGCTGAATCCACTCGATCCAGTCACACAGCGCTGGCCGCGTCTCCCTCGGGTCGATCAGTTCGTTGACCGCGAACGATTCGGCTCGGGGAAACGGTGAGCGCGCATCCTTGAGTTGATTCTCGAGTTCGTTGCGTTTCGCCTCGGGATCCTCCGCAGCGGCAATCTCCCGGTGAAACGCAACTGCGACGCCACCCTCGACGGGCAATGCCCCGGACTCGACGGATGGCCAGGCCAGCACGTACGCGTCACTGCCATAGTGTGCTGCTGTGGCCACGCCAAAGCCCTTGTGGACCTGAATCGACGCCCACGGTACAGACGCCTGAACCGCCGCGGCCACGGCCGCCATGCCGTAGCGGATGGTGCCGTTGCGTTCCGCTTCCGGTCCAATCATGAAACCAGGCTGGTCAACGAAGTTGACGACGGGAAGATGGAACATATCGCACGTCTCAACGAACCGGCGGTATTTCTGCGCCGCTTCCGCGGTCATCGCGCCGGCATAGACAGTGCAGTCATTCGCCAAGACGCCTACCGGCTGTCCATTGAGGCGCGCCAGCGCGCAGATCTGGCTTGGGCCGTAGAGTGCGCCCATTTCGAACACGGAATCGCGATCCATGACCAGTTCGACGATTCTCCGCATGTCGAACGGGGCATTGGAGTCTCGCGGCACGATCGACAGCAGTTCCTCCTCGGTTCGCCCCGGCGCGTCCTCATTGCCGACGCGCGGCGCACGTTGCCATATGTTGCTCGGCAGATAGCTCAGAAAGCATCGAATCTGCGCGAATGCGTCGTACTCGTCTTCCGCAATGTTGTCCACGATACCGCTGCTGGCATGTACCTGCGCCCCGCCGAGTTCCTCCTTGGTCATGCGTACCCCGAGGGCGCGTTCCACCAGCGCTGGCCCGCCGATCAGCACCTGCGACGTATGGCGCGTCATGACCGCGAAATGTGAAGCCACCAGTCGACCGGCTGGGAATCCGGCCACGGCGCCAAGCGCGGCGGACGCAACGGGGACCTGGCCCATCGCATCGCAAATAATCTTGAAACGGGGCTCGGTGTGGATCGGTTCGCCAACCGTTCCGCCGTGTCGCCCGGTCCCTTTCACACTGCCGCCGCCGCCTTCCAGCATCCGCACCAGTGGGACACGATAGTTCACCGCCATATGCTCGGCATACACACTTTTACGCAGCCCGGCCGAATTGGGCGACCCACCCTTCAGCGTAAAATCTTCGCCCCCAACCGCCACCCGTCGTCCGGCGACCATGCCCAGCCCAACCACGTAGTTCGCAGGTACGAAGCCGATGAGTTCATCGTTGGCGTCGTAATCGGGGATCGCGGTCGCTTTGCCATGCTCCTGGAAGCTGCCCGGATCGAGAAACGCATCAATTCGTTCGCGAATCGTGAGCCGGCCCCGCGCATGCTGCTTCGCGATGCCGGCCTTGCCACCCTGGACGCGCGCCAGGTTCTCCCGTCGCTTGAGCTCCTCTACTTCGCTATGCCAACTGCCCATTGAACGTCCCGAATTCCGCACGAGCCCCGCAGTGTGACATACGCCCCGGAAGCAGACAAAAGCCGAGAACCCGCGGCCAGATCGAACCGATCGGTCGTATCTTGTCGGGGTTTCTGACGATGTAGACGCGTCGTACCAGGCCGTCGCGACTCTCCAGGGTGATGCATGAATGGGGCGCACCGCTCTGCAGCACGATCAGCCCCCAACCGCCATTTACGTTGGCGAATCGATAGTCGAGACCACCCTCCTGGAGCGCTCGGCCCGCGATGTGGACCAACACACGTGCGATCCGCTGGCGATCCGCAACGGGCCGAACTGCCGCGCTGACCAGGCCACCCCCATCGCTGATCAGCAGTGCATCGTCGCTCAACATCTCGACCAGGCCTTCGACGCGGCCTTCCGAAACCAGCATCACCAGCCGCTCGAGCATCGCCTTCTGTTCCGCCACGGGTTCATGCGCCGGCAGTTCTGTGCCGGCGAAACGGCGCCGCGCCCGGCTGAAACGCTGGCGGCATGCTTCGACGCTGAGATCAAGCAGTTCAGCGATGTCCGCAAAAGAATAGTCGAAGGCTTCCCGTAGCACGAACACCACCCGCTCAGCGGGGGACAACCGCTCCAGCAGCAGCAGAAAGCCAAAGCTCAGATCTTCGCTGAGCTGTGCGACGTCTGCTGGCGTCGATGGATCCAGCAACGGTTCCGGCAGCCATGGGCCGGAATACTCACGACGCCGCACCTGTTCCGCGCGCAATCGGTCGACACAGAGATTGGAAACCACCCGCATCAGGTACGCGCTCGAGAGCTTCACCTCGGCTTGGTCGTGAACGCGCTGGTAGGCATCCTGAATTACGTCCTCGGCATCGGCGACGCTGCCGAGCATTCGGTAGGCAAATCCGATCAATCGATCGCGATGGGCGGTGACCGGGTGCACTGGCTCCTCAATGTGAGTGGATACCTAAAGACGTTTCAACGAGCCACAACGTGACGCGAGCGGTTCAGGTTTCGAGCACGACCAGCACCTGCCCCTCATCCACGCTGTCCTCCGGGGCGACGCGGAGTTCAGCCACGCGTCCGGATTCCGGGCTCTCCAGAGGTATTTCCATCTTCATCGATTCGAGTATCAGCAGCACCTCTCCCGCAGCAACGGTATCACCTTCGGCGACTTCCACCTTCCAGACGTTGCCAGCGACTTCGCTCTCAATTTCCCGCCGCGCCATGGTCAGGCCAACTGCGACTGAAATTGGTTCAAGTCGAAGTAGTCACGCCAGGCCTGGATCTTGCCGCCGCTGACTTCGAACGTGCCCATAACCGGCAGTTCGAGCCACTTGCCATTGATTTCGAACCGATCCACGCGCTCCGTGAGGACTGCCCCGTCTTCTCCTTCGGCGATGTGCACGAGCACCCAGTCGATCGCCGTGGACATCCCAAGGAAGCCGTTCAATACTTCTCGTATGGCGGCGGTGCCAGTTACCGCCTCCATGGGTATGTTGTGGTATACGGACGTATCCGTGAAGTGGTCGGTAATCGCATCCAGATCGTTGGCATTGAATGCCTCGATCAGACTCATGACGACCTGCGTTGCTTCGCTCACCGCTATCCTCCTTATGCGTTTTTCATTGATCTAAGTCTCGACTCAGCATACTCCCGCCACGCTTCAACGAACCCGCCAAGTCCGCGCCCACGAGTTCCGCTGGTCTCGATCTGGTCCGCAACTGCCGCGGTCACGCAGTTGCAGATACGATGTGCAGCGGTGGCATCCAGCTCGATCCGGAACATTTCCGTCGCTGCAGCGCCGCGATGGTCCGCTGGTTTCGGCAACGGCCTCCCGTTGCGCAACACTCTCCTCAAGGCATCGCTCAGATCTGCATTTTTCGCGTCAAGCAGTTCACAGGTCTGCTCCAACATCCAGCGGGACACGACGTCCGGCTGATCGCATGCTTGTTTGTATTCTGCCCAATTCATGAGTTGAGCGTACCCGCTATCTTGGCTAACCTCAGGCGCCCCGCACGAGAAGCAGGTCATGTTAACAAAGGCCGACGACTATCCCATCCACCAGACGCCAGAGCCGATCGCTTATTCGGGAAGTCACCGGAATTTCTACGACCGCTATTTCTTCAACGGCTATCTGCCGGACGGAAGTCTGTTCTTCGCCGCAGCGCTCGGCGTTTACCCACACCTCAATGTCATCGACGCTTCGTTCTGTATCGTTCACGACGGAATTCAGCACAATCTGCACGCCTCCAGATTGCTGGCAATGGAGCGCCTCGATACGCGCGTTGGGCCTATTGAAGTTGAGGTCATCGAACCGCTCCAGGTGCTGCGGCTACTCGTCGACAGCGCGGCACACGGCATTAAAGCCGACTTGCGCTTCAACGCCCGGGTGGCTGCGCTCGAAGAGCCACGCTTCACCCGTCGAACTGGATCCATGATGTCCATGGACTCCACCCGAATGACCCAGAACGGCACCTATCAGGGCTGGCTGGAGTTGGACGGGAAGCGATTCGACGCGGCGCAGATGCTGGGCACCCGCGATCGATCCTGGGGCATCCGGGCCGTCGGGCTGGGCGATCCCCAGACGAACCCGTATGCGGGCGCGAATCAGTTTTACTGGCTCTGGGCCCCATTCAACTTCGACGACTGTGCAACGTTCTATCACCTTAACGACGATGCCCACGGAAAACCCTGGAACACCAGCGGAGCGATCGCTGAGCTGGGGGGCGAAGCCCAGGTGATGAGCCAGGTGCGCAGTGAGCTGACGTTCACGCCTGGATCTCGACACGCCGCAACCGCTCGTATCGAGATGACCGACGACGCGGGTAACGTATCGACACTGGAATTCAGACCCCAGTGGCACTTCTACATGAAAGGTCTGGGCTATGGCCATCCGGAGTGGGGCCACGGTTTGTACCACGGCGAACTTGAAGTGGGCTTCGACCAATTTGCCCTGGCGGACATGGCGCCCGGCGATCCAGGCAACTTGCACATCCAGGCCTTCGGCACGTCGACGCTCACCGATGCACAGGGCACCCGCACCGGTACGGGTGTACTGGAGCAACTGATCATCGGCCCCCACGAGCCGTCAGGCTTTAAGGAAACACTGGATCTGGCGTAGCATCGAGGTGCGCTGTAGGAAACCCTCACCAGGCGTCGAGATCCAACTCGAGACCCGTCAGGCGGGTGTAGGCTTCAAGATATCGCTCGAGTGAATCCACTACCACGTCATCCGGCAGCACCGGTCCGGGCGGTGTCTTGTCCCAGCCCCCATCCGCAACCAGTGTTTCGAGATAGTTGCGGACAAATTGTTTGTCGAAGCTTGGCTGTTCACCCCCCGGTGCCCACAGATCGGCTGGCCAGAATCGGGAACTGTCGGGCGTGAAAATCTCGTCGATCAGCAGCGGCGTGCTCCGACCATGTATCAGCCCGAACTCGAACTTCGTGTCGGCCAGAATGATGCCGCGCTGCAGCGCGTATTCGCGCGCCCTCGAGTACAGTGACAAGGTCGTTGCGCCCAGCCAACTCATCAGTTCCTCACCGACCCGCGCAGCCCCTTCGGCTACGCTGATGTTCTCGTCATGACCCGACTCGGCCTTGGTGGACGGCGTGAACAGCGGCTTCTCGAGACGATCGCCGTTGCGTAACCCCTTTGGGAGCTCGATGCCGCAGACCTTGCCGTCGCGCTGATAGTCCTTCCAACCGCTACCAGCGATGTAGCCGCGCGCGATGCATTCGATTGGCACGACCTCGGTTTTCCGACACAGCATGATCCGCCCCGCCAGCGCCTCACGCTCTACGTCGCTCAACCCGGGTACATCGGCAACGTCCGTGGACAACAAATGATGGTCGACCGAGTCACCGAAGAAGTCGAACCAGAACCGGGAGATCTGCGTGAGCACGATGCCTTTGCCCGGCAGGCCGTTGCGAAGTACGACATCGAAGGCCGAGATCCGGTCTGTCGCAACGATCAATAGACCCGATTCTTCACCGAGATCAACGTCATAGATATCACGTACTTTGCCCGTGCGACGATTGGGTAGCGCAAGGTCGGTGTTCATCAATGCGTCGCGCATCAGGCCGTCATACCTCCATCAGCCATGTAGACAGACCCCGTGATGAAGCTGCTTTCATCACTCGCCAGGAACAACATCAGCGTGGCGATGTCGTCCGGTTCCCCATAGCGCTGTAACGGAATGCGCGACTTGATCATTTCATGAGCCGCCTCGCCCGCACCCGGCGCCATGCCTTCTTCGAGGCTGCGCATCATGCGCGTCTCTACCGGAGAAGGGTTGACCGTGTTGACCCGAATCCCCAGCGGCGCGCACTCAAGAGCTGCCGAGCGCATCATGCCGATCACCGCATGTTTGCTGGTGATGTAGGGTGACATGCCGGGTGCTCCGCGCAATCCGGCGGTAGACGACGTAATGACGATGCTGCCACCGCCCCGCTTCTGCAGCGCTGGAATAGCCGCCTGCAATCCCAGCCACACGCCGCGCACGTTGACCGCGATGACTCGATCGAAGACCTGGACATCGTATTCGGTGATCGGCTTCACCTGGCCTTCGATACCCGCGTTGGCCAGCAGGATGTCCACTCCGCCGTAGCGTTCTTCGGCAAGCGCCACCATGCGTTGGTTGGCCCCCGGATCGGTAACATCCGTCACGCAATGGCTCACCTGGTTGCTGCCGATGTCTGCGACCGCCTCACCCAGGGCATCTTCCTCTAGGTCCGCCAATAGCACCTGGGCGCCCTCGGCAACGAACAACCGTCCGGCCGCGCGGCCTATGCCACCCGCGCCACCGGTGATGATCGCAACTTTGTCTTTGAGCCGACCCCCCATCACCTACCCCCGATCAGTGCCTGTTCAAAATCACTGAGCAAATCCTCCGGCTCCTCGATGCCGACGGAAATACGTATGAGTGAATCATCGATTCCCATGCTCGCCCGGCGCTCCGCCCCCATTTCGTAGTAAATCGTATGCGCCACTGGAATCGCCAGCGTGCGGTTGTCGCCGAGGTTGCTCGACTTAATGACGGTCTGGAGGCGGTTGAGGAACTCGAATACATCCATCTGGTCCGCCAGTTCGAAGCTGAACAACGCGCCAGGGTGGCGAAACAAACGTTGGGCCAGGTCGTATTCGGGATGCCCGGCAAGGCCCGGAAAATACACCTCGCGCACGCCCGGATGCGCATCCATGAAATCACACAGGGCACGGGTGTTGGCGCACTGTCGTTCCATGCGCAACGCGAGCGTTTCCGCCCCTACCGCGATGTGATGCGCCGCCTCCGGGCCAAGGCTTGCACCAAAATCTCGCAGACCCTTCTTCTTGATCTGCGTGATGCCCCACAGCGCGGGATCCGAACTCCGGTAGTCGTCGTAGATGTTGGCGAACCCGCGCCAATCGAACTCGCCCGTCTCGGTGATTGCACCCCCAAGCACGTTGCCGTGCCCACCGATGTACTTGGTCAAGCTGTTGACCACCAGCCCCGCACCCACCTCACGCGGCTGGAACAGGTACGGCGAGGTCATCGTGTTGTCGACCACGTACAACAGACCGCGTTCGCGGCACAGCTCGCCGATGGCGTCCAGCGCGGCGACCTGGGTACGCGGATTGGCAATGGTTTCGACGAATACGAGGCATGTTTCCGGGCGAATTGCATCGGCCACGGCCTCCACGCGCGTCGCGTCGACGAAGCTGACATCCACGCCATGAGCCGCGAAGCTGTTGAACAGGCTGTTGGTGTTGCCGAACAGGAAGCTCGACGAAACGAAGTGGTCCCCGGCCCGGAGCAGCGAGAACAGCATCGTGCCAATCGCCCCCATACCCGTACCAAAGCAGACGGTCGAGAGGCTCGATTCCATTTGGCTGATCTTTCGCTCCAACGCTTCGACCGTGGGATTGATCTGCCGCCCGTACGAATATCCCTTCTGGCGCCCCTGAAACACGGCCGCGAGATCGCGCGCATCGTCATACCCGTACGCGACGTTGGCGTGAATGGGCTTGTGCAACGATCCGTGCTCGATCGCGTCGCGCCGATCGGCGTGTACGATTCGGGTGGTGAATCCAGTCATGGGGGTCACCGGAGAAAACGCGCAATACTACGCCAGCGCGACGGTTCCGGCCAGCAGGTGAGGGGGCTAGGCGGGAACGGCGGGTTCTTCGCCGCGCTTAATCAGTTCGACATAGGGTTGGCTGCGCAGCAGCTGCTTCAATTCCGAAGCCGGCAGCGGCCGGCTGAAATAGAAACCCTGCACTTCCTCGCACCCTTGCGAGCGCAAGTATCTCAATTGCGATTTCGTCTCGACGCCTTCCGCAATCAGGTCGAGGTTCAACCCACGGGCCATCGCAACGATTGCGTTGATGATGCTGGCATCGCCTTGGTCGGCGCGAATGTCGCCAACGAAGCTGCGGTCTATTTTGAGCGTGTTGACCGGGAACTGCTGCAGATAGCTGAGTGACGAGTAGCCGGTTCCAAAGTCATCGATGGCAATCGTGAGACCGCACTTCCGCAAACGCTGAAGTTTCGGAACGATCACCTCAATATCCTGCATGATTGTGTTTTCGGTGAGCTCGAGCTTTATCGACTCAGGCGTCAAGCCCGAGGACTCCACTGCGCCGATGAACCGGTCGAGGAAACCCTCCTGTTCGAGCTGGTGAGCGGTCATATTGACCGACAGTCGCACGTCGCCGTATCCCGCGCGCCGCCATTCTGCGATCTCCGCGAACGCATGCGCCTGAACCCACTCGTCGAGTTGCGTGATCAATCCGGTTTCCACCGCAACGGGCAGGAACTCGTCCGGCGAGATCAGACCGCGCTTGGGATGCTGCCACCGAACCAATGCCTCCACGCCAATGATCCGGCCATCGTCGACGCGCACCTGCGGTTGGTAGAACACACGCAGCTCGCCGCTCGTCAGCGCGTTGCGCAACTCTCGCTCCAGGGATAGCCGGGTCGAGAACTTCTGGTTCATCTCCTCAGAGAAGAACTGGTAAGCGTTCTTACCCCGACTCTTTGCATCGTACATCGCAATGTCGGCACTCTGCACCAACGCTTCTACGGAATCGCCGGCTTCCGGATACATTGCAATTCCGATGCTGGCGCCCACGAACAGCTCGTGGGTATCGATCACGAACGGGGTGGCAAGCTTGTCGAGGATCTTGCCCGCGATCACAGCGACATCGTCGCGCGTACGGATCTCCGGCAGCAGCAGCGTGAATTCGTCGCCACCGAACCGCGACAGTGTATCGCCGCGCCGCAGACACCCCTGTAGTCGATTCGCAACCGCCTTCAACAGACGATCGCCCATGGTGTGACCGAGCGTATCGTTGACCAGCTTGAAGCGATCGAGATCGAGAAACATCACAGCCAGGCGGCGCTTACTGCGCCGCGCCTGGGCTATGGCGAGGCTCAACCGATCCTTAAGCAGGGCGCGGTTCGGCAAATGCGTCAACAGGTCGTGATAAGCCTGGAAGTTGATGACCTGCTGGGCTTCCTTGCGCTCTGAGATATCCCTGGCGGTGCCGTAGGTGCCGATGAAGTTCTCCCGCGTACGCTCCTGCGGATCGCTGTACACCCCCTCCGCGGTCAGCTCCATCCAGACGTTCTGGGTCTGGAACGGCCGGTCCGCATCGCGCGGCAGCCGACTCTTCAGCCGCAACTCGACATTGTGGGTTGCGCGACCCCCGGTACGCCGCTCGTTGAAGAGATTCTTCGCCTCTTCGAGATCTTCTTCATAGACGAGTTCGGCATAGTGCTTTCCCATCAGCTCCGCTTTCTGGTACCCCAGAAGCGACTCGATGCGGTCGTTGATGAAGTTGAAACAGCCATTCCGATCCAACATGTAAATCAGATCCGGAGAGTTGTTGACGATGAATCGGTGCCGCTCCTCGGATTCCTGAAGACGCTGTTCCATCGCTTCGTGGCTCTGTTCAAGCCGTCGATGGGCCAACGCTTTCGCCACCGTCGCGAGTAGTTCGGTGGGCTCGAAGGGTTTCTTGACGAAGTCGAAAGCGCCACACGTCAATGCGTGCTTGACGCCGGAAAAGCTCGAATCGCCGCTGACCACCACCACCTTGGCGCCAATATCATGGTCCGCCACCCAGTCCAGCACGTCGTGGCCGCTGACCTCGGGCATGATCAGGTCGAGCAGCACCACATCGAAGCTCTCGCTTTGCAACGCGTCGAGCGCAGCGCGCCCGCCGAGGGCTTCGACGACTGGGTACTCGTGCAGGCTGACCAGCTGTGCCAGGCTCGAAAGCAACTCCGGTTTGTCATCAACCAGCAGGATGCGAGCATTTTTCGGAGAGATGTCCAGGTCCGGGCTGACTTCCGGGCCCGAATTCTCGCGCAACAGGTTGGCGTAGGTCGCGTGCTGGTTAGACACCCCAGCATCGAACGTGTGACTCATATGCTCCCGTCCGAACCGTTCTGCTCCCGCGTATCGGCATGCCTGGTTCCGAGCACATCGAAGGGAGCGACCGTAGCGATTAGTCTGGCATCTTTTGCCGCCCGCGAAAAGCTCTGCTATACCCCGTGGCGAGCTCCCCGGTCCATCATTCCGGCGCAGCGGGCCGCGCTGGCCAGAGCGTGTAGACCCGTGCCAGGGCAGACAGCGCCAGGGCATGGCGCAACCGCCCCGAGTCGATGGCGTCGCGCATCGCAGATTCAGACATGACATGAACGGCGATCGCCTCGCCCTGGCCCGGTCGTGGCTCGGCAACGCGATGAACGCCTTCGGCCAGCCAGTGATGACACAGGTGCGGGTGGATCGCGGGGTTCGGCTCCACCGAACCGAGATAGCTCCACGCGCCACCACCGAATCCGGTCTCCTCCAACAGCTCGCGCTGCGCCGCCGCCAGGGAATCTTCGCCGGAATCGACCATGCCGCCCGGCGTCTCGATGGTGGTGTTGCCAATGCCGAAACGAAACTGCTCGACCATCACGAGCCTACCGTCCGTGGTACGTGCAACCATGTTCACCCAGTCGACGGATTCCAACACCAGACGGCGCATCACCCGTTGATTTCGAGGATTGCGCATCTCGTCGAAGCGCGTCTTAAAGAGAATCAGATCGGGTCCCGATTGAGTCGCCACGCGTTCCCAGCGCAACGAGTCATCAGCGTCGTTATCGTGGTCGCTCATCAGTATCCCGTCAGCTCCATGTACCCGTTGCCACGCGAATTCCCGTGCGTATCGAACACGTTCACGAGGCCTTCCCAGTAAACCAACGTCGTATCCATACGCTGGTCGTCCAGCGCCGCCTCGATCACCAGCCCGCCACCGCAGTGCGTGCAGGCCAACGACCATTCGACCGGCCAATTCCGACCTGCAGTGTCTCGCCAGACACGCCCCGGGACCAGTTCGAAGTCCGCCGGTCCAAGCGGCGTCACCGTACCATCGACGTGGATCCACGTCCCGGCATCGAACGGGTCGCGGGCGCCGTCGGCGCGGCGCAAACTGAACACCATGATGTCCACGCCCGAGTCCAGATGCAGGCCGAACCAGTTCCAGCCAACGATACCTTTGCCGAGCACGCTGGTGCTCCACTCGCGGTCGATCCACCCCAACCCGGTGACGCTCACTCGTCGATCGTCGATCTGAAGGCTGCCCTCCACCGGGATGCGGGGCAGCGTGTAGTAGTAGGAGGCGCTGTCCGGCCCCTTTGCGCTCAACCCCCTATTCCCTTGAAGCACAGCCGGCTTGGTTCCCGCCCCACCCAATCGCAAATCGAGCGTAACGCGGGTACCTCGCGCATCCAGGCGCATGGGGAACAATGAATCGCCTTCTGATCCCAGCGTCCAGCCATCGATCCACACGCGAAACGGCGTGTCCTGTGCCCCTGCCAGGTTCGGGTGTGCCCGCGCAAGACGCTGGTCCTCACGATGTGTCTGCGCACCAACATCGGTGACCGCCAGGTGGCCAAGGTAGAGTTGATTCGTCTGCCACGGATTGTTCGAGGCGGCCGCCGGCGCCAGGGCCTGACGAAACAGGGTGAACTGGGCGCCATATGCGTTCCCCGCCGGGTCGGTAAGCGCCGCTGTAAAATACCACCATTCACTGCGATACCGCGGATGCGGGCCATGGTCCCTGGGGAACATCAGGCGCGCGGGCGCGCGGGCCCGGGCAAAACCCTCGTCAAGCGCCGGCTCCCCGAGAACCGAACCCACCCGCAATCCGGTGACCGCAAACCCGCCCCCGGATTCAGCCGGTTGGCACCCGCAACCACCCATAACCAGTAACATCACGGCTGCACGTACCGACCACTCACGCGTCAAGATAGTCACCTCGGATGATGGTCCGCAGGCCCGGCAGGGCACCGGCCAACAGCGCCCCCGCCAGCCCCAACGCAGCCGGCACGAGCAACGCCTCGGCCGAGACGCTGAACGGAATGCTCCACCCGAACGCGCGCGGGTTGAGCACTCCACACAGCAACCAGCCAATCCCCAATCCGAGGGGCAGCGCAACAAGCACTGCATGCACACCAAGCATGCCTGCGTGCCAGAGGTTCAGCCGCAGAAACTCGCCGACCGAGAAACCCATGCTGTGCAACAGCCGGAATTCATGCGCGCGGCGCAACCGAACCGCCACCAGCGCATTGAACAGCCCGACTACCGCAACTGCCACCGCAAGCATCACCAGCGCATCGCTGAGCCTGAAGGTTCGATCGAATACCGCCAGCGCCAGGCTACGCACGTCGGCGTCGGACCGGGTCCGCCATTCGTTCCGCTCGGCGAATCGATAAAGCGCAGTGCTGTGCTCACTATCCAGCCCGGCGATTGCAACGGCGCGGGGCGCCGTCGTCCCAAACAGCGCTGCCCCCGTTTCCGGCGCAACAACCACCCGGGGGGACGATGCGCCGTAGTCGCGAAAGATGTCGACCACCGTCAGTTCAAGCGTCCCGTGTGAACCGCTGACCTCAACCAAATCACCAGGCGTTATTCCGTGGCGCCGTGCACCCGGCTCATTCAGCAGAATACCGCCGGTAGGCAACGGTCCCGGAAATCCGTAGCGTCGCAAAGCATCGACATCTCCGGCATCGTAGATGAAGCTCGCACCTAATCGGCCCGCGCCAGCGGCGCGCATCCAACCGTCCTCGCGCCGTTCAACGCGGATGGTGCTGTCCGGCCCAACGATGGAACGAAGTTCCGCCAGTTCCGCCTCTGTAAACCCGACGCGGGATTCGACATAGGCATCGGCGCTCAGGCGTTGATCAAGCATTGCCTCGAAGGCAACGCGAAAGTTGGACACCATCAGGCTCATGCCGATCGCCGTCGCCAACGCGATCACCAACCCGCCCAACGCAACCCGAACATCCGCGCTACGGTGCGCGAGGTTGCGCCGGTTCAACAACCCCACCAGCGTAGCCATGCCACGCGGCGCCTGCGCCCAGAACACCAGCGCCGGACCCACCAGCAGCGCTGCGGCCAATGCCGCAGCGGCAATGGCGAGAAACGCACCCGCAACTCCCGTCGCCGAGAACGACACCCCGCCCCCAAGCATCATCAGGCAACCGACCAGCAACCCGTCGCGGCGTTTACGCACCCCGCCAAAAACACTGCGGTAGGCAACCCACATGCTGCCGCAGCCGACCAACGGACCGAATACCAACGCTTTGCCCGCGGCCCAGGCGATGGCCGTTCCTTCGGCACCGTCGAGGAGACTGGAAGCAGTTTCACCCAACGCCAGTTGCCCGAGCCAACCGGCGATCCACCAACCAAGTACCAACCCGAAAACGGATCCGATCAGCGCGACGATCAAACCCTCGAACACCACCTGCAGCACCAATCGGCGCTCATCGATGCCCAATGCGCGCAGGCGATCGAACACACGCTCTCGCTGACGAATCGAGTTCACCGCGCTTTGATGGATGAGGAATCCGGCAACCACCACACTGAGCAGGCTGAGGGCACTCAAATTGAACAACACCGCACCGGAAAAAAGTCTCTGGCCATTGTCCTGAAGCACCTCGACCTGATAGCCCGATACCTTCCATGGCGCGTCTGTTACGTAACGTCGCGCCCCCAGCCCCGGGAACAAACGCTCGGCCACGCGCATCCAGGCCCGCTCTTCGATCCTTCGCAAGACGCCGATCCGAGTAAGCCCGCCAGGGCGATCCAGAATTCTCTGCGCCGTACCAATATCGACGAGCAGCACGGGATCATCGAAGGTCGATCGAATCTCGACCTCTGCGATGATCACAACGGGTCCGTCGATGTTCGGCAGTTCCAGAGACTCTCCGGCCACCAGATCGCTGCCGGCCGAGATCCATCCGGCGCTACCGGTCAGCCACGATCTGTCGCCGTCGAGCGAGGGAATCGCAGACCTCGACGCACCGGGCAGGGCCAACGGATCCAATCCGACTACGCGTATGGGAAGGCGTCTCGGGAACGCCTTGGCATCGCGACGGGCGGTGACCCGCCCCTCGAGTATCGGCACGAGCGCCTCTACGCTCGCAAGGCTTCCGACACGCCATCGCGCCCGCAACTCGAAGTAGTCGTTCTCATGGAGCGCCCCCCGATGCAACATGTGGGAAAGACCCAGTGCACTCCCGGGGCTGCTTCGGTCCAACTGAGACTTGACCGCCTCAGCAAGCAGGTGGACGGCGACGATCGACAGTACAGCGAGCGTGATTCCAACCACCACAGAGACCGTCGTCCAACGCTCGGCGACCAGCTGCCGCAACACCGCACGCAGCAGTAAACTCACCGTTGCAGGTCCAGGCGCTGGTGCGCATGGCCGGCGACAAACTCGCTGTGGGTCGCGAGCACCAGCGTGGCCCCCGCCGCCGCCGCCTGCTCACAGAGTAGATCCACGACACGCCCCGCATTTTCTGCATCGAGATTGCCCGTGGGTTCGTCCGCAAGAATGATCGCGGGACGGTGTGCCAGCGCGCGGGCGATCGCCACCCGCTGTTGCTCGCCCCCTGACAACTGCTCCGGAAACGAATCCTCGCGTCCCGCGAGCCCCAAGGCGTCCAGCCGCGACAAGGCTTCAGCCTCGAGATCACGCCGGCCAGTCAGTTCCAAGGGCAACCGAACGTTCTCAGCCACCGTCAAGGTCGGTATCAGATTGAAAAACTGAAAGATGTAACCGATCGATTGTCGCCGATAACGCGCCCGTGCCGCTGAACTCATGCCTTTCAACGACAGTGTCACACCGTTGAGTTCAACCAGAACATCGCCCGAATCGGCAACGTCCAGTCCCGCGATCAGATTCAGGACGGTAGTCTTGCCCGATCCACTGGGCCCCACCAGCGACACCGTGGTACCGTCACTCACCTCGAAGCTGTAGCGACGCAACACGGTCCGCTCGACATCACCATCGAGGAACCGCTTCGAGACCGATTCGAACCTGATCAAGGCGCTCCCCTAGCGGGCGTGCTGCATGCCCTGTCGATGGCGCTCCACGGTCACTTCAGGCAGGTGCTCAGCGTTCTCGACCGCTTGAATAATGCTCGACACGGATGAATGTCCCGCCAGTGACTCCAAGGTAGTGATTGTCGGATAGATCATCTTCCATCGACCCTGCTCGGCATGCGCCAGGGCACGGCGAGGCCGCACCCATACGCCATCTTCCAGCTCACCGGGACGATGCACCACCGCTTGACCTGGCGGCATCTCAGCCAGGAAGAACCGGGTGTCGAAGCGGCGCGGCGCCGCCTCAGGCGTGATCCAGTGGCTGAAATAGTGTACGCAGTCCGTGGCCAGCATCAGAGACTCCAACTCACACAGTTGTGCCATGCTTAGCATCCCGGAGTGAATCGCATCCCGGTACCCTGCAAATCTTCGACCGACTTCCGTCTCCGACGTATCTATCAACACTCCGTCGCGGTAGCACAAGACCGCGCCCGCCTCCTCAAAAGATTCCCGTATCGCGGCGACCCAGTAGGCAATACCCCCGGACTGCACACCCAGTCGGCGGGACGCCTCTTCGTCATCGATGCCGACACAGTACGCCTCGACCGTGTTGTCCGCTGCGTCGACCTTGCCGCCGGGGAAGACGTGCAAACCGCCAAAGTCTCCGGCGCCCGGGCGTTCGACCATGAATACCTCGAGGTGATCATCGCGATCACGGATCAACAGCAACGTAGCGGCGGTCCGTGGAATTTCGACGTGAGACGCGCTATCAGTGCTCAAATATCCATCCCGGGGCCTTCAATATCAATATGACATTACTGTTCACGCGCACCAACTGACTGTAAGCTTCATCCCGAGCACGGGGAGGTGCGTACCTACTATGAAGAATCCAACCGAGAATTTCATGGTGCGGCTTCCGCCTGGGCTGCGTGACAGGATATATGAAGCATCCCAATTGTATCGGCGGAGCATGAATTCCGAAATCGTCGCGCGCCTCGATCAATCACTACGTGGACTGCCAGACCAACAATTCGAACGAGCCGTCGCGCCGCCTTTCTTCCCTGAGATCGAGCGTCTCCTCAGGGGCGATCTCACACCCGAGGAGAGTGACCTGATCCGTTGTTTCAGGCGCATGTCCGCAGGGCAGAGGAAGGCATTGCTGGAGTTGTTGGGATGAAGTTGAGTTCAATACGTGGGATGGGCGTTGCAAAGGTGCTGGAACGGCTGCAAGCAAGTATCGTGATCTCTATCAGAATGAACTATCGGTACGCTCGCCGCCATCTCAAAATCATTGCACTCTTCGGCGTAATTGGTGAACCGTTTTTCTACTTCGCCTGGCGATTTCTCGACCCTGACGGATACGAAAATCTCGCCCTCAGAATGATAGGGTTTGGGCTGTGTATTCCTTTGCTATTCGCGAAGCGCATCGAAAGATTGGGCAGAGACGACGTCGTAGCAATGAATCTCGCGATCGCAGCAGCCTATTGCCTGCCATTCTTCTTCTGCATCCTTCTTCTCGAGAATGCCAATGCGGCGAATGCATACGGTGCAACGCCTATTCAGTGGCCGATGCAATACACCGTGGCGCTGGTCCTGATGGTGTTACTCTTCCCGAGCGGCGTACTTGCTGCGCTCATCTTTGGAATTTCGACCGCGGCAGCTTGGTTGTTGTTCATTGCGCTGAACGACACCATCTTTACCGCCGAAATCAATCGAGTCTTCTGGGGCCTGATGCCCGTCTACTTATTTGTGATCGCAGCCGGGTCCATCTTCAACAGAAACCGGGAGATCATCGACCAGGAGAAGTTGGCGGCCGTTGCCGCCGTCGGCAGCACCATAGCGCATGAGCTACGTACGCCGTGCATGGGCATCAAGGCGCTGGCGGAAGGGATTCAGTCCTACCTGCCGACTCTGGTCAGGGGATACGAGTCTGCCGTAAGGAACGGTCTCGAGAAAAGAGAAATCCGTGGAAGGCACATCGACGCGCTCAGACAGAGCCTGGTCCGCATCAAGGACGAAACGGACTACGCGAACCGCGTGATCGACATGCTGCTCATAAACTCCTCGGATCAACCACTGCGTGGTCTGGAGTTCGATACGATATCCGCAGCTACCTGCGTCCGAAACGCCGTTGAGCGGTATCCGTTCTCCAGCGCCAAGGAGAAAGAACGATTAACCCTCTGCATCGTCGAAGACTTCTCAATCACGGCGCCGGAGATACTGCTGGTCCATGTTCTGTTCAATCTGCTGAAAAACGCACTCTACTATGTCGGAAAGTCAGGCGGCGGCCAGATCACGATTCGAGTGTCGAGCGACACACGTGAAGTGGTGATCGAAGACACCGGTACCGGCATCTCCGCCGAAAACCTGCTGCGCATATTCGACCGTTTCTTCACGACGACCGAGACGGGACACGGGTCCGGCATCGGATTGAGTTTCTGCCGGATGGTGATGGACGGTATCGGTGGAACAATCGAGTGCGAGTCCGAGCCCGACGAGTTCACACGCTTTACCCTGACGTTTCCGGAGGCCGCCCATGGCTAACGCGCTGTCCCTCCCATACTTTCACCCATCGACGGTGGTGTTTCTCGATGACAACCATCAGTTCCTGAGCGACCTGGAACTGCGGTTGCCTGGACGCATGCCATACATCCTGCACGAGGACCCCGCCGTTGCTCTCGCCGAGGTCAATCGTCATACGGCGACGCCTACGCTCGCAAACCGTTGTTTCTCGCGACTGGAGAACGAGCGAGGCTCCTGGCGGGACAGCATCATCGAGTTCGACGTCGCGCTCATCGAAGAGGAAGTCAACTCCGTCGAACGGTTTCATCGAACTTCCGTCGTGGTGGTCGACTATGCAATGCCCGCGATGAACGGCCTCGAGTTTTGCGAAAAGATCACTGATCCGTACGTGAAGAAACTGCTGCTCACGGGCGCGGCAGACGAGAAGCTCGCGGTGCGCGCTTTCAATGATGGGTTGATCGATCGTTTCATATTGAAGAACCAGCCGGACTCGCTCGATTTGATGTTGCAGTTTACGAACGAACTGCAGATCGCGCACTTTCAACGCCAGCAAACAGTTCTCGCCGCCGCGCTGTCGCTGAACCCACCGCCATTCATCTACGACCCGACCTTGATCGACGAGATAGAACGGCTTGCGCATCGACATTCGTTCGTCGAGCATTACCTCGTCGGCGATCCTCCCGGATACCTGTTGCTGACCTCTTCGGGAGACGTTCAACGCCTGGTGGTGATGGACGAATGCGAGTTTGCCGCACAGACCGAGCGTGCCCGTCAGCACGCGGCGCCCGAGGAGCTTCTGTCCGCCATGAGGTCGCGCAGTAAGATTGTCTGCGTCTATGAGTCGTTGCTAGGCAACGACGCAGCCGACTACCCGTGGCAAGAATTCGCTTTCGACAGCTGGCGG
>Ga0114948_10000233_pt1 | contig 20554 bp, 17 predicted proteins | sample CR04metaG_FD_83877 | JGI IMG/M metagenome (GOLD analysis project Ga0114948, IMG submission 83877) | Deep subsurface microbial communities from Mariana Trench to uncover new lineages of life (NeLLi) - CR04 metaG | ecosystem: Environmental > Aquatic > Marine > Ocean trench > Sediment | place...
CTCCTCGAGGTAGCCGAAGCGACCGCAATTGCCGCGGAAGCACGCAAGGAGACTAGAGGCGCCCACGCCCGGGAAGATTTTACCGAGCGCGACGATGAGAATTGGCTATGTCACTCGATTTACCACCCGGGGGAGAAGCGGGTAAGCAAACGGGAGGTAAACTTCTCACCGAAAACTGTAGAAACTTTTCAACCTATGGAACGCAAGTACTAGTGCTGTCGTAGTAAGTACTAGTGCTGCCATATAGAGGAACCAATGCAGGTTAGCGTATATCGATACAACCCGGACGTCGATGAAGTGCCCGAGATGCGCACAAGCGCGCTGGAGCTTCCCGAAGGCAAAGATCTGATGGTGCTCGATGTTCTGGAGCTCCTGAAGATAGAGGACCCGACACTCTCTTATCGGCGTTCTTGCCGGGAAGGGGTATGTGGTTCGGACGGGATCAACATGAACGGCAAGAACGGGCTGGCTTGTATTACGCCCGTCTCGCAAGTTGCCAAACGGGGTAAGTTGGTGCTGCGGCCGCTGCCCGGTCTACCGGTAATTCGCGACCTGGTGGTGGATATGAGCCAGTTCTACCGGCAGTACGAGAAAGTTGACCCTTTTCTGCAGAATGATTCGCCACCACCCGCCCAGGAACGGCTGCAGTCACCTGAAGAGCGGGCAAAGCTGGATGGTTTGTACGAGTGCATACTGTGTGCCTGCTGTTCGACGGCGTGCCCGTCATTCTGGTGGAATCCTGACAAGTTCATCGGTCCGGCAGGCCTGTTGCAGGCATACCGTTTCCTGGCTGACAGTCGCGATACTGCCACTGCCGAGCGGCTTGCCAAGCTTGACGATCCGTTCAGTGTATTTCGCTGTCGGGGTATCATGAATTGTGTCAGCGTCTGCCCCAAGGGGCTCAACCCGACCCGCGCCATCGGTAAAATCCGCAGTTTGCTCCTACAGCAAGGTACCTAACGGATTCGACTTACGGACTATAATCAAAGCTGACGAATAGCAGCGTGTTAACACTGTGCTGGTATGCCTGCAACAATTTGTTGGCGGAGTAGCACGTGTTGCCATAGGTGGAGGAGCCCTGGATGGCTGAGTCATTTCTCGAACGGATGCAGCGCAGTTCTCATCTGGCCGGCAGTAACGTCGCCTATGTAGAAGAACTCTACGAATCGTTCCTGGACGATCCCAATGCTGTGTCCGATGAGTGGCGAGATTATTTCACGGCTCTTCCTGTGGTTGAGGGTACCGTGCAGGCTGATGTGCCACACAGCACGGTGATCCAGCACTTCGAGCGTCTCGGGCGCAACCGCTTGAAAGCGCGCCCGGAACGAGAGAGCACGCTGGTGCAGAATGCTCATGAGCAGAAACAAATGCGCGTGCAGGATTTGATCTCAGGTTACCGTCACCGTGGTCACAAGAAAGCCAGTATCGATCCGCTTGGCTTGATGGAACGTCCTCCTGCACCGGTTCTGGATCTTGCATATCACAACTTGTCTCGTGTGGATCTCGAAGAGACTTATCACACCGGTTCGTTTCATTACGGCGAAGGGCAGGCGAAGTTGCGCGAACTCGTGGTTGCGCTCGAGAAGACCTACTGCGGTTCCATCGGTTTCGAATATATGCACATCGTCGACGCCGGCGAGCAATTGTGGGTTCAGCAACGTCTGGAGAGTGTTCGGGCCAAACCGAAATTTTCCGACGCGCAGAAGCGGGTGATTGTCGAGCGGCTCATTGCGGCGGAAGGTCTGGAAAAATATCTACACGGGCGTTACCCGGGTACGAAACGGTTTGGACTCGAAGGTGCTGAGAGCTTCATACCGATGCTGCACGAGATGCTGCAGCGATTGGGTTCCCACGGCGTGATCGAAACCGTCATCGGCATGGCCCACCGGGGGCGCCTTAACGTACTGGTCAATATTCTTGGCAAGGATCCCTGGGACCTGTTCGATGAATTCGACGGCAAACTACCGGAATCCCAGGGGACCGGGGATGTGAAATACCACCAGGGATTTTCCACCAACATCATGACCCCGGGCGGCGAGATGCACCTGGCGTTGGCCTTCAACCCTTCGCACCTGGAGATTGGCGGTCCCGTCGTCGAGGGTTCGGTACGTGCACGTCAGGATCGTCGCAAGGATTATTCGGGCGACCTCGTCGTACCCATCAACGTGCACGGTGATGCCGCGTTCGCAGGGCAGGGTGTCGTGATGGAGACCTTTCAGATGTCTCAGACCCGTGGCTTTAAAACGGGTGGCACCATTCACATCATCATTAACAATCAGATCGGTTTTACCACTCACCGACAAGACGACGCACGTTCAACCGAATACTGTTCCGAAGTTGCGAAACTCGTGCAGGCACCCATCTTCCACGTCAATAGCGACGATCCCGAAGCGGTTGTCTTCGTTACTCAGCTCGCAGCCGACTACCGGATGGAATTTCACAAGGATGTCGTGATCGATCTCATCTGTTACCGGCGCAGGGGACACAGTGAGGCGGAAGAGCCGATGAAAACCCAGCCGATGATGTACCAGAAGATCCGCTCGCACCCCACCACGCGCAATATCTATGCGGACAAACTCGTCGCCGAGGGTGTGATCAGCTCGGATGAAGCCGACAAGCTCTCAGGCGACTACCGCACGACCCTCGATGAAGGGGGTCATGTTGCTTTGAGTCTCGTGCACGAACCTGATACGAAGCTCTTTGTGGATTGGGGTCCTTACCTTGGCCACGATTGGAACGTGCCGAGCGACACCCGTGTAGATGTCGCCAAGTTCAAAGATGTTTCAGAGAGGCTTTCCCGGTTGCCGGATGGTTTTGTCCTGCAGCGCCAGGTACAGAAGATCATGGAAGATCGGCAGAAAATGACGGCAGGCGAGTTGCCGATCAACTGGGGACATGCGGAAGTCATGGCTTATGCGACACTCCTGGACGAAGGTAATGCGGTACGCCTCACCGGGCAGGATGTTGGTGTGGGAACTTTCTCGCACCGCCATGCGAGCCTTTATGACCAGCGCGACGGCAAACGATTCATCCCGCTGAACTCTATATCCGATGATGTGAACTTCGACCTTTACGACTCATTGTTATCCGAAGAAGCGGTGTTGGCGTTCGAGTACGGTTATGCAACCACCACCCCGAGTGTACTTGTCATTTGGGAAGCTCAATTCGGAGATTTTGCGAACGGTGCGCAAGTGGTGATCGACCAGTTCATCTCCAGTGGCGAGATAAAATGGCAGCGTCTTTGTGGGCTGTGCCTGTTGTTGCCACACGGTTATGAAGGCGCCGGTCCCGAACATTCGTCAGCCCGGCTGGAAAGATATCTGCAGCTGTGCGCGCAGCACAACATGCAGGTCTGCGTGCCAACCACACCAGCTCAGATGTTCCATATGTTGAGACGCCAGGCAATTCGTCCTGCGCGGATGCCATTGATAGCGCTGACGCCCAAAAGCCTGTTACGGCACAAGCAGGCGGTATCCACGCTGGAGGAGCTTTGCGAAGGGTCTTTCCAGACCGTGTTAGGGGAGGTTGATGACCTCGATGCAGCGCAGGTGGATAGGGTGGTTCTGTGTAGTGGCAAGGTTTATTACGACCTGTTGGAGACGCGTCGGGAACGGGAGGCGAACAACGTTGTCTTGATTCGTCTGGAGCAGCTTTATCCGTTCCCGGAGGCCGCACTCGGTGAGGTGATTGGACCTTTCAAGAACCTCAAAGAAGTGGTCTGGTGTCAGGAAGAACCAATGAATCAGGGCGCCTGGTACGGCAGCCAGCACCACATGCGCAGGGTCATACTGCGCCATGATGATTCGTTGTATATGGCGTATGCCGGAAGAGAGGCCTTAGCCGCTGCGGCAGGCGGTCACGCTGGTATGCACATCGAACAGCAGCACCGCCTCGTTGAAGACGCATTGTTCGGGTGATGGCTCGGGTTCAATGGTAACAACACGAAACGCGGCCGATGGTTTAAAACTGTTATGAGGGTCTATATCGATGACCATGGAAATCAAGGCGCCTGCCTTTCCCGAATCTATTTCCGAGGGAACCGTCGCCGTCTGGCACAAGAACCCGGGCGATTTGGTTGAACGCGATGAACTCCTGGTTGATATCGAAACCGACAAGGTTGTGCTCGAGGTGGTTGCCCCCGCTAACGGACGGTTGGGCGACGTCGTCAAAGATGAAGGTGACATCGTGTTGAGCGAGGAGGTTATCGCCCATTTTCAGGAGGTAGAAGCCATAGCCTCCGTACCAGGTAGCGCCTCAGCAATGCAGCCGCAGATTGTCCCCGCCGTCACCCCGCCCGACCCGGTCGGTGAAGTAAGTGCCAGTCCCGCCGCGCGGAAACTCGCTGAGGAGAATGGGGTAGACCTCAACCAGGTCATCGGTTCAGGCAAATCGGGCCGCATTACCAAGGATGACATTGCTAAAAGAATGGCGGCAGTTACGCCATCCGTACCAGACACCGGACTTGCTGCAAACGTCGCGCTCGTCGCTGCAATCGACCCTGGTGAAGTTAGTCGGGCAGGTGGTGAGCGTGTTGAACGGCGAGTGCCAATGACGCGGTTGCGTGCAAGCATCGCCAAGCGGCTGGTTGAAGCTCAACACAATGCGGCGATGTTGACCACCTTCAACGAGGTCGATATGTCGCCGGTCATGGCACTCAGACGAAAGTACCAGGATGAATTTCAGGCCCGCCATAACGGGACGAGGTTGGGTTTCATGTCGTTTTTCGTCCGCACTTCGGTGGAAGCGCTCAAGCGTTTTCCTTCGGTCAACGCATCGATAGACGGCAATGATATCGTCTACCACGGCTTTTATGATATTGGCGTTGCAGTAACCACCGACAGGGGACTTGTGGTCCCGGTCGTGCGCGATGCCGATGCGCTGAGCCTCGCGCAGATCGAAGATCAGATTAGCGAATATGGGGTCAAGGCACGCGATGGAAAGCTCTCCATTGACGAGATGACCGGTGGCACGTTCACGATCTCGAATGGGGGAGTATTCGGTTCTTTGTTGTCGACACCCATTCTCAATCCACCACAGACTGGCATTCTTGGCATGCACAAGATCCAGGAGCGGGCGATGGTAGTTGACGGTGAGGTCGTCATTCGGCCGATGATGTATCTGGCGCTGTCATACGATCACCGCCTGATTGACGGTCAGGAAGCGGTAAGGTTTCTAATAGCCATCAAGGGACTATTGGAAGATCCCGCGCGAATTCTTTTGGAACTTTAACTATGAGCGATAATTTCGACGTGGTCGTCATTGGGGCCGGCCCTGCCGGATACGCAGCAGCCATCCGTTGCGCGCAACTCGGGCTCAACACGGCCTGCATCGACAAATCGCTGGGCAAAGATGGTAAACCGGCTTTCGGGGGCACCTGCTTGAACTGGGGATGTATCCCCTCCAAAGCTCTCTTGGATGCTTCTTATAAATACCTGGATGCGAAAGAACATTTCTCTGAGATAGGCATAACCGTCGAGTCGGTTGGCATCGACGTGCCTAAGATGATCGCGCGCAAGGATAAAGTTGTTAGGGGAATGATCCAGGGCATCGCGGGTTTGTTCAAAGGAAACGGTGTGACGGGGTTGACGGGTACGGGTAAGTTGCTTGCCGAGCGCCAAGTGGAATTTTGCTCACACGAGGGCGACGTCACCATCCTGCAGGCAAAACACGTCATCCTCGCCCCGGGATCGGTTCCGGTCGAGATCCCACCGACGCCCATTGACGACGATCGTATTGTGGACTCCACCGGTGCGCTGGAATTCACTGAGGTGCCGGAACGCGTCGGGGTCATTGGCGCCGGGATAATCGGGCTGGAACTTGGCAGTGTATGGAGCCGCCTCGGTTCCAAGGTTGTGGTACTCGAGGCGCTCGAAGAGTTCCTGCCAATGGTCGATCAGCGTATCGCCCGCGACAGCCTGAAGATATTCAAGGGGCAAGGCCTCGACATCCGCCTCGGAACGCTGGTGACGGGTTCCGAGGTAACTGACCAGGAAGTTGTGGTTTCGTATCAAGACAAGGAAGGCGAGCAGACCGTTACTTTCGACAGGCTCATCGTAGCCGTCGGCCGCAAACCTTATACAGAGGGCCTGTTAGCGCCTGACAGTGGCGTAGATCTCGATGACAACGGCTGTGTGAATGTTAACGAACTCTGCGCCACAAACGTGTCCAACGTTTTTGCCGTGGGTGATGCCGTGCGTGGACCGATGCTGGCCCACAAAGGTACCGAGGAAGGGGTCATGGTGGCCGAGCGCATCGCTGGATTCAAACCCCTGGTCAATTACGCGACTGTTCCGTCGGTTGTTTACACCCATCCCGAGATTGCCTGGGTTGGCAAGACCGAACAAGAGGTCAAAGCGAGTGGCGAAAGTTACGCCGTTGGCCAATTCCCGTTCTCGGCGAGCGGCCGGGCACAAGCCGCCAATGATACCCAGGGGTTCGTGAAGGTGATTGCGGATACCCAAACCGATCGAATTCTCGGTGTTCACGTGTTGGGCCCGCAGGCGTCCGAAATTGTCGCACAGGCCGTAATTGCAATGGAATTTGATGCGAGTGCAGAAGATCTGGGGCTGACCATGTTCGCCCACCCCACCCTGTCTGAGGCGTTTCACGAAGCGGCGCTGAGTGTTGCGGGACACGCGATCCACATGGTCAACCGCAAAAAACGAAACTAACAGAACTACAGGAAGAGCATGAACTTACATGAGTATCAGGCGAAAGAACTGTTCGCCGATTACGGCTTACCCGTTTCCGTCGGGCATGCAGTTGATACCGCCGATGAAGCAGTAGCGGCTGCTCAAGAGATCGGCGGTGAGCGCTGGGTGGTTAAGGTGCAGGTACACGCAGGTGGGCGTGGCAAAGCGGGTGGCGTCAAATTAGTCAACTCTCTCGATGAGGTGCGTGCCTTCGCAGATAGCTGGATCGGCAAGAATCTCGTTACCGCGCAGACCGACAAGCACGGCCAACCGGTGAGCAAGATCTACGTCGAAGCCTGCGCGGACATCGATCGGGAACTGTATCTCGGTGCGGTAATTGACCGTAGTTCTCGACGCGTCGTGTTCATGGCGTCCACCGAAGGTGGTGTCGAAATTGAAAAGGTTGCCGAAGAAACGCCGGAGAAAATCCTCCGTGCGACCATTGATCCCTACGTGGGTGCACAGCCATACCAGGGTCGTGAGTTGGCATTTCAACTCGGGATGAAAGGTGATCAAGTCAAACAGTTTACGAGTCTTTTCATGGGGTTATCGAAACTATTTGAGGAGTTAGATTGCTCTCTTCTGGAGATCAATCCGCTCATCGTCACCAAACAAGGCAACATCCACTGTCTGGACGCTAAAGTTTCTATCGACGGGAACGCGCTTTATCGTCAGAAACGACTTGCTGCAATGCACGACCCGAGTCAGGAAGACGAACGCGAGGCTGAAGCGGCGGCATTTGAACTCAGCTACGTTGCGCTCGACGGCAATATTGGCTGCATGGTCAACGGTGCCGGGCTTGCTATGGGTACGATGGATCTGGTGAAGATACACGGGGGTAATCCAGCGAATTTTCTCGATGTTGGGGGCGGTGCGACGAAGGAGGCAGTTGCCGAAGCGTTCAAAATTATTCTCTCGGACAGTAACGTCAAAGCGGTGTTGATCAACATCTTTGGCGGTATCGTCAGCTGTGCAACGATTGCCGAGGGGATTATCGGCGCAGTGGAAGAAGTTGCCGTGCAGGTACCCGTGATCGTGAGGTTTGAAGGTAACAACGCAAAACTTGGCACCGCAACACTTGCCGCAAGCGGTTTGAACATCATCGCAGCCGAAAGCCTGAACGATGCCGCCGAGCGCGCGGTCGCAGCGGTGGGGGCGCAAACATGAGCATCCTCATCGACAAAAACACCAAAGTACTCTGCCAGGGTTTGACCGGTTCTCAGGGCACGCTGCATAGCAGGCAGGCCATTGACTATGGTACTCACATGGTGGGTGGGGTTACTCCGGGCAAAGGCGGTAGCGAACATCTCGGCCTACCGGTATTCGATACCGTATACGAGGCGGTGGAAGCCACCGGCGCGACTACCTCGGTGATCTACGTACCGGCTCCGTTCTGCAAAGACTCCATTCTGGAAGCCGTCCATGCTGGCATTACTTTGATCGTGTGCATCAGCGAGGGCATTCCCACGCTCGATATGCTCACCATCAAAGCCAAGCTCGATACGACCACGACGCGTCTGGTTGGTCCGAACTGTCCGGGGGTGATTACCCCGGGGGAGTGCAAGATAGGCATCATGCCCGGGGAGATTCATCTGCCTGGAAAGGTGGGTATCGTTTCCCGGTCCGGCACGCTGACCTACGAGGCAGTCAAACAGACGACCGACCGGGGTTTTGGTCAGAGCACGTGCGTTGGCATCGGTGGCGATCCGATTCCTGGGAGTCATTTCATCGACATCCTCGAACTTCTCGAGGAAGATCGTGCAACCGAAGCCATCGTGATGGTCGGGGAAATCGGTGGCACGGCGGAAGAGGAAGCTGCCGAGTTCATTCAGTCGAACGTGAACAAGCCCGTTGTCGCCTATATTGCCGGGGTAACCGCACCACCGGGCAAGCGTATGGGCCATGCGGGTGCGATCATCGCCGGTGGTAAAGGAACAGCCAAGGACAAATTTGCTGCTCTCGAAGCGGCTGGTGTCAGGACGGTCAAGAGCCTCGCACAAATCGGCGACGCGTTGGCGGAAGTGACGGGCTGGTCTTGATTTCCTCTGCGCGCATCGCCATATAGACGCCCATCAACAATAAAAGGTTACCGAGGTTCGCGAGCGAATCGGGTATCGCGTATGGCAGAACAGAAAACGTCCGAAACCTTCGGTTTTCAAACTGAAGCGAAACAGCTTCTGCAGCTGATGATCCACTCCCTGTATTCCAACCGGGAAATTTTCCTGCGCGAACTCATCTCCAATGCATCTGACGCGATTGACAAGCTCAGGTTTCGTGCGATCGCCGATCCGGAACTGGTGGCCGACGATGCGGATTTCCAGATAACCATCGATTTGGATGCAAAAGCGAACACGATAAAAGTCACCGACAATGGCATCGGTATGACCCGCGAGGAAGTCATTGATCAGCTCGGCACCATCGCGAAGTCGGGTACAGCGGAGTTTTTGAACCAATTGAGTGGCGACGAGCAAAAAGACGCCAATTTAATCGGCCAGTTTGGTGTCGGTTTTTACAGCTCGTTCATCGTTGCAGAAGAAATTGAGGTTTTGACTTGCGCGGCTGGCGAGACACAAGGCACTCGTTGGACTTCCCGTGGTGAAGATGAGTTCAGTGTCGATGAGGCCGGGGAATTGCCTCGCGGTACGCAGGTATTGTTACACCTGCGCAAAGATGCCGGGGAGTTTGCCGACGACTTTCGTTTGCGAAACATTTTACGCCGATACTCAGATCACATCGGTGTGCCTGTGCGGATGCTCAAGCCCAACACCAGCAGCACGGATGATGACAAGTCAGCCGAAACCCCTGAAACGGCTGAATATGAGGTCGTCAACACAGCGACGGCGTTGTGGGCCCGTTCGCGCAGTGAGATCGAAGATTCTGAGTACAAAGAATTCTACAAACACGTTTCCCATGACTTCGAAGATCCACTTAGTTGGAGTCACAACCGTGTGGAAGGGAAACTCGAGTATACGAGCTTGTTGTACATCCCTAAGCGGGCACCGTTTGATATGTGGAATCGCGATGCTCCCAAGGGTTTGAAGTTGTATGTGCAGCGCGTTTTCATCATGGACGAGGCGGAGCAATTCCTGCCATTGTATCTACGATTTATGAAAGGGATCGTGGACTCCAGCGATCTTCCGTTGAATGTCTCCCGGGAAATACTCCAGCAGGATGATCGAGTAACCAGCATTCGCAACGCGTTGACCAAGCGAGTGCTTGGCATGCTCGACACCATGGCGAAGAAACAACCAGATGACTACCAGAGTTTCTGGGACGAGTTCGGTGAGGTTTTGAAGGAAGGTGCCGGAGAAGATTTCGCAAATCGAAAAGCGTTGGCTAAATTGTTGCGATTTGCCAGCACTTCAGAAAAATCCAACAAGAAGACGGTAAGCCTCGACGCATACATCGACCGCATGGTCAAAAACCAGGACAAAATCTACTTCCTGACGGCAGAGTCCTTTGAGAACGCGAGTAACAGCCCGCACCTGGAAGTGTTCAAGGAACGGGATATCGAAGTGTTGGTGTTGTTTGACCGCATCGACGAGTGGCTCATGGGGTCGCTCACGGAATATGACGGTAAAACTTTTCAGGACGTGATGCGCGGGGATCTGAAGCTGCCTGGTGAGGATGAGGACAAAGATAAAGACGAAGCCGAGAGCGAAGCTGAGGAAGAATCCTCTGCTCTGACCGAACGGATCAAAGCTGTTCTTGAAGATCGAGTGGAAAGTGTGCGGCCGTCGAAACGCTTGACCAACTCTCCCGCGTGCCTGGCACTGGGCGAGTTTGCGATGGGAGTGCAGATGCGCAAGATCATGGAAGCGTCGGGTCAGTCGCTACCGGAGAGCAAGCCACATTTCGAATACAACCCACTTCATCCGCTGCTCCAGAAGCTCGATGAAGAAAGCGATGAAGCACGTTTCGCAGACTTGGTGCTCGTATTGTTTGATCAGGCAACGCTGGCAGAAGGTGTACCACTTGCCGATGCGGCAGCCTATGTGAGCAGGTTAAACAATTTGCTGCTGGAGCTGTTATCCGATTAGCATGATCCCTCATGGAGGTCGCCATTCTGGGTGGTGGTAACTTTGGAACCGCCATCGCCAACATCGTTGCTAAGAACGGCTATCTGACGCATTTGTGGATGCGCGATGAGCAACAGGTAGCTGATTGCATCGCTCACGGAGAAAATCGGCGTTATTTGCCGGGACACCCGCTAGAAGTCCAGTTGGCGCCAACCGCGGATTTTGCGGAAGCGGTCGCGCGTAGCGCCGTTTGTTTCGTAACGGTACCGAGCGCCTCGTTTCGTGAGGTAAGCGAACAGCTCGCGACGTTTACGCGACCCCAGGACATTCTGGTTAGCGCCACCAAAGGCATCGAGGCGCCGGGGTTTCAGCTCATGAGCCAGATACTCCGCGAGGTAACAGGTTCCGAACGGATTGGCGTGTTGAGTGGCCCCAACCTTGCCGAAGAGATTGCCGATTCGCAGTACACCGGGACGGTCATCGCGAGCACGGACGTTAAGCTTTGCGAGACAGTGCAGACAATACTGAGCAGCGAAACGTTTCGCGTATACGATAGCAGCGACGTCTACGGCGTGGAGCTCGCCGGAGCGCTCAAGAACATCTATGCCATTATTTGTGGCATGGCGGCAGGTCTCAAGGTTGGGCAGAACACCGTAGGCATGCTAATTACTCGCTCGCTCGCGGAAATGAGTCGGTTTGCTGTGTCCATGGGTGCTAACCCGCTGACATTTCTCGGGCTTGCGGGGGTGGGGGATTTACTTGTTACTTGCACTTCCCCGCTGAGTCGTAATTTCCAGCTCGGGTTTCGGCTGGGAGAAGGTATGACTCTGGAGGGAGCGCTGGCCGATCTTGGTAAGCTTGCGGAAGGGGTCAACACATTGAAGGTAGTATACGATCGCAGCCAGGAACTCAACGTTTATATGCCATTGGTCGCTGGACTTTATCAGGTAATCTACGCAGGGCGGGGAATCGTCGAGGTGGTTTCCAATTTGATGGCGAGTGATCAGGGTGTCGATGTGGAGTTTGTCGCACCTTCACAATGGGGCGTGAAATTTGGTTAGGAACATCGTTTTGTTGTTGCTCGTGAGCGGAACCGCGTGGGGGCAGGATGTATCCGGCTCCCGGGATCCATTGGGCCTCGCGAGATATCCTTTTGCGTGGATCGAAAAGTACTCGCTGGACGAACAATACATGCCACGGGAGTTTATTATCAGTCCCGTTGAGAAGATTCGTCGCGATCTACGCATCAAGCGCAAGGTCAGAATCAGCGCGACGTTCGAGAGATCAACATATCGCATTCCAGCTGGCACCTCCCGGGACGACGTTGTGGAGCACTACGTAAGGTTGTTGGGAAGCGAAGAGCTGTTCGCCTGCGAGGGACGAGATTGTGGTCGCAGTAACCAATGGGCGAACGACGTGTTCAAAATCGCGTTTCTTTACGGGCCGGATGTAAATCAATACTACCTGGCGGCTAATCACGATGGTCACCTCGTCTCGGTGTACATCATCGAGCGCGGTAACAAACGAATCTACGCGCACCTGGAGGTTATGAAACCCGACAGCGAGTTTTCGGTTGGGCTGAACGATAAACTGACAGAAAGGCTCGCAGGTGATGGGTTTGTTGTTATTGAAGGGGTAACTCCGCGAGTCGACGGTACGCTACCGGCTGAAGGGGAAAGTGTGCTCACCAACATCGCGAAGCAACTGCACATCTTCAACGGCCAACGAGTTTTCGTGGTATGCCATTTGTATGGGTCGACGAGTGCAGAGAAATTGCTGGAAGCTGCAACAAGCTGCAGCGAACGTGCAAGTCAAATTCTTACGTCCGAAGAAGGGCCGGAGCTGGTGAGCTTTTCAGCCGGTCCGCTCCTGCCTCGCGCTGCTGGAGCAATTCCGAGGTTGGAACTGGTCGTGCCACATCGCCTGAATCGTGACTAATCTGGGAGAGGTGATCGAAGAGATCGCTACTCGATTCAAGGAAAACGACCTCTACTACGGGCATGGCACCGATAACTCATGGGATGAAGCCGTGGCGCTTGCGTTAGGGGTCACGCAATTCCCCGATGACAAACTGGCACTCACAAAATCGGTGTCTGAAGCGATGTGTCGGCGAATAAGTGCTATGGCAACACGGCGCATTGAGGAACGGATACCGCTTGCCTACCTGTTAGGCAAAACGAATTTTGCCGGTTATGAATTCCTTGTTGATCCAGGTGTTGTTATCCCACGATCTCCGATCGGACAACTCATCGTTGATAGATTCGAACCCTGGTTGTCGACAACTCCGCGACGCATCGTGGATGTCTGTTGTGGTTGTGGTTGTATCGGGATTGCCTGTGCACACCTGTTCCCCGACGTGGAAGTTTTGCTGATCGACAACGATCCGAATGCGCTGGACCTGGCCCGGCGTAACGTTGCGTTTCATGAACTGGGCGAGCGCGTGACGGTCTTGAGCTCCGATCTCTTTGTATCTGCTCAGGATCAAATTTTTGATCTCATTGTTACCAACCCTCCCTATGTAGATGCGGTAGACATTCTTAGTTTGCCGTTAGAGTATCGGCACGAACCTGAGTCTGGTCTGGCGGCGGGTGATGATGGTCTAGCCATCGTCGACCGCCTTCTAACGGTACTAGCCGAGCGGCTGGCGCCACTGGGGACTTTTGTATGTGAAGTAGGTGGGAGTGCGCCGGCGCTCCTGCGAAAGTATCCGCGCCTGCCTTTCATCTGGCCGGATCTGCCCGGCGGTGGGGCAGGCGTGTTCCTGCTTCATGGCTCTGATCGTTCCCAGGTTTAGTGTATGAAGTTCTGCTTGAAGCGCCTGTAGGCAGTTCCCATACTGCGACTCAGTGAAATGTACGACAGCGCTTTAGACGCCTCATGGCCGGTAATACGTTTGGACAACTCTTCTCGATAACCACTTTTGGAGAAAGCCACGGTATTGCTCTGGGCGCTGTAGTGGACGGTTGCCCTCCGGGACTCGAACTGTGCGAAGCCGATCTGCAACGCGATCTCGATCGCCGGCGGCCCGGTCAGTCCAAGTACACGACCCAACGCAAGGAGCCGGATATAGTCAAAATCCTCTCGGGGGTTTTTGCAGGCGTCACCACCGGCACCAGCATCGGTCTCGTAATCGAGAACCAGGACGCGAAGAGCAAAGACTATAGCGATATCAAAGACGTTTACCGTCCTGCCCACGCCGACTATACCTATCATAAGAAATACGGAATTCGTGATTACCGTGGCAGCGGGCGCGCGTCGGCACGTGAAACGGCCATGCGCGTGGCGGCAGCGGGGATCGCAAAAAAATACCTGAGTCTTCACTACGGTATCGAAGTTCGCGGCTACCTCTCTCAGATCGGGAGTATCGCCATCGAACATCGCAGCTGGGCCGCGGTGGAAGAAAACGCGTTCTTCTGTCCCGACCCTGAGGTTGTCCCTGCAATCGGCGAGTTGATCGACTCATTGCGCAAAGCGGGGGACTCGATAGGTGCCGAGATCACGGTTGTCGCAAGCGGCGTCCCTGTCGGTTTGGGCGAGCCTGTGTTCGCCAAACTGGATGGTGAACTTGCCGGTGCGCTCATGGGCATCAACGCCGTTAAGGGCGTCGGCATTGGAGATGGGTTTGCCGTCATTCAGCAGCGTGGCACGGAACACCGCGACGAGATGGACAAAAACGGTTTCCTGAGCAACCGTGCGGGTGGTGTGCTGGGAGGAATCTCCTCGGGCCAGGACATCGTTGCGACCATTGCTCTCAAGCCCACTTCGAGCCTCACCACCCCGGGCCGCACCATCGATGTTGATGGCAACGAGGTCGAAGTCGTAACCAAAGGCCGACACGATCCCTGCGTCGGTATCCGCGCCACACCCATCGCCGAGGCGATGGTCGCCCTGGTCCTGATGGATCACGTATTACGCCAGCGCGCGCAGAACCCGGAGCGCTAGCTAAGACAGCGGAGAAATCTCGATGGCAACCGCATAGAGATTCCCGTTGGCAACCGCAGAGAGGCTGGGGGTTTTCTAATTCGCGCAAACGCTCAGCCCCTCCGGGGTTCCCGTCTCTTCGCGAACTTGCCCCGAGGCGGGTCAATTCGCTTCGTTCGGCTTCGCTCACAGCGCGAATTAGAAAACCCCCAGCCTCTCTGCTGCGGCCTTCCAGATTCGAGTGCTGTGGTCTAGTAAGGTCCCTGACCGTCCTTAATTCACTGCACCAGCTATCTAATAGAGCTTCCCCACCTGCAACGCGGTTGCCTCGGAACGCGGTTGCCATTGGCGGTATCAAGATCTGGCACCAGCATAGCTAACTGGTTGCGTCGTCACCGAATCGGCCCAATACATCGATGAAAGCATCCGCGGCGTTGGAAAGTGTGCGATGAGGATGGGTGACGATCCCTAACGTTCGATGCATATGTGGTCCGTCCGTCGCGAGCTCAACCATGGGGGGATGAACCATGGACCGTGGTAACACGCTCCAACCGATGCCTGTGCCCACGAGCATACTGATTGTCTCCAGGTAGTTGGTCGACATGACTGGCTGCAGGGGGATGTTCAAGGTGTCGAAAACCTCAACGACGATTCGCCCGGTGTAGGTCGCAAGTCCCGGCAGGATGACCGGTTCGCAAGCGAGTGTTGCAAGGGAAGTCCGTGCGCTTCCGGCAAGTGGGTGTTCCTGGGATATCACAAAACACAACGGATCATTCCAGAGCGGGTGGTAGTCGAGCTCGCTACCCCCTTTTGGGTCCAGCGTGACGACGGCCAGTTCACAGTCTGCGCCTCGCACCAGATCGTGGGCTGCTTCGGAATCTTCGAAGCGGATGTCGAGTTTCACGGCGCCATGCCCACGGGTGAAACTTTTTAACACGGGTGCGAGCCGATGCAGGCCCACGTGATGTGAAGTCGCCAGTCGCAGTATGCCTTCGACGCGGTTGTGCAGGTTCTGCAACAGGCGTTCGGTATCGGCCAGGTCCTGCAACATCGTTGCGGCGCGCGGTTGCAGCAGGCGACCGGCATCGGTGAGGTAAACCTTCTTACCCAGGCGGTCGAAAAGGGCTGTGCCCAGCTGCGACTCGAGTGCCTGAATGCGTTTGCTGACGGCTGGTTGGGTTACCTGCAGCTTGGTTGCTGCCTTGGAGAATGACAGACAACCCGCCACCGCGACGAAAGTATCCAGTTCGGTCCAGTTCATTTGCCTTCATCTCACCTGGTTCGTTTATTATTCCATTTTATTATTTAAATTATAAATATAATGAATTTGTCTTATTGAAGGCAAGATCTTACCATAACGGCCCCTGAGGAAACTGGAGGCGTGCTGGCGTGTCCGCGCAGACCCTATACGACAAGATCTGGGACGCCCACGCCGTAGGAACGCGTGCTGATGGGCAGACCATGTTGTACATCGATCTGCAACTCCTGCACGAGGTGACCTCTCCACAGGCATTTGCGGGGCTTTCGCTCAGCGGTCGCAGTTTATGGCGGGTGGCTGCAAACCTCGCAACGCCGGATCACAACGTTCCCACCGACAACCGTGAACTCGGCCTCGATGGCATCGAGGATGCGGTTGCGAAAGAACAGGTTGTGACGCTCGACCGCAACTGCCGTCGCTACGGGATCACCCAATTCGACATCCTCGATGTGCGCCAGGGCATCGTTCACGTGGTTGGTCCCGAACAGGGCGCTACCCAACCGGGGATGACCGTCGTATGCGGTGACTCTCATACCTCTACACATGGTGCCTTCGCAGCGCTTGCCCAAGGAATCGGCACGTCGGATGTCGAGCACGTCATGGCCACTCAGTGCCTCGTGCAGAGCAAGGCTAGGAACATGCGTGTGCAAGTCGACGGCAAGCTAACCGATGGGGTGTATGCGAAGGATCTGATTCTCGCGATCATTGGCGCGATTGGTACTGCCGGCGCCACCGGGCATACGATCGAGTACATGGGTAGCGGTGTTTCGGCTCTGTCCATGGAAGCTCGTATGACGTTATGCAACATGTCGATCGAAGGAGGCGCACGAGCGGGGCTGGTGGCTGTGGACACGACGACGCTCGAATACCTTCATGGCAGGCCATTGGCGCCCCATGGGGAGCTATGGGACCAGGCGCACGATTACTGGATTACGCTGCATTCGGAGACGGAAGCCGAATTTGATCTCGAGTTTCAGATCGATGCAGCGACGCTGATCCCCCAGGTTACCTGGGGGACTTCACCGGAGCTCGTAACGAGCATTGATTTGGCGACCCCCAATCCCGATCGCGCCAGTGACCAAGCCCAGGCACAAAGTCTGCAACTCGCCTTGGATTACATGGGCCTGGTGGCAGATCAGCCAATGACGGAAATCGCTCTGGACAAGATATTCATCGGTTCGTGCACGAATGCCCGCATCGAGGACCTACGTGCCGCCGCGAGCGTGGTCAAAGGCAGGAAGGTTGCGAAGCGCATCAAACAAGCCCTCGTGGTGCCTGGATCGGGACTGGTCAAGGCGCAAGCAGAGGCGGAAGGATTGGCTGATGTATTTCTCGCGGCAGGTTTCGAGTGGCGCGCAGCCGGTTGCTCCATGTGTCTCGCCATGAACCCCGACCGCCTGCAGCCTCAGGAACGCTGCGCATCAACGTCCAACCGCAATTTCGAGGGTCGCCAGGGTCACGGGGGTCGAACCCATCTGGTGAGTCCGGTGATGGCGGCCGCCGCGGCGGTGCAGGGCCATTTTGTGGACGTGAGGAGCATGTTATGACGCCGTTCGAACGGGTCAGCGGAATTGTCGCGCCGCTGGATCGGCTCAATGTGGACACGGACCAGATCATCCCCAAGCAGTTTCTCAAATCCGTCAAACGCACGGGTTTTGGGGATAATTTGTTCGACGCCTGGCGCTTTGCTGATGAAGGTGCCATTGGTAAGACTCCCAATGAACGGCGCCTCAATGCCGATTTCGTGCTCAACCAGCCCCGTTTTCAAGACGCCAGAATACTCCTCGCCCGCCGTAACTTCGGCTGTGGCTCCAGCCGTGAACATGCGGTGTGGGCGTTGCTCGAGTTCGGTTTCCGTTGCGTGATTGCGCCGAGCTTTGCGGATATATTCTTAGATAATTGTTTTAAGAACGGTTTGTTACCTATTGTTTTAGATGAAGAAATAATAGATAGGCTGTTTGAGATGGTAAGTGCAAATAGCGGTTTTCAGATTGCTGTGGATCTACCCGCGCAGGAAATACGGATGCCGGATGGCGCGGGGTTCGAATTTGTTATCGATCCGTTCAAGAAGCGCACCCTGGTGGAAGGATTGGATGATATTGACCTCACCCTGGACCATCGTGAGGAAATAGTCGCGTTCGAGGCCAAACACCGTCAACGGATGCCGTGGGTCTTCATAAATTAGATTATGCAACCTCTCTAAGTGACTGAAAAAACTAAAATATTACTGCTATCTGGTGATGGCATCGGTACCGAGATTGTTGCGGTCGCCGAACAGGTCATGATTCAGGTTGCTGCCCGGGCAGGACTCTCGTTGAGCCTGGATCGCGCCCTGCTCGGTGGGGCAGCCATAGATACTCATGGCACACCGTTGCCTGAGGAAACGCTTGAGAAAGCGCGCAACGCCCGCGCTGTGTTGCTCGGTGCCGTTGGCGGCCCCAAATGGGACAATCTAGCGACCCTCGAGCGTCCCGAGCGCGGCCTGCTGGGACTACGCTCAGAACTCGAGCTATTCGCCAACTTGCGACCGGCCATCCTGTTCGCGCCACTCGCAGCCGCTTCTTCACTAAAAGCGGAACTGGTGACGGATCTCGATATCCTGATCGTACGTGAGCTGACCGGTGGTATCTATTTTGGTGAGCCCCGGGGAGTGACGATCCAGGACAACGAACGTGTTGGCCTGAACACCTATGTCTACAAAGAGCACGAAATTGATCGTATCGCTCGAGTGGCTTTCGAGTTGGCGCAAAAACGCGGTGGCCGCCTGTGTTCCGTCGATAAAGCCAATGTTCTCGAAGTCACCCAATTGTGGCGCGAGGTGGTTACCGAGGTGGGGCGAGACTATGCCGATGTGGTGCTTAGCCACATGTATGTCGACAATGCGGCCATGCAATTGGTGCGTGCTCCGAAACAATTCGATGTGATCGTCACGGGAAACATGTTCGGCGACATTCTTTCGGATGTGGCGGCGATGTTGACCGGCTCCCTGGGAATGTTGCCATCCGCTTCGCTGGCTCGTGATGGCTGTGGACTGTTTGAGCCCGTACATGGCACAGCACCCGACATCGCGGGGCAGGATCTGGCCAATCCACTGGCGATGATCCTGTCGGTGGCCATGATGTTCCGCTACAGCCTTGCTGCGACGAAGGCCGCAGATGCCATCGAACGGGCTGTACACGCTGTTTTGGATGCCGGTTACCGTACGGCGGACATATTCGCTTCGACGGAGCCAGAATTGACGCTGGTGGGTACTCGAGAGATGGGCGATCTCATCATGGAAAAATTGCGGGAAGCGGCATGAGCGATAAGGTCAACGTCGCCATAGCGGGTGCCACGGGTGCCGTGGGTGAAGCACTGAGAGAAATTCTCGAAGAACGAAAATTCCCCGTCGATGAGCTTTTTCTGCTCGCCAGTGAACGTTCCGAAGGCAAACGACTGCAGTTTTACGGGCACTCCATCAAGGTACAGCGCCTGGATACATTCGATTTTTCTCAAGCACGGATTGGCTTTTTCTCCGCCGGTGGTGCGGTGTCAGCCGAATTTGTACCCAAGGCGGCCGCGGCGGGTTGTGTCGTGATCGACAATACTTCCCACTTTCGCTATGACGCGGACGTGCCGCTCATCGTTCCAGAGGTCAACGCGCATCGGCTTACGGATTACCGGCAACGCAACATCATCGCAAATCCGAACTGCTCCACCATTCAGATGGTGGTGGCGCTCAAACCGATCCATGACGCAGCGGGCATCCGCCGTATCAACGTCGCTACCTATCAGGCCGTCTCCGGCGCCGGAACTTCCGGGGTGCGCGAGCTAGCCGGACAGACGGCGAACCTGCTCAACACCCAACCTTTCGAACCCAGCGTGATGCCTACTCAGATCGCTTTTAATGTCATACCTCAGATAGACGCGTTTCAAGACAACGGATACACAAAAGAAGAGATGAAAATGGTCTGGGAAACCCAGAAGATTTTTGAGGATGACAAAATACTTGTTAATCCAACTTGTGCTCGAGTTCCCGTGTTCTACGGCCATTCCGAAGCGGTGCATATCGAAACCGAACGCCACATTGAGGTGGACGAAGTGCGTGCCCTGCTCAGCAATGCACCCGGTGTCGAACTCCTGGATGAACGGGTTAACGCGGGATATCCCACGGCGGTAGTCCAGGCGGCGGGCACTGACCCCGTGTTTGTTGGACGTATACGCCGCGACATCTCGCACCCTAATGGCATTGATCTCTGGATCGTTTCCGACAACGTGCGCAAGGGTGCGGCGCTCAATAGCATACAGATTGCCGAACTTTTGCTTAAAAACCTGGATTAGGTAAATAGTTTCGGGTAAATATTCGTCAGGATTCATCGGGTTGGCGCGGGAATCGTCTACGCTGTGGGAACGGCCGGGTTTTTGTTCGTCTGTGATGGATGGCACATAACAAACGCGACCTCCGGCAAACATTAAGTGGGTCAAACAAAAAAAGAACTGCCATAATTGGTACGTGCTGCAATGAATGGCTGCGAACTCTAGAATATCGTTTCGATCAGGCACATGGACTTGGTAAACGTGCACAGGATGGCTGTGAGAGACTCACTGGTCGGATTAAGTTCCCGACACATATCTACACAGAAAAGGGGCTGGCCTATGGTTAGGATCTTGCTCTTACGTTTCAG
>Ga0114948_10000234_pt1 | contig 20538 bp, 23 predicted proteins | sample CR04metaG_FD_83877 | JGI IMG/M metagenome (GOLD analysis project Ga0114948, IMG submission 83877) | Deep subsurface microbial communities from Mariana Trench to uncover new lineages of life (NeLLi) - CR04 metaG | ecosystem: Environmental > Aquatic > Marine > Ocean trench > Sediment | place...
ATGGTGAATTGCAGCACGCGCCAAGGGTCCTGCACCACCCGCTCGTTACTCCGTCCATGATCGCCACAGCGAAGACGAGCAACAGCACCACCGATGCGATGTCGAAGGGATCCCTGTAACGCACCAGGCGCACAGACCCGAGGAGGCGCCTCACCAACAGCGCCGTCAGGACACAACCGCCAACGAGGAAAGCAAGGCGCAGGAAAAGCGCGAGCGCATCGATGTGAAGGCTCACGCCGAGCAGATAGGATGACACTGCGACGACGCTGAAGGGCACGAGCAACGACGCGCTCACTACGCTGACGAGCATCAGGGGTGCATCCAGACGCAGCAACAGTGCCATCGCCGGGCCGGACACGATGGGCGGGCAGGCGGCGGCGAGAATCAACGCAGTGCCAAGCCCGTTGTCGATGTCGAAAAGCTGCACCGCCAGCCACACGAGCACCGGTGTGGCGACAAGGAACCACCCGCAAAGGAGCGCGCCCACCAATGGCCGTGACAAGTGCCGCGAGAGCTCCTGCCAGTCGATGCGCAACAACGCCAGAAACAACAAGCCCGCCACCGCCGACGGCAACGACGGTCGCAGCGAGCCAGCGAAGTCTGGCAAAAGGAGGCCTGCGAATATGCCGACGGCGAGCACCGTCGCCGCGTGCCGGGAAAGCGCCTGGAGAGCAGAGGTCAACACCCCGCGCATCATCCCACATGAAGGGGTTGTGCGCGCGTGCCGCCAGGAGAATACTTAGACCACTAGAGGAGAACAAAATGCGCGCCGACATTCAAACATACAATCCGGAAGCAATCGCGAAACCACTGGGACTCTACTCCCACGTGGCACGCGCAAAGGCGACCGAGTATCTGCACATTGCCGGTCAGATTTCCTTCAACAGCGCCGGTGAGCTGGTCGGCGCCGGTGACTTCGAGGCACAGATGCGCCAGATCTACGCAAATCTGCGCGCGGCGCTGGAGTCAGCCGGTGCCGGCTTTGACAGTGTCGTGAAATACACGACCTATCTGACCCGCCGAGAGCATCTCAGCGAGTACAGGCGTGTGCGCAATTTGCTCTACGAAGACTTCTACCCGCGCGGCAGCTACCCACCCAACACGCTACTGGTCGTGAGCGGCCTGGTGAACGATGACCTGCTGGTGGAGATAGAGGCCGTCGCGGCAATCTAATCGCACCGGCACTTGGCAAAAAAAACGCCGCGGGTGCGGCGTTGATTCTCATCCCGTGATACCTCGCGCTCTTTACGACTCCGACCAGTGACTCATGCGCTCCTTGAGGCGCTTGAGAGCACGGGAGTGCATCTGGGCAATTCTCGATTCGCTGACACACATCAGCGAACCGATGGCACGCAGGGTCAAGCCCTTCTCGTGGTAAAGACGCACGACCTCGCGCTCGCGCTCGGGGAGATCATCGATGCTGTCTTCGAGATCACGATCGAAGCGGTCTTTCTCCAACGCATTCATGGGCTGGCAGAAGGAGCCTTCCGAGCGGTCCGTCAAGACTTCTTCTTGAGCCGCCATGTCCTCCAGGCTGACCACCCTGCGGGCGGAAGCTTCCCGAAACAGTTCCCGCAGCGAACTCACGGACATGCCGAGGTGCTCTGCGATCTCGGTGTCGCGGGCTTCGCGCTCATGTTTGTCCGCGACCGCGTCCATAGCCTTGGATAGCTGGCGCGCTTTGCGCTGCACCGAACGCGGCGCCCATTCTGAGTTGCGTACTTCATCGAGCATCGCGCCGCGCACACGGATAGCGGCGTAGGTTTCAAAGCTTGCGCCCTGCGTCTCATCATATCGTGCTGCTGCTTCGAGCAAGACGATCATACCTGCCTGAATCAGATCTTCTGTTTGCACGGAGGCGGGTAAGCGGGCGCGAAGACGTGACGCGCTGCGCCTCACCAGACCAGCATGCTGGGTGAGGAGTTCATTGGGCTCAACATCTCGAACATGGATTGCGGCGGCGGTCATGACGGTGCTACTCCACTATGCTCTACATTGTTTGAATTCAGCGCTTTCGACATCGGTTACGCGCTCTTACAAACCGCGCGCCGAGGCTCTTGATACTGAAAATTCCTAATCCTTATTCTCTCTTTCGCGGGAAGATATCGAGTGTTCCTTCGTGTGTCGCAGGATCCAAGTTTGGTCGCTGAGTCAGGGCGAACAAGGCAAGAATTGTGTTTTTGTGATCCCCTTCACGGGTCTCTTGCGACGAACTGTGATGCGCAGCAGATGAAGAAATATAAAGTCCTAAAGCGCGCCCTAATCGCCCATTAGGGCTTCGGCGTGCCAACAGGAACGAGATGACTCAGGGGGTCCTCCGGGTGGTCCGAGAAGCCCCTGGACGGAGGGCCAATCCACCGCCTGAGGGAAGCGGATTCCGCCCCGGAGGTGCTGCGAGCGGGCAGCGGACATAGGGTCCGCAGGGCAGCCTACGGTGGTGCTGGTGGTAACGGCGTTCGGGCCGCGCCGTCGCCAATGAACGGCAGCCGCGGCAGCGACCATGGTGCCGCCGGCAGGGTGCTCGTGCTGGGCGGAGCGGTGGACGGTGTGGGCGCGATCTGGCCCCTGCAGAGGGCCCGCCCCTACAGCGGCGGCAGCGCGATGAATCTCTACTTTCTGTTCTGGCCGGTGACCGCCATGGCCACGCCCAGGGCGATGAACACGCTACCCGAAAAATACCGCTGAGCGCGCAAAAAACCCAGATGATTTTTCAGCCAGCGCCCCGCGGTACCGGCAAGCAATACCCAGGAACCGTCGCTGAAAATCCCCATGACCACGAACAGCAGACCGAGAACGATCATCTGCAGCGTGACGTGCCCCCCGGGAAACATCGATAAACTGCGGCAGGAATGCGAGAAAAAATAGCGCGGTCTTGGGATTCAGCACATTTACGACGGCACCTTGCCAGAAAATGCGCCCCAGAGATTCCCGCACCCGAACACGCCGGCGACCGTCGAGATCCCGCTCCATGAGCTTTCGGACACCGAGGTAAAGTAAATACGCGGCGCCCAGATACTTGAGCACGCTGAAGGCCGTCGCGGATGTCGCCAGCAGTGCCGAGATGCCAAGCGCCGCGGCAGCAACATGGAATATGGTGCCGAAGGCCACGCCGAGGGTGGAAACCAGGCCCGCCAAGCGGCCTTGGTCGACGCTCCTGTCGATGATATAGAGGACCGCCGGACCCGGCGTGATCAGAATCACGAAAGCCGTGATCAGGAACAAGGCGAACCTGGTCGAATCCATCATGACGGTGCTGCCTTCTTATTTGAACTCGACTTCGATGAACGCGTATTCAAAATCATTGACGTTGGTCACATCGTGCTCGACACCCACCTGGCGAAAATACGGTACACCGGCGAAGAGCTCGGCGATTCGTGATTCATTCTCGCCGGTTGAAAGTCCCAGTTTTCCGTCAACCAACGGCACGACCACGTAATCGTACTCGTGGCGATGCCAGCCGGTGGACGCACCGGGCGCGAATCGCCACTCGGTGACGCGTGTCCGTTCATTGTCGATGAAGACCGTCGATATTGCCTGCACTGTGTCCCCCTTGTGTCTATACCTACGTGCTTTGCTCAGCCTTTTTTGCGCAATCGATGCACAACAGCGCCGCCGGATCCACCTTGAGCCGGTTCTCCATGATCGGCTGGTCGCACGACAAGCAGTTTCCGTAATTACCGTCTTCGATACGTTGCAGGGCATTACCGATACGCTGCAGAGCAAGCAGGCGGCGGCGGTCCGACTCCTTTGCCATCGCTTGCGCCTGCAAGGCATCTATCCTGGATACGCGTCCCACGCGAGATTGATCCAGCTCCACGGTCTGGGCGGCTTCTCGCGTGCTTTCAGCCACATCGAGCAGCGCCGCGCGTTGCTCCATGAGACGCGTCTTCAACGATTCGACGTCGATTCCCGTATCACTCATGGCATCAATTCAGCCGGCACCACTTCTCAGCCGGATTCCCCGGCGATCCCACCATCCTCGATCCATAACGAATCCAACTGCTTCGTGATCTCTTCCAAGTCGGCGTCGTTCTCGACGAGATAACGGTCTACCAGCGATTCGACTATTTCATCGGCCTTTCTGAGCAAGTCCTGTACGCGCCTGATGTCAGCAAGCATCTCGGCACGTCCTTCACGCGTCAAAAGCAATTCGCCCTTATCGATAAGGTAACTGTGCACCAAAATGTTTCGTTCCTTTATCGCTTTGCGTATTTTTTTCTGCTCGGCGTTAGTCACATACTCGCTTTTCTTGACGGCGTGCCACAGCTCGCCCAAGGTCCTCTCCGCGTCATTGGTTGAAAGCCGCTCGACCGCAGATTTCCCGATCTTCGCCTCATCGTACTTGACGGCGAAGGCGAGCAGCAACGTCAGCCCGAACTCGAGCCTCTGGGCGGTATGCAGGGCACCGCCAAACTCGGCATAAACGGGTATCACGGATTCATGCATGGAAGTCCCGCTGCCTGAGTTGATCGACGCTCCGGCACATTTGACTGACCACCCACCTAAATCAGATCGTAGGAAACCGAGTGACGCACGCCGTTTCGATCGAACTTTTGGACACCATGCCAATAGTAGGACGGAAATAAAACCACGGCACCGACCCGCGGCGGGATTATCCGCCGTGGCGCGTTACGCTCTGAAGCATACAGCGAATTCGGCTCACCAAGCTGAATCCAGCCGTCGTGCTCGCTCAACTGGGTCTCATCGAAATCAGGAATCTTCGCGTAGTAGGTTCCGCTCATCCAACCTTCGTTGTGCACGTGACTGCGATCATAGCCACTTTCCTTGATGATCGTCGACCAGACGCCAGTGAAGACGAAATCCCGGTTGATGAAGCGCAAAAAAGGATGATCGGGGTCGGGATCAAGATCGTCCACGAAATTCTGTATGACTTTGCTGATCTGTTCCTTCAGCACACGCACCAGCCCGGTGGGATTCTGAAACAAGTTGTTCGGTGTCTGTGTACCGCCGCGCATGGTCTGATCCATGGGAGGATGAGGGTTGTGAAAATGCGCCTGCAGCTCCTCATGGAGATCCGCGTTGAAGGCTGCCAGGCTATCGTATCCTTCCGGAACATCGATCTGGGCAACTCTGACGAACTTCTCATAATCCACCAGCTCATCCACCGACGGATCACCGAGCTCGTTCAGCGCGATGGTCAGAAAAGCCAGAAGGGAGCTTCGGCGTGGGTTCAGCTGGTGGCCAGTTCGCAGCTCCTCGACCGCCCGCCGGTATTCGCCCGCGCGAATCAGGGTGGTGCCAAACTCCTCACGAAACAGGGCAGTTCCCGGCGCGCAAACGACCGCTTTCTGGTGGGCCGCAAGAGCCTCTTCGAGTCGGTCGAGATAGCGGTAGGCCTGCCCGAGTCCGTCGTAGGCGTCACCCAGGTCGGGTTGTAGCCGGGTGGCTCGCAGCCAGGCCTTCTCGGCACCGGCATAATCATGGGATACGAGCAACGCGGCGCCGAGATTGTGAAAAGCCCGGGCGGAGTCGGGCCTGCGCTCACAGGCAGCCCGAAAGGAGTCGTCCACGCGATCGTGCTCCCCCCTGAACCAGCGGATCTTCTTGAGATTCTCATGAGCCTCCAGGTAGAGGGGATCCAGCTCCACGGCTTTCAGCAGCGCCTGGACGGCGGCTTGCGAATCGTCTGCCTCATAGAGCGTAACACCCAGAGAAGCGTGACCCGCGGCAAGCTCGGGGTAAATGCCGACAACCCTTCGAAAAGCGACGGCGGACTCCTCGAGGTGGAAGAACTCCCGATGCAGATTCCCGAGGTTCAACAGCACCTCCACATCGTCCGGCGCGAGCGCCAGGGCGCGCTCGTACGCAGCGCGTGCTTCCTCGTAGCGCTGCAGGCTCTGGAAGGCGAGACCGAGATTGTTGCTGGCAGCCAGGTCGCCAGGGTGAATCCGCAAGGCTCTTTCGTATGCCTCGATGGCGTCCCGATGTCGGCCAAAGGCCCGGCACGCTTCTCCAAGATTGTTGTAATAGCTGGCATTTGTGCCGTTGACGTTGATCGCCTGCTCGATCAATCGGATCGCTGTCTCCTGATCGCCCGCCTGGTGGGCGATGACTCCCGAAAGATTGAGTGCGTCCGGATGATTCGGATCGGCATCGAGGATACGGCGGTAGATGGCACGCGCAGCATCGAGCTCCCCGGCCTGATGGTGCCGAATAGCGCGGTCCAGCTCGCTCGCGACAAAGTTCGTTTGTTGGATCATGGACCCCGGGCCAATCTTCGACACTAATCCCAGCCCACATAGTGCACCGGAACGCGGATTGCTCGCAACGCCTCGACATCGATGGAAATACCATCCTACACTCCGTCCACACGGCCACTGGCAGACGACCGGAACCGTATCGATGACTGACAACCGCGACGCACCTTCGAACTACGCGCCCCATGTGCGTGCTCAGTATGAAGATTTCCCATTTCCTCTCCGCGATCCGCGCGACGAAGCCAGGGGCCTGATCGTTACCGAGCAGGACTCGCTCAGTAAGATCAACCACTTCTGTTTTGGTGGACACCAGAGTTTCGGGGGTGGGTTTCGCGTGCTGGTGGCCGGAGGCGGCACCGGTGACCACAGCATATTCCTGGCCGAGCAGCTGCGCGACTACGACGCAAGCGTTACCTATATCGACATCAGTCGAGCGAGCCTCAATATCGCCACAGAGCGGGCTAAGGTGCGCAATCTCGGCAATATCGAATGGCATCATGGCTCCATCCTGGACATCGCATCTCTGGATCTCGCCCCCTTCGATCTGATCAGCTGCACCGGCGTACTGCATCACCTGCCGAAGCCGGAACAAGGACTCGCGGCGCTGCGCGCGGTCCTGGCGCCGGAAGGCGCCATGAGTCTCATGTTGTACGGACGGATGGGCAGACTCAGCATATACGCCGGACAGGAGTTGATGCGGCTCGTCAACCAGGGAGTCGATGACCGGAAACTGAAAACCCGGCACGCACGTGCAGTGTTGCAGAGCCTGCCTGAGACAAACTGGCTGCTGCGCGGTGGCGATCCGAAAGAAGTGCTGGTGTCTTTCCTCGAAGATGAGAGCAACTTGTACGACACGCTTCTTCACGAACAGGACCGTGCCTACAGCGTGATGGAAATCTACGCGCTACTGGCCGAGGCACAACTGGACTTGATCGAGTTCGTATCTTTCTTGAGCAGCGTCCCCAGCTTCCGCTATCTGTACAACCCCATGGTGTGGATCACCGATCCGGCATTGCGCTCCCATGTCGCGACGCTTCCCCGCCCGAAACAACAGGCGATCGCAGAGGCCATAAACTGCATGATCACCTGCCATTCGTTCTACGCCGCGCCGAGCGCCGCAGGGCGGATCGCGGCGCCGAACGATCTGGGCATGGTGCCATTCTTTCTCTACTTCGATTCCAGCGCCCTCGCACGGCACTTCCAGGATGCGGCGGGACGCGAGTGCGCGATCAACTACCGGCATTCCACCGTGCGCTTCGATCCCGGAAAATACAGCGCTGGTCTGGTCGCGGGAATTGACGGGTCACGGTGCATCGGTGAGCTTTTCGAGATGGTGCGAGAAAAAACCGGTGAGCAGATACCTCAACCGCGACTCTGGCAGGACTTCATGGCTTTTTACCAACCCTTGAACAGCCTGGATGTCATACTGCTGCGCCATCGCTCGATTCCGGCGTTTCCGGAATTTCCCCTCGACCGGCTCGCTTGACTGGGTCTGTTGCCTGTTACCCGTTACGTCGCGCGGCATGGATTTTCCAAATCCCGAGAACGATCAGGATGACGCCTGCCGTCGCGTAACCGGCGAGATAGGCCGCGGTGCCGAAACTGAGTCCGAACAGTTTGATGCCACCATCGGCGGGTTCAGCCATGCCGGCAAACACGGAATACTCGACGGCGGCGATCCCCAGCGCAAACCCGCCGAGGGTTATCACCGCCACTCCCGGGATAACGCTCCGATCGCGGTGTTTTTTCAATGGGTTGCGATCATCCATCAAGTCATCAGCCATCGCTCCATGGCAAATTGCTTGAGTTTGACGTTCCGCCGAATCGTCTCATTCTCTCTGAGGACAACAAATTCTCGGTCCCGAAAGAAGGGCACAGCCGTGATACTGACCTCGGCAAACAACCGCAGCATCTTTTCCTTGCCGGCGGTCGCCATGAGACGACCCATCAAGCGGGTTCCAACACCGCGCCGTTGCCATTCATGGTGCACGAAAAAGCAATCGATGTGGCCCGTCGCGGCCAACTCCGTGAATCCGACGATATGACTGTCCTCCTCGGCGACATACACGCGGTACTTCTTGAAGCGCTCCTTCCAGAAAGCCACATCCGGAACCGCTGGCGCCCACGCGTCGACCTGCTCGCGAGTGTAATCGTGGCAGTTGATGTGATGGATAGTGTCGTAGTAGAGCCGGGAAATTCCGGGTATGTCGCTGACCCTGTGCGTGCGAACCAGCATCTGCTATGTCGTCATCGCAACGCCGTCACATACCCAGCGACCCGAGATTCAGCCGTCCATTCTCCAGGGGCGGGCACCAGAAATAGGCTCCCGACACGGGCCTGGTGAAGCTGAACAGAGCGTCCACGACGCCATCCTCGGCGCCGATCATGCGCAGGAGCTGGGCTTCGAATGCGTCGAATGATCTGCCGAAAGCGACGAAGTGCAGCCCCGCGCCGTATTCGTCGGCCCACGGCATGGACCGCCTCAGGACGAAAGCCTCCGGGTCGAAGCTCTCCTGCGCAGTTCTCTTCACGTGCGCAGATTCCGGCGCGTCCGCCAGCTCCTCGTTGTCGCTTTGCCGGCGACCGATAATGTCGTCGCGCACGGCGACCGGCTTCGATTCGAACAGATCGAGATCGTGCACCCATTGTTGTACCGCAACGAAGCTCGAGCCGTCGGTGTCGGGACCGCGCCCACCGACGAGAGCGGCCTCCATGGCATCGTTCCCCTTCGGATTCTCGGTGCCATCCTCGTATCCGGTCAGATCCAGGGCCGCGCGATACTGGAAGGCATCGGTTACCTCGTCGAAGTCGAACGCCGACTCCACTACCCGTTGCACCTGCCGGCTCGTGTGCAGAATATCGCCGCGGTCGTTGCCCCGAATCCAGCACCACAATGCGGCCGGTGTGGACGGCACTTCGAAGCCGGCGCCCGCATGAGCGGGAAACACCCGCAGCCCCTCGATCTCGCACCCGAGGTACAAGGCAAGCGACTGACCGATCCCCAGCACAATCTCCTCGCCATCCACGAATTCGGCGAGCGCCGCCAACGCGGCACGCGGATCCGCCTCCGGGAGTTGCGAGAAGGTCAGATAGCGGGCGAGCCGCGGAATGGGCTCCAGAATTCCTGGTTGCGCGTTGCTCATTGATGTCGTCTCAATGAAAAACTACGGGGGGAAACTGCGGGCGGGCGGATCCCGCCAGGCGGGCTGGGAACGGGCTTCATGCCTCGAAGTAATCGTATCTCTCTTCCGGCCGCGGTGGGCGTTGCTTCTTCTGCCGCAGCTCCTCCAGATGCTGTGGCGTCACATCGAAGAGATCACACAGACACATGGTGAATTTAACGAGAAGCCGTTCCAGTGCGCGCATGCCCACTCCCCAGAGGTGCCCTATTGTTGCCTGGCCCGGACGATTGATGAATCATCCAGGCTAGTATGCACCGATCGCGAAGGCCACAAAAGTACTGTGGTTCCCATCAGGCCAGAGAATCCCCTGGGTGGGATCGCCCGTAAAAGGTCTTTCGCGCATGCGGGGTCAAATGCGTCCCGGGTTTCACATCATCGCTCAGCACCGCGATGACGCGCGGCGTGTCGCCATGGACCTCGGTCACCCTGTGCAGGGTGTCGCGACCCTGAAAGACCACCAGGTCGCCGACGCTCTGCTCCAGCGTGTGAACAGGCTCCGATTCCCCGTCCAGAACGGCTTCGATGGCCGGATAGTTGTCCTGCTCTCACGTCCGAATGAAGGGGGCAAACCCGAAAACACCCCCCCGTTGTGCCTGCTGCAGCATCAATCGGATGGCTCGCCAGATTGATCTGCCGCTCGATGCCCATGGGTAGCCGCCTGCCCGCCCGGTTCCTATGGGGCGTCGGGGGGTTCCACTTCGTATTGCCCGCACTGGCTACCGTTCAGGTCCAGAAGTGTCACCTGCAGGCTGCGCGTCTGAAGCAAACCGGCAAAGCTCGAGGCTTGCACATATACCTTCGCCAGCAAATCGTCGAAGATCTCATGGATATCGGAGGTGGCAACCACGTTCACGACGATAAGAACGCCCCTATCGCCGCGCTTCGATGCCCAATCGATGATGGCATCTTTCATCAACCGAAATTCGGGCAGCAAATCCCTTCGGGAATCCGGAGTGAGGGTCACGCCCAGAGCATACTCGGCCGCGTCCGTCCCTTCTTCGTTTTCCAGCTCCTTCGCTTCCATATCGGTCTCAGGTGCGACTCCGGGAAATGCGCCCGTAGTCGCGATGTCTCATCTCGCGGGCCTTCTATCAAAGGTAGGTCGAAATCGCAGGTTGATCCAGCGCAGATCCGCCTGCTGTCCGCATCCAGTCAGGAACCGGGCCGTGTTTTAACCGACGGCGTGCGTATCCGTGCCGGCACCACGGTCGGGACCACCGCTACCCGCGTGGCAACTCCCGATATCGAGACAGTAGCGAAGCCCTCTCTCGCCCCCTCCTACCGCCGATCACCGGCGCGACCGTCTACGCCTGGATCATTGACGATCCAGGCTGGCGGCAGTCATGGGGAAACGGCTGAAGGTCGCGAACGGCGAGGCGCCGTTGCCCGCTTCCGCTTCCGAGCGGAACGGATCAGTAGCGAGACCGGCCGCCGCCTCCGGAGTGATCGTTACGCGGGCGAGCCTGATTGACCTTGATATTGCGGCCATTGAACGCGCTGTCGTTCAAAGCATTGATGGCCTCCTCCGCTTCGGAATCACTGGGCATCTCGACAAATCCGAATCCCTTCGACTGTCCCGACATTCTATCCATGATCACGTTCGCGCTAGAGACCTCACCGAAATCGGCAAACGCCGCTCGCAAATCATCCTCAGAAACACTGTACGGCAAGTTGCCGACGTATATATTCATGATTCTCCCTCTCGAACGCATGCCCCAGGTCCCTCCTCTCGAAAGTCGGGGCCGGTTCGATTCTCGTGCAAAACTCTCTCTGGTGCTAGCTTCCAATCGCACGCGCCTCGAGGCGCTGGCACATAGTATTCGCCATTCCATGCAAGGCGCAATTCCCGCGCCTGCCCGCAATCCGCGATTCGCCCCGGAATCTTATGGATCGCCAACCTCGGAGCGGTCATGTAACGGTCCCCAGGAGACGGGCTCGGCGCCGGTCCCCAGACCCGCATAACGAGGCAAATCATCCTCGAGGTCCATCCAGGATACGCGTTCAGCAAAGAAGACGTGCGCTTGAGGCCGATACGCACCGGGATTGTCGAGGGTGCTGACAGTCAGATGAACCTCGTCGGGGTACCGATCCGCCTCATAGGTCATGGGCGTGCCGCAATCGGCGCAGAAACCGCGCTGGACACCGGGCGAGGATGCATAGAACTTCCGCTTGCCGCGGGTGTAGGCGAGTTGCTCCTTTTTGTAGCCCACGAATGTCGCCACAGCCGACCCGGTGTTGCGGCGGCAGCTCTCACAGTGACAGTGAGCGACCCACAGCGGTTGCCCCTGAAGTTCGAACTGGACGTTTCCACAAAAACACCGCCCTTTCGCCCCCTCGGTCATGAGACCCTCCCCGGCGCCGCCCGGATCAATACAAGCCCTTCCAGATAATACGAAGTCCCACCACCAGAAGCCCTGCGAACAGGCAGCGGCGAAACACGAGCTCCGAAAGGCGCCGCCGCAACAGCTGTCCTAGCTTCATCCCCGCTAGCGCTGGCACGAGAGCCAGCAACGAAAGCAACACCATCTTGCTATCGTAACCGCCGTGATTGGCTATCGCCAGGCCGATGGCACAGGTCGAAACCGCGAACGAAATGCCCATCATCTGGACAAGCGTGTCGCGCTCCAGATCCAACGCTTGCAGATAGGGAAGCATCGGCATGACCAGAGAACCGGTTGCACCGGCCAATGCACCCGTCACGAGTCCCACCGCCGGTGACACGACCCGCTCATGTCACGTTGGTGCTTGACTGCTACTCCGCTGCAGCGCTGGCGAGTTGCCGGCCGACGAGTTGATTGTACAATCCGCGGCGGGACAGAAGCTCGTCGTGGGTGCCCGTCTCGGCGACGTGGCCGGCGTCGAGGACGACAATTCGGTCGGCGTTGCGAATCGTCGACAGGCGATGGGCGATGACCACGGTGGTACGATCCGCCATCAACTCTTCCAGAGAAGAGCGTACCGCCTGCTCGCTGACCGCATCCAGATGCGAGGTGGCCTCGTCGAGGATCAATATCGGCGCGTCCTTGAGAAACGCACGGGCGATGGCCACCCGTTGTCGTTGTCCCCCGGAAAGGCGCACGCCCCGCTCACCAACGCGGGTTTCCAGCCCCTCGGGCAGGGCATCGACGAACTCCGCGAGGGCCGCGCGCTCCACGGCCTGGCGGATATCCTGCTCGCCGGCGTCCGGTCGCGCCAACAAGATATTCGCGCGCAGAGTTTCGTTGAATAAATAGGTGTCCTGGGTAACGAGTGCGATCTGACTCCGAAGCGCGTCGAGCTTGTACTCCCGCAAGTTCCTGCCATTCAACCGCACCTCGCCCTTCTGAGGATCGAAAAAGCGCATGAGCAGATGCGCGGCGGTGGTTTTCCCGGCACCCGACGATCCCACGAGCGCCACCGTGCTGCCCGCGGGCGCGGAGAAGCTCGCGCGCCCCAGAGCCAAGCGGCCATCGGAGAAATACGAGAAGTCTACATCCGAAAACTCCAGAGAGGCACCACCGCCCGCGGCGGGCAGCGGCACACCGATCCCGTCGGTCACTGCGACCTTTTCGTTGTGCACGGCGTACAGCCGGCGGGTCGCGCCCAGAGTGTCGGCGAGTTGCCGGCCGATGTGGGCGATTTCCGAGACCGGCAGAAATGCCGCCATGGCGAGCAGCGTGAGCAAGGGCAGCATGTCCGCGGGAAGCTCTCCGGCCGCCACCAGCCGGGCGCCGGTGAAGACGATGGCAAGACCGCCGAGGCCGGTGGCCACTTCCAACAGCGCCATCTGGATGGTGAGATCCCTGAAGAACGGCAGGCGCAGGCGCAAGTTGCGCTTGGTGCGCGCGATCATCTCGTGCTTGCGCCGCGCCACGTGCTCGAAGGCGATGATCTCGTTGAGACCCTGGATGGTGTCCACCACATGGGCGTTGAGACCGGCAAGTGCCTCACGGGCCCGAGAGCCCAGGGCATCGATACGAGTGCGCATGAAAAACGGACTCACGGCGACGATGAGCAGAAAAGGCAGCAGCGCGACCGCCATCGGCCAGCCGAAGATCAACAGCGTTGCGAATACGAGCGCGGGAACCAGCACCGCCACCAAAGCCGGCGCCACCGTGTGCGCGAAGAAAAACTCCACCAGCTCCACGTCATGGGTCGCCATAGCCACCAGATCGCCGGTGCGCCGGCGCAGCAGGTAGGCCGGCGCCAGCTTATCGAGCTTCTCGAACAATGCGATGCGCATTTCCGCCAGCATACGAAAAGCCATGTCGTGGGCGATCCAGGATTCGGTCCAGTGAAGAATGCCCGCGAGCGGGGCGATCACGGCAAGAATTACCAGGAAATGCTGGAAGGGCGCGCCATTGTTGACCGCGGCTACCACCAGCGCGCTGACGATACCGATGCCGATCAGCGCGAACACCCGCGCGACACCGAGAAAGAACACGGCCACCAGCTTGCCCTTCCACGGCAGCACGTGACGGAAGAGCTCGCGAAAAGCGTCCAACCAGCCCATGCCCTCGGCACGCAGGATGGCGTCCGTGGGCTCCAGGTGCGCATTCTCCGCCTGGTCGACGCCCTGCGCGTTGGAGGCGCGATCCTCGGCGGGTCTGCCGACAACCCGTGCGCTGTCGGCACCGGCGCTCTCGGCGGCCTGGGCCGCCATCAGCGTGTGATAGACGCCGCCCGCTTTCATGAGACTCGCGTGGCTACCGGACTCCACCAGCCTTCCATGCTCCAGCACCAGCAAGCGGTCGGCGCCGATGACGCTGGACAGGCGATGGGCGAAGATCAGCGTCGTGCGACCGCGCATGAGCCGATCCAGGGCTTCCTGGATGATCGCCTCATTCTCCGCATCCACGGCCGAAAGCGCCTCGTCGAGAACGAGTATCGGCGCGTCGCGCAACAACGCCCTGGCGATGGCGACGCGCTGGCGCTGCCCGCCGGACAGGCGAATACCACGCTCACCGACGATGGTCTTATAACCCTGTGGGAGTTGCTCGATGAAGCCGTGGGCGTTGGCGGCGCGGGCCGCCGCTTCCAGCTCTTCCTGAGTCGCCTGGGGTTTGCCGAAGCGCAGATTGTCCTCGACGCTGCCGTGGAATAAATAGGTATCCTGATTGACCACGGCGATGTTGCGATGCACGTCGTGGGGGCGAAGCTCCCGTAAATCGCGCCCGCCGATGCGCACCCTGCCCTGCTGGGGGTCATAGAAGCGCAACAGAAGACGCACGATGCTCGACTTGCCGGAGCCACTGGCGCCCACGAATCCCACGCGCTCACCGGCGCCGATGCTGAAAGTCAGATCCCGGTGCGCCTGTTGCCGCCCGCCCGGGTAAGCGAAACTCACGTGTTCGAAGCTGACGGTGGGCGCGAGATCTTCCTCCAGCGCGACGATGTCGTCGCGCGGTGCAATCGCGGGCTTTGCATCCAGCACCGCGAATATTCCCTTGGCCGAGGACAGCCCCACCATGCCCTGATGCAGCAGGGTGCGCAGATCGCGCTGGGGCCGGTATACCTCGATACCCATCATGAGCACGATGAGCAGCACTTCCAGGCTCATGCTTCCGGAGCTCACACGATAGGCGCCGTAACCGAGGGTGGCCGCCGCGCCCACAGCGAGACCCATATCGACGATGCCGCGGGAAAGCGAATTGGTCGCAAGCACCCACATGGTGGTTCGAAATAGCTCGTGGGCCTTATCCGCCAGAAGCCTGGCGCGCGCGGCACTCTGACCGAAGGCTTTGAGGGTGGCGAAGCCCTGAATCGCGTCCAGAAACTCCGCCGCGAAGTCCGCATAGGCGTGCTGGCGCCGCAGGCTGTTGCTGCTGTCCCACTTCTGAAACACCGACGGCGCCATGAGCGTGACCAGCGCGAAGCCGAACATCACCAGGGCCACGGGGAGATCAAGGGTCGCAATCAGCGCGAACACGATGACCGGTGTCAGTGCCGCAACGAACAGCTGAGGGAGGTACTGGCCGAAGTAGGTCTCGAGCTGCTCGACCCCGTCCACCATGGCAAGCAGCACGTCACCGGTGCGTGCCAGGCCGAAGTGGGCGGGGCCCAACTCGACGATTTTGTCGAACAGACGCTCGCGCAATGCGAGCTGCACGGACGCGGCCGTGCGGTGGGCGATCATGTTGCGAAAATATTCGAGGACACCCCGAAGCAGCATGATCACCGCCACCAGGGCTACCGGTAGAACCAGCGACTCCGGAGGCGCCCCGGCGAACACCCGGGCCAGCAGCCACCCGAGCAACGCCAGCCGGCCGATTCCCACCAGAGCGGCCAACAGGCCCACGGATACGGCCCCGGCTATGCGCCAGCGTAGCCCCTCGGTGAACTGCCAGAGTCGACTGTCGAGAAACATCGTGGCGCACGATAACGCCGTGGCAGGATGCCCGCAACCGACCTTTGCTGGGCCAGCGCATGAGTCATACTCATGCACCCCTGCGCCAGACCGGCGATCTCAAGACAGCGTTGGTCTGGCCCCGGTCGGAATCATTTTTCGAGCATGCGCATGGCCTTTTCGAGGCTGCGGCGCATGCGGTTGAAGGAGCCCGCGAGAGTCGCCATTTCGTCCTTGCCGCTGACGTCGAAGGCCGGCACCTCCAGATCGCCCTTGCTGACCTGATCGGCAATTTCCGACATGGTGGTGGCGGGACGAATCACGACGTTCTTCAGCATCGCGTTGAGAACGATGATGAAGGTCGCAAACATGACCAGCAGCAGACCCATGAACACCACGAAGGCGAGCCGTGCTTCCTCGAGCGCCCCGCTCAGCGGGACCGAAACGATCTGCGCACCGATGATCTCGTTGAGCTTCCAACCGAAGCCGTTGGCGGGCCCGTATTTCGTTAACAGTGTCTTCGGAGCATTGGCGGGATCGCCGTGACAGGCGAGGCACGCATTGTCCGTAATCGTGATCGGCCGCGCCAGATACAACGAATCACCACGCGTCGTGGGGCGCACACCGACGATTCTCGCGGTATCCGGTTTGGCACGAAACTCCTCGACCACATCGGCCTCCCACTCGAAGGCCTTGTCGCGGGAATTCGTGGGGTTGAGGACTGCCGCCTTGTAGATGTAGTCGGAGTCGCTGCCGCCCATCCCGTTCAGGGCCTCAACTGCCGCGTAGGCGGCCACCGATTGCGGTAGAAATTTCTCGTCCATGTGTGGGGCGAGCAAAGGTGTGACCTCGGTTTGCGTGTACGCCTGCATGGCGGCGGCCGCGTTCATGACCAGTGTCGCGCGCACTACCGCACCCTTGTGGGCATTGGCGTTGAGAATCGCGTGGGAAAGATACGCGGTTACCAGCAATCCGACGGTGAAGATTGCCAAAATCACGACATTGAATTTCGCCTTTAGCTTCATGCTGCCTCTCTGTGGTTGCCGGTTTGGATTGCCTTTAGGAGTCTAGTTGGAATATGGGGGGCGACTGATCGAAAGGGGACAGATTAAAATCTGTCCCCTCGTCCCCCTACCACGCCACCGCTCAGCCAACACTCCCCAGAAACTCGTCGCGCTCGGCCGGGTCCGTGAGCTCTTCGGCGAGCCGGTCGTAGAAGGCATCCCGGGTCGTGCATTCCGCGTGGGCCCTCTTGACGATGATGCGGGCGATGGGACCGATGTGATGGGCGAGGCTCCGCTCGGCCGTCTTGAGCTCCTGCTCGTCGAGATCCAGAAGCGGCTCTTCAGGCGGCGACTCGATGCGCTGGCGGTCCCCTTCGGAGACGCCGGGAAGGGATCCCTCGCGCTGCGCCTCGCGCAACGCGTTCACCTTATCGGTGAAGCGCGCCTGAGAGCCGTCGGTGAGAATGAATCCGGCCAGAAAGCTCGTGAGCTCGTCGAAGTTCGCCGCCTTGGTCACCGCCGGCGCCACCACCCGGCGCGCGAGCCCGCCGACGAATTCCTCCAGCACCTTCTCCAGGGCCGCCACCATGTCCGGTGAGCAGACAAAGGGCGCCCCAGAGCCCCGGGGCATGAACACGGTCTCGGCGGCGCCCTCGGGGAGCAAGATGTCCACCTCGGTATCGGTCGCCATGATGGTGCGTGCTTCCGGCTGGCGCTTCTTTACGCCTCCCTCGTGGATGGGTCGAAGCACGTTGAGAACAGCCTGGGCGTCCTTCGGCCGGTCCTTGGCGTGGGGTTTCAACATCCACTCGATGGTCTTGATGAAAACCGGGCTGCAACGGGGCGCAATGATCTTCAAGGCAATCACGACCGGGTCCGGTTCGTCATCGTAGATCGAAGTGAGGCGGTCAGTGGCCGGCGTAGGCGCGGCGCCCACGATGCAGTGGTACATGGTTGCACCCAGAGCATAGATATCCGACCAGGGCCCCTGCTTGTCACCCTTGCTGTACTGCTCGAAGGGCGCGTAACCAGGGGTCAGCATGACGGTCATGGCCGAGCTCTGCTCCTCGAGCGCGCGCCGCGCGGCGCCGAAATCCAGCAACACGGCGGGACCGGTTTTACGCAGGAAAATATTGGACGGCTTGATATCGCGGTGCAGATAGTGCTTCGAGTGCACGATACTGAGGCCCTCGAGAACAGGCACGACGATATCCCGGATTTCTATTTCATCCAGGGTCACGACACGTTCCAGGTGGGAGGACAGCGCCTCACCATCCTCGTAGTCCATGACCAGATACGCGGTCCCGTTGGCCTCCAGGAACTGGGTGACGCGAACGATGCTGGGCTCGCGGAATTTGGCGAGCACACGGCCTTCCTCGAGAAAACGCTTTAACCCGTACTCGTATGCATCGCCATCGGTCTGGGAACCCAGGTGCAGGGTGGTGCCGTCGGTACCGCGAAAGGCGAGCCCCGAGGGGAAGTATTCCTTGATGGCGACGCGGCGCTCGAGACGATTGTCGTAGGCACCGTAGGTGATGCCGAACCCGCCCGTACCGAGAACCGTTCGAATCTCGAAACAGTCGATCTGTGTTCCTGCGGGAAGTGCCAGCTCGTGGTTTGGCGTCATAGGTTGATGGGGAGTGATCGACAGCGGACTCTGGCGTGTCCGTGGATCCTCCCGCCCAGATCTCCTGCGGTCACGGGCCAGGAGTCATTCCAATCGTGCATGTTCCAGCGCTTACAACTTTAGCAGGTTCCGGGGGGCCTGCGAACGCCCCTGGCTTACCCGGAAGTGTGGCCGCCGTCACATTTGGGCCCCCGCCCGGCCCCGTCGTGCCTCGCGCTGGGCGATAAACAGGGTGCTCACGATGATCATGGCGGCGCCGATGAGCGCATTGGCGGTCGGGATCTCGGCGAACACCAGATACCCGGCCGCAGCCACCAGGATGATGCGAAAGTAGCCGAATGGCGCGACGAAACCGGCCTCGCCGGCGGCATAGCCGCGAATGTCGAAATAGACCCGTCCGGCGGCGAACACGCCCACAACCGCGAGCAGCATGGTTTCGTCCAGATTCGGGGTCTGCCACACCAGCGCCGCCGGCGCCGCGCTGGCCACCATCGTCACGACGCTGAAGTAGAACATGATGGTCACGGGCCGCTCGGTGGCGGCCAGCTTCTTACCGATGATGAGCGAGAAGGCGAAGAGCACGGCTGCTCCCACGGCGACCAGCATCGCCGGGTGAAAGCCCCCGGGGTCGAATCCCAGCACCACCACCGTACCGAGGAAGCCGCACAGCGTGGCGGCCATGCGCCGCCAGTCGGCCCGCTCACCCAGCAGTGGCATCGCCAGCAGGGTCACGAACAGCGGCGCGGTGAAGAACAGTACTGCCGCAGTGACCAGCGGCAGCACGGACACGCAATAAAATCCCAGGCTGACGGCGATGAATCCGAGAATTCCCCGCAACACCAGCAGCGGCATTCGTCGCGTCGCCATCCGCTCGCCGCCCCGGGACAGCATGAAGGGCAACACCAGAAGAAATCCGACCAGAAAGCGGCAGAAGACGATCTGCAGAGGATGCAACGTGCCCGATGCGGCGCGCACACCGATCATCATCGCGGTAGCTGCGGCACAGGAAGCCAGGATCCAGGCGGCGCCGCGCAGATTGTCAGACATGGGGAAAGCATGCTAACAGATAGGCCTGCCGTGGGCTGATTCGTAGGTTGGGCCGAGCGCAGCGAAGCCCAACCTACAAATCCGAAAAACGTAACCCACGGAGCAAAACATGACCCACGGAATGATCGTCGCGCCGCAGCCCGAGGCAGTGGAAGCCGGCGCCCTGGTCCTGAAGCGCGGCGGCAACCCTGTGGATGCGGCCATCGCTTGCGCGCTGGTGCAGGGGGTGGTGGACCCCTGCATGACCGGCATCGCCGGTTTCCGCACCCTGCATCTCCATACTGGAAGCGGGGACGGCCCCACGCTTCAGCGCCAACAGCAATGTCATCGATGTCTGCAACCGCATACCGCATTTCGTCAGCGGCGCGCTCGAGCACATGGGCTATGCGGTCGCCCGCAGCTATCTCTCCTACACCTTCGCCGGCGTGCACGCCATCAACGTAGAGGGCGGCAAATGGTCCGGGAGCGCCGATCCGGGCCGTGATGGAATGGCGCTGGAAGTGTAACGATCCCACACAAGAACCCGTGCAGGAGCGAACCCCCCTGCGGGCGAAGCGGCGCTTCGGGCCGATCGCGTCCCTCCCCCCGGAACGGCCACCTCCCTTGACAGTAGCCGGCATCCGATGTCAGGCTAGTTTCATGCCCGAGAACCGAGTTCTCATCGCGCGAGTTTGGTGGTCGCCCTGAATCCAGGGCGGTTGCGGGCACGTATCAGTATTGGATCCCGGAGCCGCCACGGTGTTGGCGGCTCTTTTTTTTGTCCTGCCTTCACCGTCGTGATCCCCCACTGAATCGGACTCTCGAGAGCACCGAGTGAGGCACGGTAATGACAGCGTCGAAGCAAGCAGATAAAGCCACTACCGTCGAAACTCCCGGCGGGATCCGCATACACCACCGCGAGCACGCCGAGCGCTACGCCGACGCCGCGCTGCCGTTGCAATCGTCCCTGGATTCGCGCCGCGGCGTGCTGCTCACATCGTCGTTCGAATACCCCGGCCGCTACACGCGCTGGGACATCGGTTTTGTCGACCCGCCGCTGGTCTTCACGACCCGCGGACGGGCGTTCAGCTTCGACGCATTGAATGCCCGCGGGGCGTTGCTGCTCACCGCCATCGGCAAGGCGCTAGCAAATCTC
>Ga0114948_10000235_pt1 | contig 20526 bp, 17 predicted proteins | sample CR04metaG_FD_83877 | JGI IMG/M metagenome (GOLD analysis project Ga0114948, IMG submission 83877) | Deep subsurface microbial communities from Mariana Trench to uncover new lineages of life (NeLLi) - CR04 metaG | ecosystem: Environmental > Aquatic > Marine > Ocean trench > Sediment | place...
GATCGAGTGTACGGGAAAAGAGGACCTCCCGGTCCCCGTCGGCCTCGACCTCGAGCGTGAAGCGCACCCAGGACTTGGGGACTTCGAACCAGTAGCGAGGGTTGACGGTCACCGCCGAGCGCAGATGAGCCCCCGGCACCACCTCGAGTGGGACGGAGAGAACGGTGCGGCCCTGTCCGGCCGTTGGCCGCAGTGCCAATACCGGGCGGAAGGGCCAGCGATCCGGCACAAGATACTGGGAACGCTCCCATGGCGGCACTGCGCGAGATGGGCTGCCCTCCTCCTCGAGCCGGAGAAATCCCCGGGATGCATCCGTTCCCAGGAGTGGTTGTCCGTCAGGCGCCCCGGTCGTTCGCCGCAGGCTTGCGAGCTTATAGCCCCAGGCATCATAGGTGTAGATTCGATCGATCTCGAAGTGCTCGACCAAATAGGAGAATAGCTCCGGTGCATACTCCTCAAAGGGTGGAAAGCTGATAAACTGTGTGAAATTGTAGATGACGATCGACGTTTTCTTCGCCTCCATGGCGTCGCTGATGCGACGGTCCCGATCGGACAGCTCGGGGAAGGGCCACACTATATAGCTCGACCGGTGCGGACCGCGTCGGTCCGACAGAAAGTTCACGATCGGGAAGTACGGCATCACCGCGACCGTCTCATCCGGGGTCGAGTTGGCCCGGACGTAGTCCACCACCCCACGCAGCATCCTTGCTTCGCTCGGCGTCACGTAGATGCCCGCGCGTTTGTCCGACAAATGTTCGGAGTGAATCGTTCGCAAGCGCCACGCCAGGCGACTGGTGTAGCCGATCGCGAGGCCTGCAGGCAGGACAAGCACTGCCGCAAGCACCCAGCCAAGCGTACGCCGGCCTCGCAGCAGGGTCTGCGCGTACACGGTCCCGAGGCAGAGTAGAGGCCAATAAAGAACCGCGAGGTGAAGGTAGTCCTGCGGCTTGTTGAGCGATATTAAGACGATGAGGGCCGCGGCGAACGAAAACAGCACCAGTTCTCGCAGGAAGCGGTGGCGCCCTTGCGCCTCGGCAAGGCCCGAGCGCCCTCGCCAGAGGTGGAGTGCGCCGCTGAGAAGCAGCAGATACGGTCCGTAGAAGAAGACTTTGAGAACCGTGTCGTACACTGCGGTGTCCGTGTAGACGAAGAGCTTCCGGAACGCCTCCAAGTCCACCGTAAAAATGATCCCGGGCAGGTAGGTCAAGACGCCCAACTCGCTACGTAACAGGGGATCCTGGACAAAGAGCGGAAGAAGAGGCGGGAATGATGAGTACTCGAATGTCGCCATCCCCACGAGGTGATTCAAGACCGTGAACTGGATCAAATCGCTGAGCAAGCCTTGTCGCAAGAAGTGCATGCCTGTTGCAGCCCCCACCAGGGCAGCTGGAAGCAGGAGCCAGACGTAAAGAGCCAGGAGCGGCCGCCGCTCCTGGCTGGGATGGGAGTACGCATAAACGGCCAACGTCACACTCAACGCGAGAAGAGCGGCCGCTCCATAGTCCTGCTTGCACAATATCCCCAGACCAACTAGAAGACCGCTCCAGCCCAGCATGCGTCGGTTGCCCGTCTCGAAGAAACGAAGCATCAGCATTATGGACCCGAACAAGACGAGTAGCGCAGTGGTCGAGTAGCTATAGAAGTGCCAGTGAGGGAAGGCCCAAATCCTGTACAGCAAAAGCAGCCCCACCCCGATGGCCGCGTAGAGCGGCGTGACGAGATGCCTAAGGTACGCGAAGAGGAGCGTCACAAAGAGCGTGAACTGAACTACAACGATCCAGCGGGAGAGCAGAATGGAGGGCTCGAAGAACTTGAAGATCAGAGCCAGGAAATAGAACGCTCCAGGCAGAGGATACAGAGTCGCGTCGCGGTAGAGTTCGCCCCCCTTCGCCACGATGTCGGCGAACTGCAACATATGGCCTTCATCCATTGCGCTGAACCAGCGGTCGAAGAAGACCAGCTGGAACAGGAAGCTCACGAGCGCGACGAGGAGTAGGGATCCGCAGCGGCTCCAGCGTCGAGACCCGATACTGCTCTCATCTAGCAAAACGGTACGGCTCCCCCTACTTCGTTCCAAGGTTCGATGCTGTCAGATTGACGCTGCTTCTCGATCCGCGTACGCTTATAGCATGCGGTCTTCACGGAAGACAGATTGGCCAACGCTGCTGGTGCTACTGGGAATGTACGGAGTGCTGGTCGGGAACTTTGTCCTCTACTGGTCGTCGCCGCTACCCCTGATGGTCCACATATTCCTCTCCACGCTGGCGGTTCACCTGGCCTTCACCATCTGGCATGAGGCCGTTCATCGAAACGTGTCCAGTCGAACCTGGGTCAATAACCTCGTGGGTGTGGTGGGCATGTTCCCCTACATGACCCCCTACTTCATGCAGAAATGGATTCACCTGCAGCACCACGCCCGCTTGAACGAGCGGGACGATCCCAATGTGATCTACACCGATGGCGCATTCTGGACGATACCTCTCCGGTATCCCCGGGCCCTCCGTTACGCCGGGAAAGTAATGAGGCAGGATCCGCGGAGCAAGGCCGAGAAGGTGGCAGACACCCTCTCGCTTTGCACGGTGGCTGGTGTCTATGCGGTAGCCTGGTGGCTGGGGGTCCTGCTGGACGTGCTCCTGCTCTGGCTCCTGCCCTTCGCCCTCGCCAAGCTCATCATGGACTGGTACATCAACTACCTGCCGCACGTCGGCCTACCGGCGCATCGCTTCTGGGGCACGCGGGTTGTGAACGTCCCGTGGCTCACGCCTCTGATCCTCTGCCACAACTACCATGCCATCCATCACCTATGGCCCAGCATCCCGTGGCACCGTTACCCGACAATCTTCATGCAGAAGCTGCAATACTTGAGGGAGCATGGAGTCCCAATCGAGCACAACGTTCTCGGAAAGAGAACACAGCCGAGAGAGATCGACGGCCAGGCTCCTATCCCTGGTTGAGACCCATTGCGTCCTGTGTGGTTCACACGAAGCCGAACTCGCGGCTTCGGGCTATGACTTCGAGTACAGCACCGCGCTTAACCACTTTCGGTTCGTGCGCTGTAGGAGCTGTAGCCACCTCTACCTTAACCCCCGGCCCGCAAGCTCCGACCTCGGAGTCATCTACCCGTCGAACTACTACGCATTCGCCGAGACCCAGAATCGGATCGTGGCGCGAATTCAACGCCTCTGGGAGACCAACAAGGTGCGAGTCTACCGTCAGGCGGTCGGGCCCGGCCCCCGGCGCATCCTGGAGGTCGGCTGCGGGAACGGGCGTTTCCTGGCACTCCTGCGCGAGCACGGACACCCCGAGTGGTCCCTGGTGGGAATCGATCTCGACAAGAACGCAGTACGCCAGTGTGTGGCCCGCGGCTTTGACGCGCACGTAACGCGGATCGAGGACTTCAAAGCGGAAGACAAATCCTTCGACGGGGTCATCATGCTACAGCTGATCGAGCACGTAGAAGACCCTGCCGAGATCTGCGAGCAAGTGTTTGCTCTGCTCCGGCCGGGAGGCTGCTTCATCATTGAGACCCCGAATCTAGCTGGTCTCGATTACCACATCTTCAAAGGCACTCACTGGGGGCACTACCATTTCCCACGGCACTGGAACCTCTTCTCGACGTCCGCACTGCATCGACTACTCGAGGAACAAGGGTTCAAGATCCGACACACCGACTCTCTGATCAGCACCTCTGCCTGGATTGTCTCGCTACACAATTACTTCCTCGATAAGGGATTCCCTGGCTGGTTCGTACGCTTCTTCAGCTACCAGAATCCACTCCTGCTCTCGATCTTTGTTGCGCTGGACTGGGTCCGTGCTCGTCTCGGATTCGCGACCTCGAACCAGAGAGTCGTCGCGGTCAAACAACGCTAGTCAATAGATCGTGCTGGCCGAAGCGCGATGCGCGGGCTGCCCCACCAGGCCAGCGCTCCGGGCGCCAGAGGAGACTCGGGGCTCGACTCGAGGCGCAAGGTCACCCGATTACCGCCGTAGGCGGAGAGATCCACCTCGAGCGGGCTCCAACTCAAGCCCTGATTAGCGTACTCGAGCACGCGCACGGTTGCGAGCGTCTCAAAGCGCTCCCCTCTCTTGATCGAGACCACAAGCCGGGTCCGAGGCGGGTGCGTGTAGATGTCCGAAATCCCCGTCATGCTCCGGAGCCCGACGCTGGCCTGGAAGACAGCTCGTCGTGGCAGATCGATCTCGAAGTCGATTCCGCCGCCCCATGTCCCGAGGACCAGAGCGAGCGGGCGGCGGTTCTGGCGCGTGGCCAGGCGCGGTGGAGACTCTGGAGCGGGCAACGCCACGCCGGTCCTGCCGCGGATCCACGCCCGCGCACTCTCCCGGCTTCTCAATAGATCGATGGCGGTTTTGCCACGGTCCCTGCCCCTCTCGAGCACCAGGATCCAGCTAGCGTCCCTCCCGGAGAACGCCTCCGGAACGTGGAAGTAGCGCTCCAGGTACGCCTGGACCGCTGGAAGCTCATCCCGGTAGTACATGAATGCGGGCTGATCGAGATCGCTCATCACCACGTAGCGAACGTCCTCGAGCCCGGCCAGGATCGCGCTTTCCTGTTCGTCACGCAGACCGGGGATGACCCCGCTAAAAGGGGTGGGATTGCGCGTCCCCGTCGCAAAATAGATCAACGGTTCCGCTCGCGCGACGAAGATCGGCTCATCGGGGCGCACCCGGTCTCGCAGGTACCGGATCACGTGCGGAACCGCCGGAATTCGATACAGCGCGCTGACGGGCCGTTGGGGAATGCGGGGGCCGAAGCTGGCCGGCCCCGCCAAGCCATGCAGCAGCGTGCCCACGACACCGGAACACACCCCGAACGCGAGCACGAGGACGCCCGCCGCCCACGGCTTGAAGCGGGTGCCGCGAGACCCCGGCATGAGCAAGAGGAGCTGTACCAGCGACGAGGGGAGGACGAAGACCAGATGCCCCCAGTCCGGCCGGGGGAAGAGGTTCATACTCAATGCCACCAGCACTGCGGTGTGAACCCAGATCGCAGCGGGAAGAGTCCCCAGTACTCGCCGGACTCCGGTCGCAAGCAGCGCGAGAAAGGGAAGGGCGTAGAGGAGCTGCGTTGCGAGGGCCATCGGCTTCCCGACGTCCGCGAAGGCAAATCCCCGGACAAAGGAATAGAGCTGCGGGAGATAGAGGCCCTGGTGCGGCCGAATCGCCGCCGAGAACTCGCCCGGGGGCCAGAGGTTCATATAGGGCGTACGAAAGGTTTCGCCCAGCGAGAATGGCAGGACGACCAACGATCGCACGAGCGCACCGAGGTCACCGTGCAGCGCGAAACCAGCCAGCGTGATGACCGCAACCGCCACGGCCCCGGAGATCATCGCGCTCATACGGCGAATTCGTTCGCCGGGGCGGGAACCCAGGGCGAGGCTCACGATGAGACCCATGGCGAGAACGGCGCCCACGCTCTGCTTGCTGAGCGCCACGCACGCAACCAGGACTCCGGCGGACACCCCCCAACGGGCCGAGCCCATCCCGCGAACCGCCGCGTAGCCAGCGATCAAGCTCAGGTGGAACGCCAGCGTGCTGTAGAAGAAGATCGAATACAGCGGGAAGAGCAGCACGGGAGCGCTCGCGACGCACCCCGCCGCTGCGTGCGCAAGTGGTCCCGCCTTCGCTCGCCGCGCCATGCCGTACGCCGCCGCGCACGCAACGCCGTGCAGCGCGACGACCACGCTGCGGGCCACCAGGATCTCTTCGCCGAAGAGCCGAAAAGAAACCGCCAGGAGCTCGAACGGTAACGGACCCGTGAAGCTCGCGATGTCCCGATAGAGCCGCTCACCGCGCAGAAGACGCTGGGCCACGTGCACGATGAGGCCTTCTTCGAGCAGGTTCGGCTCGAGCGGAATCATGACGCTGCACGCGGCGGCACCGATCAGTGCCCATGCCAGAGTGGCTGCCCCGGGAAGCCAGCTGGGGCGACTTTGTTTCAATAGACCCAACCCAGCCCCCAAGACTCATAGCTCCAACGAACTCAACCCTACCGCAGGCGCCGCGACGCGCGCCGGCCGGCCAGGGCCTTTGGGGCCGGAGCGTCCCGGGCTCCCCTGGCGCGTTGCCCGAGCTCCCTGCCGGGCTCCCCTGGCTTGTTCCTAACCCCTTGAAAGTAGTAAGCTATTCTGCGCTGGAGGGCGCCCCCCATGAGCCGCGCGATAGTGGTGATTCCCACCTACAACGAGGCCGAGAACCTACCCCTTCTCGTGCCCGAGGTCCTCGAGCAGGACCCGCGGATCGAAGTCCTGGTGGTAGACGACAACTCCCCCGACGGAACCGGCAAGCTCGCCGATGAGCTGGCCGAGACCAGCTCCCGCGTCCATGTACTTCACCGCCCGCTCAAGCAGGGCCTCGGTCCGGCTTATCGGGCGGGCCTTGCCAGGGCGCTCGAGCTTGGGGCGGACTTCGTGATCCAGATGGACGCGGACTTCTCCCATCCCCCGGAGACGTTGCGTACGCTGCTGGCCGAAATCGAGGACCACGACGTGGTCTCGGGCTCGCGTTACCTGCGCGGCATCACCGTGGTCAACTGGCCCATCGAACGGATCTTGCTGAGCTACTTCGGCAATTGGTACGCCCGCCGCATCACGGGCCTGCCCATCACGGACACCACTGGGGGCTACCGCTGCGTGCGTCGTAGCCTACTCGAGAAGATCGGTTTCGAGCGCATGCGGACCGATGGGTACGCCTTCCAGATCGAGCTGAACTACCGCTTCGTCAAGCACGGGGCGCGCATTAAGGAGATCGAGTTTTTCTTCCTCGATCGAACGCGCGGAACCTCGAAGCTGACCCTGCGTATCGGCCTCGAAGCGCTCTGGGTGGTCTGGTGGCTGCGCATCGTCGACTGGCTCGGGCGCCTGTGAACGAATGTCGCCCCGCTGCCGTATTCTCGTCCTGAACGAGCGGGATCGGCTCCATCCGTCCTCCGGCGGGGCGGAGGTGCACGTGGCCGAGATCTTCGGCCGGCTGGCGACACAGGGTCACGAGGTCACGTTGGCTACCTCATCTTTTCCCGGCAGCTCACCGCGCCAGCAATTGGGAGGACTCGAGGTCCGCCGCTTCGGACGCCTGCCGAGCTACTACCCGAGGGTTGCGTGGACCTGCGCTCGCGAGACCCGGCGGGGGCACTACGATGTGGTCGTGGAGTGCCTCAACAAGCTGCCCTTCTACTCGCCCCTCTACTCCGCGGCGCCGGTGCTAGCTCTCTGTCATCACCTCTTCGGGGAGGTTGCCTTCCAGCAGGTGGCCTGGCCCATCGCGGCCACGGTGTGGACAGCCGAACGCCTCATTCCGCGGCTCTACCGCAGCCGCCCTTTCGTCACGATTTCCGAGAGCTCGCGCCAGGATCTCATCGCGCGCGGTGTTCCGGCCGACCACATCCGCGTGATCCACTGCGGGGTCGATCGCCCGGCGCTCGAGCTCGACATGAGCCGGCCACGTCAGCAGCGTGTCGCGTACCTCGGGCGCCTCGAACCATACAAGAACGTGGACGTGATGCTGCGCGCGATGGCCCGGCTCGCGGATCGTTTTCCGTCCGCCGAGATTCTCGTCATCGGCCGCGGCTCCGCACGGGCGCGGCTCGAGGCACTGGCCCGGCAGCTGGGACTGGCGGGCCGCACAGTTTTCACGGGCTTCGTGAGCGACAAGCAGCGCGACGCGCTGCTGGCGGAGACGCGCGTCTGTGTGTGTCCATCAACGAAGGAGGGCTGGGGACTCACGGTGATCGAATCGAACGCGCTAGGAGCGCCTGTAGTCGCGACCGATGCACCCGGGCTTCGCGACTCCGTCCTCGATGGCGAGACGGGCTTCCTCGCGCCCCAGGGCAACGTACAAAGCTTCGCCGACCGCATCGGCGAGCTGCTCTCTGACGATGATCTCGCGCTGCGTATGTCCGCCGCGGCCTTGGCCTGGTCGAAGCGGTTTGACTGGAATGCTGCGGCCTTGGAGATGGCGCAGGTGATCGAGGAGGCGCGGGGGGCGCGGTGAGACCGAATCGTTTCGGTCCGTTTGTCATGGCGGGCGTGGCGTTGGGGGTTGTGGGAGTTGCGCTCCGTGTGAACAACGCATTCCGCTACCCCACCAACTGGGGCTTCGACGCCAAGTTCAACTGGGAGTATATCGAGCGGCTCCTGAACTCCTGGGCACTGCCGGCGCCGGACGCGACCTGGGCGACGGGGCACCCGCCGCTCTTCTATTACCTGGGTGCGGCTCTGGGCCGTGCGCTGGGCCACCCAGGTATGGAGAGTACCGTCCTCGCGATCCGTCTGCTGAGTACGGGCTTCGGCCTGGCCTCCGTCGCGCTGGCCGTGCTGCTGGTGCGACGCGTGGATCCCGGTAACCCACGTCGGGCGCTCCTGGCCGGAGGACTGCTGCTCTTCCTACCGGTCCACATCTATATGAGCGCGATGTTGAGCGAGGAGATCCTGGCTTCCTCGCTCACGTCCTTCGCTGTGATCGGCGCCGCACTCGCAGCGACGAGGCCGGGAACGGTATGGGGAGAGCTGGCTCGTGCGTTCGGGATCGGTCTCGCCGCCGGACTCGCGCTGCTGACCAAGCTCTCCGGCGCACTCGTCGTGATCGCGGTAGCTGGAGCGTATGCCGTCGATGGTTGGCGGCGGCGTGAGCCCCTCCGGGCGCTCGGCCGGATCGCTGCCACTCTAGGCATCGCCGCCTTCGTAGGCGGCTGGTACTACGCTTACAATCGAGTCGAGTACGGCTACTTCTACCCGCAGGATCTCTCGACACACCGGGTGATGTTCACCATGCCGCCCGGAGAGAGGAACATCGTCGACTATCTGCGGGTTCCACTCGCCACGTGGACCGATCCACAGCTACTCGAGCCGGGTCTAGTGCGATCGGTCTGGGGAAGCACCTACGTGACGGTCTGGTTCGACGGCCACCGCTTCTTCCTGCCCAAGGAGAGCGCTGCCGTACGGAGGACCGGGACGGCAATCCTGCTCCTCGCGCTGCTTCCCACCACGGCGTTCGTGATCGGACTGGGACGTGGGCTCCGACGGGCCCTGCGCTCGGTTGGAACCCCGGACACGCCCCTGCTCTTGCTCACGGGCCTCACGCTCGGCGGCTACATTCTGTTCACCTGGCGCAACCCATGGTTCGCGTCCGTCAAGGGGAGCTATCTGCTCGGGATCTCGGTGCCCTTCTCGTTCTACGCAAGCGAGGTGCTGGCGGACTGGATGGGCGGGCACGGGGTCCGCACCAGGCTCGCCTGGGCTACGATGGGGCTGCTGGCCCTCGCGTCGGCGGTCACCTTCACATATGGTCCGATCTTCGCGAAGTGGGAGTTTCCCGGTCTTGAGTGGAGGTAGCTGGGCTCCATGAAGAGCATGCGTCGGGTGCTGAAGTGGGTGCTTCCGTTCGTAGTGAGCGGCGGTTTTCTCAGCTTCCTAATGTCTCGGATAGATGCGGGCGAGGTGCTCGGCCACATCACATCGCAGGTCCTGCTCATCCTGGTGCCGACGATGCTGGCGTTCGGAGCCATCAGCCTCATGATCGAGGCGACCTGCCTGGTGCTCCTGGTGCCGGCCTCCCGCGACGTCTTCAATCTCATGACGGCCGCGCGTGTCAAGTCCGCGAGCTACTTGCTCTACATCGTCAACTACGGGCTGGGCGCGGGTGCGCTCACCCTACTGCTGCGACGCCGCGCGGGCATGCAGCTCAGTGATGCAGGAGGCATCGTGATCCTGCTTGCGGCGTTCGATCTGGGGCTCCTGCTGCTCGTCACCGCGGTCGGGGCCGCATGGTCCGGGGCGGAGACCCCAGGGATCCTCGCCGGCGTGATCGCCACCGCCGGTGTGGGTCTTGTGGGGGGCTTCGCGGTGCTCCGCACGTCACGCTCCCTCGGGCCCCTCGAGCGCATCCGCTCCATGACCTTGTTTCGCGCCGCGCGCACCAGCGCGCCAAGCCTGCTGATCGAGGTGGGATTGCTGCGGTTGTTCTTCGTGTTCAGCTTCATCGCCCTGGCCTGGGTGGCCCTGGTTGCGTTCGACGTGATCGTTCCCCTCGGAGACGTGATCGTGAACTTCGTCATCGTGGCACTCATCTCGACGCTTCCCATCGCGGTGGCGGGTCTTGGCACGGGGCAGGCCGCATTCGTCTACGCCTTCCGGCACTGGGGCCCAGAAGAGACCCTCCTCGCCTGCAGCCTGACGTTGTCCGCGGGTCTGATCTTGCTCCGAGCAGGTCTCGGCTTCTTCTTCTCTCAGGAGTTCGTGCGCGAAGCGCTCCAGGGGGCGCGTGAGACGGATGCATGAGAGGCACCGGCTTCACCGGTGAACGGCTTCACGAGGGGGCCGAGCTGTTCCGCGTGGACCTCGCGCGGCACAAGGCCGCGTACCGCTTCGCTGCGGAACGGGCGGCAAGCGCTCGCGTGCTCGATCTCGGCTGTGGCTCCGGCTATGGGACCGCCGAGCTTGCCAAAGCGGCGTCGTCTGCCATAGGTGTGGATCGCGTCTCCCCCGACTCCAGCGCCTGCCGGGGCGTCGCTCGCTACGTCCGCAGCGATCTCAACCACCTCTCGCTAGCCCCGGCCTGCTTCGATCTCATCGTGAGCTTTCAGGTGATCGAGCACCTGCGGGACCCGACCGAGTATCTCAAGGGCATCGGGCGGCTCCTTGCTGCGGGCGGAACCGCCCTGATCACGACCCCGAACCGACTCACATCCGATGGCGAGAATCCGTACCACGTGCACGAGTACCTGGCGGATGAGCTGGCCGAGTGCCTGAGTGGCCATTTCCATAAAGTCGAGATGAGAGGGGTTGGAGCATCGCCGCCGGTGGCACGCTACCTCGACGCCAGGCTGCGGCACATTCGACGGATCACGCGACTCGATCCCCTGCGGCTGCGCCGACGTATCCCGCGCGGGCTTGCTGAGTGGCTCTTCGCACGCTTCGCCGTTCTGGTGAGGCGCGGAATCCAGGCCGGAGAGGGGCTGCCCGAGGTGAGCTGGCGCGACTTCCCGATCGGCCCGGTCGACGACGCGTGCATCGATCTGCTCGCCATCTGTCGCGAGCCCATCCCACCCAGTACCGCATGAGATCCCGCAGGCTTCACGCGGGCTCGGGTGGGTTCGGCGCGCTCGTCATGATGAGCATCACCGGCGCGCTGGGAGGGCTCGGGTGCTCCAGCACAGCAGCCCCGGAGCGCATCGTCCTCATCGTCGTCGACACCCTGCGACGCGATTACCTCGGCTGCTACGGAGCCAAGGGGCGTACACGCAACATCGATCGACTGGCCGAGAACGGCCAGCTCTTCACCAACGCCTTCTCTTCTTTCCATCAGACCACGATGTCCATGGGAGCGCTCTTCACGGGACGAACACCGAGTCTCGAGTCCGGAGGGGGTCGGGTTCTCGATTGGAACGGACGAAACTGGTGTGGCCTCTCGCGCTTCGCAGATCCTTCTGGGGAGGAGGGCTGCATTCCGAAGTCCGTGCGCACTCTGCCCGAGTTTCTGCGAGAGGCCGGCTACTGGACGATCGGAATCGCCACCAACCAGCTTCTCTTTCGACCCGCGGGCTTCGAGCGGGGCTTTGACGACTGGGTCGAGCATGGCAGGAGATCCTCCTGGAGGGAAGTCAACCAGGCCGCTCTCGAGGCGGTTGCGCGGCGGGCACGAGACAAGTTCTTTCTTTACGTGCACTACATGGACGTACACGATCACAAAAGGGGGAGCTGGTCGTACACGCGGTCGGTCTCTCAGGTGGATCGCGGCGTGGGTGAGCTGCTCGACGCGCTGGAGGAGCGGGCGCTGCTCGAGGACGCGGTCGTCATCTTGGCCTCCGACCACGGCGAGAGACTGAAGGAGACCCACCTGACGCAGGGCCAGGCCGGCCACTACGGGAACCCGTCCTTCGAGGAGGTGCTTCAGGTTCCGCTGATCGTTTCCCCAGCCCGCTTCGAGGACACCACCCAGCCGGTGCGAAGCGAAGATGTGTTCCGGCTCATTACCGGCCTCGCTGGTGTCCGGAGCGAGTCCGCACACGCGCTCGAGCCCGAGGAGCTCTTTACGAGCGAGGCAGGCTGGCGGACCTACCGCCAGGGACGCTGGAAGAGTCTCGTGTCACGGTTCAGAGGTGAGCATCTCCTGGTCGATCTCGTTGACGACCCGGGCGAGAAGCAGGACGTGGCCGCTGAGAACCCTGCGATCGTGGCGGAGCACGCCAAGCGAATCGCGTCGCTCAGTCGTGCGCTAGCGGCATCGAACCCGCCTCCGAGCAAGCTCACCGCTGAAGACCAGAGGCGCCTGCGTGCGCTCGGCTATCTCGAGTAGCTCGGACCGCTCATTTCGGTACCGCGAGGGGCGGGAAGATCAGTCCGTTGGTGAACACGGCGGCAGCGGCCAGCCCCGCAAGGGCCGAGATCACCAAGGCGGCGACCCGCATCCGCGCGCCCATCAGGCCCGCTCCGCGGGCGAAGAAGACCGCCGCCGGCGTCGCGAGTGGCAGCAGGTAGGAGGCCTTGACCGCTACTGCCGAGGGCGCCCTGATCGTGAAGGCGATGAAGGCGAGCAGGCCCAGGCTGGTCATGACTACGAGCGGCGCATCCGCCGTGCGGCCCCGTCGTCGAATCAGCTCCCGCAGCGCGATGAAGAACCCCACGAGGAACAGCGCGGTCGGAACGATTCCGAGTAACGTGAGGAGGCGTCCCGAGTAGATCCCATCGCGGTGGAACTCGATCGGGATCCGATGTCTGAACGCGTCATACCATACAGACGCGTAGGTGAGCCCCCAGATGTTCGTCATCGCAGGATTGCGATTGTCCAACGACCCCTCCTGGCCTCTCACGTGAAAGAGCGTCGGACGCCAGAGGCTCTCGGGGTTGAGCCAGAGATAATCCCAGACCCGACGCTCGCGGATGATGAACCTCTCCTCCGCGCTCTTCATAGGTTCGAGGTTCCGGGTCATGGGAACCGGAGAGCCCGTGAGCACGATGTTGCGCACGTAGACAGGTCCAGCGATGATCGCCCCCGCGACACCACACAGCACGAGCGCGCGCAGCATCCTGCGGTCGAAGTCGGCTCGAGCGAACGGAACCACGCAGGCTGCAGCTACGAAGAGCCCGGTATACTTCGTGGCCAGCGCGAGCCCGGCCATCAGCCCCGCGACGGCCGCCATGCGTAGATCGCGCGGGTCCGCCTGGAGCCTCACGAGCGCGAGCAAGGCCAGCGCCCCCAGCCCGACTCCCAGCGCCTCGTTTCCCACCGCCGTCGCGGCCATGAGAGAGACAGGCACGAAGAGAACGAGCGCAGCGGCGACACTCGCCACGGTCAGGCTCCCATCGAGGCGAAGCACGAGCAGAAAGCCCGCGAGTCCTGCGGCGAGCATGAAGAGCGCGCTGATCTCCCGTACGCCCAAGAGCGCAGCGGGGATCCCGAGCGGGCGCACAGCGGACCATACGAGGGTCCCGAGCAGGTAATAGAGCGGCGGATGGAACGTGGACCAACCCTCGAGGGGATGAGGCAACCGCTGCTCGTGCACCAGCGTGAGGACGTACTCGAGGTGATGCGTGGCATCGTATCCGACGAGGCCACCGATCGTAGCTGCGTTCCAGGAGTAATCGGCGGCGGCCACCAGGAGAAGTCCGGAGATGGCCAGGGCGGCGCGGCGGCGCTTGAGCCCGGGGGCCGATCTCCGCCCCGCGGGCGTCACGGAGGATGTCGAGCACTGCGGCTGAGCTGAACGCTTCTGGCGCCGCGAGCCTGCTCGGGACTTCTTTGACACAGGGATCCGGACGCCCCCGGTCGCTACTCGGTCTCGAAGCAGGCGCGGAGCACATCGATCATCGGTTGCACATCGCCAGTACCCGCCACCTCCCGACAGGAATGCATGGAAAGCATCGGATTCCCGACGTCCACCGTGCGAATCCCCACTCGAGCCGCACTGATCGGGCCGATGGTCGAGCCGCAGGGAAGATCGCTCCGGCTCACGAAGTGCTGCGGCTCGATATCGAGTCCCGCGCAGAGCGAAGTGAAAAACGCGGAGCTGCTGGCGTCGCTCGCATAGGCCTGGTTCGCGTTCACCTTGATCACGGGACCGGCGCCGAGCACGGGACGATGCCCGGGCTCATGCCGGTCGACATAGTTCGGGTGCACAGCGTGGGCCATGTCGACCGATATCAGCATCGAACAGGCCAGCGCACGTGCCAGACCCTGGGGCTCCCCGCCCTTGTAGCCTGTCACCACGCGCTCGAGGGTATCCAGCAGGAAGGGCCCTGCGGCGCCGTGAGCGCTGCGGCTGCCGATCTCCTCGTGATCGTAGAGCACGACCACCCGCGTGAGGTGCGGCGCCGCAGCCTCTGCGGCTGTCGTGAGCGCCGAGAGCGCGGCGTGACACGACGCCAGGTTATCCAAGCGCGACGCATGGACGAACTCGCCGCGGGAGCCCGAGACGCTGGCGGGCTGCGTATCGTAGAGCATGAGATCGAATGCCAGGATGTCTTTCGGCTCGACCTCAGCCAGCGATTGCGCCCGCAGCTCGGTCGCCACCAGCTCCGCCAGCGCCGGGCTGTCTTCCAGACCGATGATGGGTGCGGCATGCTGTTGCGGGTTCAGCTTGAGGCCTTCCGTCTTGATCTCCCGAGACAGGTGAATCGCCAGATTGGGGATGCGCACCAGGGGTCGAGCGAAGTCCAGCAGCACGCTACGCGGCGGCGCGCGCAGGCTCACACGACCCGCGAGCGAGAGGTCCGGTCCAGCCAGGTGTGGAGCAAGAGCCCCCCGTAGGGCTCGACCGCGAGCTGCCGGTAACCGTGCCCGGAGACATCCGGGCGCGGCTTAAGCCGCAGATTGGGAGAGTCCGTATGGGCACCCAGGATGCGGAAGCCACCCGAGATGGGCGACGCATCTCCCAGGGCAACCGCCGCCAGGCTTCCGTCACCCCGCACTACATGGAAGCGATCTCCCGCGGAAAAGCTCCAAGCCTCGGTCTCGAGCAGGCGCCGGAACCCGGCGGCCTCCAACCGACGCGCAGACTCCGCCACCGCATGGTAGGGGGTGGGCGAGCGATCGATGTAGCTCAGCAGATCCGCCACCCAGTCCGTCATGCTTGCCAGGTTAGCTCGGGAATCACGCGGCTTCAGCCGCCGAGCCGAGGAATAATCTCCTTACCGAAAATCTCGCAGAGCTCTCGAGTGGGTGCGGAGATCATGCACGAGCGCACGCCCCAGCGTTCCCGGCGCTCCGCGATCGTGGCGAGAATCTCTTCGGGGGTGCCGATCAGGGTCATGGGGTGGGCGCGCAGCGTGGCCTCATCCACCTGGACCATGGCCGCGGCCCCGCGGATCACCTGCTCGGCTTCGCTCGCGCTCTCGGTGACCCGACACAGGGGCACGAAGAGCATCACCTCGATCTCGTCGGGGGAGCGACCGGCCTCTTCTGCCGCCTGTCTCAGAAAGGCCACGCGTTCCTCGAAGCGCGCCGCGTCAAAGCTCCGGACGGCAGCGGGCTCGATACGGCCACTCGGCGCGGGCGGGATGAGCGAGACGATGTCGGCGTGGCGTCCGGCCAGCCGCAGAATGCGATCCCCACCGCCGCCGATGTGGAGCGGCGGACGGGGCTGCTGAACGGAAGTCGGCAGAAGTGCAAAGTCGCGTACCTGGTAGAACTCCCCCTCCAGGGTGACCTCCCGTCCCTCCAGCGCCGGCAGAACGATAGCGAGCGCCTCCTCCAGCATCCGAATGCGAACGCCCGGTTTGGGGAAAGGAAGACCCGTGCGCCGGAACTCCTCCTGCATCCAGCCCGCTCCGAGTCCCAGCTCGAGTCGGCCCTGCGAGATCTGATCCACGGTCGCCGCGATCTGTGCGGTCAGGCAAGGGTGCCGGAAGAGGTTACACATCACGGCTCCCCCCACCCGGATGCGTTGCGTGTGCGCGGCGAGCGCCGCCACCGTGGTCCAGGACTCGCCGATCCCCTTGCCGCTGATCCGCTGCTCGCCCGTATAGAAGTGGTCCGGCACCAGCACCGCTCCGAAGCCCGCGCGCTCAGCGGCCTGCGCGCGCTCTCGCAGGTCCTCGAAGTCCTGGTCCAGAACGAGCTGGGCCACGAAGCGGAACCCAGGTGCCGTCATGCGCCGACCCTCCACGCCCCAAACAGGCAGCCCGATTCTACACCCCGGGGCCGCTCATGTAGAATGCGGGTCGTCGAAGATCCAGTCACGAGAGGAAGGAGAGCCGTGTCCACCGTCGCCACCATCGCAGAGAAGGATCCGGATCGCATCGCCGTGATCTACGGAAACGGGGAAACCGTCGAGACGTACGGGGAGCTCGAGCGGCGCTCGCGGCAGATCGCGCATGGCCTGCGCAGGTGGGGTCTCGAGCCGGGCGACAGCCTGGCCGTCCTGCTGGGGAACGAGGCGGGGCTCTTCGATTTCTACTGGGCGTGCTTCCGCACGGGACTGTATCTCACCCCCGTCAACTGGCACCTGTCCGAAGCCGAGGTGTGCTACGTCGTCGACAACTGCGACGCCAAGGTCTTCGTCGCCGGGGCCATGTTCGAGAAGCTCGCCAGCGCGGTCGGCAGCCAGGTGCCGAAGCTGAAGACCAAGCTCTCTCTAGGGGGAGAGATCGAAGGCTTCCTGCCCATCGAGGAAGCGCTCGCCGACATTCCCGAGGACGAGCCACTCGCGAACCAGCTAGAGGGCTCCGTCATGCTCTACTCCTCGGGCACAACGGGCTTTCCCAAAGGGGTGCGCCATCCCCTGCCCAACAAGCCGGCGGGGGATCCGGCGGTCGCGCGGGCCAGTAGCGCCTTCATGCTGATGTTCGGCATCGGGGAGAACGATCGCTACCTGTGTCCGGCACCGCTCTACCACGCGGCGCCGCTCACGTTCTCGGCGGCCCAGCATCGCCTCGGCTCGACGGCGGTGGTGATGCAACACTTCGACGCCGAAGAGGCGCTGCGCATCATCCAGGACCAGAAGATCACCTCGTCCCAGTGGGTCCCGACCCATTTCCGCCGCATGCTTCAGCTGCCAGAGAAAGTGCGGAAGCAGTACGACGTCTCGAGCCTGAAAATTGCGATCCACGCGGCGGCGCCCTGCCCCATCCCCGTCAAACGAGAGATGATCGAGTGGTGGGGCCCCATCATCGTGGAGTATTACGCCGGCACCGAAGGGGGCGGAACCCTGATCCGCTCGGATGAGTGGCTCGAGCATCCGGGGTCCGTTGGACGCCACTGGACCGGAGCCAAGATCCACATCCTGGACGACGAGGGCAAGGAGGTTGAGACGCCGCAGGCGGAGGGCACGATCTACTTTGAAGCTCCCGAGGAGAGCACTCGACGATTTCGATACTACAAGGACGACAAGAAGACCGCAGACACCTACCGTGGAAACATCTTTACGCTCGGCGATATCGGTTATCTAGACGAGGAGGGCTACCTCTACCTGACCGACCGCAAGTCGAACATGATCATCTCGGGCGGCGTCAACATCTACCCTCAGGAAACCGAGAACTGTCTTCTCACCCATCCCAAGGTAGACGACGTGGCCGTGATCGGAGTTCCGAACGAGGAGATGGGTGAGGAGGTGAAAGCGGTCGTCACTCTGGTTCCGGGTGTGCAGCCGGGCCCCGAGCTCGAGCGCGAGCTGATCGAGCACTGCCGCTCCGCGATCGCCCACTACAAGTGTCCGCGCTCGATCGACTTCGCCCAGGACCTGCCCCGTCTGCCGACGGGCAAGCTGCTCAAACGAAAGATCCGCGAGAAGTACTGGAAAGGGAGCGAGGGCCGCTTGCTCTAGGAGAGTCAGTACACCTTGTGGGTGGGGAACTCCTTGCGCTCGTAGGTGTAGTCGATGACCGTCCCCTCGTGGTCGAAGATGACCTCCAGCGTGTCGCGCGTCTTGTTGGAGTAGGCGATGTCCACAGGCGGGTAGTAGGTATGGACCCCGAAGATGGACGCGATCGAGCGCCCGATCTTGGCAAGCGAGCGCGTGTCCCGCCGCGTCTCCTCTTCGTAGACGTAGCCCCACTGCGTCCCCCCAGAGCCCCACACGCGCACCGTGTTCGGCTCCCCGAAGAGCTCCTTCACCTCCACCATCGTCGTGTAGCCGAGAATGATCTTGGGCACCGCATCGACGTTGAAGCGGTCGCCGCGGCTGGCACAGGCAAGGCAGACGACCAGGGCTATGACAGAAGCCGCCCGCAATGTCGACGGCTGGCTGCTTTCGATCACCCGGCGCCCGCGGTTTTCTGCAGGTAGTAGCGCACAAGCTCGAAGCGGTCGTTGCCCCAGAACATCTCGTCTCCGACGAACATCGTCGGCACGCCGAAAACACCACGTTCGATGGCTTCCTGCGTGTCCCGCTGGAGACGCTGGCCCACGTTATCCGAGCGCGCGCGTTCGAGCGCTGCATCGGCGTCCAGACCCGCAGCCTGGAGCAGGCTTCGCACCAGCTCGGGCTGAGAGATGTCACGCGGCTCGGCCCAGCGTGCGCGATAGGCGGGATAGTGGAACTCGCGGAACCGGCCCTCGTCCTGCGCCACAAGCGCGGCCCGCAGCAGCAGACGCGGATCCGTCTTCATGAACTTGGTGGCGTCGGGCGAGAGCTCCGCGCCCACCATCTCGGCCCAATGCACGAGGTCCGCACGGTAGTTGTGCTTCTTGCGCTCGCCGAGCTCCGGCCCCTTCCCGGCGCTCGGCTCTTTGAGCTTGGCCAGGATGACGGGGCGGAAGTCGATCTCTACACCGAGATCTCGGAAGTAGGCCTCAACGCGACAGCTGCCGAGATAGGCCCAGGGACAAGCATAGTCGTAATAGAAGGGGATCTGCACGGGACTTCTCCTCAGGTGGTGCACAAGCTTAGCCCGAGCCAGGCGTCCGCGTCATCCGGTGCCAGAGCTTCCCTGGGCGCGGCCTAGATGCAAGACTCGGGCGGGCAGCCGACGGGAGGACGGAGCGTGGACGTTCGGAACCTTGCGGGAAAATGGGCTCTGGTCACCGGCGCGGCGAGCGGCATCGGAAAAGCCACCGCACTGGCGCTGGCACGACGCGGAGCCGACGTCGTGCTCTGCGATGTCGATCAGAAGGGCCTGAAGATCACACAGGATCTTGCGGCCTCGCTCGGTCGCCAGACGGTGGCACGCCAAGTGGATGTATCTCGGCGCGACGAGATGGCGAGCTTCGCGGACGAGGTGCATCAAGACCTTGAAGCGATCGACATATTGGTGAACAACGCGGGCGTGGCTCTGGGCGCGAGCTTCGAGGAGACGCTGCTCGAGGACTGGGATTGGATCATCGGCATCAACCTGCTCGGCGTGATCCATGGTCTGCATTACTTCGTACCGAATATGGTCGCGCGGGGTCGCGCCGGTCACGTGGTGAACATCGCGTCTATGGCGGGCCTGCTGGCGGTCCGTGCGCTCAGTGCGTACTCGACGACCAAGTTCGCCGTGGTCGGACTCTCGGAGGCGCTGCGTGCGGAGCTGGAGTCGCATGGGATCGGTGTCACCGCCGTCTGTCCCGGCTTCGTCAACACCCCGCTCGTCGAGTCCGCACGCATGCGCGGGAAAGCCGCTGAGGCCCTGGCGCGACAGGAGATCGTCGATTTTATCGAGCGGCGTCAGCACACGCCGGAACGGGTCGCGGAGAAGATCCTGCGAGCGATCCAGCGCAATCGCGCGATCGCTCCGGTCTTTCCGGAAGCCTGGCTCGGGTACTACATGAAGCGCTTCACGCCCCGTCTGCTCGCCTGGGCCCTCCGTAAGGGCAGCGAACGCGCCGAAAAAGGCGCCGCGCAGAGCTGAGGGGCAAGCTGCGACGCTGGCGGCGGCGTGTTGCGTGGGGACCCCTAAGGCACGTAGGGTGAGCCCATGACGACACGGGGCATCGCACCCGGCCTACTGCTGGCCATGCCTCAGCTCCGGGACCCGAACTTCGAGCGGGCGGTGGTGCTGATGGTGGAGCACACCGACCATGGGTCTTTCGGCCTGATCCTGAATCGGCCGACGTCCCTTCGGATCGCCGAGGTGATGAACAGCCTGGACGTCGCTTGGACGGGCAACCCGGACGCGGTCGTCTGGTACGGTGGCCCCGTCATGCCCGGCACGGGCTGGCTGCTTCACCCTCCCAGCACGGATCCCGCGGACGAGGGGGTCATCACGGTGGGGCCGGGGATCGAGCTCTCGACCTCGGCGGAGCAGCTGCGGGCGCTGGCAGCCCGGCCCCCGGCGGACATGCGCTTTATCATGGGCTACTCGGGCTGGGGCTCGGCACAGCTCGAGGGCGAGCTGGTGATGAGCTCCTGGCTCACCGCCGATGCGACAGCCGAGCTCGTGTTCGGAACCCCGCCGGAGCAGATGTGGGAGGCCGCCATGCGCTCCCTCGGAATCGATCCCACCACCCTGGTGCCGGCTGCAGGGGTGCATTGAGCCGGCAGCGCTAGCAGAATATTACATCGACTGGCAATATTCGCTTGTTTATGTAATATACGGGGCGTGGGACCCTCGCCCAAGAGCTTGATCTTGGACCTGCTCTCCACCGTACGCCGGGGCA
>Ga0114948_10000236_pt1 | contig 20523 bp, 18 predicted proteins | sample CR04metaG_FD_83877 | JGI IMG/M metagenome (GOLD analysis project Ga0114948, IMG submission 83877) | Deep subsurface microbial communities from Mariana Trench to uncover new lineages of life (NeLLi) - CR04 metaG | ecosystem: Environmental > Aquatic > Marine > Ocean trench > Sediment | place...
CCTGGTGCGCGAGATCCTCGCCCGGCCCGGCCGCACGCGACCCGCGCATCGCATGGTGGGTCACACCCAGCTGCTGACTACGGCGATCAACGTCAAGCAGGACGAATGAAGGTTACGCGAGGTGCTGCCAGCAAGCTCGCACGCGCCGATCACGCCCCGGAGGCCCTGCGGCGCATCGCCGAAGCCTACCCCGAGGCCCGCGTCGAGCTGCGCTTTACCAACCCTCTGGAACTGCTGGTGGCAACCATCCTCTCGGCACAGTGCACCGACAAACGGGTGAACGCGGTTACCGAGACGCTCTTTGCACGCTACCCGGACGCCGCTGCCTTCGCCGACGCAGATCCGGAAGGGCTTGAAGAGGCGGTGCGCCCGACGGGCTTCTTCCGGCAAAAAGCCAAGAACCTGCGCGCCTGCTGCACCGACATTGTCGAGCGCTTCGCGGGAGAGGTGCCGTCCACCATGGACGAGCTCACCTCGCTCGCCGGGGTCGGTCGCAAGACCGCCAGCGTGCTGCTTGCCGTGGCCTTCGACAAGCCCGCGATTGCCGTCGACACCCACTGCCGCCGGGTCAGCCAGCGCCTCGGCCTCACCGCCGAGAACGACCCGGACAAGGTGGAGGCGGATCTCAAGGACCTCTACCCCGAGGAGAGTTGGGCGGCGATCTCGCGCCTCTTCATCTGGCACGGGAGATACACCTGCAAGGCGCGTACGCCGCAATGCCAGGCGTGTGTGTTGCCGGACATGTGCCCCTGGTACCAGGACAACCTGGCGTAGCTCGAACTGCGCGCCGATTCCTGCTTGAGTACCGTAATAATTTACGGTAGTCTCGGGGGAGCCTATTACTCTTTCCCCGCCGAGCCCTCTTGAGCAAGCAACTCACCCACAAGCAACGCGCCATCTACGACTTCGTCGTCGATTGCGTGCATCGGCAAGGTATCCCGCCGAGCCTCACGGAGATCGCCGAGGCGTTCGAGTTGGCTTCGCTATCCGGGGTTGCGGATCATTTGCGGGCGCTCGAGCGCAAGGGTTACATTAGGCGCCGTCGCGGCGTGTCGCGTGGTATCGAGCTGGTCGATGTCTCGCAGCGCAACGCGGTGCCCGCAACCGCTGTAAAGGTCCCGGTGATCGGATCCTTGCCCACCCGCCGGCCGCTGTCGATGCATCGGCGCGGCCGGCGGCACCTCATGTTCGACGTTCGCGTGGCGCAGCGCGGCGCGGTCGCCGTGCGGGTGAACTTGCAGGGGCTCGAAAGTCGGGGCATCTTGAGTGGCGACTACCTCATCGTCGTCCGCGGCGCCAGGCCCCAACCGGGAGAGTTGGCTTTGGCGCACTTGCAGCGCACCACGGCGCTGGTGGAGATACTGCCGCAGAACCGTGGGGTTCGCCGTGTCGACGACGCCGCCGAGCTCGACAGCGACTTCGAACTGCTCGGCAGGGTGGTGGCGGTGCTGCGTTCCATGGGTGAGATGAGAAAGACGAGCTGAAGATGATCCGACTCGACCGATTTACCGTACGCGCGCAGGAGGCAGTGCAACGGGCGCAGGAGCTCGCCCAAGCACGGCAGCACCAGCGTTTGGACGGCATGCACCTGCTGGCGGCGCTGCTGGAGCAGCGCGACGGGGTGGTACCCGATCTCATCGAGAGGTTGGGGGGGAATCCCGAAGCCATCGCCGCGGCCGCCGACGCCGAGCTCGAGAAGCATCCTCGGGTCAGCGGAGACGCCGCCCTCGAGGTGTACTTCGACACCGCCGCCAAGCAGGCACTCGAGCTCGCCCAGGAGGAAGCCGACAAGCTGGATGACAAGTACGTATCCACGGAGCATATTCTGCTCGGGTTGCTGGGTGTCGGGACCGGCGACGCCGGTGCCGGCCAGATCTTGGGCGATGCCGGTATCGAGCGGGATATCCTGTTCACGGCGTTGAAGCAGGTGCGGGGCAGCATGCGCGTCACCGACCCCCACCCGGAGGACAAGTACAACGCCACCGAGCAGTATGGTGTAGACCTCACGGAGATGGCGCGGCGCGGCAAGCTCGACCCGGTCATCGGTCGCGACGAAGAGATCCGCCGCGTCGTCCAAGTTCTGTCGCGGCGCACCAAGAACAATCCGGTGTTGCTGGGAGACCCCGGCGTGGGCAAGACGGCTATCGTCGAGGGTCTGGCGCAACGCATCGTCAACGGTGACGTTCCGGAGAGCCTCAAGAACCGTCGCGTGGTGAGCATGGACATCGGTTCGATGCTCGCCGGCGCCAAGTATCGTGGCGAGTTCGAGGACCGCTTCAAGGCCTTCCTGCGGGAGATTCAGGAGGACGCCGACGTCATCCTGTTCATCGACGAATTGCACACGGTGGTCGGCGCCGGCGCCGCGGAAGGCGCCGTCGACGCTGCCAACATGCTCAAGCCACCGCTGGCGCGCGGCGACTTACACGCGGTGGGAGCCACCACCCTGTCCGAGTACCGCAAGTACATCGAAAAGGACCCCGCGCTGGAGCGACGTTTCCAGCCCGTCATGGTCGACGAGCCCTCCGTGGAGGAGACCATCTCTATCTTGCGCGGCCTCAAGGAGCGCTATGAAGTGCACCACGGCGTGCGCATCAAGGATGGCGCGCTGGTGGCCGCGGCAACGCTGTCGCACCGCTACATCGCGGATCGCTTCATGCCCGACAAGGCGATCGACCTGATCGACGAGGCCGCCTCGCATCTGCGCATGGAAATCGACAGCCTGCCGGTGTTTCTCGATGAGCTCGAGCGCCGCACGCGCCAGCTCGAGATCGAGCGCCAAGCGCTGTCCAAGGAGCGCGATCGAGAGTCTGAGGAGCGGCTCGGAAAGATCGAGGAAGAGCTCGCCGAAATCGGCGCCACGTACGACGTACAGATGCGCCGTTGGCGCGCCGAAAAGGACCAGGTAGCGGCCATCCAGGGACTCAAGCGAGAGATCGAAAGTGCTCGCACGCAGGCCGAGAGGGCGGAGCGGGAAGGTGACCTGGAGCGCGCCGCCGAACTGCTCTACGGCGTCATTCGCGGCCGCCAGGACTCCTTGGAGACCGCCCGCAAGAAGCTCGAGGAGATTCAAAGCGACGGGGGCGGCATGCTCAAGGAAGAGGTTGATGCCGACGATATTGCGGCGGTGGTATCCAACTGGACCCGCATCCCGGTGAGCCGCCTCATGGAGGGCGAGTCCGACAAGCTGCTGCACATGGAGGAGAGGCTGCACGACCGGATTATTGGACAGAATGAAGCCGTCGAGGCGGTTTCCAACGCGGTACGCCGGGCCCGCGCCGGCCTACAGCCGGAGAACCGGCCCTATGGTTCCTTCTTTTTCCTCGGCCCCACGGGCGTCGGCAAAACCGAGCTCGCCAAGGCGCTGGCGGAGTTTCTGTTCGATAGCTCGGAGGCGCTGGTGCGTGTCGACATGACGGAGTACATGGAGCGGCACGCCGTGGCCCGGCTCATCGGAGCGCCGCCCGGGTACGTGGGGTACGACGAGGGCGGGTTCCTGACCGAAGCGGTGCGCCGTAAGCCCTACTCGGTTCTCCTGTTCGACGAAATCGAGAAGGCGCATCCGGAGGTCTTCAATATCCTGCTGCAGATCCTCGACGCCGGCCGTCTCACCGACGGCAAGGGCCGCACGGTCGATTTCTCCAACACGGTCATCATCATGACGTCGAACGTCGGCGGCGAATACCTGCAGGAGATCGACGAAATCGGTGAAGACCGGGCGCGCGACTTGGTGGATGAAGAGATGCGCGCGACATTCCGCCCCGAGTTCCTCAACCGCCTCGACGAGATCGTCTTCTTCCATCCGTTGACGGAGGCGCAGATCGGCGAGATCGTCGTGCTGCAACTCGACGAGTTCAACCGCCGCCTCGGCGAGCAGCGTATCCACGTGGAGTTCACCGACGCGGCGCGACGCAGCATCGCCGCGCAGGGGTACGACCCCACCTACGGCGCCCGCCCGCTCAAGCGCGTCATGCAGCGGCTGGTGGAGAACCCGCTGGCGCAGGACCTGCTGGCGGGCACGTTCGTCGAAGGCGACGTGGTGGGCGCCGATGTCGACCCGAGCTCGTCCGTCCTGGTGTTTCGCAAGCTCGAGAGAGCGATAGCGGAAGCCGTCGACGCCGGATCGGAGACCTGAGAAGAAGATGCCGGCCAGCCGAGAGAAGGACTACTATGCAGCCCTCGGGGTGGCGAGAGACGCCACATCCGAGGATATCAAGAAGGCCTACCGCAAGCTTGCCCGCAAGCATCATCCCGACGTGAACCCGGGTGACGACGCGGCCGAGGAGCGCTTCAAGGAGATCGCCGAGGCCTATCACGTGGTCGGTGATTCGAACCGGCGCCAAGCGTACGACCGCGGGCCGGAGCAGTTTGCGCAGGAATTCGATCTGAGCGATTTCTTCCAGCAGTTCAGGGGCGGCTCTGCCGGCCGCGGAGGGCAGCGCGGGGTCCACTTCGGCGCCAACCTTGGGGATCTCTTCGACATTTTCGGCAACGCGGCTGGGGCGCCGACACGGGGCGCGCCGTACACCATGGCGCAGCCCGGCCGTGACGTAGAAGTCAACGTGCCCCTGAGCTTCGAAGATGCCATCGGCGGCTCGGAGCGAACGGTCCGCTACGAGCTACCCGGAGGCACCGGTGGTTCGAGCACGGTATCGACCAAGATACGTGTGCCGGCCGGAGTCGAGGACGGCAAGCGCATCCGCGTGCGCGGCCGTGGCGAGCCGGGGCGGGGCGGGGCGCCGGCGGGCAACCTTTATCTTCGTATCCGGGTGGCTCCGCACCGTTTCTTCGAACGCAGGGGCGGAAACCTCCACCTGGAGCTTCCGGTTACGGTGTACGAGGCCGGGCTGGGCGGTACTATTCGGGTTCCCACCCTCGATGGCAGTACCACCATCAAGCTGCCTGCAGGTACACGCAACGGCCAGGTTATCCGATTGTCCGGAAAGGGAGTTCCCCATTCGGACGCCAAGAGTGACGGTAAGAAGAACGATTTGTACGTCACCATCCGTATCGAGCTTCCCGAGGCGCTCGACGACGGCAGCAGAAAGCTGCTGAACAAGTTCGCCGAGGACCACCCCTACGATCCGCGCCGCGGTTTGAAATAGGTGTCGAGAACCACGCATGCCTGAGATTGAAGATTCGAATCTAGCCGACCTCATCGGTGACATCACCGACCTCGACGGGTCCACCCCGGCGATACCCGACGAACTCCCCGTCCTTCCGTTGCGGGGCAGCGTGTTGTTCCCCGGGATCGTCATGCCCCTCCTCGTTGCTCAACAATCGTCGGTGGAGCTCATCGAGTCGGCGCGCCAAGGAACGCGCCTGTTCGCTGCCACCGCCCTACGCCCCGAAGCTGGCGACGAGCCGGCTCCTGCGGATCTTTTTGGCAGGGGCACGGTGGCGCGCATCCTCAAGACCCTCGAGCTTCCCAATGGCAAGCTCAACGTCATTGTGCAAGGCCTTGCCCGCGTCGACCTGGGCACCATCGACAGCAGCGCCCGCTTCTTCGTGGCGCCGGTCGAGCCGGTGGCGCCGTTGCCCGCACCCGAAGGGGTGGAGGTCGAGGCGCTGCTGTTGAGCGTGCAGCGGCTGCTGCAACAGATCGTCAAGCTACCGAGCAACTTGCCCCCGGAAGTCCAGGCGCTGGCCAGCGCTTCCAGCGATCCGGGCAGCCTCACCGACTTGGTGGCGGCGCACCTCAACCTGGGCGTGGACGACAAGCAAGAGCTGCTCGAAACCGATGCGGTCGAGACCCGCCTGAAGCTTGTCGTCCACCATCTCGCGCGGCAGATCAAGATCTTCGAGCTATCCCAGAAGATCGAAACCGAGGTACAGGACGAGATCGATAAGAGCCAGCGTGAGTTCTACCTGCGTGAGCGCCTGCGGGCCATCCGGCGGGAACTCGGCGAAGACGACGAGGGGCTCGCCGAGGTCGAGGACCTGACCCGACGGATCGGTGAGGCGTCGATGCCGGAAGAAATCGACAAGGTCGCCCGACAGGAGGTAGACCGGCTCGGCCGCATGTCGCCCGCCGCAGCCGAGTACAACGTGGTACGCACCTACGTCGACTGGCTGCTGGATGTCCCCTGGGGCCAGTACACCGAAGACAACCTCGACATTCCGGCGGCGCAGCAAGTGCTCGACGAAGACCACTACGACCTCGAGAAAATCAAGAAGCGGATTCTCGAGTACCTGGCGGTGCGCCGGCTCAAGCCCGACATGAAGGGGCCGATCCTGTGTTTCATCGGGCCGCCGGGCGTCGGCAAGACCTCGCTGGGCAGGTCCATCGCCCGGGCGCTGGGGCGGCAGTTTGTGCGTATCTCGTTGGGCGGCGTGCACGACGAGGCGGAGATTCGTGGCCACCGCCGTACCTACGTGGGAGCCCTGCCGGGGAGAATCGTCCAGGGACTGAAGCGCGCCGGTTCGATGAATCCGGTGTTCATGCTCGACGAGATTGACAAGCTGGGCAACGATTTTCGCGGTGATCCATCGTCCGCCCTCCTGGAGGTACTCGACCCGGAGCAGAACCACACCTTCTCGGATCACTACCTCGAGGTCCCGGCCGACCTTTCGAAGGTCCTCTTCATCGCCACCGGGAATGTGCCGGACCAAATACCCGACGCGCTCTACGATCGCATGGAGATCCTCGAGCTGCCCGGATATACGGCCGAGGAAAAGACGCTGATCGCGCAGCGTTTCCTGGTGCCCCGCCAACTCGACGAACACGGCCTCAATGCCGAGCGCTTGCCCTTCGATGATGCCGCCATCATGGAGATCGTGCGCAGCTATACAGAAGAAGCCGGCGTGCGCGGTTTGGAGCGGCACATCGCGGCGATATGCCGCGCCGTGGCCCGACGTGTCGCCGAGCAACTCGACGCCCCGCGACCGGGCGCGGAGCCCACATCAGCGGGCGAGGCGCCGCCGCAGGGTGATCCTGAGGTGGTCACACCCGATGACCTGCACGGTTTCCTGGGCCCGGTGCGTTACTTCAACGATGTCGCCCAGCGCACCGCGATTCCGGGGGTGGCGACCGGACTTGCCTGGACTCCTTCGGGCGGCGACATACTGTTCATCGAAGCGACGCGCATGCCGGGCAAAGGCAGGCTCACCCTCACCGGACAGCTCGGCGACGTGATGAAGGAATCCGCCCAGGCGGCGTTGTCGTACCTGCGTAGCCGCTCGGGTGAACTGGGCCTGGGGGGCGAAAATTTCGAGAAGTTCGACCTCCACATTCACGTGCCGGCCGGGGCGGTGCCCAAGGATGGGCCCTCCGCGGGAATCACCATACTGGTGGCGCTGGCCTCGTTGTTGACCGGCAAGTCGGTCCGGCCCGATCTGGCGATGAGCGGGGAGATCACCCTGCGCGGCCTGGTACTGCCCGTCGGTGGCATCAAGAACAAGGTGCTGGCGGCACGGCGAGCCGGTTTGAAGCGGATCATCTTGCCCGCGAAGAACGAGAAAGACCTCGAAGAGGTACCCGAACAGGTGCAGCGGGGGCTCGAGTTCACGTTTGTCCACGAGATCACCGAAGTCCTGCAGATCGCGCTGTGGGATGGAGAGGCCCCGACGACTTCATCGCCGGGCTCCCAGGCTCCCCGCGCCAAGCGAACGACCCGGAGCAAGAACAAACGGAAGACCAAACAGCAGCGACGCCGCAAGCAAGGTGGCACCGACAAACAGCCGCCCGCTCCGCAGCCCTCATGACCACGCGCATCCACCTGATTCGCCACGGCGTCACCGAATCCAATCGCCAGCGACGCTACATGGGCCGCTCGGAAGAAGGTCTCTCCAGCGAAGGACGCTGGCAGGCACGACAGTTGGCCCTGCGCGGCGCTACTCTCGAGATTGCGGCGCTCTATTGCAGTCCCTTGCAACGTGCCCGAGACACGGCGGAGATCGTCGGGCAGCCGCATCACCTGCGCCCCGAGGCAGCGGCTGACTTTACCGAACTCGATCTGTCTCGCTGGGAGGGTCTGACCGCCGCGGAGATCGAAGCCAGAGACGGTGAGGCGTGGCAAACGTGGTGCGCCGATCCGGCCCGTCTGCGGCTCCCCGGCATCGAGTCGTTCGCGGCCTTGCAACAGCGCGTGCGTCGCGGCATCGAAGGGCTGGTGAGACGCCATTCCGGAAGCACCGTAGCTGTCGTAACCCACGATGGAATCGTGAGAATAGCCGTCTTGGAGTGCCTGGGAATATCGTTGAGCCTGTATCGCGCAATACCCGTCGACAACACCGGCTTGACGACCCTCGATTTTGCCGCCGAGCGTACCTACCTGCGCTGCCTCAACGACACCGGCCACCTCCGCGAGGGGAGCCAACCGGCCACACCGGGGCCCGCCGACCGATGAGCGAGCAAGCCCCTCGGCTGACCAGCAACCGCACCGACGCCATGCTCGCCATCGCGCGGGCGCTCAACGCGTCTCTCACCATGGAGGCGGCGGTCGAGCAGGTCTTGGAGCTCGTCGGCGATACCATCCGCGCCGATGCCGTGTCGGTATTCGTGCACGACACCGAATCCGACCGGGGCGACGACCTGAAGGTCTCGTTCGCCCGCCGCGGTGCGAGCATGGAGCGCGGCGTCGCGTCGATCGCGTTGGGCCTCAGCGGCCTGGTCTTGCAAACCGGCAAGGCGGTGCTCGTCGATGACGTCGAGAACGAGCCCCGCTTCGCGGGCAAGCTCGATTCGCAGTTCGGCACCCGCACGCGATCGTTGATCGCCGTGCCCATGCGCCGGCACGATCGGCTCAACGGCCTCATTGAAGCGCTCCGTGAGCGGCTCGAGCCTTTCGATGAGTCGGATCTCGAATTCCTCTCCGGCGTCGCCCACGAGCTCGCCGTGGCGGTCGAGAACGGCCTCCTCGTGCGTCGTCTCACCGAGGAAGTTCAGGAGCGCAAGGTGTTGCTCGACGCGGCGCACGCGGTGAGCGGCTCTCTGGATCTGTCCGAGGTGATGTCGACCCTGCTGACCGCCCTCGAGGAAGTTGTGCCGTACGATGCCGTGGGGGTCTACCTGCTCGACCGCAAGACCCACGCCATGATCGACGTGGAGCACCGCGGCTACCCGCCCGATGTGGCCGGGCTTCTGAGTGAGCGGCCGGGGAAGGGCATCACCGGCTGGGTCGCCAAGCACCGGCAGAGCGTGAACGTGGGTAACGTCAAGGACGACCCGCGCTACATCGAGGCCCGTCCTTCGTCGCAGTCCGAAGTCGCGGTGCCGATTGTGCGCGATGATGACGTCATCGGCGTTATCACCCTGGAGTCGGACCGGGCCAACGCGTTCAGCGCTCGGCAAGTGGTACTGCTGGAGATTTTCGCGGAGCACGTCGCTTCGGCGATCACCAACGCCCGCCTGCACGAAGGCGAACGCGAGCGCGCCCGGCTGGATTACGAAATCGAATTGGCGCGCCAGATCCAGCGCACCGCACTCCCGGCGGCGAGCCTGCGCGGCGACAACTACGAGGTGGCAGGGGTGAACGTCGCTTCTCACGTGGTCGGGGGCGACTACTTTGACTACTTCGAGCGTGCCGACGGGAAAGTAGGTTTGGCGCTCGTCGATGTTTCCGGGCACGGGATATCGGCGGCTCTGCTGATGCAGGCGGTGCGCAGCGCCATTCGGCTGAGTGTCGACTCGACACGCTCGCCCGCGATTCTCCTGCAGCGCATCGCTCGCCTCCTGTACGAGTCGACGCCGGCGAACCAGTTCGTCGCCACGGTGCTGGCGCGCCTCGACCCCACGACCGGTGAGTTGGTGTACAGCAACGGCGGCCATATCCCGCCGGTGCGCATCGGCAGCAAGGGATGCGAGACGTTACAGAGTTCCGGGTTCATTCTCGGGGCGTTTCCCGATTCGAAGTACCAGAACAACACCATGCAACTGGAGGAGGGGGATTTGGTGATGTTCTACACCGACGGGCTCACCGAGGCACGCAACCCCGCCGGCGAAGAATTCGGCACCGAGCGTCTGGTCGACGTGGTGACGGAGCATCGGCGCGCGTCGCTCGAATCCATCATCGAAGCTGTTCGCCACCGCTCGCATGTCTTTCGCGACGGCGGCGAGCGCCAGGACGACGTCACCTTGATGCTGTTGCGCTGGGGGGACGTTGAGCGCCGATGACATCGCCACCGCGGCTGCCGCCGTGCGACGCGGTGGGGTGGTGGCGTTTCCCACCGAAACATTCTACGGCCTCGGTGCCGACCCTCACCAGCCTGCGGCGTTGCTCGAGGTTTTGCGGCTGAAAGGTCGCGCTGCCGTCAACCCGCTGTTGTTACTTGTCGCCTCGCTGGACCAACTGACCCCCTGGGTGGGCGCCATCCCGCCCGGGTTCGATCGTTTGGCCGCACACTTCTGGCCCGGGCCGCTGACACTCGTATTGCCCGCCGCCCCCGGGGTGCCGGAACCACTGATCGGCCGTGGTGGCGGTGTGGCGATCCGGCTGACGTCGCAGCCGCTGGCCCAACGCCTCATCCGAGCCTGCGGCACGGCGATCACCGGCACCTCAGCGAATCCGACCGGGGGGCAGGCGGCGCGCAGCGCAGCGCAGGTGCGGGCTTTCTTCGGATCGGAGCTTGCCGCCGTGCTCGACGGTGGGACGACGGCGGGAGGCGAGCCCTCGACGCTGTTGCAACTGGACAACGACGGGGCGCGCCTGCTGCGCGCCGGAGCGATCGCCGAGGTGGCGCTGCGCGGGGTCGTGCGGCTGGTATAATCGGACCTTGATCACCCCAGCCAAACTACACAATCCTCCACTCCGCGATACTTCCATGGGCACCACCTCCGAGAACCACGCCGGTGTGCTGAGCAGTTGCGAAGCGCCGCGCTCGGCCCAATCTGACAACGACATCCGGGGCCGCTACTGGATTCGTACGTACGGGTGCCAGATGAACGTGCACGACTCCGAGATCTACGCGGGTCAGATGCGGCGCCTCGGACTGGTGCCCGCCGAGACCCCGGAGGATGCCGATGTCATCTTGCTGAACACCTGCAGCGTCCGTGAAAAGGCAGAGGACAAACTCTTTTCCGAGCTCGGCCGCTTGCGCCGGCTCAAGGATCGCGAGGTAACCCGCAGCCGCGGCGACAAGGGCCCGGTGCGAATCGGCGTGACCGGTTGCATCGCCCAGCAGCGGGGAGAGGAGATCCTCGAGCGCGAGAGCACCGTGGATTTCGTTCTCGGGACCCGAGCCATCCGCGCGCTGCCCTCGGTTCTCGATGCCCTCGACCAGGGGCAGGGGCGGCAGGTTGTCACCGGGGACTTCATCGACTTTGACGCATCCGACGCAGAACGCCTCGACCGGGTCAAGGCGTTCGTGACGATCATGGAAGGTTGCAACAACTACTGCTCGTTCTGCATCGTGCCGTCGACGCGGGGGCTGGAAATCTACCGTAGCGCCGAGGCCATCATCGACGAGGTTCGAGGGCTGAGCACGCGCGGCTATCGCGAGGTGACGCTGCTGGGGCAGAACGTGAACTCCTGGGTCGACAAGCGCACCGGGCTCGATTTTCCCGGGCTGTTGCGCCGCCTCGACGACGCCCTCGCCGAGGTCCCGAGCGTAGAGCGTATTCGCTTCTTGACCTCGCACCCCAAGGATTTTTCTCCTGCGCTGATCGATGCGATGGCCGAATGCCCGCGCATCGCCAAGCACATCCACCTTCCGGTGCAGTCGGGATCGGATCGGGTGCTGCGGCAGATGAATCGACACTATACGAGCGCCGGTTACCTCGGGCTCGTCGAGCAGCTGCGCCGGACCGTCCCCGGCGTCGGGCTGTCAACCGATCTGATCGTCGGTTTTCCCGGCGAGACCGAAGAGGATTTCGAGGCGACACTCGAGTTGGTGCGCGCCAGCCGATACGATTCATTTTATTCTTTCGAGTACTCGCCCCGTCCGGAGACCGCTGCGCTGATGTACAAGGACACCGTGGCGCCAGAGGTGAAGCGCCGCCGGCTCATCGAACTGCAGGAGCTGCAGAGCGGCATCCAGCGGCAGAAGAATGCCGCATTCACCGGGCGCACGGTGGAGGTACTGGTGGACCGGTTCAGTAAGATGAGCGAGGCGGACGTTTCCGGCCGCACCAGCTCGCACCACATCGTCAACTTCAGCGGCGGCGGCGCGCTCATCGGGCACCTCATCGACGTCCACATCACCCACCCGGCAGCACACAGCCTGTACGGCATCGCCAACGGTGCGCCGCGGTGAAGTACTGGCGGGCCATGGTGACAGTGTGCCGGGCCTGATCATGCCTCTGTCCTTGACGCTCCGCCGCGCCGCACCTATAGTCGAAGCCTTGGTCTGATACGGAGGGTGTCGTGCAAGTCGAGATGAAAATCAAGGGCCTGATGGTAGATCCCGTCACCAATATGCCCATCGTCATTCTCCAGGACGAGAGTGACGAACGCGTGCTTCCCATCTGGGTGGGGATCTTCGAGGCCAACGCCATCGCCTTGCGCATCGAGGACATCGAGACGCCCCGGCCCATGACCCATGACTTGTTGCGCAACTTGCTCGAGTCGCTGCAGGCAAGCGTCGAGAAGATCGTCGTTTCGGAACTCAAGGACAACACCTATTTCGCGCAGATCCACCTCCAGGTCGACGGGTCGGCCCGGCAGATCGACGCCCGTCCCAGCGACGCGATCGCGCTCGCCTTGCGCACCGAGGCACCGATCTATGTCGAACAGGAGGTCCTGGAGCAGTCCAGTGCGCTCGACGAAAATGGCGAACCCTCCGACTCCGAGCGCTTGCGCCGGTGGTTCGAGAACCTAGACACCGACGACTTCTCGAAATACGAGATGTAGTCCTCCAGCAGGATGCTGAAGAAGTCCCGGGCTGGAGCCGCTTTGCTTGACACCCCCGACGTGGCACGGCTAGCATCGCCCTGCCGGACGAGGAGAACCCCCGGGACGTGCTTCTCGTGTACGCGCGCCGCTGCACCACGTCTCGAGAAGTACATTTGGAAGCCGAATGATCCTGGCGGTTACGAATCAAAAGGGCGGGGTTGGGAAGACCACGACGTCGATCAACCTCGCCGCAGCCCTGGCGCTCAAAGGCTACCGGACACTCCTCATCGACCTGGACCCGCAAGGGCACAGCACCCTCTCGTTCCTCGACCTCGACACCGTGGACCGGTCCATTTACGACGTGCTGGTCGAGCGGGAGGTCGACATCGCAGACATCATCCGGGGCACCGCTGACAAGCATCTCGACATCGTGCCGGCGCGGATTTCGTTGGCCAAGCTCGAGGGCAAGTTGCTCGGCGAGTTCGACGGGCACTATCGGCTGCGCGACGCGGTGGCTCCGGTGGTCTCCGACTACGAGTTCATGGTCATCGATACCCCGCCCACGCTCGGCCTCCTCACCGTGAGCGCGCTGGTGCTCGCCACCCACCTGCTGGTGCCCATTCAGTCGTCGTATCTTTCTCTCGAGGGTACCGACGACCTCCTAGAGACCGTCGATCGTATTCGTCAGTACGTCAACCCCAAGCTCGAGTTGCTCGGCGTGCTGATCACGCTTCACGATCACCGCACCATCCTGGGTCGGGATGTGGTCGCCCAGGTGCGCAACGTATTCGGCGACAAGGTCTTCGAAACGATGATCTCCCGAAGCGTTCGCCTGGAGGAAAGTCCGGCGTACAAGGAATCCATCTTCAGCCATGCCCCGGGCTCGAGTGGGGCAAAGCAGTACGCCCAATTGGGGGAGGAGGTGATGCAGCGTGCCTAAACAACGAGGACTGCCATCGACCGCTCGGATGCGCCACGATCAGCACTTCGTGGAGCAGCTGGCGGTACGCCAGTCCGAGGGTATAGGCCAGAACATCGCCGTCGACGCGCTCATTCCGAACCCCCAACAACCCCGGCAAGCGTTTGACGCCATCGACGAACTAGCGGCCTCGATCATGGAGGTTGGCATCCTCGAGCCGCTGCTGGTACGCCATGACCCGCAGGGGTTTCAGATTATTTCCGGCGAACGGCGCTACCGTGCCGGGGTGAAAGCGGGCCTTGAGGAACTGCCGTGTATCGTGCTCGATGTCGACGAGGCCGAGGTCCTGTCGATCGCCCTGATCGAGAACCTCCAACGGCAGGACCTCTCCCCCTTCGAGGAGGCCGAAGGGTTGCGGGCCCTCGTCGACCGCTTCGACTACACCCACGAAGACGTTGCCAAGAAGATCGGCAAGTCGCGCACCAGCGTCACCGAATCGCTGTCGATTGGCGACATCCCCGCCGAACTGCGTTCCCGCCTCGACGAAGCTGGCGTCACCACCAAATCCATTCTGCTGGAGGTCGCCCGGACCGAGGATGGCGATCGGCAGGCGGCCCTGGTGGAGCGCATCGTTGAAGAGGGCCTGACACGCGATCAGCTTCGCGCGCTGCGGCGCGCTACGGAGGACGAGGACAAGACCGACGAGAAGGCTGCTGGCGAAACGCGGCCCGCTCCCGAGCAGGGGCGGCGGATAACCTATCGATCGGGCACCGGCATCACGTTGACCCTGTACCTGAAGCGCGCGGAGATCACCGTCTCGGAGATTCAGCAGACGCTCCGCGAAGCGATCAAGGAGCTGGACACCCCCCCCTCGGCCTGAGGCACGCCGGGGCACCCGGCGTTGTCGGCGCGCCGACAATCGACACGTCCCCTTTGGAGGATCGATGATGAGGCTCCGTGCCCGTGCTGGTAGGCTCGGCCCGCAGCGCGCTTACCGTGGCCTGCTCGCGGCGACTATTTTCACCGTTGCCGTCCCGATGGCGGCGACTACGCCCGGGGCGGCGGCGTCCTCCCACCGGGCGAGCGCGCCGCGCCAGGTGGACGCAAGAATGCGGGCACGCGACATGGGGGTGGTGACAGGGACTCTGAGTCCCGGCGCACTGAACGCCATCACCGACGTCGCCGGCGTGCGGGTCGGGCACACCACCGTCCACGAGGGTGACAGGTTTCGCACCGGCGTGACCGCCATTGTCCCCCATGGCGGGAACCTGTTCCGCGAAAAGGTCCCCGCCGCCATCGTGGTGGGCAATGGCTTTGGCAAACTCGCGGGTCTGAGCCAGGTGCAGGAACTCGGCACCCTGGAGACCCCCATCTTGCTGACCGGAACGCTTTCTGTGCCCCGCGTCGCCGATGCCCTGATCACGTACATGCTCGACCTCCCGGGTAACGAGGACGTACGTTCGATCAACCCGGTTGTTGGCGAGACCAACGATGGCCGCCTCAGCGACATCCGGGCGCGTCCCATCCGCCCCGAGCACGTCTTCGACGCCATCCGCTCGGCCTCGGATGGACCGGTTCCCGAGGGTGCCGTCGGTGCCGGCACGGGAACGGTGGCCTTCGGGTTCAAGGGGGGTATCGGCACCGCATCGCGGCGGGTGGGAGGGGGCTCCAGCGGCTGGACCGTCGGCGTGCTGGTGCAAACCAACTATGGAGGCAGGCGTAGCTTGCGCATCGCCGGGGTTCCGGTAGGGGAGGAGCTCGCCGCGCCAGTGAATGGCGGGGAGATCCACGCTGCACGCGGCGGGGCGACCGGGGACGTGGCCGCTTCCGGCCTCGCCGAGCCGGGCGACGCCCCCGGGGATGGTTCGTGCATGATCGTTGTCGCCACCGACGCGCCGCTCGACCACCGCGCCCTGGAGCGGCTGGCGTTGCGGGCCCTGATGGGTATGGCGCGAACCGGGTCGAACTTCAGCAACGGAAGCGGTGACTACGTCATCGCGTTCTCGACGCATGAGGCGTTGCGCAGCGGCGCCGACGCCACCAACCAGAGTGTCGTACGAACCCTATCGGGCAGCGCGCTATCGCCGTTGTTTCAGGGGGCCCTCGAGGCAACCGAAGAGGCGATCTACAACAGCCTGTTCATGGCGCAGACGACGGAAGGCTACCGAGGCACGCGCGTCGAGGCCCTACCCCTCGATCGCGTTCGCAGCATTCTCCAGCGCCACCGCGCCCTACGCTGACTGCCCACGCCGGAACTGCGTAGAAAGCGAGCGCTAGCGCTCGCTTCTCGACCGGTTGAGAGTTTCGGGGTACTGTCGATGGGGTGGTGCTGGGAGGCTGAACAGGCTCAGGGGTGTCATGCTCGGTGGAAACGTTCTCGTTCTGAATCGTCTCTGGCAAGCGGTTCACATCACCACCGCTCGCGGCGCCGTTTGTCTGCTCTACGCGGGACGTGCCAAGGCGCTCGACGGCGACTACGCCACCTACGACTGGGATGCCTGGGTCATTCGCCCCAACGGCTCATCGGATGATTCCGAGAGCTATGTGCAGGGTGTAAGCGGACGGTTCGTGGTCCCACGGGTCGTCCAACTGCTGCAGTTCGGTGGTGTGCCGCGGTCCCGGGTAAAGTTCACTCGCGCCAACATCTACTTGCGCGATCGTTATCGCTGCCAGTACTGCGGCCACCACGGAAAGAAGTCCGAGCTCAACATCGATCATCTCGTGCCGCGCTCGCGGGGTGGTGGCTCGACCTGGGAAAACGTCGTCGTCGCGTGCATTCCGTGCAACCGCCGCAAGGCCAACCGCCTGCCGGAGGAGATCGGCATGTTCCCGCAGCGACGGCCGGCGCGACCCCGCTGGCACCCGGCACTGACACCAACGGGAGAGGCGCCACCGCACCCGCAGTGGCAGCCGTTTTTGGAGACCACCTACTGGCCCTCCGGGAGCGAGCGCGAGGGGGCGCGATGACGGCGGCGCGCGCCTTGTTTCCTTGGCCCCGGGGCCCGTGGGAGGGGCGTTGGCTATTGGCTGGCGCGGCAGTCTGCTAAACTTAGCTGTCACCGTTTCCGTCATCACAGCGTTCCTCTTGGAAGCATGAGCAAACAAATCCGCGCCCTCGGGCTGCTCTCTGGAGGCCTCGATTCCACCCTTGCTGCCCGCGTCATGCAGGAGCAGGGCGTCGAAGTTCTGGGCTTGCATTTTTCGACCGGATTCTGCCTCGCCGATCGGCACCGCGTCCTGGGAAACCGCAGCAATCCGGACAAGCCGTATCGCAATGAGGCGCTGCGCGCCGGCGCCGATCTCCGCGTCCCGATCGAGATCATCGACGTCAAGGACGAGTACCTGCCGAAGGTCGTGCTCAACCCGCAATATGGGTACGGCTCCGGGATGAACCCGTGCATCGATTGCCGCATCTTCATGCTGCAGAAGACCAAAGAGATCCTCGAGGATCGTGGCTACGATTTTGTCTTTACCGGGGAAGTGTTGGGGCAGCGCCCGATGAGCCAGCGGCGACCTCCGCTGAACGACGTTGCCAGAGATTCCGGCCTTGGCCGCCTGCTGTTGCGTCCCTTGAGCGCCCGGTTGTTGCCGGAATCGATCCCCGAAGAGCGGGGCTGGGTGCAGCGGGATCAGATGTACGACATCTCCGGTCGATCCCGCAAGCGCCAGATGGAGCTCGCCGAGAAGTTCGGCATCACCGACTATCCGCAGCCCGCTGGAGGTTGCTGCTTCCTCCCGGACAAGAACTACGCCCGTAAGCTCAAAGACTTTCTCGCGCATAACGGCACGGACGTGTCGCCCGATGACATGATGCTCCTCAAGGTCGGCCGCCACTTCCGCCTCAGCGGCAGCGTCAAGGTGGTGGTGGGGCGAGACGAAGGCGAAAACGCCTACCTGGAGCGCTTCGTCGAGGGTCGCGCTCAGGTCTGGGTGGACGAGTTTCCGTCGCCGCTGACGCTGCTCGAGGGATCGCCTTCGGCGGGCGAACTCGAGACCGCCTGTCGGATCACCGCACGCTACAGCGATGGCCGCGACGAGGACGCTGTACCGGTTCGTTGGCGCATTGACGACGATGAGGGACAGCTCACCGTGCGGCCATGGCAGGACGACGCCGATCTCGAGGAAATGCGGATTTGACGGGTCGGCTGGCCGCCGCTCGTCGCCGCCGAGGCGACTCCGATTCAAGCCGGCGCGCCCGGGGCCAGCTCGACGAGGGTGCCCTGCGCACGCTCGCCGCTGATGTCGAAGTCGACGCCTTGCGTACCTTTTGTCCGGAGCCCGTCATCCGCACGCAGAAACGGGCCGCCACGATGGCGCGCGGGGAGGTACTCATGCTGCTAGCCGACGACGTCGGGGTGGAGATCGACATCCCTGCTTGGTGCATGAGCACCGGCAACCAATACCTCGGGATCATCAAAGAAGACACCGCCTACCGAGTCTTCATCCGCCGCGGCTGAGCTTGTCAGGGACCGAGAAACGCGCGATCGAGAGAGGGAGCCCTAGCGCCCGCTCACCCGTAGCGGTAGGTGACGCCATACCCGCCTTTCGGGTTGCGCCAGGTGGTGTAGCGGCGCGCCACCTGGCAGGTGCCGCACTCGAGGCAGTCTTCGTAGTTCACGATGCAGGTGGCGCCGTCCTCGCTGAGCTTGAACACTTGCGCCGGGCAAATGAACAGGACGGCGCGATCCGGGTCGGACCGGAACGCCTCTTGGTCGACCTCGATATGACTCTCGTCCGCGAAACGGCGGCGCACCAGGTCGAGGCGCTCCGCCAACGACAACCCTACGTGCGGCCTGAGGTACTCCTTCACGTCGATCGCCATCTCGGCACCGGTTTCTCTCACATCAGCGTCTTGCGGGCACGCCACATCTGGCGCGCCAGCCGTAGGAAGGCTACCTCATCGCGCACCCTGCGGATGAGTCGCTTGCGGACCTCGGCCTTGGGGGTGTCGTCGACGGTGAAATAGTCGCGCACGAGCTCTACGGCGAGGCGCTGATAGTCATCGACAAACTCCCGATTGGTGCGCAGGAAGTGCACCGCATCGCGGTAGTGCGCCAGATCCTTCATTACCCACGAGTCATCGAGCCGGCGACGATACGATGCCAGGCCGCGGCGCGAGAAGTCCTTCTTTTCGCGCGCCTCGAGGAACGCTTCGGCGGCAAACACCCCGGAGGCCATCGCCAGATTGGTGCCCTCGTGATGGATCGACGGGTTGACCAGCCCGGCGCAGTCTCCGACCAACATGATGCCGGCTGCATAAAGGTCGCTGAGGTCGTCGTAGGAGTCCTCCGGGATCATCTTGGTGGAGTACTCGACCGTTTCGCCGCCGCGCAACAACGGTGCCACTGCGGGATGCGCCTTGAAGTCGTCGAGCAGCTCGTAGAGCGCCGTCTTGGTGTTGAGCAGGTCCTCGATCAAGCATCCGACACCCACCGAGATGCTGTCCTTGTTGGTGTAGATGAAGGCCGAGCCCACCATTCCCTTGACGGCACCACCGAAGTACTCGATGGCGGCACCCTGGTTGCCCTCCAGATGGAAGCGATCCTCGATGATCTCCGGCGGCAGCGCGAGCACCTCCTTGACTGCGTTTACGCGGTTGGTGGGACTCATCGGCGGGCGCAGGCCGGCGGCCTCGCCGATCAGCGCGTTGGCACCCTCGGCCAGGATGACGCAGTCGGCGAGCACGTCACCGTCGTCGCGGCCGGTGCGTACGCCGGCAACGTTGCCGTTCTCGATAATGAGCTCCTCGACGGTGGTTTCGTTGATGATGAAAGCACCAGCGGCCTCCGCCTGTGCAGCGAACCAGCGATCGAACTTGGAGCGCAGCGCCGTAAAGGTGTTGTTGAATGGGGGCACGTCAAATTTGGCGCTCTTGAGATCGAGCGCCACCTGCGTTTCCTCGTTGAGCGTCACCCATCGTCGGTTGACGATGTGGCGCTCGATCGGAGCTGCCTTCCAGAACTCCGGAATGAGCTCCGCCAGCACACCGCTGTAGAGGATGCCGCCGAACAGGTTCTTGGCTCCGGGAAAGTCACCGCGTTCGATGACCAGCACCTCGACCTCCGCTCTTGCCAGCGTCAAGGCGGCGGCAATTCCCGACAAGCCGGCGCCGACGATGACCACCTCGAAGCGCTCGCTGGACATGGAAGGGGTCTCTGTGGGGGAAGCCTCAGGAAGCTGACAGGCTCCCCGCGAAGATTGCGTGTCTCTCTATAATCTATTGATAATAAAGAAGTTACGAAGATTCCCAAGTAAATATCCTAGCATGGGGTAGGGGACCTCTCAAGCACAGCGCCGCCTCTGCCGATGCTATACTCGGGGTATGGGCGTTTCACTGCGGAGCACGGTTTTCCGGCGTATCGCGTGCTGCCTCGCAATCCTTCTGAGCGCGGTTCCGGCAGTCGGCAGCGGTTGGCGTGCGGCGCCGCCGCATGTTGCCCAGGAGACCGAACGCCTACAGCTCGCCAGCGCGCCGATCGCCGTCGTTGCTCCGGCCGGGCGCGGGCAGTGGGCGCGCCGCCTGGCGGGCTCGGCCGACGCCGCCGCGCAGGCCTACCAAGAGATCCTCGGGGCGCCGCCGCCCGCCGGAACGTTGCGCTGGATACCGGACCCGATGAAGGCAACCGAAATCGACGCCAGTGTTTCTCTGGAGCGGGGCCTTGACGGCGTCACCCTGACCTTCAACGACCCGTTCGGCATCCTTGCCGAGGATCTCGGCGTCGCCTTCGCGCAGGGCTACGCACGGTGGATTACCGCCTACTCGGTGGCGCGCCTCTACTTCACCCGAGCCGACGATCCGAACGCCTGGTGGATCGATGGCGCGGCGCTCTACATGAC
>Ga0114948_10000239_pt1 | contig 20460 bp, 17 predicted proteins | sample CR04metaG_FD_83877 | JGI IMG/M metagenome (GOLD analysis project Ga0114948, IMG submission 83877) | Deep subsurface microbial communities from Mariana Trench to uncover new lineages of life (NeLLi) - CR04 metaG | ecosystem: Environmental > Aquatic > Marine > Ocean trench > Sediment | place...
ACCCAGTCCACGTCGTGGCGCGAATCGGCCGCATCCAGGCGTTTCCAGAGATCGGCATTTTTCACCGGCGAGCGGCTGGCGGTACGCCAATGGTTGCGTTTCCAACTAGCCATCCATTGGGTGATGCCGTTGCGCACGTACTGGGAGTCGGTCACGAGGCGTACCCTGCAACGGCGTTTCAGGGCTTCCAGGCCGTGGATTGCCGCCAGCAGCTCCATGCGGTTATTGGTGGTATCCGCCTCGGCGCCGCTCAGACATCTCTCGTGGCCGTCGAAATTCAGAATTGCACCCCAGCCACCGGGCCCCGGGTTTCCGCGACAAGCCCCGTCGGTGTAAATCTCGACGATCTCACTCACGCTCGGCCAATCCGTCTACAACCCGGGCCGACGGTCCAACCAGCCCCACGGACACCAGCCGCCGCCGGGGCCGCCAATGGGGCCGCACCGGCGTCAGCGTGGCGACGCGTTTGCGTGCCAGCAGCAGATAAGCACCGGAGAAACAGGCGGGTAAGCGGCTGCCGACACGATCGAGAAAATCCAGCTGCTTCAGCACGCGTTCATTGCTGAAAGGCGGCTTGAAGAAGCAGGCGCCCTGACTGAGCACGTCGAATCCCAGCAGTGCGAGCCAGTCGCGCAGACGCGCAAGCGCCAGAAACTGCCCGCCCCACGGCACCGGCTGCTGGCGCCGTTTCATGAACCGCCAGCATCCGAGCATGCTCCAGGGATTGAATCCGCAGATCAACAGGTGCCCGTCGCGCACGATCACACGCGCCGACTCGCGCAACGCTTCGTGGGGCTGCGCCTCGAACTCGAGGATGTGTGGCAACACCACGACATCGACACTGTCGGACTCCACCGGCAAAGCGATCGCGCTGCCCTGCACCATCGGGTAGTGGTGGCCCTGCTCCTGTCCATCGATTTCGACAATGTTGCGGTAAAGAATGCGGCTCTTGGAAAGCAGGTCCAGATCGGCGATTCGACCCACTTGCAACAGCTGATATCCGAACAGGTTGGGCAGCGCCCGATCCACCTGCGCGATCTGCGCTCTCGCGATTTCGAGGCCTGGAACGCCGGAGAACCAAGCGTGTAAAGCCTGGCGATCGATGGCTTGGGAAGATTCACTGGCATCCATCGTGCGTAGTATTTCTCAATCCGAGTGGCTTAGACAAGCGTTGCCTGCAGCGCCAGAGCCTGCGCGCTGCCCGAGGCGGAACTGGGTCTCGAAACGGACACTGCATCCTTGACCGGTTGCTCCCGCACTTCTAGGATTACGCCGGTCGACGCGGCTGGTTCCATTGCGAATTCCCAACAAAAATGACAGCAACCGGGGCCCCCGAGGCCGCATCCCTTTCCAGAACTGACACCCGTTGCCCCGTGCTCGCCGCGTTGCTGGCCGGTTGCGCGCTGGCGCTGGGTGCCTGCTCTACCACCGGCCCGTTTCCCGGAGACGCCGGGCAGGCGCAAGAGGCCGGCTCGTTGCTGGCGCCGGGCAACGACTACGACGCTCTTTCCAATGATCCCGGGGATGCGGTGGTGGACGCCTCCGTGCCCGTCCAAAACGACCACCCGACGGCGCCTTTGCTGCGCTCCCTTGACGTTGCGCCGCCGCAAAAAGCCGATTTGTGGCATCGGGCCAGGTCACGCTTCGTTCTCAATCTGGAAGAGCGCCCGCGCCTCAGCCGCGAGATGCAGTGGTATCAACGCAATCAGCAATACATGGATCGGGTCGCCGATCGTGCGCGCCTTTATCTCCATCACATCGTCACCGAGGTGGAGCGCCGCGACTTGCCGGGGGAGCTCGCGATGCTGCCGGTGGTGGAGAGCGCCTACCAGCCTTTCGCCTATTCTCCGGCACGGGCGTCGGGCATCTGGCAGTTCATACCCTCCACCGGGCGCCTCTACGGCCTGCGATACAGCTGGTGGTACGACGGCCGCCGGGATGTGGTCGAATCCACCCGTGCCGCCCTCGATTACCTGGAAAAGCTGCACGCCGAGTTTTCCGGTGACTGGTTGCTGGCACTCGCTGCCTACAATTCCGGTGAAGGCAACGTGCGCAAGGCCATCCGGCGCAACCGCCGCGCCGGCAAACCCGTCGATTTCTGGTCCCTGCAGCTGCCGCGGGAAACCCGCAGCTACGTGCCACGCCTGCTCGCCATCAGCGCCATCGTGGCCGATCCCGAGCGCTACGGCATGACGCTCAAACCGATCCCCGACGATCCCTACTTCGCGGCGACCCCGCTGGACGGTCAGATCGATCTGGCGCTGGCCGCGGAAATGGCCAAAGTGTCCCTGGAAGAGCTTTATCTGTTGAACCCGGGATTCAGCCGCTGGGCGACGGACCCGGATGGCCCGCATCAGCTTCTGCTGCCGGTGAGCGCGGTGCCGCAGTTCCAGCAACGGCTCGCCGAGCTGCCCGCCGATCAGCGCATCCGCTGGCACCGCCACGTGATCAAGCGTGGCGATACCCTCGGCACCATCGCCCACAAGTACCGAACCAGCGTCTCGGCGCTGAAGCAGGCCAACAATCTGCGTGGAACCACCATCCGCAAGGGACGCAGCCTGATGGTGCCGATGGCCTCCCGATCCCTCGCCGATTACCGTTTGAGTGCCGATATGCGCCGCAGCATGCGCCGGCACATCCCCGGCAGCGGCAGCAAAATCATCTACCGGGTGCGCCGCGGCGACAGCCTTTGGCTGATCTCCCGGCGCTTTGGCGTGTCGGTGAACAAGCTCGCGCGCTGGAATGGCTTGTCCAAGCGCGGCGTGCTGCGCCCGGGGAAACGCCTGGTGATCTGGCGCGGCACGGCTCCGGTCAAAGCCGCCAAAGCCAAAGCAACCAAGGTCGCCAGCCTGGAAAGCGCGCCCGTTCCCGCGGTTGCCTCGGTGCACGTGGTCCGGCCCGGTGACAATCTGTGGACCATCGCCCGGCGCTACCGGCTGTCGGCGAGAAACCTTGCCGAGTGGAACCGCATCGACGGGAACGCGCTCCTTCAGCCCGGCCAGACGTTGACACTGGCACCCGCGCAGGCAGGCGCCGCCGAACCGCCGGCGGCCACCGACGGCGCCAGTGGGGATCTCGGCAGCATTTAAGGGGATTTCTCAGGTTCATGGAACTTTCGTCGAAAATTCCGTCGCTTACGCTATTTTCTTAATCCCCGGCCGAGTACCGGCCCGGGTGACACCAATTTCTGGCGACGCCTCGAAGCCCACGACGTTGGGGCCGGGGTCACAGAAACAGGTCACCTTCGCGACCATACTTCCAATTCCCCCCGAATGACGTGACACGATGAAAATTCCTGAGAAGATTGGCAAATACGAGGTCATCAGCTGCGTCGGCCGCGGCAGCATGGGCATCGTCTACGCCTGCCATGATCCCTTTGCCGACCGCAAGGTGGCCATCAAAGTCTGCTCCATCGTGGATGAAAATCAGTCCCAGGCGAGCCGCCTGGCGAAGAAACTGTTCTTCAATGAAGCGCATACCACCGGCGCCCTGGATCACCCGAGCATCCTCAGCGTGCTCGACGCCGGCGAAGACGCCGACCAGCCTTACATCGTGCTGGAGTTCATCGACGGCGGCGACACCCTCAAGAGATACATCGACAAGGAAAATCTGCTGTCCATAGACCGCACCGTCGAGATCCTCTTTCAGTGCGCCAAGGCGCTGGACTACGCGAACCGCCGCGGGGTCATTCACCGGGACATCAAGGCGACCAACATCCTGTTGACCGCCGACGGGCGCGTGAAAATTTGCGACTTCGGCATCGCCCAGTATTCCTCCAGTGGTCAGACCCAGGTGATGGGCCTGTTGGGCTCGCCACGTTACATGTCACCGGAACAGGCCAGGGAAGAGGATGTCACGGGGCAAACCGATCTCTACTCCCTCGGTGTCGTCGCTTACGAGCTACTCACCGGGGAGGCGCCTTTTGCCGCCAACGGCCTGTCGAAGCTGATCAACCAGATCCTGCACGAAGATCCGACACCGGTGTGCGATTTGCGCCCGGATGTGCCGGAACAGCTGGCGCAGATCGTCGCCAAAGCGATGTCCAAGCAGCTGGATGCACGTTACCAGTCGGGACAAGAGATGGCTGTCGACCTGGCGAACGTATTCTCGAGTCTGGTGGAGCCCGCAAGTCCAGCGCCTGCAGAAGATAAGTTCAACACCGTGCGCGAGTTGCCGTTCTTCAACGAGTTCACCGACGACGAGGTTGCCGAGGTCCTCGATGCGGCCGAATGGAAACAGTATCAATCCCTGGACAGCGTCGTCGACGAGGGCAACCTGGAGCACTCATTTTTCATCATCGTCTCCGGAGACGTCGCCGTGGTGAAGGCCGCCAAGCAGATCAGCACCTTGACGAAAGGCGATTGTTTCGGCGAGATGAGCTACGTGACCAAGACTCAGCGCAGCGCCTCCATCGTCGCCATCGATGATGTCGAGCTCCTGCGCGTCGACGCCGCGCTCATGGAGCAGGCCTCCACCGCAACGCAGCTTCGTTTCAATCAAATTTTCCTGCGCACACTCATCGAGCGACTGACGAACACCAGCGAAGAGCTTGCCCGCTACGTCGCCTGAGCGTGTGCTAGACTGCAGTTGAGGCATCAGCGATACAAAAGCGTGGGTACGTGCATCCGCAACCCACGAGGGCCTTCTCAACCATTTTCAGTGGCCTCCAGTGATCACCTTGGAGACGGAGAGTGAGCATGTCAGAAAAAGTTTCTGTTGAGGCGATGGACCACAGCAAGAAGAACTCTCCCGTGGCCGGACCCATCGAGGAAGAGTCCACCGTGATGCTCGATCAGGCCAGCAAGGTTTGCTACTGGAACGATCAGGAGTTCAACGAAGGTCAGTTCATCGAGTGCGAGGGCAGCGAGTACGAGTGCACCTTCGGACAGTGGATCAAGGGAAGCTAGTGCCCTGATCGATTCGTAGAGATGACAACGCGTGGAATGACCGTTCTCCAGTTCCCTCCTGGCCGGTAGCTCTCCAGGCACACCGGTAAAGCCCGCGGGCACCTCGGATGAAAGTGGCAGCCGGCCGGCGGCCTGGCTGGCGACGGCAGATCGCCGCCCACATGCATCATCCTCGAGCCGTGGCACCGCCGACATCAGCGCTTCCGTGTAAGGGTGCGCCGGGCGTCGCAGTACGGTCTCGACGTCGCCGTGCTCGACGATGCGCCCCAGGTACATGACAGCAACTTCGTCCTCCATGTAAGAAACCACCGACACATCGTGGCTGATGAAAAAATACGATAGCGGTAACTCGCCCTGCAAGCGTTTCAACAGATTCAAGATCTGAGCCTGTACCGACACCTCGGGGGCGCTGGTGGGCTCGTCGCAGACGATGAACTTGGGGCTCACGGCCAGCGCCCTGGCGATACAGACACGCTGGCGCTGGCCTCCGGAGAGTTCGTGAGGATAGCGATGGGCACTCTCCGCGGGCATGCCCACCTGCTCGAGCAGGGTCGCTACCCGGCAAGCGTGTTCTTGCCGCCCGCCAACCATGGCGCGAGCCATCAGGCCCTCGGCGGTGATGTCGCCCACCGGCATGCGCGGATTCATCGACGAAACCGGATCTTGAAACGATGATCTGCATTTCCGAACGCCGTCGGCGCATCTGTGCGCGCTTGAGGGTGGTCAGTTCCTGGACTTCGAAGAGAACCTGTCCGCCGGGTAGGGATTGTTCCACGGCGTTGCGTAGCTGCAGGAGCCGGTGGCTGCGAGCAGCAACGACGAGGATAGAAAAATGGCCCGGATCCGGGCCATGGGCCGCGTACCCGAATGACAGACCTCAAAAAGGATGGTCGATAGCGGCGGATTCGGCAACCTGGCGGATTCTGGCGATGACGCCATCCGTTGGCGTCCGGTAAACTCCGGGCCTGGCAAAGCACAAATACGGATGGAGATTCGCGATGGCTTTTCTCGAAGGCAAAAGGGCTCTTGTTTTCGGCGTGGCGGGTAACCGGTCCATCGCCTGGGGCATCGCGCTCGCGATGCACCGCCACGGCGCCGAGGTGGCTCTGACCTATCAAAACGAGCGGCTGAAAACCCGCGTCGAGAAGCTGGCCGCGCAGCTGGACTCCGACATCACGCTGCCCTGCGACGTGGAGTTCGATGAGCAGATCGATGCCGCCTTCCATGACCTCGGCGAACGCTGGGACTGTCTCGACATCCTCGTGCACGCGGTCGCCTACGCGCCTCGGGAATCCCTGCAGGGCGATTACCTGGATGCCGTCACCCGGGATGCCTTCCGCATCGCCCACGACATCAGCTCGTACAGCTTCGCGGCCGTGGCCAAGGCTGCTCGGCCCATGATGCAGGGCCGCAACGGCGCCCTGCTCACCTTGAGCTACCTGGGCTCCCAGCACACCGTGCCGAACTACAACGTCATGGGGCTCGCCAAGGCCAGCCTCGAGGCCAATGTGCGCTACATGGCCGTCAGCCTCGGTGCCGAGGGCATTCGCGTCAACGCCATATCGGCGGGCCCCATCAAGACCCTGGCGGCCGCCGGCATTCAGGACTTTCGTCTGCTCCTGGAGCATGCGGAGAGCCGCTCGCCGTTGCGCCGCAACGTGACCCTGGAGGACGTCGGTAACGCGGCTGCCTTCGTGTGCTCCGACCTGGCATCGGGAATTACCGCTGAGGTGATCTTCGTGGATGCCGGCATCAGCACCACCGCCATGCCCCCCGACTACGCCGCGGCCATAGAAAAACGATAGATGAGTGGCCGGCCAGACGATGCCCCGGTGCTGGTCGAGTTCCAGCGCGGCGGCCCCGATTGCATAGAGACTCGCCATCGCGGCGCCGTTGCCGTGGTCGACGACCATGGTCGCCTGGTCTGGCACGCGGGCGACCCCCAGCGGGCTTACGCGCTACGCTCCACCGCCAAGCCCTTTCAGCTGTTGCCCCTGTTGCTGGACGGGTTGGACAGGGGGCAAGGCGAAGAACCGCCGCTGTCGCCGGCAGACCTGGCGGTCATGATGTCTTCCCACAACGGCGAATCCATGCATACGGAACGTATCGCCGCCCTGCTCTCGCACTTCCACCTGGACGCGAGCGCGCTTCAGTGTGGTGCCCAGGCGCCGGCGCTCAAGGCCGACAAGGAAGCGCTGGTACGCGCCAACCGGAAAGCGACCCCCCTGCACTGCAACTGCAGCGGCAAGCACACCAATATGCTCGCCGTGTGCAGCCGGCGCGGCTGGCCGCTGGCGAGTTATCTCGATCTGGATCATCCTCTGCAGATCCGCATCCGCGACATACTCACGACGCTGGTCGGGCAGGCGGACACGGCTTTGCCCCATTCCATCGACGGCTGCTCCCTGCCCACCTTCTGGCTGTCCCTCCAAGCCCTGGCGCACCTGTTCGCTTACATCGCCAAGCCGAGCGCCGCGCCACCGGTGGAGGGCCGCAGCATCGAGACCGAGCTCACCCGCTTGCGCGCCGCGGGCATGCAACACCCGGAGTTGATCGCCGGCAGCGGCCGCCTGGACACCCTGCTGATGCGCTCCCTCGGCGGTCGACTATTCGCCAAGACCGGTGCCGCCGGACTTTACGCGGCGGCCCTGCCCGCGGGTCCGCGGGTGCCCCAGGCCCTCGGTATCGCCATCAAGGTCGAGGATGGCGATCCTCAGTCGCGCATCCGGGCATCGGTCATCGTCGAGGTGCTGCGACAGCTGGGCGTGGTGACCCGCGCCGATCACGATCTGTGGAACGACCTGGAAGAGATCGCACAAGCCAAGGAGCGCAATCTCCTCGGCCGCGACGTCGGCACCTATGTCCCCGTATTCCGCCTGGAGGGCGTCTGAATTCTGTTCCCGTCAATTTGTCCGATTTTTGCTTTCCCGGGCCAATCATGCAATATACAGCGCCAATCGATGGCGCGAAAGCGGGGCTGGCACACGGTTTCGATGCAAAATTCGGCTGAAGTGAGCGACGAATGGCACCCTTGATACTTCGCCTCGACATAACCGGTCAGCCGCTACGCTGGATACCGTGGCGCGAGGCCGTATTGCTGGATTTCAAGTCCATGATCGCGTGGAACGCCGGTGATCTGTCGTTCACCTTCCACGGCGGCCACAACCGCGTCAGTGGCAAGCGTTCCAGCATCACCGTCAACTCGATCATCGCGGTCAAAGGGCGCCCGCGCCATGCCAAATCCGGTAATCTGGTGCCACCGTTGTCGAATCGGGAGCTGTTTCTGCGCGACGGCCAGATCTGCCTCTACTGCGGCAAGCAGCTGCCGGAGCACATGCTGACCAGGGATCACATCCGGCCCCTGTCCGAGGGCGGAAAGGACAGCTGGCGAAACGTGGTGACGGCGTGCAAGCGCTGCAATCACGCCAAGGGCGCGCGCAGCCCCGAGCAGGCAAATATGACGCTCCTGGCGGTACCCTTCGAACCAAACCGCGCCGAGTATCTATTCCTCTCCAACCGGCGCATTCTCGCCGACCAGATGGAGTTCCTGAAAAAGCGCTTCCGCAACGGCAGCCGCCTGGGAATTTAATGGGGACAGATCTATTTACTCGCGGGGAGCGGTTTCCGCCCCCGGCGAGTAAATAGATCTGTCCCCATTAATTCTGTCCCCGATCTCCGCTGCGCTCAGCCCAACCTGCGATTTGCCAGTGCTCTTACAGGTTCTCCCGGATGATCACGACGTCGGCGTTGTCGCGCAGGGCGCGTACCACCGCATCGTAGGCGGCGCGCCCCGCTTCCACCTCGAGGTTGCGCGTGGCTGCCTCTCGCTGCTCCTTGTCTTCGTCGGCGAGGACACCGTCGATGACCCGCGACAAGCCGACGACCACGAAATCACCACTGGCGCCGGCGATGCCCTCGAACACCGTCTGCGCGGATCCCGGTCGCGTCATGCGAAAGACCGTGTTCACCACGCTCGCGTCGACGTTGCGCGAATCACGCGCCAGCTCCAACTCGCCAGACCACTCGAGCTCCGCCTGGGCGGCGACATCTTGCTTGTCCTCACCGCTCTGTAGCCGTTCCAGCAGCGTGCGACCACTGTCCGTCGCCAGCTTTCGCGCTTCCCGCGCCGCCAGCGTGCGCCGGATGCTTTCTCGCACTTCGTCCAGGGGCTGCTGTCTGCTCGGGCGGTGCTCGGCGATGCGCAATATGATCACCCGGGATCGGTCGAGCTCGATGGGCTCGCTGTTGAAGCCGTCTCGCAGCACATCGGGATTGAATGCTGCCGCGATCACCGCCGGGTAGCGCCCGATGCCGCTGTTGCTCGCAACCTGCGGCGACACCCAATCGCTCACGCCGGGCGTGAGCCCCAGGGCGTCGGCCACCGACTGCAGGGACTCGGAATCCTCGAAGGCCAGTGTGACCATGGTCTCCACCTGCTCGACGAATGCCCGCTCGGCCTTCTCGTCCTGATACTTGGCCCGCATCGTGTCGCGCACCTCCTCGAAGGTCGGCGACTTCGGCGCATGAATGGCGTCGACCTTGATCAGATGCAAGCCGAAGGCGGAGCGTACCGGGTCACTCACCTCATTCAGCGCCAACTTGAAGACGGCGTCTTCGAAGGCCGGATCCATGACGCCACGGCTGATTGCGCCCAAGCTTCCGCCTTGCCTGGCGGAGCCCGGGTCCTCGGAGTGCGATGCCGCAAGCTCCTCGAAGGAGGAGCCGCTGTCGATCTGCGCTTTGATCGCCTCCAGGCGCTCGCGGGCTGCCGTCACTGTGGCCTCATCGGCGCCATCGTCGAGGGTGAGGAGAATATGGCTCGCGTCGCGCTGCTCGGGCGTCTGGAAGTCCGCCTTGCGCCGCTCATAGACCACGCGCAGCTCCTCGTCTTCCACCTCGACTGCGGCGGCGATGACGTCACGGGACAGCTCGATGGTTTCGAGCTTCACTTGCTCAGGCGCCACGTAGTCGGCTTGATTCGAATCGTAGTGAGCCCTGATGTCCGCGTCGTCGATCACCACGTCGCTGAAGCGTGCCACCGGCAGCTTCAGTGTCTCGACGACGCGCCTCTGACGTTGCAGACGCACGGCCTTCTCCAGCTCGCGCTGGGTAACGATGGCCGAGCTCGCGATGCCGGCGACGATCTGCTCGGTCAGCATCGAGCGCTTCAGATCATTCTCGAAGCCACCTGGCGAGAATCCCTGGTTGCGCAGCCACTGCTGGTAGAGAACCTCGGAAAAAATCCCGCCCTGGCTGAACACCGCCTGGGCCTGGATCGCATGCGCCAGCTGCTGGCCGCCGATACGCATGCCACCGTCGAGTGCGGTCTGCAACACGAGCTCGTCGTTGATGAGCTGGTCGAGCGCCTCTTCCCGGAGCCGGTCCTCGTCCAACTGATTGATGTCGAAGCTAGCGCCCAGCAAAGACTGGAGCTGGTCGCGCCGGCGCTGGTAACTGCGCTGAAACTCGTTGATGCTGACATCGGTGCCGTTAATGACGGCCACCGCGACATTGGAAGTGGGCGACAGATATTCGTTAATGCCCCAGAGCGCGAACGGAATACTGATGAAAATGACGATGACCCAAGCAATCCATCCGGTGGCGTGATCGCGAATACCCTGCATCAGCATGGTGGTTCAACTCCTCCAGAAAATTCCCACCCCGCCACCGTCGGGCCCACTCCAACGGCTCGGGGCTTCGGATGCCAAATGAAGACGCGCCCGAATCGGGCGCGTCTCAAATCGGATGGCGGAGTGGACGGGACTCGAACCCGCGACCACCGGCGTGACAGGCCGGTATTCTAACCAACTGAACTACCACTCCGACGACTTCTTCGCTGGTGGGTGCTGAGGGGCTCGAACCCCCGACCTTCGCCTTGTAAGGGCGACGCTCTCCCAACTGAGCTAAGCACCCGAAGGAAGCCATTTAGTTTAGGGCGTCCTTCAGACCTTTTCCAGCTTTAAACACTGCCAGGTTCGATGCCTTAATCTGAATCGGCTCGCCGGTACGGGGGTTACGTCCGGTCCGGGCCTCGCGCCTGCGTACGTTGAACGTACCGAATCCGACCAGGGTCACGGCGTTCCCCTTCTTCAAGGACTCGGTGATGACTTCGAGCACTGTATCGACAGAACGTGCGGCAGCGGCTTTCGAAATGTCGGCAGCATCGGCAACCGCGTCAATCAACTCTGCTTTGTTCATTAACCTTCCCCTCAGTTACGCAAGCGCAGATTAAAAAAAAACCGGAGCCGTGAATCAGACTCCGGATTCTCGTTTAGACCGCATCCAACATAGTCTAACCGGCAAAAACACACTGCTGAACAATCCCTCGCAGGACTCCGATGCTACTAGATTCGCACGAACGCATCGCCCCCGCAATCGCTCAATGGGTCCTCACAGGCTTCCGTCCTCCGTCGTCGGCGGGCGTCTCGCCTTCGACCGCCTCGGGTGTCTCCTCCCCTTCGGATACCGGGCGCGGCATATGCTGGAGCGCGACCTCAAACACTTCATCGATCCACTTTACCGGCCTCACATCCAGATTCTGCAGAATGTTCGCCGGAATTTCGATCAGCTCGCGGCGATTCTCATCTGGAATCAAAACGATGTCGATACCGCCTCGAAGTGCCGCGAGTAATTTTTCTTTGAGCCCGCCGATGGGCAACACTTCACCGCGGAGCGTGATCTCACCGGTCATGGCCACATTCGAATGCACGGGGATGCGCGTCAGCGCCGACACCAACGCCGTGCACATTCCGACGCCGGCACTGGGCCCGTCCTTCGGTGTTGCACCCTCGGGTACATGAATGTGCACGTCGGTTTTCTGGTAAAACTTCGGATCGATCCCCAGCGCATCGACGCGGCTGCGTACGACCGTCATCGCCGCTTGAATGGATTCCTGCATGATCTCGCCAAGCTGTCCCGTATAGGTCGGCTTGCCCTTGCCCGGCACCACCGCCGCCTCGATGGTGAGCAAATCACCGCCGACCTCGGTCCACGCAAGCCCGGTAACCTGGCCGATGCGATCCTGCTCTTCCTTGCGGCCGAATCGGAACCGTTTGACGCCCAGATACTTCTGCAAGCTGCGCGGGGTGACGCGCACTTTCGTATCGGACTTTTACGAGACCTTCTGTTTCACTACCTTGCGGCAAATCTTCGCGATCTCGCGTTCGACGTTGCGCACGCCCGCCTCACGTGTATAGAAGCGAACCATCTCCTGGATGCTGGCCTCGGATATGCTAATCTCGCTCGCTTCGAGGCCGTGATTTTTCATCTGCTTCGGCACCAGATAACGCAGCGCGATATTGATCTTCTCGTCTTCGGTGTAGCCCGAGAGCCGTATTACCTCCATACGATCCAGAAGCGGACTGGGGATGTTCATGGTATTTGCCGTGGCGACGAACATCACGTCCGACAGATCGTAATCCACTTCCAGGTAGTGGTCATTGAACGTATGGTTCTGTTCCGGATCCAGCACTTCCAGCAATGCCGAGGACGGATCGCCACGAAAATCCACGGACATCTTGTCGACTTCGTCCAGGAGAAACAGCGGATTACGCACACCCACCTTGGAGAGATTCTGAATGATCTTTCCGGGAAGCGCACCGATGTAGGTACGCCGGTGACCGCGAATCTCTGCCTCGTCACGCACGCCACCGAGAGACATACGTGAAAATTTGCGACCGGTCGCACGCGCGATGGATTGCCCGAGTGACGTCTTACCAACACCGGGGGGACCAACCAGGCACAGGATCGGGCCTTTGAGCTTTTTCACACGCTGCTGCACGGCGAGATACTCGACGATGCGTTCCTTGACCTTCTCGAGCCCGTAGTGATCGGCTTCGAGCACGGCTTCCGCTTCGGCGAGGTTGCTTCGAATCTTTGTGCGTTTCTTCCACGGCACGCTGACCAGCCAATCCACGTAGTTGCGCACCACGGTAGCCTCGGCTGACATGGGTGACATCATCTTCAGCTTATTGAGCTCGGAGGTCGCTTTCTCGCGAGTCTCCTTGGGCATACCCGCCTTTTCGATCTTGCGCGCGAGATCCTCGATCTCGTTGGGCGCATCCTCCATGTCACCCAGTTCCTTCTGGATGGCCTTCATCTGCTCGTTCAAGTAGTACTCGCGTTGGCTCTTCTCCATCTGACGCTTGACGCGCCCGCGGATACGCTTCTCGACCTGCAGGAGATCGATCTCTTCCTCCAGCCGCGCGATCATGTGCTCGAGCCTTTCACGCCGCGATTCGATTTCCAGAATCGTCTGCTTCTGGTCAATTTTCACCGACAGATGCGCAGCAATGGTGTCGGCGAGACGGCCGGGATCGTCGATGCTCGTCAATGACGCGAGGATCTCCGGTGGGACCTTCTTGTTGAGCTTGACGTACTGCTCGAACTGCGCGAGCACCGCGCGGGTCAACGCCTCGATCTCGCGCTCGTTTTCCTCCTCGTCCACGGAATCCAGCACCGTAAGCTCGGCGCCGAAATAGCCCTCGTCATCGGAAAAGGCCTCTACCCGGGCCCGCTCGCCGCCCTCCACCAGCACCTTGACGGTGCCGTCGGGGAGTTTCAACAGCTGCAGAATCGTCGATATGGTACCGATGCGGTAGATGTCGTCGGGGGTCGGGTCGTCCTGGCCGGCGTCTTTCTGCGCCACCAGAAAAATCTTCTTGTCGTTCGCCATGGCCCGCTCCAGGGCCTGGATCGACTTCTCCCGGCCTACGAACAGCGGGATTACCATGTGCGGGTAAACGACGACGTCGCGCAAGGGCAATACTGGCATCATGGTCCTAATCTCTCCCTGGTCGCTTCGGCTGGGGGGGGTGGGGAAAATGGCAGCTACCAAGCGCCCTGCCCGCCGGGCAAGCGCAACAATACACGCCGTTCAACGCCAAAGCACCGTCAAGTCCCATATTTGGTGGTGTGTGGCCAGGAATTCAAGGGCGGCTCGAAGATTATAGGAGACCTGGCCCACCAAGTGTGCTGTCCGTCACATAGGGCGATTCCGGCGTGAGATTGGGGACAGACCCCATTTCCCACTGGGTTTCAATGCGGGTTTGACTTCTGAGGAAAATGGGGTCTGTCCCCAATTTCACGTCAATCCGACGCAACCCGCTGTTTGTCACCATCGAAGATGATCAACGGCTCCGAATCGCCGGTGATGGCACCGATATCGACAACCACCTTGCTGACATTGTCGAACGAGGGCAAATCGTACATGGTATCGAGGAGCACGTGCTCGACGATGGAACGCAGCCCGCGGGCCCCGGTCTTGCGGTCCATGGCTTTCCTAGCGACGGCGCGCAGCGCATCCTCGCGAAACTCGATCTCGCTGCCCTCCATCTCGAACAGGCGCGTATATTGCTTGGTGAGCGCGTTCTTGGGTTCCGTGAGAATCTGCACCAGCTGCTCCTCGTCCAGCTCATCCAGGGTCGCCAGAATCGGCAGGCGCCCCACGAATTCCGGAATCAAGCCGTAATGAATGAGGTCCTCGGGCTCCACCTCCCGCAAAATCTCGCCCACCTGCTTGGCATCTCCCTTGCTCTTGACGTCCGCACCAAAGCCGATCCCGCCCTTCTTCGAGGAGCGATTCTCGATAATCTTGGCCAGACCGTCGAAGGCACCGCCGCAGATGAACAGAATGTTCGACGTGTTCACCTGCAGGAACTCCTGCTGCGGATGCTTGCGCCCTCCCTGGGGAGGAACCGACGCGATGGTGCCCTCGATAAGCTTGAGGAGTGCCTGCTGAACACCTTCGCCGGACACGTCACGGGTAATCGAGGGATTGTCGGATTTGCGTGAGATTTTATCGATCTCGTCAATATAAACGATACCGGTCTGGGCTTTCTCCACGTCGTAATCACACTTCTGAAGCAGCTTCTGGATGATGTTCTCCACATCCTCGCCGACGTATCCCGCCTCGGTGAGCGTGGTGGCATCGGCAATCGTGAACGGCACGTTTAGAAGCCGCGCCAGGGTCTCGGCGAGCAGGGTCTTGCCACACCCGGTGGGCCCGATGAGCAGCACGTTGCTCTTCGAGAGCTCCACTTCGTCGACCTTGAGGGCCGAATCGAGCCTTTTGTAGTGGTTGTAGACGGCCACCGACAGGACTTTCTTGGCGTGATACTGGCCGACGACATAGTCGTTAAGTATCTGATTTATCTCGTGAGGAGTAGGAAGCTTACTGCCCGAACCGGCCCCGCCCTTCTCCTGGATCTCCTCGCGGATGATGTCATTGCAGAGATCGACGCACTCGTCGCAAACAAACACCGACGGTCCGGCGATGAGCTTGCGCACCTCGTGCTGGCTCTTGCCGCAGAACGAGCAGTACAGCAGGCGATCGCCGTCACCACCTTTGCCCTGCTTGTCGTTGCTCATGAAGCTACCTCTTCGGATCCCGGCGCAGATTCATGCGTCCGACGAGATTTTGCGCGACTGCAGCACCTCGTCGATGATGCCGTATTCCACCGCCTCGGCGGCGCCCATGAAATTGTCGCGGTCGGTGTCGGCCTTGACCCGTTCCAGGGGTTGCCCGGAGTGCAGCGACAGAATCTCGTCGAGCCGCTCCCGGGTACGCAGAATCTCCTTGGCATGGATATCGATATCCGAAGCCTGGCCCTGGAAACCACCCAGGGGCTGGTGAATCATGACCCGGGAGTGGGGAAGCATGTAGCGCTTGCCTTTGGCACCACCCGCCAGCAACAGGGCCCCCATGCTGGCCGCCTGGCCGATGCACAGCGTGCTCACGTCAGGCTTGATGAATTGCATGGTGTCATAAATCGCCAATCCCGCGGATACCATGCCGCCCGGGGAGTTAATATAAAGATGTATGTCCTTGTCGGGATTCTCCGACTCCAAGAATAGCAGCTGGGCGACCACCACATTGGCGACCAGGTCCTCCACCGGGCCGCACAGGAACACCACGCGCTCCTTCAGCAGCCGCGAATAGATATCATAGGACCGTTCGCCGCGGGCCGATTGCTCGACGACGATGGGAACGAGATTCAATCCCCTCACCTGGCCAGCGCCTGCCTTTTCTTCTCTATCGGTAATCGTCATGAGATCCTTTAACCACCCTGAGTCTGCCCCGGATTCAATAATTCGTCAAACGAGGTCGCTTCGGGCACCACCGTCGCTCTGTCCAGGATCCACCTCACCACGGTGTCTTCGAGGACGGTGGATTCCACCTCCGAGAGCCGCGCGGGCTCGGAGTAGTACCAACGCACCACCGCGCTCGCGTCCTCATAGGTGGAAGCGATGCTGTCGATGCGTGCCCGGACCTCGTTCGGGTCGGCCTTGATGCTGTTTTCCTTGATCAGCTCACCGATCAGAAGCCCCAGAGAGACCCGTCGATTGGCCGCCTGCTTGAAATCTGCCGGGTCCAGCGCGATTTCACTGGTGTCGATGCCGGAATGGGAGAGCTCCAGGCGCCGCTGCTCGATGCTGCGCTGCACTTCGCGCTCGATGAGCGATTCCGGCAGGTCCAGCTCGCGGCCCGCGAGCAGGGCTTCCATGACCCGCTGCTTGGTGGTCGAACGGATGCCTTCTTCCAGCTCGCGCTGCATATTCTCCCGTACCTCGCTCTTGAACTTCGCCAGACCGCCTTCCTTGACGCCGAATCCGCTGGCAAAGTCGTCATCGATTTCCGGCAGCGCCGACTCCTCGACGGTGTTCACCTTCACCTGGAAATGGACCGGCTTGCCGGCCAGCTCGCCGGCCCCGAAATCGGAGGGAAAATGCAGGTCCAGGGAAAGCTCCTGACCGGCCTCGGTACCCAGGAGGCTATCCTCGAGCTGCTTGAACAATTGGCCCGCGCCCAGCTCCACGGCGTATCCCTCGGTCTTCAGGTCGTCGCGGGCCTCTCCGTCGCAGGTTCCCTGGAAATCCACCAGCACGCGATCGCCGGGGGTCGCGGCCCGTTGCACCGACTGCCAGCGCCGCCGCTGCTTGCGCAGGCGTTCGAGCATGCGGTCCACGTCCCCGTCGCCGACTTTGGCCTCCGGCCTGGCGATTTTCAGTGAGTCGATGGGCGGCAAGCTTATCTCCGGATAGACGTCGAATACTGCCGTATAGGCCACACCGCTGCCCGATTCCCACTCCAGCGGGTCGATGGTGGGCGCTCCCACCGGGCGCAGGCTCTCCTGGGCGATGGCGTCCTGAAAGCTGCTCTGGACGATCTCGCCGACCACTTCCTCGCGTACCTGCTTGCCATAGCGTTGCGCGATGATCTTCATGGGCGCTTTTCCCGGGCGGAACCCCGGCAACCGTGCATTTTGTGCGATGCTCGTCAGCCGCTTGCTGATCTCACCCTGAATCCGCTCTTCCGGAACCTGCACCTTGACCCTGCGTTCCAGGCCCTGCGTGGACTCAACCGTGACTTGCATCTGTAGAACCTCGTGGAAAACCCGTACCCGGTGGGAGTACGGATGAGCGTGGTGCGAAAGGAGGGACTCGAACCCTCAAGGGGCTAGCCCCACTGGCACCTAAAGCCAGCGCGTCTACCAATTCCGCCACTTTCGCCTTGAGCCTGGTCCAACATCCGATTATACCGGCAGCCCGCCGGCACAAAAAAGGGTCAGGCCTGAAAACCCTAACCCTTTGATTTTATTGGTGGGCCGTGCAGGGATCGAACCTGCGACCCGCTGATTAAGAGTCAGCTGCTCTACCAACTGAGCTAACGGCCCTTTACCGTGCACACTACCCCGGGGCGACCCAGATGGGGTGAGCGACGGGGCTCGAACCCGCGACCACCGGAACCACAATCCGGAGCTCTACCAGCTGAGCTACGCCCACCATTGACCCGGGTAATCAAACATTCTCGTGCCTGGTTCTCGCACCTGGCGCGCCCGGCAGGACTCGAACCTGCGACCAACGGCTTAGAAGGCCGTTGCTCTATCCAGCTGAGCTACGGGCGCATCTTGAAAATGGTCGGGGTAGAGGGATTTGAACCCCCGACCCCCTGCTCCCAAAGCAGGTGCGCTACCAGACTGCGCCATACCCCGTCAGCCGCGCAATAGTCAAGGGGCGGGATGATACAGCCAGGATTACAAAAGCGTCAATCACCACCCTGCCCCGGCCACGCAAAAACGTTTATCATGCGCCTCGCCCGAGACAGCGGAGAGCGCAAACGATGATGTCGACCCGCCTGAGTCACCTGTTCGCCGCCCTGATGATGCCGCTGCTGATGACGGCCACGTCCATGTCCATGGCAGCAGAACAGGCACCGCGTGTCCGTCTGGAAACGACGATGGGTAACATCGTACTGGAACTCGACCGCCAGCGTGCTCCGACGACGGTGGACAATTTCCTCGCTTACGTAAATGACGGTTTCTACGATGGCACCATCTTCCATCGCGTCATCGACGGCTTCATGATCCAAGGCGGCGGCTATACCGCCGACTTGTCCCGCAAGGAGACGCGCCCGTCCATCAAGAACGAAGCGGATAATGGATTGAAGAATATCCGCGGCTCCATAGCCATGGCCCGCACATCGGATCCGCATTCGGCCAGTGCGCAGTTTTTCATCAACGTGGCCGACAACGCCATGCTCGATCACAAAGCCCCGAACGGGCGCGGCTGGGGTTACGCCGTGTTCGGCCGCGTGACCGAGGGCATGGACGTGGTGGACAAAATCCGCACTCAGACGACCGGCGTACAGGCCGGATTCCGGGACGTGCCCAAGAAGACGATCACCATCACCCGCGCTGTGGTGGAGACACCCTGACCGTGGCCGATAGCGTGAAAGTACAACTGTGCACCAGCGCCGGCGACATCGTCATAGAGCTGGACCCGCTCAAGGCGCCGAAAACCACCGAAAATTTTCTCGGCTACGTGCGCTCCGGATACTACGATGGCAGCATTTTTCACCGCGTCATCGAAAATTTCATGATCCAGGCGGGCGGCTTCGAAACCGAGATGAAGTCCAAGAAACCGGGCGCGAACATCGAGAACGAAGCCGACAACGGACTGCGCAACGCGCTCGGCACCATCGCCATGGCACGCACATCGGATCCGCACTCCGCCAGCGCGCAGTTTTTCATCAACACGGGCGATAATGCTTTCCTGGATTTCAAGTCCCGCAGCAGCGATGGATGGGGCTATTGCGTGTTCGGTGCCGTAGTCGAAGGCATGGAGATCGTGGACAAGATCGTCAAGTCACCAACCACCAGTCGCGCCGGTCACAAGGATGTCCCTCTGGAAGAGATCCTCATCGAGCGCGCACACGAATTGGTCGATTCCTAGCCTGGAGTTCGGGCATGAGCACGCTGTTTGTCTCCGACGTGCATCTGAATAGCGCCCGGGCCAACATCGTAAGCGCTTTCATCGAATTTCTCGCTGAAAAAGCCCGCCGCGCCGACGCACTGTACATTCTCGGCGATTTGTTCGACGAGTGGCTGGGCGACGACGACGACAACCCGCCACACCCGGAAGTTTGCGATGCGCTGGCGGCACTGACGGCGACCGGTCTGCCAGTGTCGGTGCTGCACGGCAATCACGACTTTCTTTATGGCAGGAAGTTCGTGAAACGCATCGGCTGTACGCTGCTCGGCGATCACACGGTCATCGATGTTTATGGTACGCCGACCCTGATCATGCACGGCGATACGCTCTGCACCCGCGATGTCGAGTACCAGAAATTCCGCAAGATGACGCGCAATTTTTTCACCCAGAAGCTATTTTTGAGCATGTCGCTGGACAAGCGCGCGGAGAAGGCGGCGAATATCCGTCACGAATCCAGCAAAGACACCGCCTTGAAGAGCGACGAGATCATGGACGTGACACAGCAGGCTGTGGAGGAAATAATGTCAGAGTACGGAGTGCGCCACCTCATTCACGGCCACACCCATCGCCCGGCGATACATAACTTCACGTTGAACGACCAGGAAGCGACGCGAATCGTTCTCGGCGACTGGTACCAGCAGGACAGCGTGCTGATATGGGACGAAGCCGGATACCGGCGGGGCCGCATCGCCGACTTGTAAATGGGGACAGATCTATTTATCTCTCTGCCGCGACGCGGCAGAGAGATAAATAGATCTGTCCCCATTTACAAGTCGGCGATCCGCGACCTGCCGGCGTTCGTCGTCGCTGCGCGCCTCCCCCTCGCGGCGATCAGCGAGACCCATCAAGCGCCGCTCGATGGGCCACCAGAGCAGCTTGCGCCTTTGCCAGCTGACGGCCATCAAGGCGCAGTAGCCAGCAAACAGCCCGAGGAACAGGTAGAACATGGTGCCCTCGGCGACACCGCTTTCAAGGGCCGCGACGCCTGCCGCCGCACCGAGAACGGCGATGGCGAGCATCAGCCACACGCTCGTGGTGGCGCGCATCCCGGTCATCTGCAACACATGGTGCAAATGACCAATGTCGGACGATGTCGGTGAGCGCCCCTGGGAGAAGCGCCACAGGATCAACCAGACGGTATCGAACAGTGGGACCATGAGCAGCCACAGGGCGGTCACCGGCGCCATCGCGCGATCCGTTCCCTGTGACATGGCGATGAGGAACCAGGTGATGGCGAAGCCCAGAAACATGCTGCCGGCATCGCCCATGAACACCAGCGCAT
>Ga0114948_10000247_pt1 | contig 20222 bp, 21 predicted proteins | sample CR04metaG_FD_83877 | JGI IMG/M metagenome (GOLD analysis project Ga0114948, IMG submission 83877) | Deep subsurface microbial communities from Mariana Trench to uncover new lineages of life (NeLLi) - CR04 metaG | ecosystem: Environmental > Aquatic > Marine > Ocean trench > Sediment | place...
TATTAAACTCCAGGTTCATCTATAAAAGTTGGATATTGGTGCTTATTCCACTTCTGGGGTTTCTACTGGAGTTTCAACACCACTTCCTTTGTCCTTTTTCCCAAATACTGAAAAGTGGACATAGCGTTTTGGGTGCTCCCTCATGTCGATAAACAGCTGGTCAAGGTCCTCCATGGTCTTAGTCATGTTGTAATATAACTCATCATCCTTCAATAACAGGTTCAGGGTTCCTTCACCTTCGTTAATCAATCGAATGGTCTCAGCAAACTGGTCCACTGCTCTTTTAGTGGAGGTCATTAACGCATCGAGTTCCAAATTGTTTACCGAATCTGCTACCTGGTTCATCTTACTAACCAGAGCGGCAACACCACTTTCAGGATCATTCAGGTCTGTAAGTAGCTGATCCAGTTTTGCCGACATTGCTCCTAATCTGGAAGTTCCTTTGGCTAGATTTGACGAAGTGTTTTTGAAATTCACAATCACCTGGTTTATATTGTCTTCGTTGTTCGCCAGGTTTGCCAATATAGTATTGAGATTTAAGAGAGTAACTTCCAATTTGTCTATCAGCGGCATGGCCGTACTGGTGAGTTGATCAGTAATTCCTTTATGTAACCGGGCCTTTAGGGTGTCTCCTTCCTGTAGTGGTTGACCTGAGTAAACTGAATCCAGGTGCACAGCTTTTGTACCTAAAAAATCACTTTTGATAACAGCCAATGTACCGCTACCCAGCGCCTGATCATTAGTAATATCCAGGGACACCAGTAATCTATTTCCCTGATCTTGAAGTATTTCAATCGCACTCACCCTGCCAACGGAAAAACCATTAATCAATATAGGGTTAGAGACATCTAAGCCATCAATATTATCGTATACCGCGTAAAAAGTGTTGTTAGGAGAAAAAAAATCGCTTCCTTTTAAAAAATTGAAACCCATATACAAAATTGTGATTGAAACAACTGCCAGCAACCCAACTTTGAATTCCTTTGATACTTTCACCCGGACCCTGTTTTCATGGATAAGTAAGGCTAAAAAATACCTTGGCCAAATATAGGAACTTTAATTTGAAGATTCCATGTCTTGCTTGTAATCCCTGATGGCACGAAATATAGCAGAGGCAATATAAGTCTGTTGCACTTGATCGTTAAGGTCTTTTTCCTCGGATGGGTTGGATAAATAACCGGTTTCCACGTACACAGCTGTCATTGAAGTGCGCCACAACACCCAAAATCCAGCCTGTTTTACCCCCCTACTGTGACGGCCGGCACGCGTTTTAAACTGGTTCTCTATCCTGGCCGCCAGATCCAGACTATTCTCAAGGAAAGCGTTTTGATATAACTGGAAAAGAATATGTGACTCCGGGCTTTTTGGATCGAAGCCCTCATACCTGTCTTCGTAATCCTGTTCCAACAAGATCACCGAGTTTTCTCTTTTGGCCACTTCCAGATTATCCTTCGTCTTGTGGGTACCCAGGACGTAGGTCTCGGTCCCATAGACATCCTTTCTGGGAAATGCATTGCAATGAATGGATATAAAGAGATCAGCATTACTTTTGTTGGCGATTTCAGCGCGAACGTCAAGGTCTATGAATTTATCGGACTCACGGGTGTAAATCACCTCCACATCCTTCAGGTGTTTTTCAATGATTGATCCCAGCTCCAAAGCAATTTTCAAGGCAATTTCTTTCTCCTTGGAGAATTTACCCCTGGTGCCGGGATCATGTCCGCCATGGCCGGCATCTATTACGATTTTTTTAACCTGGTTCTTTCGTAATAAGTTAGGGCCAGCAGCGCTTGAAATGATTAATAAGAGAAAAAACGAAAATAATCCTATTGATATAATATTACGTACCATCTTTCGCTTGTTATTCCCGAATAGCCTAAATTTACACAAATTTGTGTTTTTTTTCGTAAAACGAAAATGTACTGTGACTAAAACAAAAGCAGCTCTTGGCATCAGTTGGCAAGTTGTGCTGTTTTTTACTTTTTCTGTTTTCTGCTTTTCAGCGTTTGGTCAACAGACAACCCCTGCCAGCAAACCTTCCTCAGTTGACAGCCTTCCTCCCCAACCTAACGAAAGAATAACTACAAATAATACAATATTAGACGCAGATTCTTCTGTTGTAAGCGATACTGTGACCGTAAAAAAAAGAGGAGACATAGATACCATAGTGGAGTACTATGCCAAAGATTCTATTGTCATGGACCGGGAAAATGAAATTGTCTACCTATACGGTGAAGCCAAGATAGATTATGGGGATATTACCATAGAGGCTGCAAAGATTATTTTCGACCAAAAAAATAATTTGCTATCCGCTCAGGGCACTACTGATTCTACCGGTAAAGATATTGGGAACCCGGTATTGACAGAAAGTGGAATGATGTATACCACCGACGGCATGCAGTATCACTTCGGTAACCGAAGGGCCCTTACTACAGGCCTGGTTACCGAGCAAAGCCAGGGGTATTTGCATGGAGAGGAAGTTTACAAAAATGAAAACGACGAACTATTTGTGAATCATGCAAAGTACACCACTTGCAATCTGGCACACCCTCACTTTGAGATTCGTTCCAGGAGATTAAAGCGGTCCGGAAGAAATATAATTTCCGGACCTTTCAATATATACATCAATGATGTGCCAACGCCATTGGGCCTTCCTTTCGGCATGTTCCCGGACCCCGAAACCAGGAGCTCGGGAATAATTGTTCCCACCTACGGAGAGGAACGCCAACGAGGTTTTTTTCTTCGTGACGGCGGCTATTATTTTAATCTAAATGATTACTGGAACCTACGTCTTACCGGGGAGATTTATAGCAAAGGAGGATGGGGTTCCAGAGTAGCGGCTAATTATAGAAAACGTTACGCGTATAATGGCAGGTTTAATTTTAACTTAACCAAAAGAATAGACGGCTTTGAAGGAGAAGATTCTGAAACCACTGACTTCAGTCTTACCTGGAGTCATTCACCGGTGTCTAAAGGTAATAGCCGTTTTTCAGCCACGGTAAATGCCGCTACCAGTACCTACAACCAAAACAATGCCTTATCGGTGCAGCAAAATATAAATGCCAACTTAAACTCCAGCATCAGTTATTCTAAGGTGTTTGTCGGTACTCCTTTTAATTTAACCTTAAGCGCACGGCACAATCAAAACCTGACTACTAATATTGTCGATATCACGCTTCCTGAGATGAGTATTAATATGAACCGGCAAACCCCATTCAAGAGATCCAAGGTAGGTCTATTGAAGAACTTTAGTTTTTCATGGACCTCCAATGTGCGAAACAGGATCACCAACAGCCCCTCGCAACCAGGGTCGAGCATCAACATAGTTAATGGAGGTGAATTCATCCAGGATACCTTGGCCTTCAATTTCGAAAATCTGCCAACATTGTTGGAAAAGGCTGAAAATGGAGCACGACATCAAATACCCTTAACCACATCTGCCAAGATTTTCAAACATTTTACCATCGGTCCAACGGTCAATTTTACTGAGCTATGGTACCTAAAGAAACTCAATTATACTTATGTACCTGAGGAGAATGGGGTGCGCATTGATACTCTGGACGGGTTTACCAGGGCGACTACCTATACTTCCGGCGTATCCCTTAGTACCCGGATCTATGGAACCTTTCAAATGAAACCCGGCAAAAAAGTGCAGGCTATCAGGCATACTATAATACCCAGCCTTAGTTTCGCCTATACACCTGATTTTACAGATGAAAAGTTTGATTATTTCCAGGATGTACAGGTCGATTCATTGGGAAACAGACAACTTCTCTCCAGGTACCACGGGTTTGTGTTCGGCAGCCCAACGCAAGGCAACAGTGGGTCCATTGGCTTTAGCCTACAAAATACAGTGGAGATGAAAGTCAAAAAAAGTGACACCTCAAGTACTACTAAAAAGATCCATGTCTTAAGAAATTTAGGGCTGTCCACCAGCTATAACCTGATTGCAGACTCTTTCAACTTAGCGAATATACGGATAGTAGCTACCACCAGTATATTGGACAATCTGATCGATTTTAGCGCGGGATTCACCATCGACCCTTACATTTATGAACTCATAGACCCCATAGATGAAAACGGCACGGTTAAACAACGGCGGGTAAATGAATTTGCCTGGAATAATGGGCAGGGATTGGGGTCACTCAGGTCAGCAAATTTTGCCTTTAATACCCGGTTGGACCCAAAAACCCTTAGGGGTGAAAAATCAGAATCCAACCCGGTAACACCCGGTAGTAACAATCTCGACTCAAATCCAAATTCCCTTAGACGGCTGAACCAGGAAGCTCAGATTCAACATGTTCTTGATAATCCAAACCAATATATCGATTTTAGTATTCCCTGGACATTACGACTGCAATACGCCCTTAGGTATTCAAGAATTGGGTTTGAGGATGCTTCCATTACTCAAAGCCTCACCTTTAGCGGAGATCTTAGCCTTTCAACTAAATGGAAAGTTACTTTTAATTCAGGGTTTGACTTCCAAAATAAGGCGTTCACTCAGACAAGATTAGGTATAACCCGGGATTTACATTGTTGGAATTTTAATTTTAACTGGGTCCCGTTTGGACGATTCCAGTCCTACAATGTGGATATTCATGTAAACGCCAGTATCCTTAATGACCTGAAGCTATCAAAACGAAGGAGTTTTATTGACAGCGGCGCTAGTTTTAACTAACCCATTGGGTCACATCCTGGAGGCTTGGGTTCTTTACCTCATTGAGCTTCATTTTCTTCCTCATTCCACACACATCATTAAACAGCTTGTTGGCCGGAACGGCTTTGATTTTTTCGATACTTGATAAACCCAGCCTTTGTAACACCTGGATCAAATCCGTAGGTACCCCAATGGCCGCGTAATCTTCATTGGATGCTATAGATTCGGTTTTTTCAGGCTTCATCTGTGGGAAAAAAATGACATCCTGGATAGAATTGGAATTGGTCATAATCATGCATAACCGGTCAACTCCCACACCCAAGCCGGCAGTAGGAGGCATACCATATTCCAGCGCCCTTAAAAAGTCCTCATCCAGCACCATAGCCTCATCATCACCACGTTTGCCCAACTCCATCTGTTCCTCAAATCGCTGTCGCTGGTCAATAGGGTCGTTTAACTCAGAAAAAGCATTGCATATCTCTTTACCATTACAAATGGCCTCGAACCGTTCTACCAATCCCTCTTTACTACGATGCTTTTTTGCCAGCGGGGACATCTCTACAGGATAGTCTGTGATAAAAGTTGGCTGAATTAAATTAGGTTCGCACTTTTCACCGAATATTTCATCAATGATCTTACCCTTGCCCATTGAGGGGTCCACTTTCACATCGAGGGTATCAGCGGTTTCGCGCAATTCACTTTCATCCATATTTGAAATGTCCACTCCGGTAAAATGCTCAATGGACTCAAACATGCTATACCTTTTCCAGGGCCTCTTAAAATCGATGGTTTGATCTCCAACAACTACACTGGTGGTTCCATGAAGGTCCAAAGCTACCCGTTCTATCATTTCCTCCACCATGTCCATCATCCACAGATAGTCCTTATAGGCTACATACAATTCGAGCTGGGTGAACTCCGGGTTGTGGAACCTGGACATGCCCTCATTACGGAAGTCCTTGGCAAATTCGAAAACTCCCTCAAAACCTCCCACGATCAAGCGCTTGAGATATAATTCATTGGCAATACGCAAGTACAATGGCATATCCAATGTATTGTGATGTGTTTTAAAAGGCCGGGCTAAAGCACCTCCATAGATTGGTTGTAATACCGGGGTTTCCACCTCCAGATATCGTCTCTGGTTCAAATACGACCGCAAGGAATTTACTAATTGAGTGCGCTTTACAAAAGTGTGTCTGACTTTAGGATTTACGATCAAGTCCACATACCGCTGTCGGTACCGTTGTTCAGGATCTGAGAAGGCATCATGTAGTATTTTATTACCCTGTTCATCTGTAGTTTCCTTTACTATCGGAAGAGGCCGCAAAGATTTCGAGAGCACAACCAGCGTTTTTACGTTTACCGTAATCTCTCCACTTTGGGTTTTGAAAACGTTCCCCGTTACTCCAATTATATCACCAATGCCCAGCACTTTCTTGAAAACTGTATTATAAAGTGTTTTGTCCTCATCAGGGCAGAGATCGTCTCTTTTTAAATAAAGCTGAATGCGTCCGCTGGCATCCTGAAGTTCTGCAAAAGAAGCTGAGCCCATGATCCGTTTGCTCATTAATCGACCGGCTATCACCACCTCATTCAGGTCTTCTCCTTTATTGAATCCCTCCACAATTTGAGTGGTGGATTGATTCACTCTGAAAATCTTAGCGGGATAGGGATCAATACCTAAATCCAGCAGTTGCTGCCGTTCTTGTCTTCTGATTATCTCTTGTTCACTAAGTGGCATATATCAAGAATTTAGCTTCAAAATTAGGCATATTATGTAAAACTACGAACTAAGTGGTATTAGCCCTTCTTCGCGCAAGCTCCTTCTTTATCAATACATATTCTCTGCTGCTTTGTCCGGCAATAGAGGTGTTCTCTTCCGCTCGCCTGAAAAGGTAAGGAATAACGTCATTCACCGGTCCATAAGGAAGGTACTTTATGACATTGTAACCTGCATTCGACAGATTAAAACTAATATTATCGCTCATACCATAAAGCTGGGAGAAAAAAATCCTGGGATCATCTGGTCGAATATTATAATTTCCCATTAGTTCGGTAAGGTAGCGATTACTGTATTCATTATGGGAACCACAAAATAAGGCAATTTTGTTTAAGTGCTCGATACAGAATTTCAAGCCTTTATTGAAATATTCATCTGCAGCGTCCTTATCAATTTGAATGGGATCCTGGTAACCAAGCGTTTGTGCACGTTCCCTTTCCTTTTCCATATATGCACCACGTACTAGTTTTACCCCCAGCTGGTAGTTACCCTTAACAGCATCGAAATATGCATTCTGAAGCTTTTGGTACATGTCCTTGAGGTACATCTGAAAAGTATTAAAAACGATGGGTTGATCAGAATTATACTTCCTCATCATATCGTAAACCAAATGATCTATAGGTTTCTGAATCCATGTTTCCTCCGCATCAATCAGCACCTTTACTTTCTTTTGATAAGCAGCTTCACAAATACTGTTAACCCGGCCCTTAATCTTATTCCAGGCTTGTTCCTGATGGTCACTTAGTACTTCACCAACTTGAATTTTATTCAGAAGAACATTGGAACCAATACCGGATGGCTTGAAGACTACAAAGGGGTTTTTAGGTTCAATGCCTGCCTTCTCAACCGTGTTTAGAATTACATTTGCGATCCGCTCAAAGTCTTCCTCATTCTCAGTCCCTTCTACCGAATAGTCCAGTATTGTACCTATACCATATTTATTTAGTTCAAGTGATTTTTCCCTGCAGTCTTCGACACTTTCACCTCCGCAAAACAACTCAAAGATGGTACGTTTCACCAGAGGTTTAACCGGTAACCGAAGTTTCAGTGCTATTTTTAAAAAATTAGTACCTAAATTTACCAACAGCGGATAGTTCATCACACGGAACATAAAATGCATCTTTTTCAGGGCAGCATCTGACTTGGAAGAGAAGGCTATGGAAGTATTCTCAAATGAAACTGACGGCTGTGAATTCATAATCCTGCAAAGATAGAAAATCAACGGATAATTTGATTTGTAAACAATAATATGTACCAGTTGCCTTCAAATATTGAGATAACCGAAGACATTACCCCAGTCATTAAAAAATCCATTGCCGATGGCCAATACCAAACCATTGGTGTGCTAATAGATAGTAATACCTCCGTTCACTGTTATCCTCTTATTGAATCATCTCTTCCGGAGCATTTTGTAATTAATATTGCCGCAGGAGAAAAACACAAAGATCTAAGTACCTGTAACGGGATCTGGGAAGAAATGACCGACCATCAAATGGACCGGAAATCGCTTTTGATCAATTTGGGTGGAGGAGTAATCGGAGATATGGGAGGATTTTGCGCAGCTACCTATAAACGGGGGATCAAATTCATTAACGTCCCTACCACACTTTTGGCGCAGGTAGATGCTTCTATTGGAGGTAAACTTGGAGTTGATTTTCAGGGATACAAAAATCACATTGGTGTTTTTCAGGATCCTGAACAGGTAATAATCTGTCCGGAGTTCTTATCTACCTTGCCAACTATAGAGCTTCGTTCCGGTTTTGCTGAAGTTATTAAGCATGCGTTGATATTTGACTCTCAGTATTGGTCTAAGATCCTGTCCTTCTCCTGGGATGCTCAACCCTGGAGTGAACACATTTTGCATTCTGTGCTTACCAAACACGGTATTGTTACAACAGACCCAACCGAAATAGGCGTAAGAAAAATTCTTAATTTCGGCCATACCATCGGTCATGCAATTGAACGTCATTACCTACATGGGTCTGAGCCGCTATTACATGGAGAGGCAATTGCCATAGGAATAATCTGCGAATCTTATCTGTCGACCTTAAAAGAAGGACTTTCGAACCACAACCTGGAAGAAGTTACAGACTATTTGATTAAGACATTTGGCAGGGTTGAAATCCCCAGAGAAGAATTAAATGCTATAGCTAAAAATGCACTACAGGACAAAAAAAATGAAGGCGGCCAAATTATTTGCACCTTGTTGGAAGATATTGGCCAGGCTACCTATAATACACCCATCAGCCTTCAGGAAATAGAGCAAGCCTTGGATTACTACTGTTCATTGTGACTAGCCAGCTAGTTATTCATCACCTCTGAGAATTTCTTACTATACTTCTCTACGCCTGATATAGCGGAATTAGCTAAACTGCGGAGTTTATCTGTATCAATATTCTCCTTTAGCTCATCCTTGAGTTCTGTGGCTTTATCAGACAATTTCTTACGGGTGTTTTTACCCTTTTCCGGCGCAAATAAAAACCCTGCGGCCAAGCCTGCAGCAGCTCCTATTACGAATGCAAACAATGTTTTTTCTGATCTATTCATATAAGTACTCTGTTTAATTTACCCTTACTATGTATCAATTATTACGTGTCAGTTAGGAATATGTTATGTAATTTAGTCCACTGAATCGACCATAGGGTCATTTTTTCAATATTTTTCCGTTTTCACTTTAGATGGTCAATATTTCCACCCGATCTCTGCCTAAACAAGAGAGTATAAAAACCTCCACCATTACACTGGCGGCATCAAAAAGCATCAGTAACCGGACGCTGATTATTGACGCCCTTTGTGAAGGCGATTCTCAACTGCACAACCTTGCAGAAGCCAGGGACACTGTGTTAATGACAAAGTTATTGCCAGACCACCACCATACTATAGATGTAATGGATGCTGGTACTACCATGCGTTTTTTGACTGCGTATTTTGCACTCACCAATCAATTTAAAATATTAACAGGAACACCCAGAATGCAAGAAAGGCCTATTGGTATCCTGGTAGACGCATTGAGGAAAATTGGGGCAGAAATAAAATATCTGATCAACGATGGCTATCCGCCGCTGAAAACAAAAGGTTTTTCTACCCAAAAGTCTAACCGGATCAACATCCCCGGAGATATTAGTAGTCAATACATCTCAGCCATTCTGATGATGGCCCCCACCCTTCCTCAGGGACTAAAGGTAATCCTGACTGGACGCATTATGAGCAGGCCCTATATTTCCATGACCCTTGGGTTAATGAGTAGGTTCGGGGCAACTTACACCTGGGTGGATAATGTAATAAATATTCCTGGTCAAGCATATCAGGCTACCACCTTCAAAGTTGAATCGGATTGGTCTGCCGCCAGTTATTGGTACAGCATCATGGCATTGTCAAAAAGCGGCGAGATTACGTTAATCGGCCTGGAGGACCAATCACTTCAAGGGGATCGTCAGATTGCGGAAATCATGCAACCTTTGGGTGTGGAAACAAAATTCCATAATGATGGGATCACCCTTTCCAAAGGGGCATCAACCACAGACTGCCTGTCCCATGACTTTAGCAGTTGTCCAGACCTTGGGCCCACCGTTATGGCAACCTGTGCAGCTTTGGGAGTATCGTGCGTAGCCACCGGCCTGGAAAGCCTCCGTATCAAGGAAACCGATCGAATCGCAGCACTGCAAAATGAACTTGGGAAAATCGGAGCCAAGCTGGAAGAGGAAGCTGGAACTTGGAGATTGCACCCTGGCAATGATCTGAATGCTTCCCTACCGGTTACTTTTAGAACTTACGAAGACCACCGCATGGCCATGGCACTCGCACCCCTTGCCCTACGTCTGCCGGTGATTATCGAAGAGCCGGAAGTTGTACAAAAAAGCTACCCGGGATTCTGGTCCGATTTGGCAATGGCCGGGATTGAATCTACTTCAAATAACTGAAGTCATGTCCGGCATTCAACTGTAAAAGGAACTCAAACATTAATTTGATCACATTTTCTACATCATCTTCGTGTACTGTCTCCACAGTAGTATGCATATATTTCAAAGGTAATGATATGAGTACAGCGGGAACACCTTCATTACTGTAGGCAAAGGCATCGGTGTCCGTACCGGTAGAACGGGTGGCCGCTGCTCGCTGGAATGGTATTTTTTTCTTTTCAGCCGTTTCAATAAGCATATTGAGTACGTTGTTATGTACGGCAGGTCCGTAGGTTAGTACAGGGCCCTTTCCACATTTTTGATCACCGCTTTTCTTTTTATCATACATGGGAGAAGTGGTATCATGAGTAACATCTGTTACCACTGCTAAATCCGGCTTTATCCTTTGGGCGATCATTTGAGCCCCCCTTAGCCCGATCTCTTCTTGTACGGCATTTACAATGTATAAACCAAATGGCAACTTTTTCTTCTTTTCTTTCAACCTTCTGGCCACCTGAGCAATCATAAAACCCCCTATACGGTTATCAAGTGCCCTGGCGGTAAACCACTTTTTATTCAAAGTCATAAACTCGTCCTCAAAGGTAATAACGTTTCCCACGTGTATTCCCAGTTTCAATACTTCCTCTTTTGAATTGCATCCGCAATCAACAAATATATTCTTCAGACTGGGTGCCTGTTCCTTACCGGCAACTCGTACGTGAATCGCAGGCCAACCGAATACTCCTTTTACCGGTCCATTCGAAGTATGAATATTCACCCTCATGGAAGGCGCTATTTGATGATCTGACCCACCGTTTCTCCGAACATAGATGTACCCTTCGGAGGTAATATAATTTACAAACCAGGAAATTTCATCAGCATGAGCTTCTATCACTACCTTATAATCGGCCTCCGGGTTAATCACCCCAACGGCAGTTCCGTAGGTATCTGTAAAATAGGTATCCGTGTAGCCCTTCAGGTAGTCTAACCAGATCTGTTGACCGGATGATTCAAAACCTGTGGGTGAAGCATTATTCAGATACTCTTCCAGAAAGGACTTACTTTTTTTATCCATATCTTTATTAGGGTGTTAAGGTGTTAGGGTGTTAGGGTGTTAGGGTGTTAGGGTTATAGGGGTATGTTTCCATGTTTTTTACGTGGTAACTTATCTACTTTGTTTTTAAGCATATCAAAGGCCCGGATAAGCCGGGCCCTGGTATCCTTAGGGTGAATTACTTCATCAATAAATCCACGATGGGCGGCACGGTATGGATTGGTAAATTTGGCGGTGTAATCCTGTACCTTAGCTTCCAGGGCCACATCAGGATCATTTGCAGCAGCAATTTCTTTCTTAAAGATAATCTTTGCGGCTCCTTTGGCCCCCATTACGGCAATTTCTGCAGTAGGCCAGGCAAAGTTTAGATCAGCGCCAATATGCTTGGAGTTCATAACGTCGTAGGCACCTCCATATGCTTTGCGGGTAATTACCGTAATCCGTGGCACAGTAGCTTCACAAAAGGCGTACAGTAATTTTGCTCCATGGGTAATTATTCCGTTCCACTCCTGGTCCGTTCCAGGCAGGAAACCAGGTACATCCTCAAACACCAACAAAGGGATATTGAAACAATCACAAAATCGCACGAACCTGGCGGCCTTGGTACTGGCATTGATGTCTAAAACACCCGCCAGCGAGGCCGGCTGATTACCCACGATTCCAATACTTCTACCAGCCAGAAACGCTAATCCCACCACGATGTTTTCCGCAAAGTTTTTGTGTACCTCCATGAATGAATCTTCGTCCACTACCCCCTGTATTACATCCCTCATGTCATACGGTTGATTAGGATTTTCCGGGATTACCTGATTTAACCCTGGTCTTTCCTCCTCTGTGGTTGATTGATAGGCATATGCAGGCGGTGGCTCTTCGCAATTTTGGGGGATATAGCTTAGTAGCTGTTTAATGTTTTTAATACACTCAATTTCATTGGCACAGGAGAAATGGGCGACTCCGCTTTTTGAACTATGTGCCATTGCGCCTCCCAGCTCTTCGGAAGTTACCTCCTCATGGGTCACGGTTTTCACTACGTTGGGTCCGGTAACAAACATGTAGGAAGTTTTCTCAACCATTAGCACGAAATCTGTAATGGCAGGTGAGTAAACCGCCCCACCGGCACAGGGTCCCATAACTGCTGATATCTGTGGCACTACACCGGATGCCAGGGTATTTCTGTAAAAAATATCCGCATAGCCAGCCAGTGACACTACTCCTTCCTGTATCCTGGCTCCTCCTGAATCATTGAGTCCTACCAAGGGCGCACCATTCTTAAGCGCCAGTTCCATTATTTTTACAATTTTCTCTGCATGGGTCTCCGATAATGATCCTCCAAATACTGTAAAGTCCTGAGAAAATACATAGACTAAACGGCTATTGACGTTACCAAAGCCTGTAACCACTCCATCACCGAGGTAGCGCTGATCTTCAAGCCCAAATTCTTTGCACCGGTGGGTCACGAACTTTCCTATTTCCTGGAATGTACCTTCGTCAAGCAACATGTGCAGTCGTTCTCTGGCGGTCAGTTTTCCTTTTTTATGTTGAATAGCTATCCGGGATTCTCCTCCTCCAAGTAAAGCCTCCTGATTCATTCGGTCCAGTAACTCATACTTTTCATGGTTGCCGGGGAGGGTAGAAATGCCTTTTTTGCTCTTTGGTTTGGCCATAATTGAGGGGTAAATAGTGCCCCCTAAATATATGTAAAAGGAAGGATTTATTTTCCAGGAGGTCTCTAATACAGCCAATAAATCTTATATTCGCCCAAATTTAATAGACGGAATGCAGCGAATTGCGATTATCGATCTGGGCACAAACACATTTCACCTTTTGGTAGCTGATATTGGTCCTTCCAATGTCCTGGTACTGCACAAGGAAAAACAAAGTGTCAAAATTGGAGCCGGTGGGATTAATCATGGGAAAATAACCAAGCCGGCCAAGAAACGTGCATTAAAAACACTTAATGGATTTAGGGAAACAATGACATCGATGGGGGTCCAGAGCAGTTATGTTACCGCTACCAGCGCATTTCGTAACGCGTCCAATGGCCCTTCTCTGGCAGATGAAATATTCAAACAAACAGGACTGAAAGTTGATATCATTGATGGGCAACAAGAAGCAACTCTTATATATCAGGGTGTAAAACAAGCACTGGACCTGGGCACCTCAAGTTCGTTGATTATTGATATTGGCGGTGGGAGCGTAGAGTTTATTATTGGTAACCAAGAAAACGTTCAGTGGATGCACAGCTTTGAAATAGGGGCCCAAAGACTAATGGATCAATTCCATACCCATGACCCCATTTCGCACCGAGAAATAAAAAGTCTGGAGTCATTTCTGGATAGACAGCTGGTATCGCTGGCATCTGCTATGGAACAATACAACCCCAAGACATTAGTTGGATCATCGGGCACCTTCGATACCCTGAGCCATATTCATTGTTTAAAGCAAGGGTTGGATAAATCAGACAATCTGGAGCAGCCGTTAAGTGTAGCTGGGTTCAAGGATATCCATAAAGAACTTGTGATAAAAGACAGGGCCGAAAGGCTAAAAATACCCGGTATGATCGAAATGAGAGTAGATATGATAGTAGTGGCCTGCTGTTTAATTGACTACATACTTGACCGGTTCACCTTGCCCGATATTAGAGTTTCGTCCTACGCCTTAAAAGAAGGTGCTCTTTTTGATGTTTGCGCAGAAGTACGCGCAAAATTGAACTAGGATTAACTTTGAATTTCTATTACCATTTTTAATTGAGTCCAAGTTTTATGAACTAGTGGCTTGGAGTGGATTTGCCTCACCCAGAATTGTCATTAGAAATTTACTGTGGCTGCTCTTTTATGTAATTCAGGCTTTATCCTAACATTGAAGCTTTGATTATACTCTATCAGACAGTTATCCACCGGATTGAAATCACACACAAGTAAGGGCTACCAAGGGGTACTGTTTTAGGATTGGTCAACACCAGCAGAAAACACACACAGTTGAGTCAGTGCCAAACCAGTGACTATCTGCTAGTGGTTCCACTGTGTTTGTCCCCTAATTGTTGGCAGACGTTATTAGATGATATCAATATGTTTAAACTTATCGATAATCATTTTGTGATAGCTTTCTTTAAATTCCTCAGAAAGGAAACTTTCCTCTATGAACTGATGCCATATATTTTGTAAATTTTCAAATTTTTTAAATACATTCTCAATTGATTTATCGTTCATACCGCCGGTTTTCATTGCAATTGAAAAATCTTTTCTTTTTATTTTTTTCTTTTTACCATTGAGATTTAAAGCTAATTCTTCATCATCACCTTCTACCACTAATTCAGAGGCGACTAAGTCATACGCTGGACATAAGTTATAATTTAAGTCTTTGCCTTTTAATAAGGAGAAATTTTTAAGATGCATGTCATTATTACCAGTTAAAAAACAGAATAATACTAATTCATAAAAGTTGACGATGTCATACCCAGGGTTGGCTGAAAAAGATTTTATTGTTTTTGCAACTTGCTCATGAGATCCTTTGTACTTATGCTCAGTTAGTCTTTCCCTTAATTGACACATGTCTTCCATGTGTAATTTTTTTTCCTTTGATCGATCAATCCTCTTTGTTATGTATGCTAATTCTCCTGATTTTAGCCTTATCAAAGAATGCTCTACTGTTTTTATTTTAGATAATTCTGCAAGATGCATTGTTAAGTCTTCAATTTCAGGAAGTTGTTCGTAGACTTCCGTTTGAGGTTTCAGTATGTATTTCTCCCATAATCCTACGATTGTGAATCTTTCAATAGCTGAATCTCCCGTCATTTTTTTACTGTTTAGGGAAAGTTTAGGTTGAACCCCAGTTACCGTCCTTTGACTTTTAACAACCTTTTCAGCCAACTCTAGCATTTCACTCTGTGTATAATTTATAATTGGAGGGGTGTTCTTACCAAAGAATTTCTTACTACATGATTTATCAAATTCATATTTCGTAAATTCTTTATCGACTATTTCCTGATAACAAAATAGGCACTTACTCATCTACATTTGATTTAATTGGTTTAACTGATACAGCACCAATACAATCTTTGCAGGTTACCAATAAGATGCTCATTCTATCTCTTATATCTAATTTCCAATTTTTTGCTGCAATATCTAATAGCCAGCCTTCTGGTATTAGTCCGTCAAAAAAAGGAAATAATATATTACTTGAATATGTAGATGACGTTAGTGGAAGGGTCAAACTAATAGGTTCTGTATTATCTTCATTTAGGTACTCTTCTTCATAAGTGTAATGAAAACCTTCATCGTCTTCAATGAGTGTACCCGCCCAATTTTCGTGCATATATATTTTAGCTTTCTTCATTGTTTCTATTAACTTTTGTCGATTCTATTGGCCCTAGTACGAATCCAAATAAATCTAATACTTGATTTATTTTATCCATTTTAAGTGTTTTTTTGCCTCTTTCAAGTTCTCTTATGAATCTAATTCCAACACCAGATTTTTCAGACATTTCTTTCTGTGTCATTTTCAATGACTTTCTTTTCAGTCGGACAAATTTGTTTAGTGGCATCTGTTTTTCTTCCATATTATACCTTTTCGGGTATAAATATACATGAAATAGTTAATAATTATACCCTTTCAGGTATAAATATTAAAGTTGAGGGCTAAATTATACCCGTTCGGGTATAAATGTGAATTTTTTATATAAAATATACCTCTTCGGGTATACAAATATAGGATTGTAACTTGATTGAGAATTGGCTATAACGTAGTGTGGTCAACTGCTCGATGCACTAAATATCGACCAGGTGAATTGATCATACCCCAATCTGGCAGTTAAATCACTGGATTGAAATCACACACAAGTAAGGGCTATCAAGGGGTACTGGTTTAGGATTGGTCAACACCAGCAGAAAACACAGTGGGGTTGGCGCCAGACCGGTGACTAACTGCTAGTGGTTCCACTGTGTTTGTCCCCTAATTGTTGTGGGCCGTCATTTGCCAGATGTTTCTTGTCGGTTGTCTTGGATAGCAATTACTATTATTTTGTCTTCTTGAATTGTGTAAAATACAGAGGTCAGCTTGTGCAAGACAGCCCTTCTTAACATTGGATATCGGGTTGATTGAGGGTAAATTTTTGAGAAAATTGAAACGGTATTCTCGAAATGTCCTAGGAGATTTTCGAATTCATGAATCTCTTTACTAGAAAATTCTGAAATGAGATAATCACGAATTTTTTGGGCATTTCTTAGAGATCGATTAGTCCATTCTACCTCCAACCGACTATCCATCTGGGCGAAGTTGTTTCCAGAAGTCTTTTGATGAAATGGTATTGCCGTCATTGAGGTCTTTCAACCCCATTTGAATATTTTGCTTTTGCTCTTCAGTCAAATCATCCCACCAATCGTGGTTAGGGTTGGAGGTAGAAAGTTTGACAGAGTTTAAAAAATTTAGAAGTTTGGAATCATTCAATGACCTAATCCACTGGATTAGTTCTTCCCTCAATAAATTGAATTCTGCTGCACCCATAGCTATTTCATCTTTACTTAAAGATACTCAAGAACAGTATCACATTTTAATGCCACACTAACGGTTTGGCTAAATACAGTGCGAGATTAAAGTATCGTTCTAGTCCCACGAGTACAAAGTTAGTAGAAGGCAGAAACCAATCAAATTACTACTTCACCCCGCATTGAATTTAGCCTATGTTGTAAAACGTGCCCCCCTGCTGCCTCAAAGAGGCAAACGGTTTCTGTAAATCGTGTCAGTCAGTTTTTTTTCTTAGTTTTCTTTCTTAAAAGTCAAGCAAGGGAGAAAGAGATTTTTATTTGATTTTCTACGAATGTTTCTGTTTGCTGAAATGCCGTGCGGTGAGATTTTGCTCTCTGTAACCGAAGGAATGAGGATTGCAGTATACAAAACATCGTTTGTGAACAAGAAACATCATTATTTTTATGTTCTTAAAAAGAACATATATTTGTTGGATTAAAGAACATTACATATCTTTGTAAAAAACCGAACGGAATCATGACTACAAGATTATCACCGAAACAAATTGGCAAAAGAATAGTTGAATTGCGAAAGCTAAAAGGCTATTCTCAGGAAGATTTAGCCAAGTTCCTAAAAATCCCAAGGTCTTCGGTTGCCCAGATAGAATTGGGAAACCGGAATATATCTGTTATCGAATTAATCAAATTATCTGAAGCACTTGGATTTTCACTTGACAGGTTTTTGGCAAAGGATTACAAAGCTGTGCAAGAAGACGATGTAGTTGCAGATATAGTTCTTGCTAAACAGGATATGAGGATTTCCATTCCCAAACTAAAGATAAATAAATACAAGAATATTTTATTGTACATTCTTGAACGATGTGGCGGGAAACCTAATGTTGGTGAAACAGTCCTATACAAGCTGCTTTATTTCTCTGACTTCAATTTCTATGAAATTTATGAAGAGCATCTTACCGGTGCCCAATACAGGAAACTCCCTTACGGACCTGTTCCTCAAAAGTTAGACAATCTCATTAGTCAAATGATTGAAAAAGGGCAGTTGCAGCGAATCAAAACTGAGTATCACGGGTATCCGCAAACAAGGTATATTCCTATGGATAAAGCTGACCTTACGAAAATGACAGCGGCTGAAAAGGATGTGATTGATCGTGTAATTGATCGTTTCTCTGATTGGTCGGCATCAGCAATTAGCGAGTTTTCGCACAAGGATTTGCCCTGGAGGGCAACCAAGGATGGAGATATTATTGATTACGAACTGGTTTTTTACCGGGAATCGCCATTTTCGGTAAGAATCTATGATGAAGAACCTGAGCAGCCATGACTTTTGAAGAATTGGATGAATTTAAAAACCTGAAAAAGCTGCTTAAGAAATACCGGAGTTTGAATGATGACATAGAGATAGTTAAAAAAGTATTGAATGTAGAACCTGAAGAACGCCCGCCATTCAGCTTTAGAATTGATGGTTTAGGAATAAAAACCTGTGTAATAAAAGTAAAAAAGATGGCTTGTAAGAGTTTGAAAGGAAGAGGCGTTAACACAGGCTTAAGGCTTATTTATGCACACTTTGAAGAAGAACAGAGAATAGTATTTGTGGAGCTTTATCACAAGAACAAAAAGGGAAATGAGAACAGGGATCGAATTATAAACAACTTTAAATAAATAATGAAGTAATTAATGAAAGACTACAGGGGCACAGGTATAGTTCACTCCAGGTCCATTACTATTTTGATGTTTTCTTTCATTTTTTCAATCAAGTTGGTTGGTAAATTTCCAACTTTCTTAATCAGTCTTTTATTGTCAATTGCCCTGATTTGGTCAATCATAACATCACAATTTTGATGTAGATTTCCCATTCCTTTTTTTAGATGGACTCGTAAAATTTCGGAATCCTTTTTGACATTCGAAGTAATAGGGCAAATAATGGTTGAAGGATGAGGTATTTTATTTAACAGATTTGTCTGAATAGTCAGAATTGGCCTTGATTTGCCAGATTCTGTGCCAATTTGAGGATTCAGGTCCGCAATCCAAATTTCGAATTGTTTAATCTGCATAATCTATGTTTTCGAATTCTCTTAGTACATCCAAAGAGTCTGATTTTACTAAATCTGATTCTTTCTTGAGTCTTCTTTCTAGGATTAATCTTTTTTGGATTCTATTATAAAATTCAAGAGCCTCATTTATATACCTATTCCTAGGTTTTTTTATTTTTGACAATATTTTTTCAGTTTCTCCAAAAACAGCATCGTCTAATTTTAAGGATATACTTTTCATCGAAAAATAATTTTATACTACAAAAGTATATACAATATGAATATATAACAAGTATATTTAAAAGTATGTATTGTGATTATACAGTACAACGGGTCGAGGCCAAACAAAGAGCTAACTTAGCCCTTTACGAAAATAGGGAATAGCTTCAAGTGGTGAATAGAACTAAATTTTGTGTCCATACACGTGTATTAAATTTATAATTACACGTGTATACATGGTCATTGCACGTGTGTTTTATAATTATTTATACGTGTAATTAAGGCTTTTTCGTCTTGATAGCTTCGAATCATTTTCCCTACGGATTAATCCTACTTTGATTTCTCGAATTCACTAACAAGTCAAACATATATTCTTTATACCTCCGTTGAAAATCTTTATCAGTTGTGAACTTTTTGAAAATTTCCGTTTGACTAAACAGATATTGCTGCATCAGTTCTTCCAGTTTCCTGTCGGATGAAATTTTGGCGTTTTGCTTGTCAGAGTGCTGTATGGCATCCATAATATCCTTATTGGCTTTCATCTCATCGGGAAGTTGCTTGGTTAAAATCTGACGAACTTTATCTTTATCCGACCATTCAATATCTCCAAAACGCTGATTGAAAGCGCTCAGTATATTTTCTAAAGTATCAAGTTCAGGTTCTGATCTGCCACCTTTCACATCAACTGGAATCGGGTCAACCTCACCGGGTTCCGCTGCCAAACTTATGTTTTGGGTACTTTCTTTTGATGCTCCAATATCATCTCCCATATGTTCATAATGAAAAATTTTATTATGATTTAAATCGAATGGAATTGAATCATGTTTTTCTTTAATAATAATTGTAGAAAATGGTCTTACTGCATGTCTAACACCTAATTCATAAATGGCATTCGGATTGTAGGTTGTAATATCTGCTATTACTAAATCTGCTTGTAATAAGAGAGCATACATGTTTTTATCAATTAAACCAGAATCTTGAATTTCGTCACCTCTGATACATTCTAAATCTGACTTTTCAACTGCTGGTTTTATTATATTCAAATATGTCTTATCCAAATCATAATTTTATAATAAGCATCCCAACCCCGTGAATAAAAA
>Ga0114948_10000249_pt1 | contig 20174 bp, 14 predicted proteins | sample CR04metaG_FD_83877 | JGI IMG/M metagenome (GOLD analysis project Ga0114948, IMG submission 83877) | Deep subsurface microbial communities from Mariana Trench to uncover new lineages of life (NeLLi) - CR04 metaG | ecosystem: Environmental > Aquatic > Marine > Ocean trench > Sediment | place...
AGGCTGCGGCGCACGCGCCCATCGATGCCGCCGGGGTTCTCCGTCCACACCTCGAGCGCTTCCTCCAGGGCACGGATGCGCGCCTCGAGTAGATGGCCGAGCTCGTTCATGTGGCGCACGGCGTGGGCGTTGAACTGCTGCTGACGAGCCAGCTGGCCGCCGACGAAGATGGTCACGAGCGGGCGGCTGAGGCGCCTCAGCAGGTCGATGAGTGGCCCGAAGACGCGGGTTTTCGAGGGCTCGACGGCGAGGATATCGGCGGCCTGATTGGCAGCCTCCAGGTCCGCCGTGCTGCTGAGTCCGGGATCGCCGGTCAGGATGATGCTCAGGCCGGGGTGCAGGTAGACCGGTACTTCGTCGCGCACCGAATCGTCGAAGACCGCCGGCTCCCGCATGGCGAGCTCATCGCGTACCACGGCGCGGATCTTCTCGAGGCGTCTTGCGACCTCGTCTCGGTCCACGGCGCCCTCCTGGTTGTCGACGGACAGGCCCCTCAGCCCGCCGCTGCTTCCGATCCCCGCCCCGCCTGCGGCCGGCCGATGCAATCGTACGTGAAACCGAGCTCGTGCATTTTTTTCGGATCGTAGATGTTGCGCAGATCGACCACGATCGGGCTGCGCATGCTGTCTCGGACCTGCTCGAGATCGAGGTTGCGAAATTCGTTCCACTCGGTCGCCACCACCAGCACCTCGGCACCCACCGCGACTTCGTAAGCATCGGAGCAGTACTCGACGTCGTCGAAGATCTTGCGCGCGTTCTCCATCGCGGCCGGGTCGTAGGCGCGGATGCGCGCCCCGGCTTCCTGCAGCTTCTTGATGATGTCAATCGTCGGGCTGTCGCGCATGTCGTCCGTGTTGGGCTTGAAAGCGAGGCCGAAGAAAGCGATCTCCTTGCCGTCGACGCCGCCGGCGGCGGCGGCGATCTTGTCGACCATGAGCTGACGCTGCCGGCTGTTGACCTCCAGTACCGCCTTGCCGATCTTGAAGTCGTAGTCTACGGCTTCCGCCGCCAAAACCAGCGCGCTCACATCCTTCGGAAAGCACGAACCGCCGAAACCGGGTCCGGGATGGAGAAACTTGGGCGAGATGCGGCCATCGAGACCCATCGCCCGGGCGACCTGGTGAACGTCGGCGCCGATGCGCTCGCAGACGTTGGCGATCTCGTTGATAAAGGAGATCTTCGTCGCCAGGAAGGCGTTCGACGTGTACTTGATCATCTCGGCGGTCGCCACGTCGGTGATGATGAAAGGCGTCTCGACGAGATAGAGGGGGCTGTAGAGTTCCTTCATGATGTCGACGGCGCGCTCCGACTCAGCCCCGATAACGATGCGATCGGGCCGCATGAAATCTTCGATCGCCGAACCCTCGCGCAGGAACTCGGGGTTGCTGACGACGTCGAACTCGGCGCCCTCCTCGGCCTCGGCCTCGATGATCGAGCGCACCCGCTCGCCGGTTCGCGGCGGCACGGTGCTCTTCGTGACGACGACCTTGTAGTCGGAGAGATTTCGGCCGATCTGGCGCGCTACCGCCTCGATGGCGTCCAGGTTGGGCGTTCCGTCACGGTTGGCAGGCGTTCCCACGGCGATGAAGACCACCAACGCGTCGTGTATCGCCGCCGCTACGTCGGTGGTGAAGCTGAGCCGCCCTTGCGCCACGTTGGCCCGGACCTTTTCAGACAAACCGGGCTCGTAGAAGGGAATCTTCCCCTGCTCGAGCTGTCGGATCTTCTCCTCGTCGATGTCGGCGCAGGTCACGTTGACGCCGAACTCGGCGAAACACGCGCCGGAGACGAGGCCGACGTAACCGGTGCCGATAACGGCGGTCTGCAAGTGCTTCATAGAACGGAGACGGGTGGTGCCGCGGAGCGCTTGCGCGCTTCCAGCCGGGGCGGGCGGGCGCGTTTCGAGAAACGGCGGGCGGGTTTCGGGGGATGATACATCAAAGGCCGCTCGATCCTTTGCGGTCGTTCGGCACCGCGCCAAGGGCCTCTTCGACCGCCTCGATGTACGTTTCCCGCATGCGTTGCGGCGAGATATGGCGCGCCGCCCATTGGCGCCCCGCCCGCCCCGCGGCGGCCCGTGCTTCCGGGTTGACGATCCACCGCGCCAACGAGGCGCGCAGCGACTTGTCCTCGGCTTCATCCGGACCCGGCGGTATGCGCGCCACCGCCTCCTCCGGATACTCGCGCCAGTGCACCACGTCGCTGATCAGCGTCGGAACACCGAGTTGCAGTAACTGATGCAGCACGCCCGACGAGGCGCGCGCCACTGGATAGCGGAGGTTGACGGCAAGGTCGACAGCGCCCATGACGGCGACGAAGTCGACGTCGCCCAATCCTGCATACCAACGGATGCGGTCCCCGATGCCGAGCTCGGCAGCGAGCGCCGCGAGTCCCAAGCTTTCGTCGACAGATCCGACCACGGCGAGACGCCACGGCCGGCCGGCATCGATATCGGCAAGGGCGTAGAGAGCTCGGTCGAGACGGCGCTCGGGCCCGATGTTGCCGAAACAGCCGATGACGACATCGTCCGGATCTCCCAGTCGGTCTCTCCATGCGGCGCGCAGATCGTCGGCGACTTCCACGGAGCGCCAGTGCGCCAGCGGCACGACGCACGCCGACGGAACCAATCCGCGCAACCACCCGCACGCCAGCTCTCCGTGCATGGCCGTTGCCAGGCTGGCACCGACGAGATCCTCACACATCGGGAAGGTGAAGTAGATGGCCGGGCCGCCGAGACCGCCGGCGACCAGGTGGCCGACGGCGCGGCCGATGTCGCCGCGGCAGTTCTCGGTGATCTTCCGATACTGCTGGATCGCCCCCGCCGCGGTCGCTGCGTCGATCCGCCCCGGATGGAGGACACCGTCGTGAAGAACGAGCAAACCGGGGTGCGCGGTGACGTACTCGAGCATGTAGGTGCGGGCGGTGCTGTTGCCTACCTGGTAGATGTTCAGGTCGTAGGGCGCGGCGGCGTTCCGCGCCCCGAACTCAGGGTGGGGAAAGCACGGCGCCGAACACCCGACCCGCGCCAACCCCCGGGGGTCCGGCTCGACGTCGACATCGGTGAACACGTCGATGTCCCAAACCTCGGGTAGCAACGGCAACAGATCGGCGAGGTACGCCGAAATTCCCGACCGGATCGGAGCCACCGGAGAGAACATCGCGACGCGCAGCGGACGCTCCCCGGCCCGCGCCGCCGCCGCCACCCGTGTAGGGGTCACGCCGAGACGCGCGCGCCGGCGAGGATTTTACGCAAGTAGCGCGCAGTGTGTGACCCGCGGTGCTCGGCCACCGATTCCGGAGCTCCCTCGACGACGACTTGGCCGCCCTGTTCCCCGCCCTCCGGTCCCAGGTCGATGATCCAATCGGCGCACTTGACCACCTCGAGGTTGTGCTCGATCACGATTACCGTGTTGCCCTGCTCGACGAGCGCGTCGAGCACCTGCAGCAAGCGATTGACGTCCTCGAAGTGCAACCCGGTTGTGGGCTCGTCGAGGATGTAGATGGTCGACCCGGTGGCGCGCTTCGAGAGTTCCTTGGCAAGCTTGACGCGCTGCGCCTCGCCGCCCGACAGCGTCGTCGCCGACTGGCCGAGCGTCAGATAGCCGAGGCCGACGTCCATGAGACCTTGCAGGCGTCGGCCGATCGCCGGCACGCTGCCGAACACCTCGAGCGCGTGCTCGACGGTGAGGTCGAGGAAGTCGGCGATGCTGAGTCCGCGGTAGAGGATCTCGAGGGTCTCGGCGTTGTAGCGCCGCGTGTTGCACACCTCGCAGGGCGCATAGACGTCGGGCAGGAAGTGCATCTCGATCTTGCGCACCCCGGCACCCTCACAGGCGGCGCAGCGTCCCGCCGCGACATTGAAGGAGAAGCGCCCCGGCCCGTAGCCGCGCACCTTGCTTTCCGGCAACGAAGCGAAGAGCTGGCGGATCGGCGCGAAGGTACCCGTATACGTCGCCGGGTTGGACCGTGGGGAGCGGCCGATGGGGTCCTGGGTGATGTCGATCACCTTGTCGACGAGCTCGATCCCGTCGATGGCGTCGTGGTCACCGGGTTGCTCGAGGGCACGATACAGGACCCGCGCCAGCTCGCGGTAGAGGATCTCCTGAACCAAGCTGCTCTTGCCGGACCCCGAAACCCCGGTGACGACGGTGAAGCAACCGAGCGGGAAGGCAACGTCGATATCGCGCAGGTTGTTGTGGCGCGCCCCCCGAACCGTGAGCCAGCCGGACGCTTCGGCGCCGGCAGCGATGCGGTGAGCCGGGCGGCGGCGGGACGCCGGGATGGCGATACTCCGCCGGCCCGAAAGGTAGGCGCCGGTCAGCGATTCCTTGTTTGCGGCGATGGCCTCCGGCGGGCCCTCGGCAACCACGTAGCCGCCATGCTCTCCCGCTCCGGGACCCAGATCAACGACCCAATCGGCGGCACGGATCGTTTCCTCGTCGTGTTCGACGACGATCACCGTGTTGCCCTGGTCACGAATCTGGCGCAGCGCTGCGAGGAGGCGGGCGTTGTCGCGCTGATGCAAGCCGATGCTGGGCTCGTCGAGCACGTACATGACGCCGCGCAACCGTGTTCCGATCTGGGTGGCGAGTCTGATGCGTTGGCTCTCGCCGGCGGCGAGCGAGCCCGACGGGCGGTCGAGCGTCAGGTAACCGAGACCCACCTGCTGGAGGAACCTCAGGCGCTCGCCGATCTCCTTGAACAACGGATCGGCCACCGGCCGCAATCGCTTGCGCACCTCCACCTCCTGCAGCGCCTCGAGGGCGCCGTCGACGGTCAGGGCGGTGAAGTCGGCGATCGATCTCTTGCCGATGAGGACCGCGAGGCTCTCGGGGCGCAGTCGTTTCCCATCGCACACCCGGCAACGGCTTTCGCGCATGAACTTTTCCATCTTGTGGTCGCGGCGACCCCGGGATTCCCGCCTGCGAACGCTCTCGAGAATCGGAATCACGCCGTCGAACCCGCGCCCGAGACGCTTGTCGAGCAGTCCCCTGGCGACCGGGATCTCGAGCGTCTCACCGTCGGGCGGGCCGTCGAGAACCAGCTGGCGCAGCGCCTCCGGCAGCTCGCCCCACGGGGTGTCGGCCGCGACCTCGAACTCGAGGCAGAAAGCCGCGAAGAAATGCTCCGGGTAGGTGGAGCCGCGCCACGGCGCGATGGCGCCGGACGGCAACGAGACATCGGCATCGGGAGCGACCAGCTCGGGATCGAACTCCAAGCGATGACCCAACCCCTCGCAGTGGGAGCAGGCGCCACGCGGGCTGTTGAACGAGAACGATCGCGGCATCGGCTCCGGAACGCTGATCTCGCAATGGGGGCACGCCAGCCTCTTCGAGTACAGGTAGTCAGCGTCGCCGAGGACGTTGACGATCACCACGCCGTCGCCCACCTGCACCGCCTTTTCGATGCCGTCGCGCAGACGCTTCTCGATTCCGGGCCGCAGAATCACGCGGTCGACCACGACCTCGATGTTGTGGCGTTGCTGGCGAACCAGTGGCAGCGGTTTGTTGATCTCCATGACGCGCCCGTCGATCCGGGCCCGTACGAAGCCGCTGCGCGCCAGCCGGGCGAGCTCGGCTTTGAACTCACCTTTGCGGCTGCGCACGATGGGACCGAGGATCTGCAGCCGCGAGCCCGCGGGGAGGCGCATCACCTGATGGACGATTGCCCGCGTCGTCTGCGATCGAACGGCGCGCCCGCACTCGGGGCAATGCGGCGTCCCGACGCGGGCGTACAGCAAGCGCAGGAAATCGTAGAGCTCGGTGACCGTGCCCACGGTCGAGCGCGGGTTTCGGCTCGTCGTCCTCTGCTCGATGGCGATCGCCGGCGACAATCCCTCGATGCTCTCCACGTCCGGCCGCTTCATCTGGTCGAGGAACTGCCGGGCGTAGGCCGAGAGCGACTCCATATAGCGACGCTGCCCCTCTGCGTACAGCGTATCGAAGGCGAGAGACGACTTCCCCGATCCCGACAGGCCGGTGACGACCACCAAGCAGTAGCGCGGGATGTCGAGGTCGACGGCGCGGAGGTTATGGGTGCGGGCGCCGCGAACGCGGATCGTGTCGATCGTGCCGAGAATCTCTGCAGCGCTCATGGGCGGTGCGATGCAAGTTTTCTTGAAATTACTGTAATTTACCGTATCTTACGGTACACGGCTCAACGATTCTTGACCGTCCAGATATCCTCAAAGGCATCCCACGCGACACGCTCTTCGTCGGGATCGTCGTAGTCGTACCGCGCCGTGGGGATGTTGAGCATCACCGAGAACGTCTCGATCGCCATCATGCCGTGCCAAATACCGGCGGGAATCACCAGCTGCGTGTCATCGCCGCGCTCCCCGAGCATCGCTACCTGGTACTTCCCCACGCTGGGGCTGTCGGGGCGGTCATCGTACAAGCCTACCTTCATCGTCCCGGTGACCACGTAGAAATAGTCGGTTTGCTTGCTGTGCTTGTGCCACGCTTTGACGACGCCCGGGTAGCACCCGGTGACGTAAGCCTGGCCGAAATTCTCGAAATGTTCCTCGTCGGAGCGGAGAATCTCGGTGACGTAGCCACGGTCGTCGCTATGGCGAAGCCGCGGGATCAGTTTGACGCCGTCGATCACAGTCATCTCCTGAGGAAGGAAGTCAAGCGATCAACTTTAGCAGACCGGGATGAAACTGTGGCCCGCCTGCCAAGTGGGATTTACCAGGGTGGTGAAGAACTCCCGGGGGTGCCGTTAGGACCAGATGCGAGACGGCGCGACGCCGCCACGGCGATCGCTTCTGGTAGATTTCAGCCATGCCCTCCGAGAACGACAGCGAAAGCCTCGCCGCCGGCCTCTACCTCGTCGCCACACCGATCGGAAACCTTCAGGACATCACCCTGCGGGCGCTGGCCGTGCTTCGCGCCGCCGATGTGGTTCTCGCGGAGGACACCCGGCGAACGCGGAAATTGCTGACCCACTACGACATCCGCACGCCGCTGAAATCGTTGCACGACCACAACGAAAAGGCCCAGGCAACGAGGCTCGCCGAACGGGTGGCGGCAGGAGAGCGATTGGCCCTGGTCAGCGACGCCGGCACACCGTTGATCTCCGACCCGGGACATTCTCTGGTCCGTGCGATGCTCGATGCCGGTGTCGAGGTGATTCCCATTCCGGGTCCGAGCTCGCTGCTGGCCGCCCTCACCGGCTCCGGCCTGCCGGTCGACCGATTCACGTTTTGTGGCTTCCTGCCGCGCAAGGCCGCCGCCCGCCGGCGGCTGTTCGAATCGCTGGCCGGGGAGCCCGGAACGCTCGTTTTCCTCGAATCGCCGCGCCGGCTGGCACGGTCGCTCGCCGACGCGGCGGAGGTGCTCGGCGAGCGCCCAGCCGTGGTGGCGCGCGAGCTCACCAAGATGCACGAGGAATTCATTCGTGGCACCCTCCCCGAGGTTGCCGCGCGGTTCGCGGACACCGAGGTTCGCGGCGAGGTCACCGTGTGCGTGGCCGGAGCGAGCGTCGTCACGCCGGGCGCGGCAAGCGCCGGGAAACCGCTCGATCGTCACGACCTCGACCGCGGGTTCGCGCAGCTCTTGGAGGAAGGAACGCCGCGCAACGAAGCCCTCAAAGCGCTGGCGCGCCGGCACGGCGTGCCGCGGCGCGAGATCTACCGGGCCTTGTTGGTCGAAGAGGAGGAAACTCGCTGATGCGCACGCCCGCCACATTCACCGTCCTGCTGCTCGCCGCCGCGGCGATCGCCTGTTCACCGCCCACCGCCGAGGACCTGGTGGCGGAGGTCATCGCCGTTCGCAACAACTTCGAGGTGAGCCTCTCCTCGTGGATCGACCGCGATACCGACACCGCGGCACCGTACCTCTATCTCAGCGTCGGCGTGGTCAAGAACACGGAAGACAGCCTGACCCGCCTGACGGTTCTCGTCGAGCAGCTCGACGCCGACGGCAACGTCCTCGATGCGCAGCGCGTCCCGATAAACGTGTCCGACATGGACATGCGCGGCCTGTCGAAGTCGTACGCCGTCGAGGTGCGCCCGCTGGCGCCGGGTGTCGAGGGCGTGCGGTTGATCATCGAGTCCAACCCCTCAACCGAAACCTGGGGCGAGTTCGCGGAGCTCGATAGGGTCAGGCCACGCGGCCAGTAGTCCGGTCGGGCGCTCTCCGCGACATCAAGCGTGTCTGCAAGGCGGGGCGAATACGACGCCCTCCAAGCGCGTCGGGGGGAAGCGTATCAATGCCCCACCACCCGCCCGGCGAGCCTAACCCGAATATCTCAACGCCCTCCTGCTGCGGGCGCGGAGAAGCGCGCGTCTACGGCGTTGCGCTTGGTCGGGCACCTCGATGTACTGTGACGCCGACCTGGGCGCTACTGGTTCCGCTCGTACTCCGCCACCAGCTTTTCGACCTCTTCGATCGCCGTCTCGCAGGTGATCGCCCGCATCGCGTTCAAGCACGCGAGGATGCTGGTGTTGCCGGCGTCCAGACACTCCTGACAGGCAGTCGGGCTCGAGGCGAGGAGCTCGGCCGGCAATGCGCGGGCGGCGCTGTAGGCGGCCGCCACGCGCTCGGCCCAGGCCGGATCGAGAACCGGATCGCGTACGCTCGGGTAGTAGGCGGCATTGCCCTCGGCGCTCTTGAGGTGCTCGACCGTGGTCTCGAGGCTCTGGCGGTACTGCGCCACGGTCGAGGCCGGCACCTGCGCGGAAACCGTCTTGACGTACTCCAGCGCCGCCTGCCAAACCTGGTCGCTCTGCATCCTGCCGCTGCCGCGGGCGTACTGCTCCATGCGCCCCAGCGACGTGTCCCAGTCGCCGGGCAGGTGCATCGCCGGTGACGGCGGCTGGTGGCAATCGGAGCACGCCTGCAGGAACGCCTGCCCCATCTGCGTGTTCATCATCGGAAACTGCTGCGCCGTCTGCTGCACCAGGGCGGCACGGTAGCGGTCCTTCACCTGCGCCTGGGCGGCGGCGATGTCGTCGACACCGTTGGCGAGCTGCTGCTGGTGGATCTGGCCGGCCTCGATCGCCTCGTCCATGCAGATGTTGCACATCGCGGCGTGCTGCGAGCGGTGGCAGTCGATGACGCCACCGTGTCCGTACAGCTCGCACGGGCAATAGCACGGCAGCCCGGTGAGCACCTCGGGGTATTGGCTGGCGACGGTGTAGGCCGCAACGATCTTGTTGAGATGGTCCTGGGGCGGGAACTGCTTCTGTGGGGCAGGCGGCGCCTGGGCCGCGGCGGTAGTGGCGACCGGCGGGGCGGCCGCCGGTGTTCCGGCGGTAATCGCCGTAGCGGGATCTTCTTCCGCCGCCGGTGCACTACTGCAGGCGAGAGCACCGGTTGTCAGGACGCCAACCGTCAGCGCCGCGATCACGCCCCGAGCTCGTCGATAGGATCGCTTTGATCTCACTCTTTCACCTCGTTCCATCGTCGTCGTAGCACCCGGCGGTTCAATGATCGACTGTAGGCGGTGTTGGCGCCGGTCGCTTCCGCCTCGGCGATCGCGATGTCCATGGCCCCCATCTTGGAGTCAAGATCGTCCATGTAATGCAAAACCAACGCCTCGCGGGTCACCGGCCGAACCGGTGCACCGTGCTCGTGGAGCCCGTGGTGGCTGGCGAGCAAGTGCAGCACGTGATGGCGCAATGGCGCCGGAAAATCTTCGATGTCGTCCATACGTCGAGCCCGCCAGTTACTCTCCAACAGCAGGTGGCCGACCAGGCGACCTTCTTCGGTGTACTCGAACGCCTGGTCGTAGGCCAGCTCCCAGATCTTGCCCAGGTCGTGCAGGCAAGCGCCGGTCACCAGCAGGTCCCGATCGACCGAATCGTAGTGGTCGGCCAGATGGGTTGCCAGGGCGACGACCGAAAGAGTGTGCTCGAGCAAACCGCCGACGTAGGCATGATGCAGCACGACGCCGCCCGGGGCGCGGCGAAACAGCGCCGCAACCTGCGGATCGCCGAACGTCGCCCGCAACAAGGCTTGCAAGTGCTCGTTCCGAACCGAGTCGACGACGGCGAGCAGCTCGTCGTACATTTCCCCGACGTCGCGTTCCGAGGCGGGGAGGAAGTCGGCCGGGTCGACCGAGTCGGTTTCGGCCGGCTCGAGACGGTCGACCTTGATCTGCGGCTGCGACTGCCAGGTCTCGACGGCACCGCCGACGCGAACGTAATCGCCCTCTTTGACGGCACGCGCCGCAGCTTCGGCCCCGTCCCACATGCGTGCCGAAACGGTGCCGCTCTTGTCGCTGAACTGCAACGCCAGGTAGGGGTCGCCGCTCTGGCGGGTGCGGAGATCGCAGCGCCGCAGCAGGAAGGTCGTATCGACCCGCTCGCCGAGCGCCAGCTCGGCAACGTAGCGCTTAGCGGCCGCGCCCGGGAGTGCCGGTTGGCGCACCCTCGATCCCTTCGGCCCAGACCTTCAGGAGATCGGTGAACTCTTCCGCGTAGATCTCGATGCTGGCGTTCTTCATCAGCTCGGCGGTGTACTTCTGCAGCTCGATGCCCATCTTCTGGTCCTGGAGAACGCCGTCGATGTAGCCGCTGACCTCTTCGAACGGCACGTTGCGGCCTTCCTTGCGGTCCATGAGCTGGATGATGTGATAGCCGAACGTGCCCTCGACAACCTCGGAGTAGTCCAGCGGCGTGAGGTTGTTGACGGTAGCGAGAATCTGCGGCTGCAGGTCTTCGGGCGCTATCCAGCTCGCCTGGCTGGCATCTTGAACGACATCTACGTTCGGCGTCGCGTACTTGTTGCCGACGGCGGTTAACGAAATGCCGGCGCGCAGCTCGGTGAGCGCGTTGTCGGCGCGCTCGCGGACCGGAGCGCGGTCAGCTCCCGTGTACACAAAGATGAGCTGTTGGTAAAGAACCTGCTCGGGTTCCATGAACGTGTTCTGGTTCTGCTCGTAATAGGCTTGCAGCTCGCGCTGCGAGACGAACACTCTGCGGGTGATCTCCTGCGACATCATGCGCTGCTGGACGATGGTGCTCTCAAACTGCTCGCGCAACATAGGCTCGGTCATGCCGGCTTCCGCCAGGGCCTGGGCCCACACGGCGGCGTCGGTGTAGCCGTTGCTCTCGCGGACGCTGAGGATGGCGCGATCGATGTCGTTGACGTTGGCGACGATGCCGAGATCTTCGGCGCGCAGCTCGAGGATGATGCCCTGGGCCATGCCGATCATCATTTGCATGCGGAGAAGAGGACTTTGGGCGTCAACTTGCTCCTGCGAGAACTGGCTCGAGATCGCCACCAGCTGATCCCTCCACTGCGCTTCGAAGTCACTGTAGAGGATCGCCCGGCCGTCGATCCGCACCAGGACGCGATCGATGATGCCGCCCATGGCGGGGGTGAGCCCGGCCTGCGGCGCAGCGGCGACCCGTCCCGCCTGTTGAGCGGCAGCGGCGGGCTGGGCGCCGGTCGCCAGGAGGAGGAAGACGGTGGCCAGCACCGCCACCAAGGCTCTGGTTCGGGTCCGGCGTAGCGATTCATGCAACCGCATTCGAGGTTCCTCGCGCATGCATGGGGATGGGGCGGTCTCCTCTAGATGAGACGGCCATGGCTGCGAAAAAGATGACAACAAGCAGGATCTCAGGGTATCACGGGGCGGGACGGCCACGCACCTGAGGCAACCCGTCGAGCAGGCTGCGAAGCGCCGCAACGGGTGAGAACTCCCGGTCCTCAGAAGCGTCTGCGCCGACCGCGGCAGCTTGCACCACCAGGCGGTCCGGCGGCCGTATCGTCCAGCCCGGTTCGTTGCGGACGCGCTCCACCAGCGCAGCCAGGTCGATCACCGGGTCGCGACCGATGCGAAGCTCGAAACGGCGACCGACCCGGTCCGCCGACAACACCCCGAGCGCCTCGGCGTCGAGGCGCAGCTCGGCGTAGGCGAATAGATCCTCGGCCTCGGCCGGCAAAGCGCCGTAACGATCGCGGACCTCGTCGCGCAGCGCCTCGAGCTGGGCGCGATCGCGAGCCGAGGCGAGGCGCTTGGCCACCATGAGCCGCTGCAGCGGATCTTCGACGTAGTCCACCGGAATCGCGAAGCTGACGCCGAGGTTGAGCTGGGCCCGAGTTTCCGCAGGTGGCGGGGCGCCTTCGAGCTCGTGCACGGCCTCTTCGAGGAGCCGCGCGTACAGGTCGAATCCAACCGCCGCCATGTGGCCGTGCTGCCTTTCGCCGAGCAGGGAGCCGGCGCCACGGATCTCCAGGTCCATGGCGGCGAGGCGAAAGCCGGAGCCCAGATCGGCGAATTCCTGGATGGCCCGCAGCCGCTTGCGGGCCACATCGGAGAGCCTGTCCGGCGGCGGAATCATCAAGTAGGCACTGGCCCGCCGGTCAGAACGGCCGACGCGTCCGCGCAGCTGGTAGAGCTGTGCGAGGCCGAAGCTATCGGCGCGGTTGATGATCATCGTGTTGGCGAGCGGGATGTCGAGGCCGTTCTCGATGATGGTTGTTGTCACCAGCACGTCGATCTCATGGCGAACGAAGTCGAGCATGACGCGTTCGAGCTGGTGCTCGGGAAGCCGTCCGTGCGCGACCCGAAACCGCGCCTCGGGAACCAGGGCACGCAGCGACTCGACCATCGAGTAGATCGTCTCGATGCGATTGTGGACGAAGTACACCTGCCCCTGGCGCGACAACTCGGCGCGGATTGCCGAGGCGATCACCTCCGGGTCGTAGACCATGACGTGGGTGGCGACCGCGAATCGGTCGCGCGGCGGGCTCTCGATGACGCTGAGGTCGCGCACCCCGATCAGCGACATCTGCAGCGTCCGTGGGATCGGCGTGGCGGTCAACGACAACACGTCGACGTGGCGCTTGAGCTGCTTGATGCGCTCCTTGTGCTGCACGCCGAAGCGCTGCTCCTCGTCGACGATCAGCAGGCCGAGGTCCTTGAACTGAACGTCCTTCGACAGAATCCGATGGGTGCCGATGATGATGTCGACCACGCCTTCGGCGAGCTTCTTGATGGTTTCTTTCTGCTCACCCGTGGATCGGAAGCGCGACAACAGATCGATGCGGACGGGAAACGCTTCGAGCCGGTCAGCGAACGTCAATGAATGCTGATGGGCCAGGACCGTCGTAGGTGCCAACAGGGCTACCTGTTTGCCGTCCATGACCGCTTTGAACGCCGCCCGCATGGCCACCTCGGTCTTGCCGTAGCCAACGTCGCCGCATAGCAGGCGGTCCATCGGCTTGGGGCTCTCCATGTCCGCCTTGATCTCGGCGATCGCGGTGAGCTGGCCGGGGGTTTCCTCGAATTCGAAAGCGTCCTCCATCTCTGCCTGCCACGGCGTGTCTTCGCCGTAGGCGTGACCCTTGATGGTCTTGCGCGTCGCGTACAGCTCGAGGAGCTCGCTAGCCATTTCGCGCAGCTCCTTCTTGACCCGGCTCTTGACGTTCCCCCACGCGGTGCCGCCGAGCTTGTCGAGCTTCGGCGCCGCCCCCTCCACGCCGCGGTAGCGCTGCACGAGGTGGAGTTGATCGAGCGGCAGGTAGAGCCGGTCGTCACCGCGATAGTGGATCTCCATGAACTCGCGTCCGTCGCCGTCGACGTCGAGGGTGCGCACGGCCACGAACCTGCCGATGCCGTGCTCGACGTGAACGACCGAATCGCCGGGTGCAAGGTTGCGGAAATCGGCCCGGAAGGCGTCGCCGTGGAAGCGGCGCCGGCGCCCTCGGACACGGGTGCGGCCGAAGACCTCGACGTCGGTGCCGAGCCAGAGTTGCTGTTGGGGAAGGCGAAACCCGGATGACAGATCGGCGCAGATCACCCAGCAGGTGCCGGGGCTGAGGTCGGGCGCAGGCCGATCGTTGCCTGCTTCCTTGCTGGCCAGGGAAAGGGCGACCGCAACGCCGTATTCTTCCAGGACTTCGGCTAATCTCTGGGCGGAACCGCGGCGGGACATTGCCAGGCAGATGCGCTCGCCTGCGGCCAGGGATTTGGTGACGGCTTCGGCTAGATCGGCCATGCGGCCGTGGAAGGACGGCGCCGGTTGCGCCATGAGACGGATGGAGCCCGAGCCGGTGCCCTCCGTGGCAAGCTCGCGGAGAAGCAGTCGACCGGCCTTCGCCTGGCCGCGCCCGAGTCCTTCCTCAAGCGAGCAATAAAGATCTTCGGGAATGGCGGCGTCGCGGCCGTCGGCGAGCGCCCGATGGTAGTGCTCGTCGAGGTGCGCCGTCCACGCTTCCGCTTCCTCGGTAAACGACTCGGGCTCGATCTCGACCCAGAGCGGATCGACGAGGTAGTCGGCGAGTGTGGCAACGGTGGGCGGCTCATCGCTCTCCGGATTTGCCCGGTCCGCCGCGGTCGTCGCAGCCGTCGAGCCAACCAGGCTATCGGCTCCGGGCTCCGAAATCTCGGTGGCTATCGAGGCGGCAAGGTCGAAATGCTCGCGCGCCGGCGGTAACTCGACGGCGCCGATGGACCGCATCGACCGCTGGTCGCGCGGGTTGAACTCGCGGATCGACTCGATCTCGTCGCCGAAATACTCGAGGCGGACGGGATGCTCCCGGGTGGGAGGAAACACATCGATGATGCCGCCGCGCACCGCGATCTCGCCCAGCGACTCGACCAGCGAATGGCGCTGGTAGCCGGCGGCGACGAGGGCGGCGACGAGCTCCTCCGGCGGCAACTCGGTGCCGACCGCGATCTTCAGCGTCGAACCCAGAAACCGATCGCGCGGCTGCAGGCGCTCCAACCAGGACAGCATCGGAGCCAGCACGATGTCGACCCGCCCTCCGGCGCAACGATCCAGGGTCTGGATGCGCTCGCGGATGTGGTCGGGATGCGGCGTCAGCGTGCCGTAAGGATCGACGCCGAGTGGCGGAAACCCGACCACCCTCCCGTGGCCTTTGTCGGCGGGATAAAAAGCCCGCAGGTCCAGCAACAAGGCCTCACGATCGACGCCGCGCGGCAACACGACGGCCAGCGGCCGGCCAACCGCTTCCTGCAACCGCGCCAGAACCGCGGCCATGTAGCTACCGGCCAGGCCCTCGAGAGCCACGCTCTCGCGACCCTCGAGCGCGCGCACAACACCCACCAGATCGGGATGCTCGGCAACGATGGAAGCGACCGTTTGGAGCAATTGCGAGGGCCGTCGTTGAACACACGTATCCCCGCCGGAGCGACTCCGACGAGGGTCAACGCCGCAAGTGTTGCACGCCGACGGGGCAGGCGCCCGACCTATCGCCCCCTAGCAGGCGGTGGCGAAAGTGTGATGGATCTGGCGGGTGGGTCTTGCGGGCGAGGGCAAGGCGGGCCGACGACTCCGATGGGTGACGCATCGTCGAGGAGGCCCACTGCTACGGTTGCTCCCGGTCCGCTTTGTGCACAGGTGTCGGCTTGGCGTCGGTCTCAGGGGTCTTCTTCCACTCGATCCCGCCTGCGAAGCTCCAGCGGTGCGGCAGGCGAACGATGCCGCTGTCGGCGATCCTCGAGGTGGTGCGGAACCGGGTGAGACCGCGTTGATAGTCGTACGGGTAGCCGTCGACCCGATGCACGGCGAGGTCGAGATAGTACGTGCCCTGGATGAGGTTGAGGGCCGGGATCTCCATGCGAACGGTGGCGGTACCGTGGAGCTTGGCGGCCTCGAAGCGCTCGATGTCGGTGTTGGTGCCGTAGCATAAGACGCCGTCGGTGTTGAAGACGCCGATGCCGACGGCGAAGTCATCGACCTCCTGGTTCGCTTGGAGGGTGAGCTCGATCGTCATCGGATCGCCGCAGGCGAAGACATAGTGCTGGGCGCCCTCGGCGTCGAGCAACCGCACCTGTTCGATGAGCACCTGCTGGCTGCCCCAGCGGCCGGACTCGTAGGGGGCCTCGTTGGAGGCCGCGCCGCTGCAGGTCGGCTCTCCCGCGCCATCAGGCTCGCCGGCACCTTCGGCCGACGCCGATTCTCCCCCGTCGGCACCCTCGGAATGGTCACCAACCGGTGGCTGACCGCCGGCCCCCGGGGCATCCGCCGCGGTGCCGATCTCAGCCGTGGCGCTGCGCCGCTCATAGCCGGCGGCGAGCTCGCCTTCTTCCTTGAGAGCGACCCACTCGAGGTAGGCATCGATGATGCGCGGCGGATCACCGGACGCTTCGATCGAACCATCCTTGATCCAGATGACGCGGTCGCAGAGGCGGCGCACCGACTCGAGACCGTGGCTGACCAGCAGGATGGTCTTCCCGCGGCGCTTGAACTCAGCGATCTTGTCGAGGCACTTGTGGACGAAGGCTTCGTCGCCGACGGCAAGCACCTCGTCGATCAGCAGAACCTCGGGATCGATGTGAATGGCGACCGAGAATCCGAGCCGCATGTACATTCCACTCGAGTAGGTCTTGACCGGAGCGTCGATGAAGTCCTCGAGCTCGGCGAACGAGACGATGTCATCGAAGCGGTCTGCCACCTCACGGCGCGTCAGCCCGAGCATGATGCCGTTGATGAAGACGTTCTCTCGCCCCGAGATCTCGGGGTGGAAGCCGGCGCCGAGCTCGATGAGGGCGGAGATCTTGCCGTCAACGGTGACCTTGCCGGTGGTGGGCTTGGCAGTGCCGGCGATCATCTTCAGCAGGGTGCTCTTACCCGCACCGTTGCTGCCGATCACTCCCAGCGTCTCGCCGCGTGCGATATCGAGGCTGACACCGTCGAGAGCGGTGAATACTTCGCTCGGCGACAGCGCCTTGAAGAGGTTGCCACCGACAATGGCGCTCTTGAGCGTCAAGAAACGATGCGCATGCGCCGCTTTGCGGTATTGCTTGACGACGTTGTCGACCCGAACCACCGGCGTCGCCATCAGACCTCCTCCGGGAACGAATCCCGCAGCCGGTCGAAGAACCAGTAGCCGACGATCAGCAACAGGAACGCCACGCCCAGCGTCACCGGCAAGCGCTTCCAGTTGATCAGCGAGCCCTCGAAGATCGACAGGTGGTAGCCGTCCATGATGTGGGTCATGGGGTTCAGGTCGAGCACCCGGGCTACGACTCTTGGCACCCACGTCGCATTGTCGGCATCCGCCAGGCCCTGGATGAAGGCGCGCGAGTAAATAATCGGCGTGAGAAAGAACCACAACGTCAGAGTATTGGCGAGGATGTCGCGGATGTCGCGAAAGTGAACGGCGAGAGCCGCGAGGATGAGCCCCAAACCGAGCGACAAGATCATCTGGGTGAAGATCACCAGAGGCAGCCACAGGATGTGTACGCTCAGCCCCGTGGGCTTGAAGATGAACCAGGCGATCAGATAGACCGGCAACCCGAGCAGGTAGTGGATGCCGTTGGCCAGCACGCTGACGATCGGCAGGATCTCGGCTGGAAAAATCAGCTTCTTGATCAAGTTTCCGCCGGCGATCAGCGAATTGGCGGCGTCGGTCAGCGACGCCGAGAACCATGTCCACGGCAGCAAGCCGCAGAACAGGAACACGGTGTAGGGATCGACGTCGGCACCCTCCGCCCGTGGCGGCGTGAACACGGTGGTGAAAACGATCGTGTAGACCAGCAGCAGCAGCAGCGGGTTGAGAAACGACCACAGATAGCCGCCCACCGACCCACGGTAGCGCGCCTTCAGCTCGCGCGTCACCAAGCTCTGGATCAACACGCGATGGCGGAACAGGTTGCTGAGGCCGTGTTTCATCTGTGGATATCAGTGTGGATCTGCTGTGCAAAAACCGGTGCAAAAGGGGCCCATAACCTTGTGCGTCGGCGGCGGAAAACCTGCCCCGGGCGCCTAGAAAGCCTGTGCATCAATGGTGGAAAAGGCAAGCTGGACGGCCGGAAAACTGGTCAAGAACGGTCGTATACCGACCCCCGCGACCGGGGAACACTTCTGCTATTCCTGTGGAACACGGCCCTCCGTTCGGCGCAAAACCGTGTTGGACATCTGTGGGAAACACGGCGGATCATGCCGGCGCAAGTTGTTCACGGCCTGTGGAGGAACTGTGGACGCTAGCAGGCCGTGGTGAAAGTGTGATGGGTCTGGCCCGTGGGACTTCCGTCGCCTTGGGAGAACGCCCTTGCGGCTCGAAAACTCTATGGCGAGCCGCCCGGATCGTCGCCCTCGAGGGCCCGCGCCTCGCCGTTTTCGATGACCCACATGCGGTGGAACTTCTGGGCGTTGCCGTCCTGATCGAACTTGGTGCTGCCCGCGGCCCCCGGAAACGGGTTCATCGCGTTCATGTAGAACGAGATGTTGTCGGAGCTGAGACCCTCCTCCTCGATCGCCTGGACGATGATGAGGACGGCGTCGTAGCCGTGCGCCGCGTAGATATCGGGGTCGGATCCAAACTTGGCGCGGTAGGCGGTGATGAACTCGGCGGTTGCTTCGTCCTCGACGTCGAACATGACCGTCGGGAATGTGAGGCCCTCGACCGCATCGCCGCCCGCCGCGACGAGCTCGTCCGGTAGAATCGCGCTGGTGCCGTATAGCGGCAGGTCGATACCCGCATCGCGCAAGCTTCTAGCGATGGCGGCGGTTTCGTCGGAGTAGCCGGCGATGTAGATGCCACCGGCATCGGCGTTGGCGAGCTCTTCGAGACGCGACTCGATGTCCGGCTCTTCCTCTGGAAACGAAACCTGGATCTCGCTGCCGCCGCCGAGCGTACGGAATCGCGCGATGAACGCGTTCTTGATGCCGAGGCCGTACTCGCTCTGGCTGCTGATGACGTGGACCTCATCGGTTCCGGCCACGTTGTAGATGTAGTTCGCGACGTTGACGGCCTCGAACTCGTCGCTCGGGTAGTTGCGGTAGATGAAGCTGCCGCTACCCCTGAGCGCCGGTGTCGACGTTGACGGGGAGAGCAGCACCACCCCCGATTGTTGAAACAAGTCGGCGATCGCCAGCGTCACGGCGCTGGCGTCCGATCCGATCACCGCGGGAAGCCCCATGCCGATGAGCTCCTGCGCCACCTGCAGCCCGATCTGGGGGTCGCTCTGGGCATCACGAACGACGACCGACAACGGCACTCGGGTGCCGCCGCCGCCGATGTCGACACCGCCGACGGCGTTGACCTTGTCGACCGCAACCTCGATACCGCGCTGGATCGCCTGACCGTACGACGCCGCGCGCCCCTGGAGCGAAAGAACTGCTCCGAGCTGAACCTCCGTGACCTCGGCGCAACCGGCCATCGCGATGGCGGCAAGCATCAATACTGCGGTCCACGTCTTGCGAGTTTTCATCGTCTTCCTCCCGGGCGGTTTCCCTATTTGACCGCTGGTCGCCCTCAAATTGCAACCGCCCGGGGAGAGGTCGCTAACCCGGGGCGGACCGGAGTGTACGGCCTCAGTTCTTGGTGGTGTCTTCCCGCGCCGCCTCCAGGCGCACGGTGGAACGCTTCAAGGCTTCGAGAGCACGCTCGACATCGGCCTCGTCCTCGGGGTTCTTGAGCCGCTCCCGGGCGCGCTCGAGCGCCGCTTCGGCGCGCACGATATCGATATCTTGCGCCGTCTCGGCGGTCTGCGCCAGGACGATGACGCGATCGGGAAGAACCTCGACCAGCCCCGACGAAACCGTCAGCTCGGTCCAATCGCCGGAGCCCACGCTGCGGTAGCGCAGTATCCCGGTGTCGAGGCCGGTGATGAAGCGCTCGTGGCTCGGCAGCACGCCAAACTCACCGACGATGCCCGGCGCGCGGACGGCATCGACGCGTTCGGAAACCAACTGCCGCTCGGGGATGACGATTTCGAGCAGGAAGTCGGCGGCGATGCCGCTGTCTTGTTCGGCCTCGGCCATGGATCTTACTCCGCCGCTTGGGTGGCGGGCTCGGCCTCGACGACCACCTCGGCCTCGGCCAGCGCTTCGCGCACTTCGGTGCTTTGGCCGGTAGCCTCAAGCATCTTCTCGCCCTTTTCGCGCGCTTCCTCGATGCTACCGACCATCAGGAATGCCTGCTCGGGCAGGTCATCGTGCTTGCCGTCGATGATTTCCTGGAAGCTGCGGATCGTGTCCTCGAGCCCGACGTACCTGCCCTTCATGCCGGTGAAGTTTTCGGCCACGAAGAACGGCTGCGACAGGAAACGCTGCACGCGACGGGCGCGGTTGACCGTGACCTTGTCTTCGTCCGAAAGCTCTTCCACGCCGAGAATCGCGATGATGTCCTGCAGGTCCTTGTACCGCTGTAGCACTTTCTGCACGTTGCGGGCCACCTGATAGTGTTCCGCGCCAACGATGCCCGGCTCCAGGATACGAGAGTAGGAAGCCAGCGGGTCCACCGCCGGAT
>Ga0114948_10000250_pt1 | contig 20151 bp, 19 predicted proteins | sample CR04metaG_FD_83877 | JGI IMG/M metagenome (GOLD analysis project Ga0114948, IMG submission 83877) | Deep subsurface microbial communities from Mariana Trench to uncover new lineages of life (NeLLi) - CR04 metaG | ecosystem: Environmental > Aquatic > Marine > Ocean trench > Sediment | place...
AAGGTCACCAGCAACAATGCGCGCGCAAAAAGTGCCCGCAACCTGGTTATGGAGCTGTTAATCGCCGATCAACCTAAGCGCGAAATCGCCCATGATCCGAACTCACAGCTGTGGCAATGGGCGGATCGCATGGCCACGACCGAAAGCCGATTCCCGCCTCGGGAGCAACCGACAGCCGACGCCAGTCACATTGCCATGCGTGTACAGCTCGATGCCTGTATCCACTGTAATCTTTGTGTGCGTGCTTGCCGCGAAGTACAGGTCAACGATGTCATCGGTATGGCCTATCGCGGATACGGTGCCAAAATCGTTTTCGATTTCGATGATCCCATGGGGAATAGTACATGTGTCGCCTGCGGTGAATGCGTGCAGGCCTGCCCCACCGGCGCGCTTATGGAATCGTCGCTGGTCGACGAAAAAGGCGTGGGCAAAACCGATCCGCTTACGGAAGTGGAAAGCGTGTGTCCCTATTGCGGCGTCGGTTGCCAGATTACTTATCAGATCAAAGATAACGAGATCGTCGCAGTTCAGGGGCACGATGGACCCGCCAATCAGAACCGACTGTGCGTTAAAGGTCGGTTCGGATTCGACTACGTTAAACACCCGCACCGGCTGACCGAACCCCTAATACGTCGAGAAGATGCGCCCAAAGATGCCGAGGTTGAGGTCGACCCGGCCAATCCGTACACCCATTTCCGCAAGGCGACCTGGGAAGAGGCCTTAGACCTAGCGGCGGCCGGACTCAAAAAGATTCGAGACCGAGATGGCGGTGGGGCACTCGCCGGTTTTGGCTCGGCCAAGGGTTCCAATGAAGAGGCCTATCTGGTGCAAAAACTGGTGCGCACTGGTTTTGGTACCAACAACGTCGATCATTGCACGCGCTTGTGTCATGCATCGTCCGTAGCAGCATTGTTAGAAGGAATTGGTTCGGGTGCGGTCACCGCGCCGTTCACAGCCTGCGAACAAGCCGATGTCATCATCGTGATCGGGGCCAATCCAACCGAAAACCATCCCGTGGCTGCCACCTACTTCAAGCAAGCGGCGAAGAGCAAGACACTCATCGTCATGGACCCACGAGGTCAAGCACTCAAGCGTCACGCCACATACATGCTGCAGTTTGAAGGCGGTACCGATGTGGCGCTACTGAATGCCATGCTCAATGTCATCATCACCGAGAAGCTCTACGACCAAGAGTACGTGAAGGCGCACACCGAAGGCTTCGAGAATCTCAAGAAGCACATCGCCGATTTCACACCCGAGGCGATGTCGGAGATATGTGGCATCGAGGCTGAGACGATTCGTACGGTAGCCCGAAAGTACGCCACGGCTGATGCCAGTATCATTTTCTGGGGCATGGGTATCTCGCAGCATGTCCATGGCACTGACAATGCACGTTGTCTAATTGCGCTAGCGATGATTACCGGCCAAGTGGGGCGTCCCGGCACCGGTTTGCATCCCCTACGCGGACAAAATAATGTGCAAGGGGCCTCCGATGCCGGTTTAATCCCCATGATGCTTCCTGATTACCAGTTGGTAGAGGTGGAAAATATTCGCAAGCAGTTCGAGGATGCCTGGGGAACGCCGCTCGATCCAAAACCTGGGTTGACTGTGGTCGAGATCATGGACGCCGTACATGCCGACCAGATTAAGGGCATGTACATCATGGGTGAGAACCCAGCCATGTCTGACCCTGATGTACATCATGCTCGCCAAGGGTTGGCCAAACTCGAACATCTAGTGGTGCAAGATATCTTTTTGACCGAAACCGCGTTTCATGCCGATGTAATACTGCCTGCATCGGCATGGCCGGAGAAAGATGGCACCGTTACCAATACCAATCGGCAAGTACAAATCGGACGCAAAGCACTCGCGTTACCGGGCGATGCACGTCAGGACTACTGGATTATTCAAGAAATCGCGCGTCGTATTGGACTCGACTGGGACTATGAGGGGCCCAGCGACGTGTTTGCAGAGATGGCACAACTCATGCCGTCACTCAACAACATAACTTGGGAGCGACTTGAGCGCGAAAGCGCTTGTACCTACCCCTGCGATGCGCCGGACGAACCAGGGCACGACATTGTTTTCGGCGATGGCTTTCCAACCGCCAATGGTCGCGCCAAACTCGTTCCGGCCAAAATCGTGCCACCGGATGAGCAGCCCGATGAAGACTTCCCAATGGTACTGACCACCGGTAGGCAGCTAGAGCATTGGCACACCGGCGCCATGACACGACGCGCACGTGTGCTCGATGAAATCGAACCGGAGGCGGTGGCCAGCTTATGCCCTCAAGATCTGCGTCGGCTGGGTGTGAACCCCGGTGAGGCGGTGCGCATAACCACGCGACGTGGTGCCATTGAGCTAAAAGTCCGAGTTGATAGCACGGTTCCCAAAGGCTGGGTGTTTATACCTTTCTGTTATGCGGAAGCTGCCGCCAATATGCTGACCAATCCAGCGCTTGATCCGGTCGGCAAGATTCCGGAGTTTAAGTACTGCGCAGCACGTGTAGAAAAGGCTGCTTAACGTCCAGCCCCCCAGCATCGCCCGGTACACGCGAACGCTCGCGACAGCGCTGCTAAACGTCGATGACCATACTTAGAAGCTTGCTGTTTGTCCCCGGCAACCGTCCCAATATGTTACAAAAGGCCCTCGGTTTTAGTCCCGACGTGTTCGTGCCTGATCTGGAGGACTCTGTACCAACAGATGAGAAAGCCAATGCCCGCGCGGTGACGGTTTCTTTTCTCGCAAAGCTGTCGGACACCGGATCTTTGGTCATACCCAGGGTCAACTCGCTAGATACCGGGTTACTAGAGCAAGACCTTGCAGCAATCATAACGCCAAAAATCTACGGGCTATCGATTGGCAAAGTGCAGACGGTCCAAGAGATCGCCGAGATCTGCAGCCTTATCGAACCGCTAGAACAAAAAGCAGGTCTGGCTGCTGGCAGACTAAAGCTGATTCCCTGGATAGAATCAGCCAAGGCAATTGTCAATGCCTATGAGATCTGCTCGTCGTCAAAAAGGATTATTGCGGTAGCATTCGGAGCTGAAGATTTTACAAACGATATGGGTATCAAACGCACCGATGATGACTCAGAGATTGCTTATGCCCAAAGTGCGGTTTGTATTGCAGCCCGAGCTGCCGACGTTGTCGCTCTCGATACACCCTACTTTGGTTTTCGAGATGCAGACGGCCTTCAGCTAGACGCCAACACCGCCAACAAACAAGGCTTCAAAGGCAAATTCGCCATTCATCCCGCTCAAATCGACATTATCAATGCGGCTTTTTCACCCTCGCCGCAAGAGGTTGAACATGCCAAGGGTGTGCTAGCAGCCTTCGAGGCGGCCGAACACCAAGGGCGAGGCTCAACTTCGCTAAATGGTAAAGTGATAGACGTGCCCGTCGTCAAACGCGCGCGGGCAATTTTGGAGATGGCCGACCGAGTAGCAAATCAGGTTTCGTTGAAGAGGTAGTACGCTATTGCGACATCGCCTCGTGAGACTGACCACGTGCTTGCTTCCAGGCGATATAGTCAAGCTGTACACCCACAACTAGTACCCCTATCGCCTTACCTCGGTCAATCACCGGCACCGAGACTTGCGCCGCATGGGTTTGAGAACTCTCGTCGTACTCTATACCGCCAATGAATACTTTGCCCTTGCCGTCATCATACGATGCAGTAAATTTGGTCTCGTCGCCCTGCCAATAGTCACTAGTCGCGGGATAGGCAGCCACGTTTGCGCCTCGTTTGTCAGTGAGAAATGCCTCGCCATAGGTCGGATTGCGCCTTACATGACGACGCAGAAACCCTCCAGCTGGACTGCGTTGTAGCGACCTTTTGAATGCAGTTAGGGTTTTCGTCGACCGCCACTTCTCATCGATTCGTTTGATTTGCTCGATGTTCGTCTCTTCGGCATTTTGTGCCTTAACCGCATCGACAACGGTCAGATTAGCGGCCAAACGCTTTACTGCCTTAATCTTGGGTGCGAGCACGACTTCAAGCTGCTCTGGCGATAGGGAAAGCACCTGGGCAGCGGCAGGAGCGGTAAACGTCGCCACGAGAAGCAATAAGAAACCCGGCCTTGCCATCATGTATTCCCTCCATTATTTGCTACTTCAGAGTCTAGGCCATTTCCCGCTTAGTTAGCCAACCAATATGGTCAGTATTGAAACCTTAGTCACCAATCAGCTGGCCATATTTCCTTAACATAATCAATCTATTATGAATCTTTCGCTTGTCTCACTGGATTACACAGGCGCCCGATTCGTTCGATCTCAATGACCACTTCATCACCATGCTTGAGGAAAATTGGCGGTTTACGGGCAAATCCAACCCCCGGCGGCGTGCCAGTCAGGATTACCGTGCCGGGCAGCAGCGTAGTTCCCTGACTCAGAAAGCATACGAGCTCGCGAACATCGAAAATCATGTCCGCCGTGGTTGAATCTTGCATTACGTCACCGTTCAGGATGGTCTTGATTCTCAGATTATTAGGGTCTGGAACTTCGTCAGCGGTTACGAGATAGGGGCCTAGCGGGCAAAACGTATCGAAACTCTTTCCGCGACACCACTGACCGCCTCCCTTCGCCTTTTGCCAGTTACGACCACTCACATCGTTCGCACACGTGTAACCTAAGACATAATCGAGTGCCACATCGCGCGAAACGTCCTTCGCGGTTTTGCCGATGATCACCGCCAGCTCGCACTCGTAGTCCACCTGCAATGGCTCAATACGGGGGATGACTATTGGGTCATTAGGATTCTGCAAAGCAGCCAATGATTTCATGAATAGAATGGGGTACTCGGGGATTTTCGCGCCAGTCTCCGCCGCGTGCTGCTTATAGTTGAGCCCGATACAAAGAATGTTGCGGGCCACGATCGGTGCCAGGAGTTTCTTGATCACAGCCGTCTCGTCGGTGACAGTGAAGTTAGCCCAGATATCGCCGTCTACGAGGCGCGCAGCGTGATCACTCGTCATCACACCTAATCGCTCTCGATCCGAATCATCCAAAAAACGAACAATTTTCATGCGCTTTTCCCGATTCGATTTTACACCGGCGATTTCACTCATTAATCGTTTGCACGTCAACGGATAAATGCGCGCAGTCCGAGTGCGCGCATAGACTGTTGCAAGGAACGCATGCCTGTTGTCAAAAGCGTGCCTATCATAGAATTCCTTACCGCTTTGGTAGCTGGAGAGCTGCCATGGACGCAATCAAGACTATTATCGAACAGGCGTTCGAAAACAACGCTGAGATTACTCCACGCACAGCACCGACCCACTTAAAGGACGCAGTATATGAGGCGATCGAACGCCTCGACTCGGGGCGAGCGCGGGTGGCGGAAAAGAAGGACGACGCCTGGGTCGTGAACCACTGGTTGAACAAAGCCGTGTTACTTTATTTCCGAATTGAAGACAGCACTCATTAAGGGTGGCTATACAACACTTCGACAAGGCCTCCTCGAAATTTGCTGACTATAATTCGCAAAACTTCCGTCGAGGCGGTTTTCGTGTGATCCCGCTCGCTGCCGTTCGCAAGGGTGCCTACATTGCACCGGGTGTTGTGCTCATGCCAAGTTACGTCAATATCGGCGCCTATGTCGACGAAGGGACAATGATCGATACGTGGGCACACGTTGGTTCGTGTGCGCAAGTTGGCAAAGGTTCATGTCGCCGGCGCTGTGGAACGGTGGTGCATTGGAGCCTGTTCTGGCGACTACCACTGTCGTCGATGACGTAGGATTCCCAGACGATGCCCTTCATGATCTCGGCGCGCCGACCATCATCGAAGATAATTGTTTTATCGGTGCACGCGCGGTCATCACCCTAGAAAAGGCACTTGCGCCTTCATCGACCCCAGCACCAAAATCTACGACCGTGCAACTGGCGAGATCACCTACGCACGCATTCCAGCCGGCTCGGTGGTGGTGCCGGGTAACCTACCGGCCGCCGATGGCACCCACAGTCTCTCGCGTTGTCATCGTCAAGCAGGTGGACGCCCAACCCGTAGTAAATTGGGCATTAACGAATGGCTAAGGGGGATCTAGTCGTGCCAGCCGATGGCTTGTACACCCCCGGCAGTAACCCCCGTATGCGCTTGCATTTCGGTCACAACCCCATTATATTGGGGTTCCACTAAGGCCCAACCCCAAGGGCTTGGGGTTGGGCCTTTTGGGCATACCCAGCGTCTAGGCGAGTTTCGGGGTGTTTCAATGGCCTGTATTAGCCACGCATGGTGATGCCGGCTATGCCCTAAAACCAGACACACGGCTAACGCCCCAGGCTGTGTCTAGCGAGGAGATCCGTCCATGCGCTGTAGACGTTGTTATTCCGTGATGGCACAAACCCACCAAGAGTTAGGCGTACATAGCGAGCAATCGTGGTTCAAGTGTCCGACATGTGGCCGCTCACAATTGGTTTCGCGCCCTGTGGCCAACCACGCATCGCAAACCGAGCGTGCCGAACTAGACCTTTGGGCACCAGCACCGATATCGATTAGTCGCTAGGCCACAGCCTGCCACGGCGCCTCTGCCGTCATGGGTGGCCGAATAGCCGAGCGGTTTTACTGACGGCAAACATCATCCAAAGTCGGTGGTGCTTGCGCCCACCAGGTTCCGTCCTGTATCTTAACAACCGCTTTAGGTGTCCCGACGGCATTCGCCCGAGGGATGAAACGGGAAGTCGGTGCGAATCGTGTGCTCTCACACGAGGCAAATCCGACGCTGCCCCCGCAACGGTGATCGAGTTGCGGCGAGTCATTCTGCCACTGTGCATTGGCACGGGAAGGCGATTCGCCTGGTATCGCAACCACTCGTAAGCCCGGAGACCGACCTGAAGCGATCCGGTAACGCTGTCGCGGGCGGGTGGCACGAGCGGGTTCAACCCTCTGATCCTCCACACGCGGCGTTAATTCTACTGCGCGGGTGTGCGCAAAGTGTGGAGAAAGAAATGAAAACATATTCTGCCTGGCTTGCCGTGCTCGGTACGGCGTGCGCCATTGTTCAAATCTCATATGCAGCCGATGACCAACAATCGCCGATAATCGTTACCGCCACCCGGACCGCAGAGACTGCGGATGAGTCGCTTGCGTCGGTAACCGTCATCACGCGCGAAGAAATCGACAATAGTGGTGCACTGGACCTAGCCGAAGTCTTAAGCGGTGTCGCCGGCCTCGACGTCACTAGCAGTGGTGGCTATGGCAAGCTCACGTCCGTTTTTATGCGGGGCGCCGATCCCGAACAAGTGCTCGTGCTCATTGACGGTGTTGAAATCGGCTCAGTGTCAGCCGGAACGACATCCTGGGAATTCATTCCACTATCGGAAATCGATCACATCGAGGTTGTGCGCGGTCCACGCTCTACGCTCTATGGTTCGCAGGCAATTGGTGGCGTCATTCAGATTTTCACGCGCACGGGCGAGGGGCCGCCCCAAGCTCGTGTCGCAGTTAGCGCCGGCTCCAACGCTACCAGTGAGGTGACGGCCGGTTTCTCGGGGAGCGTGGATAACAATTGGTTTAATGTCAGCGTCAGTCGTTTTCGTACTAACGGTATCGATGCACGCGAACCGACGAGTCAGTTTGGGATACCGATTAACGAACCTGATGACGATGGCTATGAAAATAATACATTTAGTGGGCGCTTTGGCCACCGGTTTGCGAATGGGAGCGAAGTAGAGGTTGTTGGTTTACACGCAGACGGCAATACGGAATTCGATAACTTCGCAACCAGCGGTAACGAGGACGATTTCACCCAACAGATCGTTAGCGTTAAGGTGCGCGCGCGGCCGGCACCAAACTGGGGCACGCTCGTCGAGATAGGGCGCAGCTTAGACGAGCGTCGCACATTTCGCGACGATGGGGCCGCACCCGAAATCCGATTCGATACCGAGATTCGGTCATTCGTTTGGCAAAACGACTTGACGCTCGGCACCGATCAGATCGTCACCGTCGGCGTCGATCTGCGTGACGATCGACTCGATAGCACCACTAATTTTACGGAAACATCGAGGCGCAACGACGCCGTGTTCACCCAGTACCAGGGTCGATTCGGCAAACACGACATCTTGTTAGGTGTACGCGGCGATGACAATGAGCAGTTCGGTAACGAAACCACGGGAAACATAGCATGGGGTTATGATCTTGCTGATCCGTTACGGCTAGTGGTCTTGTACGGCACCGCATTTCGGGCACCGACCTTCAATGATCTATTCTTCCCGCCTTTCGTGTTTGGGCCCCTGGTTTTTCCCACCGCCAACCCGAATCTGGACCCAGAGACATCCAAATCCTTCGAAATCGGCCTAAGTGGCAAGCATCGGTACGGCGGCTGGGATGTGCGCATCTATGAAACCAACATCGACGATTTGATCGCTTTGGACGCAAACTTCATCCCACAAAACATCGACGAGGTGACAATAAAGGGGCTGGAGGCACAGCTATCCGCGATCCTCGCGGATTGGAGGGCACGGGCAACGCTATCTTATGTCGACCCACGCGACGATGCCACGGATAATATACTGGCACGCAGAACCCAACGGAGCCTAAAGTTCGACCTGGATCGGCGAGTCGGTAATACGGAGATCGGTCTGACTGTGCTCGCCCAAAGCGAACGTCACGATGACACTGCTAACACGATCAAGGTTCCAGGTTACGGAATCTTGAATCTACGCGCGGCGCGACGAATATCTAAAGATTGGCAGTTGAGAGCACGTATCAAAAATATTTTTGACAAAGAGTACCAGACCATTGATACCTTCAACATGTTGGGACGAAATATCGTTATCACCTTAGCCTATCAACCAAGCGACCTCTGAGCGAGGGCTAAACTATATATGTTGAAATTCGCAGCAGTTTCGGCCGCCGTCCACCTCATGGTATTAGCGTCGTGGTCCGCGCCTATATTGCCTGATTACCGCTCTGATGCGGTTCTCTCAGTTGGATTGATAACATTCGATCGAGCAAGCGTATCGATCGCGGTTCGCACCGCTGCAACCTCGCAGGAGTCGCAACTTGCCGGAACAAGAACCAGTGACCCAAAACCCCGGCCCACCCATGATAACGAGCGCGACAGTAATTTTGATACACCAACAAGACTACGAACGGTCGCCAAGTTGGAAGTCGACAAAACACCGCGCAAACCCGAAGATATTCGCGAAAATCCGATCGTCATGGAAACAGCGGTACCTATTGCATTCCGCGAACCGTCGAACCCTGCGCCTTTCACAGCTAGGCAGCGCCAGCGACGACCTCTCGATAAGCCCATTGCGATGCCGTCCACGATTAAGCTTGAACAGCCTGTAACAACCGCTAATACAACAACCGGTGATGAAACGAAATTGGCGAGCGCTCACATTCGCGGAAAACTGCGAACTGACCTCGCACGCTATTTTTCGTATCCAGCCATTGCCCGACAACGCGGGTGGCAAGGCCATGTGCAAGTCGGGTTCAGGGTACAACCCGATGGAAAGCTCACCAACATTTACATCGCTCGCAGTTCCGGCTACCGATTGCTTGATAATTCGGCGCTCAAGGCATTGCGGCAAGTTGAGCCCCTAGTCGAGGCCGCAACCCTGCTCAAGGGAAAATCGGTTGATATAGAATTGCCCGTTATTTACAAACTGGAACAACCGTAACCGATGGGGCATCGCCTTTCAAAAATTTATACGCGCACCGGCGACGATGGCACTACCGGCCTCGGCGATGGCACTCGCGTCAGCAAGGACAGCCTACGGGTGGAGGCCTATGGCACCGTCGATGAGCTAAACAGTGTTATAGGGCTATTACTGACGCACACCCTACCTGAGGCAATTCACGCATGCCTAGTAGGCGTGCAACACCGCTTATTCGACCTCGGCGGTGAACTGTGCCTGCCAGGACACACGGCCATTAAACAGCATCACGTCAACGAACTTGAACAAATACTCGACGATCTAAATGCCAACCTGTCGCCACTTAAGGACTTCATCCTGCCTGGTGGAAGTACGGCAGCTGCGGTGTGTCACGTCGCCCGTAGCGTATGCCGACGTGCCGAGCGCCGGATCATCAGCTTGAGCAAGCAAGAGCAAGTATCCGAAGTTGCTATCCACTACCTAAACCGTTTATCGGATCTGCTGTTTGTGATAGGGCGGACGTTGAACGCTGAGGCAGATTATAGTGACGTCCTATGGCGGTCAGCCGAGTCCGATGGCAACAAGACGGACGGCAATTGAACAGAAATACACGAAGGAATCGCACTACGGTCGATAGTTGACCTGAAAACCAATGCCACCGTCCGGGCTCGTGTCGGAAAAACCAACAACCGCGTAGCCGAGCAAACTGATCTGCTTTCGTACTTTCCATCCAATATAGGCTGTCAACTCGACAACGTTTTCTCGTCCTGGTGAACCCGACTCCTTTATATCCAGGATCAATCCACCACTGGTTTTGGGTCGAAATTTGCGTCCACCGCCAACCGAAAGATATGCGCCATTCTCCAACTCGAATTCATCCGGGTCTCCTCGCCATTTGTATCCCACGGTACCAAAAAGCGAGAACTGTCCAACTCTCTCGGCAAGATCCAGTTGCAACGACAGGTCCTCTTCCCCTGTCCCAAGACCCTTGTCCTCATCGGCGGTTCCAAACTTAACCTTCACACCGAGATCGGTCAGTGGCGCTCTCCCTGAACCGGACAGCAGATTAAAAAACGCACTTGTAATGACGTCGCCTACGCCAGATTCTGTTCTGCGCCGATCATTACTGGCACCCACCACCGTATCGCCAACGACAGCGCCGGGGCCGGTGAGGCGCAGGTAGGGCACTGTGAACTTAAAAATAGTGCGGTCCGTTTCGTACTTTGCCGTAAACGGCACATACCAGATATCGGTATTGGTGGTTTCCCCGTAGTCACCGCTGCTGAAATCCATGCCCGTCGCCAGACTAAGCTCACCCTTGTCACCGGCAGCTGATGCCGTATCAATGTGAGACAGTAGTGCCACACTGAGTAACGCGAGCGCTACGAGCAAGTGCCGAATATTTGTACCTACCGGCCAACTCATCCCTATAAGTAATGTTCTCCGTAAAAGTTAACCCACCGGCTTGGGCGTGTAAGTCCGTACTACCGAAAATAGACGACTATGTGCGTACCAGTCCCGGCCAAGTGATGTGGTAGATCTGGCAATTGTGATTTGCTCAGCCGCTCCGGTCGCTCTGGCCGAGCCGATCTCTGCGTCTTGTCTGTGCCGGCCGCCGGTCGGGTTTGTGCTGACGGTCTACTATCGCCAGCACGCCGTGCCGGTATGGTTTCGAGTTCGACAAAAACGCCTGCCGGACGCCCTTCTGAGGGTATCAAGGTTGGCCGCTCGAACCACGAACGAACGAAAGCGGTATGCCCGGCAGCAACAAATGCGGTGCCGGCATACGTCTTCACCGCGATCGCGCCGCTGTATACCGTTGCGTACAAGCTGTCTTTGGTATCAGTGCTGGCACCCTTTGTCAGCACGACGGCAAAATCGGTACCCCGGACTCCCAGCACCGCCATAGGTGTTCTTAGGCTAAAGGCCGCTTTGTTACGCTTGGCGATGAGGCCACTAAACGCGCGTAGACCACCTTCAAACAAAGAGAAAACGATGTTGCTTCGCTTTTTGTGTGTCTCGATAAATCGATATTCTGTAACCAAGAAGGAAGTATTCGACTGCAGCCAGATGATCTGCCCATCTGGGAACGCCAGGAGAGCAGCGCTGTTATCACCGGTTGTCACCCTTACACCTGGTTCTATGGTGTCATTGACCCGCGCTTCGCGCTGATCATGATCGTTGACCGAAAGAATTACTTCGCCAGACACGATTTGAAAGCGACCAGCGTGGGTCGGTGACTCTGCGGCGTTAGCCAGAGTCAGCGTGAACAGCAAAGGTCCGGATATTAAGAGAATGGGGACTGACGGGATCGAAAAGGCCATGGGACTGTGGATTGGTTAGCGGCAAAGGCGCGGGTAAAGAGACGAGCCGACGTTACTGGCATGGCAGTTCGGTGTGCGGATCCATGCGGAGCTCGAAACAAATCTAACCAATACAGCATTACTGGCCTCTCTGTCTTAATATTGGCGAGCAAGTTCTATGCCACGCCCCTCCAAATATTAACTGTCTGAATCCATTAAGAATTAATTTGTGGACGGCGGGGCTGGGACAGTTCTAGGTAGACGTTTTTTGCAAAGACCGCCACTCTAGGGCACCTTTCCGCCGGCGTACCGACCGTTCGTCGGAAGGACTGAAGTGGAGGACGGAGGCTGCATCCAGCTTTTTGTTCGTTGTTACTCGTAGCTCGCCCTGGCTTTTTGCAAAGCGGCACACATTCGCTCGGCGCCGTCGAGAATACGCGGACTTTGACGTGCGATCAGGTTGAAGGGAATGAGAAACAGATTATCTTTCTTGACGGCATCGACATAGGTCCATTTTTTCCAGCCATCCAACACAGTTGAATCATTAAAGCCAGCAGCAACAATGGCAGTAGGGTTCGCTTGTAGTACCGCCTCGATATCGATCTGAGGTGTTAATGTCGGCAAATTAGAGAATACGTTGATGCCACCACATAGTTGGATAACATCGCTGATAAGATGTTGTCCGTTCACAGTCATAAGTGGGTTATGCCAGATTTGGTAGAACACACCAACCGCCTTCCGGTGGGCATAGCGTGATCTTAGGTCCGAATACCGTAGCCTGAAATCGGCGCTCTCGCGCCGAGCCACGTCCAGCGTGTCGGCCAGCATTCCTAGATCTTCGATATTCTCGGCGATATCCCCCATGCTTCGTGGCTCTGAACGAAACACTGGAATACCGAGTTCCTCAAGTCTCTTTAGCACTCGCGGGGGATTCCCACTTTTCCACGCCACTACCAAATCAGGGCGCAAACCGACGATCTTTTCCAGATTCAAGCCACTAGCATCACCGATACGAGGAATATCACCAGCTGCTTGGGGGTAATCGCTGTAGGCAGCTACCCCTACTACATAGGGTCCGGCCCCTGCTGCAAATAGCAACTCCGTCGCGTGGGGTGACAAACTAACAATTCGGCGCACCGGCTTTGCTACGCTAACGATCTTACCGGCATCATCTTGTACCTCGATCTTCGCTAGGGCCACCGGCACCATTGCAAAGACCACTACGAGCAGCAAGAGTAAGCGCCAAGCCGACGTCTTCATGTTGGAATTCACATCGAAGGCGATAACGCCATGAGCTTGCGCGGGACGGAAACTACCTCGCCACTAAACTGAGGACCAATACGACAAAAGCCAGTAGCAGCCAGAACAAGAGCGCGCGCCACACCAATGCTAACGCGCGTTGCACATGGGTTGTATCTGCCGTCACAATGACAAGCGCTTCATCGTCACTATCTCCGGCGGCGGCCTCACAATTCTTCATCTGCATGGCGCCTAATCCAGCTGCCAATAAGGGGCCATCCGCACTGTCGGACGACATATCCCGCGCCTGACGCCAACAACGAAAAGCGTCTTCGAAACTGCCTACGACGGCGTAGCTCAACGCTGTGATACGCGCCGGCACCCAAGCAAGCAGATTGGATAAACGCACTGTTGCCCAACCAAAACTCGTTGATCGTTCCGCATCTCCAGCCCACAGTCGGGACAGTGCGCCGGTCATGCGTTGCAGCATGGCACCAAAAGGTCCAAGCAGCGCGAACCAGAACAACGGTGCGATGACGTTAGAATTTCCCTGCTTCAAAACTGCCACAACCGTATCGTGGGCGATGCTGGATTCACTTAGGTCATCCGATAGCTGGCCCGAAAGTGTACGTACGTTTTCATTCGCCACTGAAATATCGCCGGCCTGTAAAGCATCGGCAACGTCTTGGGCTCGCTCTCCGAGGCGATGAAGACCCACACACCAAAATAAAACCAACACATCGAATGCGAACTGAAATATCCAGGCTATCACTCCTAATAAAACATGTAGAACCACAATGACCATCAACACAACGACTACAACAATCACCAACGCGATCGTGCCGTGAGAACGGCTATCACTGTCGAAGCGTTGCGCGACAAACTCGCCCATAGCACGTACCCATGCGAACGGATCCACGCGCAACTGTTCGGGAACGAATCGGTCTAGCGCCACCGCCAAAAGAACGGCACCGACAACTTCAAACATAGGAGGTCAAGTATAAGTTCAAGTCAGCTGGTAATGTACCGGGGCGCCCACGTGAATAGCAAGCATCGCCATCACAAATTAGCAAGAAAACGTGGCCAGTCGAACTGTGGGCCGGGATCGGTCTTCCGTCCAGGTGCGATGTCGCTATGACCGAAAATTCGATCGCGCGTGATAGACGGATAAGCAACCATGATCGCCTGCACCACATCAGTCAACGCGCTGTACTGATTGGGCTCGAAAGGCAGATGATCGCTGCCCTCAAGCTCTATGCCAATCGAAAAATCGTTAACACGAGTACGCCCTAGACAGCAGGACTCGCCGGCATGCCACGCTCGTCTATGAAAAGGCACAAACTGTATAGGTTCACCATTGCGTCGTATGAGTAAATGCGCCGACACTTGCAGATCACAAACCTCAGCAAAATATGGATGCCCACTAGGATCTAACGCGTTGCAAAAGAACTGCTCGATAGCGGGTCCGCCGAAATCATCCGGTGGCAGACTAATCGCGTGGATGACCACGACACCAATAGCCATGCCTTTAGGTCTGTCGTCACAATTCGGAGATGGAACGAAGCGCACGCCTTCGACAAGCTGGCTATTTGGGTCGACTCTCATGATTTAAACAACTGGACAGAACTACGTTCTCGACACTGCGCTGCTTCGCTGGGCCAACATTATCAAGCCTGCCGCCCACCCCAGCAAGTGCCGACACGCGTTATCACCGATTGTAGGAACGAAGCTCGTTGAAGTGCAGTGCTAGTTAGCGTTGCGTTTAGCAACCCATGCCGCCGGCCTTAAAGTTTGGCAATATGATCCACTGGATTGATACCGAAAGCGCCGGATGGCAATACCCGCTTAATGCGCAATTCACCGCCAGTCCGAGTGCGATGTTTGACCAAGTCGGCGATAAAGCGTTCCGTATAGGGTTCTTTATTGCTTCGAAGCACAAGCGCTACTTTCGGTTTTAGTCGCCGTTCGCAGTTAATCGTAATGACAACACCGATACCGCCTGTATTGAGCTCTACCAAGCTCCCGATCGGAAAGATTCCCATGCACCTGATGAACTCCTCGACCAGTTCGGGCTGAAAATCCTTGCGACGCCATTCATACATGCGCTTGAGCGCGTCTTCGGCTGAGATACCACCGCGGTAGATCCGCACGATCGCGCCGATTGAACCCGATAACCCAATCAGATCGCCGTTTATTTTCTTCGGATAGCCAGACCCGTCATGGCGTTCATGGTGTTGCTCAACAATCTGAATCGACTCATGAGGAAAGCCATCGGAACCCTTAAGGATCTCTACACCTGCTGCCACGTGACCCTCCATGATTTCGAATTCAGCTTCACTGAGACCGATAGATTTGTTAAGGATTGCGTCGGCCAGCTTTACCATGCCGACATCATGCAGGAGTGCCCCCAGTCCAAGCATCATGAGCTGATCACGGCTGAGGCTGAGATGACGACCGAAGACCAACGCCAACGTACACGTTCTGATGGCATGAAGAGACATGTATGTCTCTGCCTGTTTGTGCTGGTTTAGTAGGATCAGGCTGTCTGGGTTTCGCTCCACGCTGCTGACGAGACCATCTACGACCCTCTTTGCAAGCTCACTATCGACGGCTTTACCCTGACGCACATCTTTCAGGGTCTCCCCGACCACATTGTTGGCGTCCGATTCGATCTTCCTTGCCCGTCCGATTTCCTCCTCCATGGGCACACCCTGATCGGAGACAAACCTGCTTTCATGTCTTTGGCAGCTTACTCCCAGCAACGCATCGGGGTTCCGCACCACACTTTCGACCATGTCACGCACAACACTCTCGGCCACTTCGGCGTCGACCGGTTTCCCTTCGCGCACATCAGCTAGGGCCTCTCGCACCATTTCCCAGGCCACTGACTCCAGCTGAGCAGCGCGCTCTACCTCCTCTTCCACGGGTAACTGGTCACGGTATGGCTTCCGATCGCCATAAGGCAGCCTGCCTTGATTGCGCTCGGGACTCTCGAGCAATACCTTGAATTCTTGTTTTAGCTTTTCCTCAGCGACTCTCAGTGCTTGTGTTCTGTGCGGTAGTTGTTTCCGCCCTTCCACCGGGACCAGATCATCACCAAGCTCGGCGTCAATATAGACGTATTGGCAGTGCTCTATAAGCTGGTCTATCTCTTGGGGGCTGGAGAGCTCGAATCCCTGAAATAGGAAGGGTGTTTCAAGCCAAGGCCGATCCAGCTCGGCTACGTGCATACCCAGGCGAAGATCACGAACAGCTACGCGTTTTTTCATGGCCCCGCCTCGTTCCAAGACAAAGAGTTGTACGCCGGTGCGGCTGCACCCATTACGGCTTTAGTTCAATGACTTATGCGATTTGAAAGCATCGCCGTTCCGGCCTGCGATCGCGCATTTTGTGGATCCGACCATGCCGAACAAGTAAGCCAGTTGACAAGTATAGGCCACCCAATCACACGGGCACGGAGGCGAGCCAGTCGGCTTGCTATGGCCTATTGACTCTTGCGGGGTCAAAAATTATTGTAGATGCGGCACTGTTGCCGCCCAAGTAGAAAGACATTGAATATAAAGAGTTTTCTACAGGGAAGTAGCACGACACCCATGGCATTTGTTTCCCAATCGGTACGAAATGGGGCGGAAACGAGGCGAGGTGATGTGCCTTTTATCGGCCTTTTATTACCGTTCGTCGGCCCCATTGCTAGCCGCATCAGACCGCTCATCGGTGAAACCCGACCGTTTATTCTAAATCGCACTGTTTTCGGATTCACACTAGTAGAGCTAATCATCACGTTAGTCATTGCGGGTATCTTGCTTGCCCTGGCGGCGCCAAATTTCAGTGGGTTCGTGAAGAACAACCGTCTCAGCAGTCAGGCCAATGGCTTCATGGCGGACGTGGCATTGGCCCGCAGTGAGGCGGTCAAGCGCGGGGCTAACATTACTATCTGTAGGTCTGGGAATGGCACCGACTGCTTTATCGGGACCACGTGGAAAGACGGATGGATTGTCGTCGATGAGGCCAACAATGTCCTGCGGGTACACGAAAAACTCACTGGCAAGAACACCACAATCGCAAGTCCCGCCGTAGCCGATAGTATCGTCTACGACGGCTCTGGCCTCATGACCCCAACACCAGCAGCCGTTGAAACTATCAGCATCTGCGATGACCGCGATCAGGGCCGGTTGATCGAGATTGCAATCACTGGCCGTGCCCAGATTTCGAAAACCCCCCCAAGCTGTTAGGTAATGCTTATGCAAAAAAGATTCGTGCTTTCATTCACCTCGAACTGCAGCCAGCACGGCTTTAGCTTGATCGAGGTTCTAGTCGCGCTATTCGTTTTGTCGATTGGTTTGTTGGGCTTGGCCGGCCTGCAAACATTGGGGCTCAAGTTCAATACCCAGTCTTACCAACGCACCCAAGCCGTACTTAACGCCTACGACATCGTTGATCGCATTCGCGCCAATGCCGGGGGCATCGCAGTGGGCGTTTATGACGACATTGGTATCGACACCCCAGCATCGGCCCCACCGGCGAATTGCGCGGTTGTCTCTTGCCCGAATGCAAACATGGCCGCGTACGACATATCACAATGGAAAACCTCGCTAACTGAGCTACTGACACAAGGCAAAGGCGCGGTATGTCGGGGCGTCCTGACGGCTGATTTTACCGGCTGTGCCGTGGGACCAGCCGGCAATACGAGCTTCCAGGTTGGAGTGCAGTGGCTCGAAAACGATATTCCCATGCGTTTGGCGGTGGAGGCGCAACTATGACTAGACACATAACGTCCCGCTCGGCGCAGTTGGCAGGCACCATTCGTGGGTTCACATTGGTGGAGATCTTAGTCGCAACCAGTATTGGGCTTATTATCCTCGCCGCCGTCTCGCAGGTCTTCGTTACTAGCCGTAGCACCTTCATGCTGGAAGAAGGTCTGGCGCGATTACAAGAGAACGGCCGCTTCTCGATGGAGTTTATCGGGCAGGATGTACGCATGTCCGGCAACTTGGGCTGCCTGCAAAAGTATTCCGTACTGGCAGGCACCATCGCCGAAACCGTTGACAATCGCCTGAGTAACAGTACCGACTATGGTTGGGATTTTTCATCCGGCCAACATTTAGGTGGCCATGCTAATACCGGCGGTGGCACGGCGTTGGGCAACTGGACGCCAACCCTGCCCGGGACCATCAATGGCCTAACCTATTTCACGGATGGAGATGTGTCGGAGAACACCGATGTGTTGGTGATACGCCGCGCCATGGCCGAGAGTTTTAAGCTCACCGCCGCGGTGCCCGCCGGTGGCACGCCCAACATCGCCCCTGGCAATGGCTTGAAGAACGACGATATCGTACTGATTACGGACTGTAACTTCGGCGACATCTTTCAGATCACGAGTAGCGGCGACCCGAATGCCGATGGTAACCTCCCGCATGGTGTTGGCGGAGCACCAGGCAATGCCACCGCCAACCTGTCTCGAACCTACGGCATAAACTCCGAGGTCAGCAAGGTGGTCACTCGCATCTATTATATAGGCCCGGGAACAGATGCTGTGCCGCCTACCCTTTACCGCAAAGACATCAGCAGCGGGACCGCAAACCCGGTACCACAGCCACTGGTCGACAATGTAGAAGTCATGCGTGTGCTCTTCGGCGAAGACACGGACGCGCCTTCCGACAACGAAGCAAACATTTATCGGCAGGCGAATGACGTCGTCAATTGGACCGATGTGGTGAGTGTACGCATCGCCCTGCTCGTGCGGACCGCCGAGGAATCAGGCTCGGATCTCGACACCAAGACTTACAGTCTTGCAGGTGTCCCGTTCGGTCCGACCAATGATCGCCGTCAGCGACGTGTATTCACGTCAACCATCCAAATTCGCAACCCGATTCCAACAAGCTAACCGTATTCAAGCTAACCTTATTTAGGAGTTAACCATGTATACCTCGGTCAACATTACCAGCCGGGCACCGCGCGAGCGTGGCGTTGTCCTTGTGATGGCGATGGTGTTCCTTTTGATATTGACGCTTATCGGGGTTACGACCATGAGCACCACGGTGTTACAGGAAAAAATGGCGGGCAATATGCAAGACAAAAATACCGCATTTCAGGCGGCCGAGTCGGCGTTGACGTCGGGTGAAAACTGGCTCCGACCGCTGACCACGATGCCCATATTCGACCCATCGGTTACCGATGATGGCTTACACCGACAGTCCGCCACCTCTACCCCCGTGTGGGATCTGACGACCGGCGTCTGGGGGAGTACCGATGTTGTCGACTATACCGAGCTACCCGGACCGGGTGGCCCGACATCTGGTCAGCTGCTCAGCAATGTCAGCCAGCAGCCCCAGTACCTTCTTGAGGATCTGGGCCCAGTTCGGGACCCCCTTGGCAGCCTCAAGCTTGGCACCCCGTCGCGATCGACCCGCAATGTCTTTCGCGTCACTGTGCGTGGTACCGGCAGAAGTACCCAGGCGGTAGTGATGCTCCAGTCCGTATTCGAAAAACAGTTCTAAACTAATGAATGGGAAAAGAAGCTGCCGTCGCCGGTCTGCTTATCAGTGTCGGGCATGTGCCCGGCCCCGTAGGGATGCAGCCCATAGATATCACTCTTGGAGATGAGAGTGGGAGGTAGTTTACCGATGAACATGTTGCCTATGATCTTGGCCAAACCTTTCGCAAGCCCACGACGTCGATCGACGTTGTCCAAACCGGGCCTGGCGTTGCTCGCGGCCTTGTTGACGTTGATCCCGTTGGCCAGCCCGGCCGGCAATCTGCAGCTTGTCGACTCACCACTGTTTCTCCGAACCGCGGTGCAGCCAAACATCTTCTTCATGCTCGATGACTCGGGCAGCATGAATTCAGAAGTGCTGTTGAACGCGGGTGCTACCGGCAGCACTTCCGGCGATCTCGACTTGACGCCAGATACCGATGAAGAACGCAGCGAGTTTTGTGTCGGCTATAACACGTTGGCGTATGACCCCAATGCCACCTACACGCCGTGGCAGGGTAAGGATAAGTCGGGT
>Ga0114948_10000251_pt1 | contig 20150 bp, 16 predicted proteins | sample CR04metaG_FD_83877 | JGI IMG/M metagenome (GOLD analysis project Ga0114948, IMG submission 83877) | Deep subsurface microbial communities from Mariana Trench to uncover new lineages of life (NeLLi) - CR04 metaG | ecosystem: Environmental > Aquatic > Marine > Ocean trench > Sediment | place...
CCGCCGTCGCCGGGGCACCAGTAAGCAGCGCGATATCCCTGGTCGTTATCACGATGCAATGGTGGATTGAACAACGGCCCGATCTTGTGATCCTTCAGCGCATCAATCGCTGCCGCACGTAGTTCCGGCGTGTAATCAATCAGGTCGTCATGGGTCAGACCCTGCATGCCGTAGGCGACTGGCCTGGTTGGGAACGGTTGTGTCTCTGAGAGTTTTTCACCTGGAACGTCAGACGCGGGTACCGGCGTTTCCACCATCGGCCAGATTGGCTCGCCGGTCTCGCGGTTGAACGTATAAGCAAAGTTTTGCTTCGTCGTTTGTATGACGATGGGTACTTCTTTGCCATCGATAGTGACATCCAGTAATACCGGCGCCGTTGGGGTGTCGTAATTCCAGATATCGTGGTGCACCAGTTGCTGGTGCCAGACACGTTCGCCGGTCTTGACGTCCAGCGCGATCAGACTGGTGCCATAAAGATTGTCTCCCGGGCTAAAGCCACCGTAATAATCAATCGTTACACCATTGGTTGGTATATAAACGATTCCGCGTTCCTCGTCGGCTGACATGGGCGCCCATGAAGAAACATCACCGGTCCATTTCCAGGCATCGTTCTCCCAGGTTTCGTGTCCGACCTCACCCGGCCGTGGTATGACGTGGAATTTCCACAGAAACTCGCCTGTTCTTGCGTCATAACCAAGAATGTCGCCCGGCACATTTTCCACACGCGACTGATAATAGCCTTGTTCATGTGAGTTACCGACAACGACGACACCATTAACTACAATCGGCGGCGATGAAGTGGTTATGTAGCCATTCTCCAGCGACAGACCGTCGTAAGGATCGTGCGTGTAGGGCAGGTCAGCGACCAGGTCCGTCAGCATGTCGACGACACCTGTCGATGGAAATCCCTCGATCGGTACCGGCTTGCCCCAGTCCTCCAGCGGCTGACCGGTTTCTGCATCAAGCGCGGTCAGGAAAAAAGCGGGAGACGAAATGTAAATAACGCCGCGACCGTCTATTTCCGCATAGGTAATGCCCTTGCCGTAGTCTTTGCGCATCGAGTATTCGTAACGGCCGGTTTTTGGTTCACCGTAGGACCACAGCAGCTCTCCGTTTTCCGGATCGAGAGCGACAACGTAACGTCGAGGTCCGGCAACCGTATAAAGCTTGCCATTGATATAGCTTGGCGTTGAGCGACCACTTTGTGCATTGAAGCTGGCACCGTCCCAGACCCACGCTTCCTCCAGGTCCTCGAAGTTATCGAGTGTGACTTCATCTGCAGGTGAGTAGCGGGTATGTGCCGCGTCGCCGCCGAGATAACCCCATTGGCCGCCCTCAGTTCCCGGTGCCGACTTAACACTTCCGGCCGTTTCACTTTCTGATTCGCTGACCGGAGCCGGTCCTGGAGAACAGGCGGCGATCGATAAGGCCAATACGATAGCGCCAGGACGAATAAGTCCCAACGGCAAACTTGCAGTTTTCATTCTTGCTCCCCTACGTTTTCTAATGTTCCCGAAATCAAAAGTTGTCGGAATTATTGCATCGCAAATCGGTGTCAGGATTGATTAATCGGGACAATCGCTCAGTAGTAGAACCAACACAAAGCTGACAGCATATCCTCACCGCTAATCAGACCTTGCGTAGCGCAGCAGCCATGCTATCCAGTGCTTCTTCGATGACTATCCGCGACGAGCCGAGATTCATGCGCATATGGCCCGCACCGCCGGTCCCGTAATTAGATCCCGGATTCAGATACACACCGGACTTTTCGACCAGCCAGGCCTGCAAGTAGTATTCCGGAGTCATGTCCATCGTCGCAGCAATTTCGTATGCATCAACTGCTTCCAGGACACGGCTGGTATCCAGCCAGGAAAGATAAGTGCCCTGCGCTTTCTTGTAGCCGATAAGCGGAATATTTTTCGCAATATAGCTTTCGACAAACGTGTGGTTGTCATCCAGGTACGGCAGCAATTGATCAATCCACTCCCCGCCTTCTCGATATGCAGCCTCATTGGCGACGACGCCAAGAGTGCTCAGGTCAGCGCGAAAATTAAGTTTTATTCTCTCCAGCAAAACCGGATTGGTGGAATGAAAATAGGCGTTTTTCATTCCGGCCAGGTTGAAAGTCTTGCTAACCGCATTAAAAGTGACGCTGTTATTGACAACGGCTCTATCCGGCAGCCTGGCAAATGGCACGTAATCGTGTCCAGCCCTGACTATGTCAGAATGAATTTCGTCGGAGAGGACAATAACCTGGTTTTCCAGGCACAAACGGCCGAGCCTGAGCAGGTCTTCCTCGGACCAGACATTGCCGGTCGGGTTTTGCGGATTGCACAGAATCATAGTCTGCGTCTCCGGCGTCATGCGAGACTCAAGATCCGCCCAGTCGATCTCATAACGACCATTTCTGTAAATCATTGGGCTGTCATTCGCCACCGTGTGAGTATGCCTGATGTGATAGTAGAAGCCGTCATAAACGGGCGACAACAAAAGGACTTTGCTGGCCGGTGGCGCGAACGTTCTCAGTCCGGCGATAATTCCCGGGTAAACACCCGCCGCAATGACCAGAGACTCGGGATCGATGTCAATATCATGGCGTTCCCCGTTCCAGGTTACGATAGCCTCCCTGAGCGAATCCACATTGCTCATGTAGCCCCAGTTGTGATGCTTGCAGCGCTCGGCCAATGCCTCACTGATGCAAGGTGCAGCCTCAAAATCCATAGTAGCTACACCCATTCCATACTTGAACTTGCCGTCAGGAAAATTGATTGGGGGAGTGTCCCATCTGGCACAGTTGGTACCAACACGATTATAAGGTGTGTCAAAATCAAACTTACCGCCCACTGGTCCGCCTGAACTTTCTGCAGCGACGGCAGCAGCGCTCCCTGTTCCAACAGCGCCGGCAGCAAGTGCCGTCATTCCAGCATTCTTCAAGAACGCCCTGCGATTCAATCCATACACATTTGACATTGAAACTCCCCTTTCTATTTCATTGCTTGCGTTGGCGTGGCACCACTGTGACATCGTTCAGTGCGCCATCTTCATAATCCAGTTCGGTGTCGCCCGGCGCATAACGACTCAGTGACAGTATATAGGCAAGAATATCGACGTATTCTTTTTCATTGAGAAAACCGGGATTACTCTCCGGCATCGAGGTGCTCATAACTGTGAACATAATTCCGAGCGGTTGGGAATCCCAGCGTTTCAATATCGGGCGGAAGTACTTCTTGTCGTGGCAGAGCAGGCAGTGCTCTTTATAGAGTTGTTCACCGACTTTTGCTTGGGCTTTTGTGAAGACACCGTCGTTTACTGTGCGCGGCTCTGCGGTTGCGCTGATGCCTGGCGCAAGGATCGCAAATGCGATTGTTAACTTCAGTATTGACACTTTGATTTGTTCATTGAAATTGGGACCGCGTTTTTGATCGAGAATCGCTCGCTGGGGCGAGCTCCTACAGGTCCGGCGAAGCAAAATCGATAATCTGTAGGAGCCCGCCCCAGCGGGCGATTTCGTAATCCCGAACGTCGACTATTCCTCATAGAGCGCCATTGCCGTCAACTTCGGTCCCGTTAACAGCATGATGTACTGCTTGCCTTCGTGGACGTAAGTCATCATGCCGTAGGAGCTCGACGCCGGCGCTTCAATCTTACCAAGTTGTTTGCCAGATGCTTTGTCTATCGCATAAAGATAAGGGGTGTTGTCACTACCGTGTCCCGCATAAATCAACAATGTGCTGGTTACTGTCATCGGTGCTACGCGCGTCCCGTTACCTGTATTGGGTATATCCATGTCTTTCAGGGCGGGGTGATTCAGCACTCTGTCAGGCGTCTCGCCAACCGGTATCCACCACAGGTGTTCGCCGGTGTTCATATCGATCGCAGTAATGCGGCTGTATGGTGGCTTGAACATGTTGATCCCGTCAGGACCCTGCACAGATCCATAACCTGGAATCACGACATAATCCGCGATTGTGCTGCCGGTCGGTAACTCCAGTAAGGCGTCTCTCTCTGCTCCCGGTGCCGGGATCCGATACGAGCAATTCTTGCGTGACGTCACGTACAAAATACCGGTGGTCGGATCGGCTGCCGCCGGGCCATCAATATTGACGCCGCCGATGTCACCCGGACACCACAACGCGGCTTTCTTGCCCAGGTCGTTGTCACGGTGCAGCGGCGGGTTGAAAAGTGGGCCGATCTCATACTCCGCCAGGATTTCCAGCATCTGCGTGCGTAACCCGGGGGTGAAGTCGATCAGCGCATCCTCAGTCAGGCCCTGGTTGTCATAGGGTGCCGGTTTGGTCGGAAAGGGTTGGGTCTCCGATAATTTTTCGCCTGGTATCAAGGATGCTGGTACTGGTCGTTCTTCAATTGGCCAAATGGGCTCACCGGTTTCGCGATTAAACGTATACGCGAACGACTGCTTTGTGACCTGCACGACGATTGGAATCGTCTTGCCATCCTTTTCGATGTCCAACAGCACCGGCGCTGTCGGTATGTCGTAATTCCAGATGTCATGGTGAACCATTTGGAAGTGCCAGATCCGTTTACCGGTTTTTACATCGAGTGCGATCAGGCTGGTGCTGAAAAGATTGTCACCCGGCCGAAAACCACCGTAGAAATCGAGTGTGGCGCCGTTGGTTGGAATGTAGACAATGCCGCGCTCCTGGTCGGCCGATAGCGGTGCCCAGGATGAGATGTCCCCGGTCCACTCCCAGGCATCGTTTTCCCAGGTCTCGTGACCGAATTCGCCAGGTCGTGGAAGGACGTTAAACTTCCATAAAAACTCGCCGGTTTTCGCGTCATAGCCAAGTATGTCGCCCGGAATGTTTTCGATGCGCGACTGGTTATAACCCTGCTCTGCGGAGTTGCCGACCACTATTACACCATTCACGACGATTGGTGGCGAAGACGAGGTGATGTAGCCTTTCTCAAGCGGCAGGCCATCGTAGGGATCGTATTCATGGCCGAGATCGGCCAGCAGATCGACTACACCGGTCTGCGGAAATCCGTCGACCGGTACGGGTTTGCCAAAGCCTTCAAGTGGCCGGCCCGTCTTTGCATCCAGTGCTGTCAGGAAAAACGCCGGAGAAATAATATAAATCACGCCGCGTCCGTCTATTTCGGCGTATGCAACACCCTTGCCGTAGTCCTGGCGCATCGAGTATTCCCAGCGCAGCGTGTTCGGTTCACGATAGGACCATATCGTCTCGCCGCTGGCGGGATCGATAGCGACAACATGTCGACGTGGACCGGCGACGGTATACAAGATGCCATCGATGTAAGTCGGTGTGGAGCGGCCACTGGCGGCATTGAAGCTCGCACCATCCCAAACCCAGGCTTCTTCGAGATCGCCGAAATTGTCAGCATTGATCTGGTCCAGGGGTGAATAACGAGTATGTGCAGAGTCGCCGCCAATAAAGTGCCATTCGCCGTCTTTCGTTCCTGGCGAAGCCGCGAACACCTGCGTAGCGAAAATCATTCCAGTCGCCAGCATGGCGATGCCCATACTTAGCGATCGCCCGCTACCAGCTGCGCTTGCTGCTCTCATTCTGCTCCCCTCATCGTTGCCTCTGAACACGACGTTGGTCGTGCTGATTCGAGCCCGGACCGTTCAGGGTACAACTATTATGTGTGATTCTGCTTAATAAAACCTGTATTTACAGGATACCTCAGGGCCCGATTCAGGCAAATACATTCAATCGCAAGCTTTCCGTATGGCGATACATTTTGCGCCAGTTCCGGGCAGTATACTGTCCGTGGTCAAGCGTTGAGGGTCGCCGCATGTCTCCACAAAATCCGGTCATCGTCATACCCGGCATCACCGCCACGAGCCTGGTCGACGACTATCCATTGAAAGTCGACGAAATCTGGACGATGGTGTTCAACAAGGAATATGAACGGGTCGCGTTACATCCTGACGACATGCGCTATGAGGCGGTGGAGCCAGCACATGTAGCGGTCGGTCAGCCATTTCCGATCTATGACGATCTGATCAGGGCTCTGCGGCATGAGTTGTCTCCGCGAGCTGATCAGCCGACACCAGTTTTCGCCTTCCCGTACGACTGGCGGATGGATGTGCGAGCGAGCGCCGCAAAACTGGGGGCGTTTGTTGATGAGGTGCTGGCACGGACAAAACTGTTGCGACACTATGCGGATGCGGACGACCTGCAAGTCGACCTGGTGGGCCACTCAATGGGCGGGCTCGTTATCTGCGAATACCTGGCACAATTTGGCCGGCGTTCGAATATTGGCAAAGTTGCCACCATCGGCACACCTTTTCTGGGTTCGGTGGAAGCCATCGTCAAAATTACGACAGGAATGAGCCTGTTGACCGGACCGGAACCGAAAGAACGGGAAAGAGAAGCAGCGCGAGTTATGCCAGCGTTGTATCAATTGTTCCCGAGTTATGCCGATGCGACAAAAAATCCGCAAGGTGATGAAGTGGATATATTTGACTGCGCCAATATGCAAAGCAGCGTCATTGACAGTCTGACAGAATTCGTGCGCATGTATTCGGTGTCTACGAAAAGTGCCGACCGTCGCTCGCAGGCGAAGAAAATTCTGCGAGACATGCTTGCCAGTGCGCGTCAGCATCGACAGACGATTACCAATTTCAAGACATCCAGTGCCGCGCTAACGCAGTCGGACTGGCTCGCCATTATTGGTGTGGGGGAAAAGACCCGCATTCAGTTGACCGTCGATCGCGATAGGCGTGGGCCGTGGTTTATTATTGACGAGAGTCAATTCGTCAATGAACTGGATGCGGATAACAACCAATCGCAGCGTACTGGCGACGGCACGGTTCCTTTGCCCGGTGCAATACCGCCATTTCTCGCTGCATCGAAACTTGTCTGTGTAACCGAAGCTGATCTTGGCTTGCTGGAATTACGAGATCGGCTAATGGTGAATCTTGGCGGTCTTCACGGACTCTTGCCACGCATTAACCTGGTGCAACGGCTCGTGACCAAGCACCTGCAGCCAGCGTATCGCGGCAGGGTCTGGGGTCGCAGGTTGCCAGGATCGCGCACGTGGAATCCACCGGTCGCGGGGTTGGCTGAAAAGAATTATTGAGTTGATCGCCCGCTGGGCGTCGTAATTTCGCCCGTGCCGATAGACAGACTGTCATGAGAATTCGCAAAGCGTATCTATCGTAAGGTGTGCTCCTACAATTATTGTTAGCACTTGTAGGCGGCGTGCCCTCCCCAATAGACACCGCTCTTTACCTGGAACTGTAATTTCTGTGCCAGCGATATTGATTTGATTTTGTACTCCACCCTGCGACTATCATCACCATCAAATTCGCTATGGATGTCCGACCAGAAAAAACCGCTTTTGGATAACAGTGTATTGGCCTTCAGGAACGCATTATTGCGAACGAAAGTGTTGATGCTGTATGGGCTCCCGCTTGTAGCTGGAGTGTGGCAGAGTCCTCATTCGCCTTGTACAAACAGGAACCCGCCGCACCAACGCCAGTGCCTGTCAGGGGTGTGCTGGTCACCAGAGGCACAATCCGTAGCGCTTTCTCTTGTTTCTCGCCGCTGTCGTCATCCGTTGCAATCGCCGCCGTTGTGGCAAAAAGCAGTATACATATCACTCGCTTTGCTCTGGCCAAATTTGATTGTATGCTTAACAAAACACCACTCTATACCGGATAGAGCCACTTATGGTCGGAGACAGTACATCTGCGTTGACTCGCAAGCAAGACGGCCCGATACTCTTGATTTGCCTTGCTCCGAATATCGAGGCGCTTAAGTATCTCGCCTCATGCGCAACACTTTGGGGACTGAAATATTCAATGAAATCTAACTTCAAGCTTATCGTGGTTATCTTGTCGCTATCCACACCTTCGATTACGATCGCTCAGGATAGTAACGATTGGCAATCGTGGCCGCTGGCTGATCATTTCACTATCGAGCTCTACGGCATGTTTCCGTCTCTTGACACCAGGGTGCGAGTGGATGCCTCTGACGCGTCACCCGGCACCACCATCAGTTTTGAGCAGAATCTTGGTATGTCGGATACCGAAACACTGCCGGCACTAGGCCTCAACTGGCGTTTTGCGAAAAAGCATAAACTGGGTTTCAATGCATTAAGGTTGGACCGCAGTGGATCTGCAATCACGACTTCGGAAATTCGTATCGGTGACGAAGTTTTTACTGTCGATCTGCCGATAGCATCCTTTTTCGACATGCAAATAATCAGTTTCGACTACAGCTATTCAATTATCCTCGACGAAAGAAAAGAACTGGCGCTTGGCATCGGCCTGTCAATACAGGATTTGACGTTTGGTCTATTAGGCAACGGTCCAGTTGGCGTCATCGAAACTGATTCCGGTATCACCGCTCCTATACCCACGTTCGGCCTCAAGGGAGGTTACGCATTCACGGACAAATGGGTTGGCAAGATTGGATTTGGCTATCTGTCATTCGATCTTGCATTGGATGCCGAGAGGCAACTAGGCGGCGACGTTCTCAACGGCTACGCGTCCATCCAGCACAAAACGTTTGAACGTGTGTATTTCGGACTAAGCTACCAATACTTTGACGTCAGGGTTAACTGGAGTGAAAATGGATTGTACACTTCGATTGGTTACCAATTTCAGGGACCAATGCTGGCTGTGATAGCTGCATTCTGAATGCAGGTGCGAAACAGCAACGCTGGAAAGACGACGGCGGCTACTCAAGCAATCGTTGAGCCACTAACAAATCTTCTTCGGTATCGACGCCAGGACCTGGTTGTATCACCGGACGCCCGACTTTGATCGTCATTTCACCCACAGCAATGCCGCGTTGTAACGTCGCGTTGACATTGGTGATTCGACGCAACGATTGCAGCATCAGCATCATCGCACCGAAAAACGACAGGAAGCTGCCGGGACTGAGATTGCCATTGAGTGATTCAAGACCTGCAGCCGTGCCAACGGTCGATAAGACTGACGCGGAGACCTACGCGCTGTATTTGCAGGCACGATTAATCACCCATAGCCGCATTGTCGATCGTTACGACAAAGCGCAAGCGTTGCTCGAAGAAGCCGTTCGAAGAGACCCCAACTACATCAAAGCCTGGTCTGAATTGGGTCGGACCTATTTGCTCGACCGCGCGAGTGCCGAGGGAGGTTCGGCAGAACGTCGTCAACGGTTTCGGGATGTCTTGGCCAGGATGATTGAAATCGACCCTGATCACGGCACGACGCAGAGTGCGCTCGCCTATGTTGCCATGGCGTTTGATAATGACCTGGTCAGCGCTACCTTTCACATGGCAAAAGCTATTGCTGCTAAGCCCGCGGATCTGAACATTCTGCGCGTGGCGGGCTTGATCGCCAGCAGCCTCGCTCGTCTTGACCTCGCGATCGAAATAGAGGAGTACATCATCGCTCGAGATCCGGCTTGCGCTCCCTGTTATGCAAATTTGATAGCTGATTACCGGAATACCGGCCAACTGGCTGCAGCGATAAACGTCAGGACAAGAGCGGATGCTGCAGGAACTGTGGGCGCTTCGACAATCTGGCAACACGGACTAACTCTGCTGATGGTTGGCAATCCGCAGGAAGCCTTGGTGCAATTCAACCAGATCGAGACCAACGCCCCCGGCCCGCAAATGCGGCTTCACGGGAGTGCGATGGCATTACACGATTTGGGTCGCTTCAAGGAATCGAACGAAATGCTGAATGAGTATCTGCAAATAACATCGTCTGCAGGAATGCGTGCGGCCGAGATTTATGCCTGGATTGGCGACGCGGATACGGCGTTCGATATTCTCTCTAGCGGGAAACCACGCCAGTACAACTTCGATAGCGCACTATTGAGAAACCTGCATGGGGATCCTCGCTGGGAGCCCTTGGTAATGAAATTGGGAAAACGAAAAGAGGAATTGGACGAGATAGAGTTCGAGGTAGTGCTACCGAGGAGTTGATGAAGGGCAAATCGAAATCGGTCGGATCCATTGCTGTCCCACTTACTCTGATTGCGCGACAGTGAAACAACTGCATAGACTGAGATTCAAGCCTCGTGCCTTTATCAGCGACTTGAATTTAGCAACCCTTAACGGCGGTATTTCCCGCAACGGCCGGGCATCCTCTATCGCGGCTGGAAGCCCCTCCCACGCTACGTCTAGCAGAATCGTGGGAGGGGCTTCCAGCCGCGACATTCGAATTACTACGCCAATTATTAATTATGTGGGGTAGCAGTGGGTCGGATCAGATTATTAATGAGGATTTTTGCGATGAGCGCGTTTTTGGTCGTTGACATCACGGTACACGATCCTGAAATGTACAAAGAGTATGTCAGTAAGGCACCGCCATTCATTGAGAAATACGGTGGTGTTTATCGTGTTCGGGGCGGTGAAGTAGTGACTCTGGAGGGAACGTGGAGTCCGCAACCGCTGGTCGTTATCGAGTTTCCAACGAGGGAGCAGGCCGAGGCATTCGTGGCTGATCCCGGTTATCAGTCTGTCGCAGCAATCAGGCATCAGGCCGCTACAACAAACATGATAATTGCCGAGGGCTGGCCGGGAGACTAAACGATTGTCTCGCACACCAAAGCGGCGATTGTATTGACAGAGTCAGAAATTACCGACGCTAAGTGGGCGAACTGCGCGGTGACGCCTACGTGGAGAAGGGTGAAAATTCCGGTGGACCGAACTGACTGGCATAAACGTGTACCGCCGGTGTGCCACCAAGGTGCATGAGCAGAATTTTGCTGTCGCTCGCGAAACGCCCATCATTTGCAAGTGCAAGCAGCCCCCGTAACGCCTTGCCTTCATAGACAGGATCAGCGATTAATCCTTCCGTCTGTGCAAGCAGGTGTATCGCAGCAAAAGTTTCGGTGTCAGCCTTGCTGTAGAGACTCTTTGCTCCGGACGGTGACGCCTGAAACGAACCAATCCCTCGCCGGCGTCCCTGCCGGCCAACAACTACAACATAATCGCGTCCTGGCGATGAGCCGTCTGCCGAGGTTATCAGGCGCCTGTCGGAATGAGCTACCTTCAAATCTGGCGCATCGCGCCCTAAAGTTCGTGCAGGTGCAAACTGCAGTGGCCGCAATCAGTGCATCGCCGGCTCTCATGTTGGAGGAGAGAGAGTAATCTTCTACGTAAATCAGTGCTCTGTGTCCGATGTTTTCAGTAAGCGACAAGATGGAAAAATCAAAATCTAAAATGAAACTCTTTATAATTAGTGCAGCCAGCGTATCGGGGCAGGGTCTGGGGTCGCCGGGATCGCGGGCGTGGAATCCACCGGTCGCGGGGTTGGCTGAAAAGAATTATTGACTTGCTTTCCCGCTGGGCGTAGTGAGTTCGACTGGCACAGGCGATTCCTTACTTAGTTTTCCAACAACGGAAACCGGCGGGCAATTTCATCACCACTGAACTTCGCGACCCAGCCTTCTGGATTGTTGAACAGGCGAATGGCAGTGAACGTTGGATTTGGTCCCATATCAAACCAATGCTTTGTATTGGCTGGCACCGAAATGAGATCGTCTTTCTCGCACAACATGGAATACACTTTGCCCTCCGCGTGAATAACGAAGAGTCCGTGCCCACGCACAAAAAACCGGACTTCATCCTCACCATGTGTGTGTTCGTCAAGAAACTTCCTGCGAAATTCATCTTTGTCCGGGTGGTCCGGGTTCATGCTAACCACGTCATAAGTCTGATAGCCACGCTCACTGACGAGACGGTCAATCTCGGCCTGGTACGCGGCTATGATGCTATCGGTGTCTGCATCGTCAGCCAATTCCTTGTCAGTTTGCCAGCGCTCGAGTCGAATACCGACTGCAGCCAGTTCTGTCGAAATTTTCTCAAAATCATCGGTGCGAAGGAGCGCGTTGGTCGAATCTGCTTCCGCGAAAATGGTCAGGTGACTCATGCAGTCATTCCTTATGCGTAACTACTGGGTTGAGGGTTGGTCATAAACTTTCGGTGACGTCGTCAAAATTTTCTGCGATGCGGTGTGAGCCACGAACGACCTTGTCGTCCCGGACCAGCTGCATGGTTTGCATGCCGGATTGGGCGGCAGCGTCCAGCTCTTGTGCAACATCCGACAAGAACAAAACATCTCCGGCTGGCTGGCCCATCGAGCTGGCAATGTTGCTGTACGAGGCGGATTCCATTTTGCTACCAATCTGTGTATCAAAATAGCCCTTGAACAACGGGCGCAGGTCACCGGCATCACTATGGCCGAAAAGCAGTTTTTGTGCTCCGACTGAGCCGCTGGAATACACGTACAGATCAACTCCGTTCTTCTGCCAGCGGCGCAGATTTTTTACTGCGTCAGCGTACATATGACCAGTGAATCCACCGCTCTCATAACCATGTTTCCAGATATGTCCCTGCAGCGATTTAAGCGCTGTTATTTTTCGATCTTGCCTGATCCAGCCGAGGAGAATTTCGATTGTCCGTTCAGTGTCTGCGTCATGTTCGTCGGCAGCGTGACGAACATCCTGCAAAATTGTCTCGATCTCATCGTCACCCTGATTGGCTCTTACGAAATCGGGCAATTCCCGGGCGGCATACGGAAACAAGACCTGGTGCACGAAGTCGATTGAACTCGTAGTACCTTCAATATCGGTAAGAATCGCTTTGACGGTCATTGTTGTCCCGCCAGAATTTCCTGCCAAAGGCATGCAAAAAGAAACTCGAAGCCCTCGACATGACGACGTGCCTCTGCAGTATTTTTCCCCCAGGCATACAGGCCATGTCCTTTGATCAGGAATCCTGGAACCTGTAACAGGCCCTCAGACCAGTCTTGCGCAATTCTGGTGGCCAATGCATCCATATTCTGATCGTTTGCGAAGTTCTTTATGGTAAGAATCTCATCGTGTGATGAAATGCCGCAAAATGCTTTTTGCATTTCAAATCCGGTCAATTCGAATGCCGGTCCCATAGCGCGCGACAATACGGTTGCTGTAATGGAATGCGTATGTAATACGGCACCAATTTCGCTATCCAGCCCGTACAGGCAGGTATGGACGGGCGTCTCCGCCGAGGGCCTGCAGTCCTTGTCAATTGCCTGGCCACGCAGATCACAAATCATCAGGTCGTCCGGCGACAGATGGGACTTCTCCTTGCCGGATTGGGTGATTAGGCAATGTTCAGCATCTATGCGTAGCGAAAAATTGCCACTCGTGGCGCGGCACCAGCCCCGCTCGCCAAATAGCCGGCACAGGTCGCAGAGCAATTTAGCCTCTGCAGGATAATTATCCGGAGTCATTTAGTGCCATTTCGTAACCGCAGGCTTTGCAGCGCTCAGTCGGCAGCGAAACAGTAAAACAATCCGTCGCCGCCAGTGCTTTGCAAATTTGCCTGACTACAGCCGCGACTGGGATGTGCATCGTTCCACGGTGATCCGGGTTCGCCACGGGAAAGACGGTCATGATGGCCGAGATGCGCAGATCCCTCATTGCTGCTGGTCCAGATGCTACAGGTGTGGTCTTCGCCATCGTCAAACGCCGTGCCGTCTGCATGGCTGCCGGTGAGGATGTCATGCCGATTCGGGCTGTCGCCTGAACCGTTGATTACCGCACCATTCTCATCCAGTGCCGTCTCCTTGTTGACATTGGCGGAATCGCTGTGCAATTCGTCTACATTGGCTGCTATGCGGGTGCCCTCAGCGTTATACCACGGTCCCTCTCCTATACGATCTCGCGCATCGACCGAGTCTGTGCTGAGATAGGCTTTCCATGTGCTCGAGCCTGCACCGGCAGCGTCGGCCAGCGCTGCGCAATGTGCATCGGCACCGGCAAGTCCACCGAGATCGGCGCCGCTACCAGGACCGCTGCTGGTCAGAAAAAAGCTCATGCTGTTTTCCTGCGCAATAGTCAGTTCAAATCCGATAGCCAGAATCAGTCCGGCCAAAAATGCAGGTACTGTTTTCTTCATGATATATCCCCCGGTTTGGTTTTCGTATCAGGCGCCAACCGCTATTGTAAATCACCCGCTGTCATCGGGGACGACAACAGCTGTTCAAACTTTTCCCAGCGTGCGGCCTGATTTGCAGTGTCGCGCTCTACGTAATCACGAACCATGTCCTTACCAAGATTGTAGTTGATTACATAGCTTCGATAGGTGTCGAAAAAATCAGTTCGTTGGCGTGCGCGCTCCGGTGAATTCAGCGAGTATTCAACCAGCCACTGCACAGCCTGATCGCGGTCGATATCACCGTTCAGGTAGTCCCTGGCGGCCTCGTTGCCGGAATAATTGAGCCTGGCAAGCAAGCCCTGCAGTGCGTAGTACCGATCCGCCTCCGCAGGGTCGAGCCCGGCCAACGGAAACAGAACATCTCGCTCGTAGGTAATGCGCTCGTCGCCGGGAAACGCCAGGTCGATGCCATAGTTGCCGCTGCCCTCGGCGATGAGAGACTGCGGGCTGAATAGCGGATACAGTGAAAATTCCAGCCAGCCCCTTTCCTGGACCAGGTTTTTTTCCAATAGCGCATTGAATGTATGGTGCCCGGGATAGCCTTCATGGCAACCCAGATCAACAGCGCGGTCAATGAAAATTGGCAGGTCGGTATTGATCTGGATCAGGCTTTGCGCATTGCCCTGATACCAGTTGTAGCCTGACCAGGGCTTGTCATTTACGTATTCAAGGCTGAATGACTCGTTCTCTGGCAGGTCTATGTACAGGAGTGTTCGTTTGCGGCACTCGGCAATCGCTGCGTCAAAAACGTCGGTGAGGCGCTCGGGCGGAATTGCGAACTGATTCCTGAATTCGTTCACGCGTATGGACAACGCGCCTTCGCCGCTGAGCAAAGTATCGATATCATCCAGGATCGTTCTGAAGTAAGCGGCGTCATGATCAGGTGCCACAGCGCCAAATAATCGTCGGGATTCCTCGTTAAAGGACAGAGTCTGGCCCTTGTTCAATGCTATGCGGGTCTTCAGCGCGACCAGCCGGCCAATTAGCCCGTCTATTCGGGCAGACTCTATTTGATCGTTTTCGTTGCCGCTTTTGTGTCCAGCAGTTGCTTTGTGAGCAAAACGGTTCGATTTTCAATTTCCTCCAGGGAAAGCTGCTCCTCGTTGGCGGATTCGCGGATGTCCTCCGGGCCGAAATACGCATCGACATGTGCATTATCGTGGCGGGCCATACTGAGCTCGAGATAAAGGTATACCTGCGCGAGTGCATCCAGGCCGTTGGCGGCTGCAACGCCCTCCTGTTCCGTGGCTTGGTCGCCGCCGCAGGAGGCCAGTGAATACAGGGCAAAAATAACAGCAATTCGAAGTTTCATTTCTCGGTTCCCTGGCCAGTCCGGGCTAGAATAGATGATGAGCACGGCCGGACAGCATATCAGCGACGGGTGGAATTTGGCCAAAAAATAAACCTGTAACGTTGGCGCTGGTCCAATCTATTGATCTGATCGGTTCCAAGCTGGTCGATGACTGACGGACAGGCAGACTATGCAAAAACAAATGATTCAATGGTTTATTCCAATCGTACTGGCCATCGCTGCTGGCGCGGCGCTTTGGTACTACTGGATAGCGCTCGACAAGCCGCTTCCCGAACCCGAGCCAATGCCTGTGCCTGTTGCCGAAGAGCCTCCGGTCTTGCCCGGTCCGTTGCACCCGATCCCTGCAATTCAGGTCGACCAGTCCGAACAGCCCGATCTCATGCCACTGCCAGCGTTGGAGCAGAGTGATGAATATTTCAAACTTGAGCTGATAGAAATATTTGGCAAGCTGATGGGCGAAATTCTGGCTGAATCGGGGGCCATAGAAAAAGTCGTCGCATCTGTGGATAACCTGCCGCGGGAGCACATTGCAGAGCGGATACGGCCCGTTGCCAGTATCGGTGGGCGGTTCGAGATCGGTGGACAGGACGGCAGTGGCGGATTTTCAATCAGTGCTGACAACTATCGACGCTATGATGAGCTGGTTGCGCTGGTCACGAGTGCCGATCTCAACGAAGTTGTGGATATGTACCGGCGTTTTTATCCGCTGTTTCAAAGTGCCTACACAGATCTTGGTTATCCGGACGGCTATTTTAACGACCGGCTGGTCGAGGTGATAGATCACCTGCTGGCGACGCCTGAACCCGTTGGGCCGGTCGCGCTGGTCAGGCCACATGTGCTTTATGAATATGCGGACCCCGAACTGCAGAATCTTTCCAGTGGCCAGAAACTCCTGCTGCGCATGGGCAATGATCACATGGCAAGAATCAAAAAGACGTTACGGGAGCTGCGGCAACTCGTTACGCAAATTTGACAACCGCAGTGTGGCCGGCACGAGGATTTGGTATTGATCACAAATCTGTGGTGTGATGCTTTTAAAGAATAAAACTACGAACTGATTTTCGGGGGAATTTCATGAGACTGTCTTTTCTCGCGCTGCTGGCGCTCGGCAACATTGTCTTCGCTGCCGATGGCAGCATTCTTGGTTACGACGAAACATCCAGCGCCGTTCAGCGTGAAATCGAGGCGCGTCTCGATGCGTCGATTGACGCGCAGGAAATGGATGGGTGGCTGCGGCGGATGTCTGCAACGCCGCATCACGTCGGATCACTCGCCGGCAAAGAGAACGCGGAGTTTATCGCGGAGCTGTTTGAAGCATGGGGTTATGACGTGGAGATTGCGGAGTATGAGATTCTGCTGCCAACGCCAAAAATCCGGGAGATTGAACTCCTGGCGCCGACACAATTCAGCGCGTCGTTGACGGAAGATTCGATCGCCGAAGACGCGAGTACATCGGTCCGTGACAACCTTCTGCCGCCATACAACGCGTTTTCTATTGATGGCGAGGTCGAAGGAGAGCTGGTGTTCGTCAACTATGGTATGCCAGCAGATTACGAAATTCTCGAGCGTTACGGCATCGATGTCACCGGCAAGATTGCGATCGCCAAGTACGGCAGGTCGTGGCGCGGAATTAAGCCCAAACTGGCCGGAGAAAAAGGCGCGATAGGCACAATTATCTACTCGGACCCGGGTGACGATGGTTACGGTGCCGGAGACGTGTATCCACAGGGCCCTTTTAAACACGAAAGTGCCGTACAACGCGGCTCGGTCATGGATATGCCGACCTATCCGGGTGACGTATTGACACCAGGACATGGTGCGACCAGGAATGCAAAGCGGCTGAAGCGGCAAGACGCGCCGACGATCACCAGGATTCCTGTACTGCCGATGTCATATCGGGATGCCTTGCCATTGCTTGCTGCTATGGGCGGTGAGGTTGTGCCTGGTGACTGGCGCGGTGGTTTGCCAATTACCTACCACCTCGGCCCCGGCCCGGCGCGGGTGCGCCTGAAAGCGGAATTCGACTGGAACATGGTGACGGCCTATAACGTCATTGCCCGGCTGGAAGGCAGTGAATACCCGGACGAGTGGGTAATTCGTGGCAATCATCATGACGGCTGGAATCATGGCGCAGCTGATCCTCTGTCCGGGCTGGTTGCCACGCTCGCGGAAGCCAAAGCAGTCGCAGAACTTGCCAGGGCCGGTCAAGGGCCACTGCGCACCATTATTTATGCGGCCTGGGATGCCGAAGAACCGGGTTTGATCGGCTCGACGGAGTGGGCGGAGCATCATGCAGCAGAATTGAAAGAACATACGGTGGCCTACCTGAATACGGACGGGTCAGCCCGTGGCTTCATCGGTATCGGTGGCAGCCACGTGTTGGAGCGTTTCTTTAACCAGATTATTGAGGAAGTTGATGACCCGGTCTTTGCGGTCACGCTGAAAGAACGGCGGCGTGCTTACGATATTCTTAACGGCGCCGATGACAAGGCCAAAGCAGAAGCCAGGGATCGATCGGACCTCAGGATATACCCGCTGGGATCGGGTTCCGACTACACACCATTTCTGCAACATTTGGGCATTGCATCAGCGAACCTGGGTTTCGGCGGTGAAGCACCGGGCGGCAGCTATCACACCCTTTACGACACCTATGAACACTTCACGACCTGGAAAGATCCTGGCCTCATCTATGGCGCGACGCTCGCCAAAGTTACCGGTCGCGCGACCTTGCGCCTGGCGAATGCACCGCGATTGCCGTTCGAGTTTTCGGCATTCGCGGACAACGTGGCCACCTATGTTGCTGAAATCGAGAAGCTTGCCGATGACATGCGCGCGGCAACCGAAAAAACCAATAAACAGATTGCGGACGGCATCTATGCGATTGCGTTGAACCCGAATAGTAAGTTCGGACCGCCAACCGAGAAAGCGCAGGTTCCATATTTCAATTTTGCGCCGCTCAGGAATGCCCTGGGTCGGCTGGAGGCGGCAGCGACGGCGTTTGACGCTACGGCAGCAGCGCATGCGACAACCTCGGAAGAAATCAATAATTTGCTGTTTACCAGCGAACGATTATTGACGCGAGATGCCGGTCTCGACGGTCGCACCTGGTACAAGCACCACATTTACGCTCCGGGCTTTTATACCGGCTATGGCGTGAAAACGATCCCGGGCGTGCGTGAAGCAATCGAGCAACGTGAATACGAAAAAGTTGCGCCACAAATAGAGATAGCGGCAAGTGTGCTGAACGACATGGCCGCACGGATCGAATTGTTGAGTAGCAAAATCGGTGGAGAGTAAATATGGTCGGCGAAAAAGTTTCGATCCTGGTATTTTTGTTAATAGTCGCTCCAGCATCGTTTGCTGACGATCTGCCCAATGTTGCACAAGGCGCCCAGGCAACTTCCCTGACAGGTGATGCATTATTGGCAGCTGTGCCGGGACAGGAAGCACTGGATCGTCTTGCGGCGGCAAAAAAAGACTATGACGATAATCCTCACGATGCGGATAACATCATCTGGTACGGCAGACGAACTGCATATGCAGGGGATTATCGCGGTGCGATCGAAATATTTTCGATCGGTATCAAGGAGTTTCCGCAAGATGCGCGAATGTACCGGCATCGGGGGCATCGATATATATCCATTCGTGCGTTCGATCGTGCCATTGAGGATCTCGAGAATGCTGCGACGCTTATAGAGGGTACGGAAAACGAAATCGAACCGGACGGCCTGCCAAACGCACTGAATATTCCCATTAGCAGCCTGCATGGCAACACCTGGTATCACCTCGGACTGGCCTATTATCTGAAACACGACTGGAAGAATGCCCATCGTGCGTACCTTGCCGGTTTTAACGCCGGCCGCAATGACGACAATCGCGTATCAACCACGCATTGGCTTTACATGATATTGCGCCGCATGGGCGAGAACAAAGCCGCGGACGAGGTTCTTGAAGTTATTACTGCCGATATGCAGGTCATTGAAAACACCGTTTATCACAACCTATGTCTCTTTTACAAAGGTGAAATAACGCTCGATGAGATGCTGGGGGACGATGCAGACAGTCCAACTGGAGCGGCAGCGGCATACGGGATCGCCAACTGGTATTACTACAACGGTGATGACGAACAGGCGCAATCACGCCTGGAGTCGTTACTGGCAACTGACGGCTGGTCGGCGTTCGGTTATATCGCGGCGGAGGCAGATCTGGTTACCAGGTAATTTATCGATTGGGGCGAAAGATTATGTGGGCCAGGAGAATTTCAGCGTGTCGGACAGTACTTGTCTGTTTGTGCATATTAGTCTTCGCGGCATGCAACAAGAAGGTGGCAGAGCCGGCGAGAGTTTCGCCCACGCCCGCGATCGCCCGACCCAACATAGTGTTCGTACTGGTCGATGACTTGCGTTGGGACGAGATTGGTGTAGCGGGACACCCATACGTCAGGACGCCCAATATTGACCGCATCGCAAATGAGGGTGTGTATTTCACCAACGCGTTTACGACTACGCCATTATGCTCCCCTGCGCGAGCAACATTTCTGACGGGTCTCTACCCACACACCAGTGGCATTACTGACAATCTTGCGCGCAATGAGCAAAGCCACCGGCTCGAAACGTTTCCGAAAATGCTCAATCAACGCGGTTACGACACGGCGTTCATCGGCAAGTGGCACATGGGCAATGACGATAGCCCGCGTCCCGGATTCAATACCTGGGCCGTGATGAAGGGGCAGGGCGAGGCAATAAATCCGGAATTTAATATTGACGGCGAGCGGCGCCAGTTTCAGGGTTACGTCACCGATATCCTCACAGAGTTGGCGCTGGACTTCGTCAACAAACCGCGCGATGCACCGTTTCTTTTGTATTTGTCCCATAAGGGTTTGCATCCGAACATCACACAACGTGACGATGGCAGCTCGGTCGCATCA
>Ga0114948_10000255_pt1 | contig 20007 bp, 15 predicted proteins | sample CR04metaG_FD_83877 | JGI IMG/M metagenome (GOLD analysis project Ga0114948, IMG submission 83877) | Deep subsurface microbial communities from Mariana Trench to uncover new lineages of life (NeLLi) - CR04 metaG | ecosystem: Environmental > Aquatic > Marine > Ocean trench > Sediment | place...
CCCGTGACCAGCACGACTTTGCCGTTTGCGCTCATGCCTCCTCCATCGGTATCTGTTACAGGGAGCGGCTGATGACCAGGCGCTGGACGTCGCTGGTGCCTTCATAGATCTGGCACACGCGCACGTCACGGTAGATCCGCTCGACGGGAAAGTCCGCCAGGTAACCGTAACCTCCGTGAATCTGGATCGCGTCGGAGCACACCTTTTCGGCCATCTCGGAAGCGAACAGCTTGGCCATGGATGCTTCCTTGCTGCAGGGTGCGCCCGCGTCCTTGAGCTCGGCTGCGCCGTGCACCAGCCCGCGGGCGGCTTCGATGCGGGTCGCCATGTCGGCGAGCCGGAAAGCCACCGCCTGGTGCTGGATGATGGGCGCGCCAAAGGCCTCCCGCTCGCGGGCATAGGCGAGGGCGGCCTCGTAGGCTGCCCTCGCCATGCCGGTAGCCTGGGAGGCGATGCCGATACGTCCGGATTCGAGATTCGCCAGCGCGATTTTGTAGCCCTGGCCCTCATCGCCGAGCATCAGGTCCGGAGTCACTTCCACGTCTTCCAGCACCACCTGACAGGTATCGGAGCTGCGCTGGCCAAGCTTCTTCTCGATACGCGCGACGCGATAACCGTCCGACTTCGTGGGCACCAGGAAGGCGCTGATGCCGCGCTTGCCCGCTTGCGCGTCGGTGACCGCGAACACCATGGCCACACCGGCGATGGAGCCCGAGGTGACAAACTGCTTGGTGCCGTTGAGCACGAACTTGTTGCCCCTGCGCTGGGCACGGGTGCGCAAATTCGACGCGTCCGAACCGGCTTGTGGTTCGGTGAGACAGAACGCGCCGAGCATCTGCCCCTGGGCGAGGGGCTTCAAAAAGCGTTCTTTCTGGGGGTCGGAACCGAAGCTTTGAATCGCGGCGCAAACCGGCGTGTTGTTGACGTTCATGATGGTGGAGACGCCGCCGTCTCCGGCCGCGATCTCCTCCACCGCCAGCACGTAGGAGACGAAGTCCGTGCCGGCTCCCCCCCATTGCTCCGGCACCGTCATGCCGAGCAGCCCCAGGCGTCCCATTTCTGCGATCACCTCCTGTGGGACACGGGCTTCCCGGTCCCAGCGGGCCGCGTTGGGCGCCAGGCGCGTGGCGGCAAAATCACGCGCCATGTCGCGCACCATGCGTTGCTCGTCGCTGAACGTCACTGCCTGGGCTTTGGGTCGCTACCGGGATTGTTATTAGCGCCCGTTAGTGTGGCAGTGAGAAGAAAGGGGCGCCAGCCCCTGGGCGACTGGAAGCGGGGGATAGATGGGGCGGACCGTCATGGCCCGCCCCGCCAGGCGGATATTTTAAAACGCGACCCGGCGGGCTTCCTCCACCGGCAGCAGCTGTCGCAGGACCTCCACGCCTTCGCGCATCTCGGTTTCCGGCACGCCGGCGTAGCCCAGCAGCAGCCCGGGTTGTGGGCACTCCCGCAGGTAGTATGTGGACAGTGCCGAGAGGCTGATGCCGGCTTCCTCGGCGCGTCGCGCGATGTCCCTGTCGTCGATGGACTGGGGCAGATAGGCGGCCAGTTGCATGCCGGCGTTCACTGGACCGAGCTCCAGCACATGACCCAGTCGTTCGTTCAACAATGTGCTGAAACCCATGAGCCGATCCGCGTACAGAGCGCGCATGCGCCGCAGGTGCGACGCGTAGTGGCCTTCGCCGATGAAGTCGGCGGCTGCCGCCTGTATCGTCAGCGGCGCATCATGGCCGGTGTGGCGGAGCGCGCGACGGAACACGGAGATCAGACCGCGGGGCACGACCAGGTAGGCGAGTCGCAGAGCCGGGAACATGGTTTTGGAGAACGTGCCCACGTAGATGACACGTTCGGCCGTATCCAGACCCTGCAAGGCGGACAATGGCCGGCCTCGGTAGCGGTACTCGCTGTCGTAATCGTCCTCGATGATCCACGAGTTCGCGCGCTGCGCCCACTCCAGCAAACGCAGGCGACGTTCCAGACTCATGGTGGTCCCCAGGGGGAACTGGTAGGAGGGCGTCACATAGGCGAGCCGGGCGCGGGGTGCGGCGCGTTCACCGGCGGACACATCCAGACCGTCGTCGTCCACCGGCACCGGGTGCAGACGCGCGCCTGCGCCCAGCAACGCGGCCCGGGCACCGGGGTAACCCGGTTCCTCCATCCAGGCGGTATCGCCCGGATCGAGCAGCATGCGTGTCACCAGGTCGAGGCCCGCCTGGGCGCCGCCGACGACGATTATCTGATCCGGCGAACAGATGACGCCGCGCGCCGTGCCCAGATAGTCGGAGATGGCGTTCCTCAATCCCGGATGTCCGCCGTTCTGATCGTAATCCAGCAGTTCCGATGCGGGCTTACGGCTGTGGCGCACCAACAATCGCGACCAGGTACTGAAGGGGAATTCGTCGAAGGCCGGGAGCCCCGGCTGGAAAGCGCGTCGAGCGGGGTCCGGATGGCTGCGGACCGTTCCGGCGAGTGATCTGCCGCGGGTCGACAGGGACAGCTCCGTGGGTCCCACCGCTGCGTCGGCGTCGGGAGCAGCGGCAATGTTCAATAGCATGTCGGGGGCAATAGAGGTCACCGTGGTGCCGGAGCCCACCCGTGCCTGCAGGTAGCCTTCGGCCACCAGCTGCTCGAAGGCCGCCATGACGGTATTTCGTGCAACACCGAGATCCGACGCCATCACCCGTGTGGACGGCAGGCGTGTGCCGGGGCGCAGCCGGCCCGCGAGTATGGCCTGGCGCAGGCTGTCGAAGAGCTGACGATGAAGCGGTAGTGCGCCCGCGCGATCGAGCGACACGGTACCCAGTAATGTGGCTGGTGTTGACATGACTATGAGACCTTCTGATTTGTCCGGCCGACGTCCCTGGATCGACACGCAGGTCGCAGGCGGGGGCGGGCGATTCTGGAAGCATCGATGAGGTAGGGGCGGAGCGAACGGAATCGAGGGCAAGGGCTGCCACCGAATCTATGACCCGCGAACCATCCACTCCGACCCCTGAAACTTTGGATACGAATCTTGTCCTCCTCGACCCGCCCGATCGTGATCTGGCAGGCGCCCGACGTCGTTGCGCCGGTTTGCGAGAGTGCTAAGCAATGGTCGTGCCATCCTTCTTCAAGTGCAGTAAAAACAGTGCCTTGAGGAAATGGTCATGTTGAGAAGGCGGCTCGAGCGCACCTGGATGGGCCGTTTGCCGGTCGGTTGTTGGTTGGTGGCGACGGATTCGCCCCGAATTGGCCCTATCGCTACCCCGGAGGTGTCGCCAATTACCGACACCATAGAGCCGATTTTGCCAAGCTGCTGATCGCCCGAGTGATCCATTGTCGCCGAAATGCGACAGATTTCCGGCGATGGGTCAGCCGGCGTGCCGACGCTCTTGCTCAGGCTTTGAAGTCTGCGGCGTCCAGTCGGTGCTTCGACAGCAGGCGATAGAAGTCCGTGCGGTTGCGTTTCGCCATGCGCGCCGCCTTGCTGACATTACCCTGGCTCAGTCGCATGAGCTCGATGAGATAGCTTCGCGTGAACTCCTCGCGGGCCTCAGCGAACGGCCGCATGGCCGCCGATTGATCCCCCAGGGCTCGCTTGACCTGGCGCACGCTGATGACGGGAGATGCCGATAGCGCCGCGGTCTTCTCCACCAGGTTGAACAGTTGGCGGACGTTGCCCGGCCATTCGGCCAACATGAGCAGTTCGACGGCGCCGGGAGAAAAGCGCTTGGCTGTGCCGGAATTGCTCGCCAGCTCTTCCAGCTTGTGGGCAACCAGCACCGGAATGTCCTCGCGGCGCTCGGCCAGTGTCGGCATCTGCAGCTCGAGAACGTTCAATCGATAGTAGAGATCCTCCCGGAAGTTGCCGTCGCGCATGGCCGAGTCCAAATCGTGATTGGTCGCTGAGATGACGCGCGTATCGATGGGCAGCGCGGTGTTGCTGCCCAACGGACGAACCTGGCGTTCCTGTAGAACGCGCAGTAGCTTCGCCTGCAGGTTCGGCGGCATGTCGCCAATCTCATCGAGAAACAGAGTGCCGCCGCTGGCATGCTCGAACAATCCGGTGCGTTCGCGTAACGCTCCGGTAAACGCGCCCTTGGTGTGTCCAAACAGCTCCGATTCCAGAAGCGTGTCGGGAATCGCGGCGCAGTTGACCGCCACGAATTCCCCGGAGCGTTCACTGGCGCTGTGGATGGCCTTTGCCAGGAGCTCCTTGCCGGTGCCGCTGGCGCCTGAGATGAGGACGCTGGACTCGGTTTTCGCCAGTCGTCGGGCCTGATTCAGTAGCTCTTCCATTCTGGCGCTGCGGCTGATGATGCCTGCCCGCCAGCTGCGATCGGCCTTGCGTGCGCCGTTGAGTTGCAGAGCGCGCTGGACATGATCGAGAAGGCTTGTTTTGTCGACAGGCTTGGTGAGAAAAGCAATGGCACCTTCCTGGGTTGCGCTGACTGCGTCGGGAATCGTCCCGTGTGCGGTGAGAATCAGCACCGGTAGTCCTGTGCATCGGCGATTGAGCTCGTCCAGAAGCTGCATACCGTCCATGCGATCCATACGCAGATCCGTGATCACCAAATCCGGTCGTTGGGTTTCCACTGCTTCGAGCGCAACCTCACCGCTCTGCACGGCGCGCACGTCGTACCCGGCAGCGTTGAGGCGAATGCTCAGCAACCGCAGCAATCCGGGATCGTCGTCGACCAGAAGAATGTCTCCGCCTGTAGCTGCCATTATGGAAATGTCTCCTTTCCAGTCGGTCTGATATTCCGTTCGATGTTCATCACTGCCTCGAGCTTGGCGTTGGCTTCGGCGAGCGCGGCGTCGATGCGACGCATGCGCGTTTGTGCCTCGGTGCGATCCCGTTGCGCAGTTTGGCTTGATTGGTGAGCCTTGGCGAGTTGTGAGCGCAGGGACTGCAGTTCGCCATACAAAGCCAGGCGGGTGTCGATCTCGGTCAGCTGCAGCTGTGCAAACTTGCGAACCAGGGGCGGCGTCGACGCCGGGTCGTGCACGGTTTCATCGAGCAGTTCGCGTGAATCGGTCAGCATATTCCTGGTTACTCTGGTCTCCGCCGACTTGCGGTCTGCGCGACTCATGACCAGCGCGACGCGCAGGCGTCGTTCCCGTGTGGGATCTTTCTGATACGCATTCAGAGTGTACTCGAAGATCGTGTGCCAGCCCTGTTCGTCGGTGCTGTCGAGCGCATCCATGAAATTCAGGTAGGTGGCTACTTCGCGTCGACCTTCATCGGAGCCGGCGTTGCCATTGACGTTGGTGCCGGGTTGCTCGGGCGTTGGAGAGACGTCGCCCGTTCGTTTAAACACCGTGTCGCAACCGGTCGCCGCCAGCAGCACCAGAAGCAGCGACACGCCGCTCCAGAGGCGTCGCTCGGTTGACCAGCGGCGACTAGGCCGCCTGCGGTTCATAGGTCACCGGTAGTGTGATACGAAAATGCGCGCCTCCGGTTGGTCGAACGCGCACGCCAACTTTTCCTCCGTGGGCTTCTACACACTCGTGCACCACCGAAAGTCCTATGCCGGTACCGCGTACATGTCGACCCGGCGGTACCCGGCCCTGAAAAAATGGTTCGAAAATGCGTTCGCGTTCATCGCTCGGGATACCGGGCCCCTCGTCCATGATGTCGACCATGACGCGTTGCGCTTTGCGTGAGATGCGGATGGCGATTCTGCCGCCTACGGGGGAGTATTTGACGGCATTGGACACGAGGTTGTCGATGGCCATTCGTATTTTTTCCCGATCGGCGAGTAGGGTCACCTGTTTCAAACTCTTTCGTATCTTGAGCTTCTTGGTAACGACTTCCATCTGGTGATTGTCGACGACCGTATCGATCACGTTTGCCAGTTCGAATTCACCAACCGTCAATTGCCCCTTGCTTTGCTGCCAGGCGCTGAAGCTGAGCAGGTTCTCGATGCGCTGCTCGAGCTCCAGCCCGCTCTCGCGGAGGATCTCGACGACCTCGGTTTGTGTATCGCTCAACTCGCCGACAGTACCGTCGCATAGCAGCTCGGTACCTTCGCGAATGCTGGCAAGCGGCGTTTTCAGCTCATGTGACATTTGTCGCAAGAAGACGTTTTTTTCCTGCTCGAGTTCCACCAGGCGGCGTCGCAACCAGTCGAGTTGTTCGCCCAGCGCAGTCAGCTCCGCCGGGCCGCTGACGGACACCGGGCTCGAATATGAGCCCTCGCCGAGAAGATGAATCGCACGTCCCAGTTGCCGGACGGGTCGTGCGATCAGGACGGTGAACAGGATCGCCAACAGCACGGTAACAGGAACCAGCATGGCGGATTGCCAGAACAGCGAACGGCGCGCATCGGTCGCCGTACGCCGCAGAGACTCTACCTGCTGGTCGATAGAGCGGATATTTTCGGTGGCGATCGCGTGCACCATGTCACCAACGCGTGCGAATCCGCCGATGTCGATGGGGGCGTCATCGGACCCCGGCACATAGCCGGCAACGCTGTCGCGCAGCTCAACGGCCGCCCCGCGCATGGCGGTCAGCCGTTCGCGCATCGCGCCTTTGCTGTCCAGCACCTCCAATGTGCCCAGGGCCGCCAGAAATCCGTTGTTTTTTTCCTCGTAAAGCCGCAGAAGAGGCGCGTCGGCGAGAATCTCGTACTGGCGGGCGTAACGTTCCATGTCCGTGAGCAGCTCGGCCAGCTGCTTGCTCTCGCGGGTAACCTGTACCGCATGCAGCACCAGAGCCTCACTCTGCACGGCGAGTTGCTCGACGTGATCGGCGCCCCGATAGACGGCCCAGATGAGGGGCAGCGCCACCAGCGTGAAGCCTGCGAGAATGAGTCCAAGGACCGATCTGGGACGGGGTAGTTTCATGACTCCCCTCGAGGTCGAGTTTCTGTCGGGTATGCAGAAATGCGCAGCATAGGCGGCTTCGCTCCGGGGCACGCCGCGGCTTTCGCACACCAACGCCCGGGAAGTCCCGCAGCCACGGGCTCCGGCCACCAACCACCCACCACAGGGCCAGCAACGCCCTTCGGTAGCGGTCATACCGGCCAAGTCGGACGCTCCGCAACGTGCCAGCCTGTCAGGTCAAGATCTTAGCATCAGGCGCAATCTTTCCCGAGTCAAGCACCCGAATCACACCCCCAGGAATCAAACGCCTCCCTGCCCTCCCCTTCTGCCCTCCCTTTCTGGACACCCACCGTTCTAATGCTGGACACCCACCAATCCACCCACGACGCGCGTAGGTGACGTCAATCGGGGTTATCGCGACGCGTACTGACGCAGGAGAGTCGTCGCCGCGGGAATTACGGATTTTCTAAGGGGGGATCCGTCAAGTCAGCCTGAGTGGTGTCGGCCGGCGCGGCGCGCCGTTTGGTGATGGGACAGCGCCGGTGAGGTCAGGTGACGCTGGCTGTGCGTGCCACGGTGCGCGCCATGCCGATGCCGCGCATCCACTTGAGCCCCGTCCTGTGGGCGCGTGCGAGCAGGGCTTCGGTGCCTCCGATGGCCCGCCAGTAGTGGCTCTCGGTGGCGGGCACCTGGATGAGCCACTGGCGCGGGCGCAGGCGTAAGCGCGCGAGGATGGGTGGTGCCTCGGTGGGGACGGCACCCTTCTTCCCGGGGTGCAGCGTGCGCCCGGTCCAATCCACCAGCGCCAGGTATTGCGCGGTGGTTACCGGCAGTAACTGCGAGCGAATGCTCGCGGCCAATGGCAGCAGGGGCTGGAGGGGCGAGTGCGGCGTGCGTGCCCGCCGGCGAACGGAGGTGTGCAGGCCCGCTTCGGGCGTGGCGACGAGCCCGGCGCGCACCGGGTTGAGGTCCACGTACACCATGCAGCCGAGCACCGCGGCGTCATCGAGCAGCGCCTGGCAGGCGAAGCGCCCCTCCCAGAAGCGCCCGGTGCAGTCATCCTCGCGGTTGGCGCGCCGGGCGATGGGTTCGTTGAGATAGCGCATGAACCAGCTCAGATTGCCCAGGCGTTGGCGCAGCACCGCCAGGCGCTCGGGCTGGGCGAGGAGCGCGGCCAACCGGGACGCCCGTACGGTCTCGGTCATCGCCGCGCTTGTGGACAGCGCCAGCCAGCGCCTTGCCGTTTCTTCATCGGACCACTCCCGAGCGGTCATGGGATCGGTCTCGAGGACCACGTGGTAGTGATTGCTCATGACCGCATAGGCGTGCACGGCGACCGCGAAGCATTTGCCAAGGGCGAGAATGCGGTCCTCCAGCCACTGCTTGCGGTGGTTGAAGGAGCGGCGTGTTAGCGGGTCATTGCCACACAGAAATGCGCGGCGCACGCAGCGTGACATGCAGTGGTACATCCCGGGAGAATCGGGGGAAACATAGAGGCGGCGTGGATAACCCATGGGTGGGAGCGTGGCACGGGCAGCTGCCCCTCGATAGGGACGCGTTCCGTGGGCGTTGTAGGCCTGCGCCTCCATTGGCCGATCTGTGGGTGTCCAGAATTTTGTCCGGGATTTTCAGGATTTTAGTGGGTGTCCAGAATATAGACACGGAGGGCCGCTTACGGGCACCTGGCATCGTGTGTTCGCGACGGTAACGTCATCCTGCATAGGTATCGAGCGTTCCGGAATTCCTTCGCAGCGGCGTTAAGGCGCGAGCGAACTTTTGCTGGAAATTCGACTCACGATCCCTACAACAAGAGAAAAACACCCGGTGGACACCAAGGAACGAAACTTCCTCCGAGTTCCTACAGGCGTGGCCGCGAGCCGAACGAATAGCTGCCTGACAATCAGACACACAGATGCGACTTCACCGTCGCCTGATGAATTTCGGCGTGAGCCGATCGTACGCCAATACTGAGAGGGCCCACTACATGATCTCCGACAGCGATCGGGAGCACGTTGCCGAAACGGCCCGCTTCGACGATTCTTTTGCCACGCACATGATTCGGGATTTTTTCTGGTCCTGGTGGCCGTCGTGGTCATCGAACTCAGCGTTCGTTTTGCCTTGGTGGTCTACGACTTCCATCATAATCAGAAGTTGGCAACCCAGATCGAGGCCGAGCGGTTGGCCGCGGACATCAAGTCCATCATGCTGAACTCCGGCGGGCCGGTAGCTGCCCGCACCGTCTACCCGATCCTCGAGCGAAACCATAAGGAGCTGAGCCTCGCCATTGGCATCGAGCCATCGCAAATAACGGTCTCGTCCATCAAAGCGGCGTTCAATTTCACACCCAAGGGTCTACCAGCGACATGGCCCGAAGGAGAACACCATCAAGTGACGGTTCCCGTGGTCGCCGAGCAGTTCTGTATCAGCTGCCACATCACCGCGAAGCCAGGGGACGTGCTCGGTTCGGTCTCCGTCAGAAACTACCTGTCGACCCACCTGTCGCAATGGTGGCATGAGGTGCAACTCACGAGTTTTCTCGGGATAGGCAAAATCGTTTTGCATACCATAGTGCTCTTTTTCCTGCTCAAGATTTGGATGGAGTCCGTGCTATCGTTGCGTTCCACGATCGCCGAGCTCGCAAAGGGCGCTTCCGATCTGTCCCACCGCGCCCCGATTAAGTCGCGGGACGAGTTCGGGGAGTTGGCGCGAGATCTCAATTCGTTCCTCGATCGCATCGTTCATGTCATCCAGGATTTGAGCGATGTTCTGGCGAACGTTCTCGTCGTGAATCGACGCCTCACTCAGGTGCACGATCAGATGGAAAGCCATCTCAAGGAGGTCGATTCAAATATGACAGTGGCGAGCGACAATGCGTTGCGCGGACAAAGCATCGATCCATTGCTTTCGCGGAAATGGCTGGATGCGACTCAGATGCTTGCCACCACGCTCCAAGTGATATCTCACGAAGGACGATTACCTCGGGACTTCGACCTTCATGTCGAGCGATTCTGTGAGACGTTGGAAGCGATCGCGGAGCAGGTCGAACGGCTCGCCAGTCGCCATGATGGCTTGACATCGGATTTGAAAAACCTTTCCAGGGGCCTTCATGAATTCAAATACTTCCTCGAAGAAATGGCAGTGCTGGAAGAGAAGATGCGTGGGTTCGCCTCCCAGGGTCAGACTCTGCTCAATCGATTGACGTACGTGGAGGCAGAGGACGCAGGTGAGGGTGTCGAATGCGTAGGAGTCACATCATGAGCGTGCATTCAGTGGTTGCGGGGGCGAACAATTATACTCGCGCGCTGCGAGCGCTTGGCGTCGGTGTCGTAGTGGCGGCTATGTTCGACGGCGTCCAGGCGGCAGATCTGGCGATCGTGGTGGAGGACACGGCGGGGAATAGCCTTCAGGACGCAGTAATTCTGGCTGAGTCTGTCGACACGCGTTCTGATAGTGCGAACGCTGGTGAGACAAATCCGTCTGTAGCGACGATCGCCCAGAACAACAAGCAGTTCGAGCCCTATGTCAGTGTTATACGGGTCGGCACGGCAGTGGATTTTCCGAATCGCGACAACATTCTTCACAATGCCTATTCGTTCTCGAAGGCCAAACCGTTTCAGTTGCGGTTGTACAAGGATAAAGCGCCACAGCCCGTCATCTTCGACGAACCGGGCGTGGTTATATTGGGCTGCAACATCCATGATTGGATGGTGGCATACGTCTATGTCGCGGATACTCCACGTTTCGCCAAGACCGGAGCCGATGGTCGCGCCATTCTCACGGGGCTTTCTCCAGGGGCGTACCTGGTACGGGTGTGGCATCCACGTAAGAAGCGCCGCGGATCGTCGCCCGAGCGCCGCATCCGGGTAACGACCGCAAGCCTTGAGCCGATGGAGTTCACCGTCGCACTCAAACCCGAGTGGTGTCCTCGGCGACCGCCGGAGTAGGACTGAGCGCCAGGGGTTGCGGCGATGCGCTTTCGTCACCTTCAAACTCGGAATCTCGTATTTTTCCTGGGCTTCCTATTGGTGGTCCAAGGCCTTACCTTTCTCGCCGTTACCACTGCCAACTCGCGATCCGTGAATGAGCAGATCGAGAATGATCTCGAGGTCACTGGGCGCGTTTTTCACCGATTCGTCGCAGACCGGGTCGGGCAACTGATTCTCAGCGCAACATTGCTCTCCGGGGATTTTGCTTTCAAGCAAGCCTATGCAGACGGCGATAGTGAAACTTTGTACTCTGCCGTGAAGAATCTACTGGAAAACCGAATCGGTGCCGACGTCATGATGCTTGCCGACGCCGAGGACTATTCGGTCATCATCGATACGCTTCATCCGGAGCAACAGCGTGTCGAGATCGGATTTCCCGAGCTTATTGAGGCTTCCGAGGATACTGGCCAACCTACCACGTCTCTGACGACCATCGATGGGGATCTCTATCGGATCGTGGTCGTTCCTCTTCTGGCACCGGAACCGGTGGCCTGGATCGTAATCGGGTTGCTCATCGATGATGATTTTGCACGCGAGCTCAAGGAGCTGACGCGTACCGAAATTTCCTTTATCACAAGGGAGCCGCGTGGCGATTTCGTGGTGGTGTCTACGACGCTGCCTGGCGCGTCACGCGATGCACTGCCCGATGAGCTGAAGAAATTGACAGACATATCAGAGGATATCGAACCGTTGACCGTGTTGGGTGAACGGTATGTGGCGCTGACGGCATCGCTTGGAAAAGACGTCATGGTGGTTTTGCAGCGTTCACTCGATGAGGCCCTCGCACACTTTCGTCGACTCTATCGAAATCTCGTGGTCCTCGCGGCCGTTAGCCTGGGCCTGTCGATCATCGGAGTAGCCATCATCGCGCGAACCATTACGCTACCGATTCGCAAGCTCGCCCAGAGTGCTCGCAAGATGGAAGGGGGCGACTATCGTCATCAGATTGCCATTACACAGAGGGACGAGATCGGTGAACTTGCCGACGCTTTTAATCGCATGACCCGCGGCATCGCCGCATTCCAGCGATATGTGCCCACGGAACTCGTGCGAACGCCTATTGCCAAAGGCATAGAATCCAAGCCCCAGGCGCGTGTGGCCACGATTTTGTTCACGGACATCGAGGGCTTCACCCGCATCGGAGAGGAGCTCTCGCCGGACCGATTGGTCAAGCTGTTGAATGAGTATTTTTCGGTTATCACCAAACCCATCGAAAAGCACAATGGAGTGATTACGCAATTTCAAGGCGACGCCATACTTGCCCTGTTCAACATTCCGACCGACGATCCCGACCACGCGGCCAACGCTGTTAGAGCGGCATTGGAGATCCAGGAGTTGCTCGCGGATCGCGTATTCTCCGAGGGGATAAAGCTGACTACCCGAATCGGAATCAACACGGGCAAGGTCGTGGCAGGCTCGCTCGGCTCCGAAGATCGGGTGAACTACACGGTTCATGGCGATGCCGTCAATCTCGCGGCGCGCCTGGAAGCTCTCAACAAGGAGTACGGGACGCGGGTCATTTTATCCGGGAGCACCGCGGAGCTCGTTGGTGGCCGTTTCGCTTGCGAGCGCATGGGCGAGATCGTCGTGCGCGGCAAACAAACGAGTGTGACGGTTTTTCGCTTGGTTTTGCCCGGAGAACGTGCGCCTGCGGACTAGCCGTGAAGTTTGGGCGACGCTAGTACGGTTACCTGGTCGGCCTCGCGAACCCGGTAAATCAGCTCTTCGATGAACACTTCCACCAGCCGTCGGTTGGGGCAATCGGGCCGCATGATGATGCCGAGTACCCGTGCGTGATTCGGCGCCTCCAGAGGAATGCGTTTTACCGGCAGCGGAGAAGGGGAGGGTACGCATCGATGGGGCACGATACTGACCCCGAGGCCGTGATAGACCATGGTGGATATAGCCTCCAGGGTGTCGAGTTCCATGGCCTCACGAACGTGGATGCGCCTGCTCTGAAGCCAATCCTCGATCAATCGTCCGACCCACGCCCGACGGTTGAATCGGATGAACGGTAAGTCTCTGAGAAGCACCTCCGGAGCACCCTCGGGCTCATCCATCGCCGCGAGTACGATCAGAGGTTCCGCTGCGAAGGGGATCCACTCCAGCTGGCTGATCGGATAGTAGGGTTGGCTGACGATGGCGGCGTCGAGGTAACCGCGATCGACTTGAGGCAGTAGTCCGGCTGACAAATCCGGCACCACCTTGATGTGCAGCATCGGATAGGCGGCGCGAAGTCCGCTGATGGCTTTCGGCACCAGGCCCGTCATGGTGGTCGGTACCGCACCGATGGTGAGCTCGCCCGCGAGGCCCTGGGTGTCGGAAACCGAGCGCAACATCTCGTCGTAGGCGTGAAGAATCTCGCGCGCTCGGGAGACGAGTGCGAGGCCGACGGTATTCAACACGGGGGGCCGTTTTTTCCTGTCGAAGAGGTTTGCCCCGACCTCTTGCTCCAGGGCCTTCATCTGCATGCTGACAGCAGCCTGGGAAACGAATACGGACTGCGCCGCTTCGGCGAAGGTACCCGTTTCGGCCACGGCAACCAGAGTTCTGAGGCGGCGTATGGACATGGCTTGAGTCCCGGTGCTCGGTTTTAGTGGGTGTCCAGAATTGGGGGGACTATAAGAAATTATTGATGAAATGCCAAAGATTGTGGGTATTTGATGAGGTTTTTTGATGATGTCGTTTTCAGCGCTACGGCCTGATACCCTGCCGTGGCGATTCGACGGGGCTGATCGGTGACCATGGGGCCTAAATATGCAGTACTGACGGCATTGCTCATCGGCGGTTGTGCGGGAATGCGTGGCGTGCAGCTGGACGAGGAGTATGGCGAGCCACGCCCGCAGCATCGTTTGACGGTCGATGCCGCGAGCCAACGGGTGGATTACTGGCGTGACGTGAAGCCGGTGCTGGACAGCCGCTGCGTGGTCTGCCACGGATGCTACGATGCGCCTTGTCAGCTGAGGCTCACCGCCTTCGAGGGAATCGACCGCGGTGCCAGCAAGAGTCTGGTCTACGACTCCGAACGCCTGCTGTCGGCCAATCTCACGCGGCTGTTCGAGGATGCCCATTCGGTCCAGGAGTGGCGGGACATGGGTTTCTATCCGGTCCTGAACGAGCGCGATCAAACGCCGCAGGCCAACCGGGACGCCGGGGTCATGGCCAGGATTCTGGCGCTCAAGCGCGAGCATCCGTTGCCCGGGACGAAAAAGCTCCCGGCGAGCTTCGATCTTTCGCTCAATCGCGATCAGCAGTGTCCGACTATCGAGGAGTTCGATACTTTCCAGCGAAAGTACCCGTTGTGGGGGATGCCCTACGCCTTGCCGGCTCTCAGCGACGGCGATGACCGGGTGCTGATGCGCTGGATCGAGGACGGCGCCCGTTACTACCCGCCGCCACCCCTCGGGGACGCGTACCAGCGGCGCATCTCCCGGTGGGAGACTTTTTTGAACGGCCGGTCGAACAAGCAGCAGCTGATGAGCCGCTACATCTACGAGCATCTGTTCGTGGGGCACATTTATTTCGACGATATCGAAGAGCGGAAGTTTTTTCGTCTGGTGCGGTCGCGCTCGGCGCCCGGCTCGCCCATCAACCAGATTGTCAGCCGCCGCCCCTACGACGATCCGGGCGTCGCGCGCGTCTACTACCGTCTGCAACCGGTTCGCACCACCATCGTCGCCAAGACGCACATGCCTTATGCTTTCGGCGAGGCGCGCATGGCACGTTACCGGGAGCTGTTCCTGAGTCCGCCCTACGAGGTGACGGAGCTGCCGAGCTACGCGCCGAAAGTCGCTTCGAATCCCTTCATCGCATTTCACAGCATCCCGGCCTCGTCCCGATACCGGTTCATGCTCGACGAGGCCCGCTTCACGATCATGGGCTTCATCAAGGGGCCCGTGTGCCGCGGTCAAATCGCGCTGAGCGTCATCGAGGACCAATTCTGGGTGGTTTTCGTCGACCCCGACAACAAGGTCATGAACGAAGACGCGCACTTCTATGACAGAGAAAGCGACAATCTGCGCTTGCCGAGCAGCGAGGGTAGTGACGCCCTGCTGCTGGCTCCATGGCTGCGTTACTCCAAGCTGGAAAACAAGTATCTGGCCGCCAAGGGCGCGTACATGAAAAAGGCGCTCACCCGTCCGGCGGACATAACCCTCGACATCGTCTGGAACGGTGATCGCAAGAACACCAACGCGGCGTTGACGATCTTCCGCCATTTCGACAGCGCCACCGTCGTCAAGGGCTTCGTCGGTGACGTCCCGAAGACCGCCTGGTTGATCGAATATCCACTGCTGGAGCGTATTCACTACCTGCTGGTCGCGGGCTTCGACATATACGGCAACGCGGGACATCAGCTCAACTCGCGCCTGTACATGGACTTTCTGCGCATGGAGGGGGAGTTCAATTTTCTCACCCTGCTGCCCAAGGACGTCCGCGTGCCCGAGCGGGACTTCTGGTACCGAGGCGCGCGTCAAAGCGTGAAGGAGTACGTCTACGGCAAGCGCATCAGCTTCGACGTGGACTCAGGCGTCGCTTTCAAGAGCGACGACCCGAAAGCCGAGCTCTTCGAGCTTCTGCGCCGGCATTTGGGTGCCGCGCTGGACGAGTCCCGCGACATCGATCGCGGTGAGGATGCCTTCGTCGCCGAGGAGCTGGGGCGGCTGGCCGCCGTTCAGGGCGAGAGCCTCAGCTGGCTGCCGGAATCCGGATTCCTCACCATTACCGGTATGCCCGGCGGCCCGGACGCCCGTTTCACGCTGCTTCACAACACCGGCCACAGCAACGTCTCCCACTTGTTGACGGAAAAGCAGGAGCTCCTGCCGGATGAGGATACGCTGACGGTAGCGGTCGGATTGGTGGGGGCCTATCCCAACGCCTTTTATCGCGTCGATAGAAATCAATTACCGGATCTGGTCACGGCGATCAGCACCCTCGCGAGCGAGGCCGACTATGCGGCGTTCGTGGACCGTTTCGGCGTTCGTCGCAGCGACCCGGCCTTCTGGGAGCACAGCGACGATCTGTTCGCCGCCTTCGAGACGCTCTCGCCCGTGGAGGCCGGAAGGTTCGACTACAATCGCTTGGAGAACCGATAGGCGATCGGTTCAGTGGGGTTCAATGCTGAGATTCGGTGGTCTCAGAAACAGCAGCATGAACGCACATCCGACCGGCAGAGCCGCGAGCAGGTACAGCGTGCCCGTGTAGCTTGCGAAGAAATCGAATGCGAGCCCCAGGGGCAGGGGCCCGATGGCGGCACCCACCACGCCGATGGTTTGGGCGGCGCCCTGGATGCTGCCCAGGTGGCGGCGTCCGAAATATCGCGGCCACATGAAGCTCAAGTGGGCCTGGAACGCCGCATTGGCGAGGCCGAACATTGCGCTGAATACGACCATGCTGGCGACATCCCTCACCAGCGCCAGCGCCACCAGGGCCGCGCTCATGATGAGCAGAGCGGAAGCGAACATGGGGCGGGTCGGCAATCGATCCAGCAGGTAGCCGAACACCGGCATCGTGAGCACCATGACCACGGCGGAAATGGAGAAGGCGCGCACCGCGGTTCGCGAGTCCAGCCCTTGCAGGGAAAACACCGAAACCTGGTGGAAGAACATTCCGGTCACCAGCATCGACAGGCTCGCGAGCCCCAGCGCGATGATCCAGAAGCTCGGTAAGCGAAGGGCGGCGTGCAAGCTGAGCCCGACGTTCATGGCGTCCCCGGGGTGTGCCGGCGGCTGGCCGGCCAGGGGCTCGCCATCCGGTGTGAGCCCGATGTCTTCAGGCTTGTTCTGAACCAGAACCGCGATCATCGGCACCAGCAGCACCCAGGTGAAGAGCCCCAGCCAGAACCAGGATTCGCGCCACCCCACCTGGCCGATGAGCCACTGGGCCAGCGGCGGATGCAGCGCCATGCTGAGCGAGAAGCCGAGCGCCGTCAGGCTCAACGCGATCCCGCGCCGCCGGTTGAACCACTGTGAGACCAGATAGTTGCTGCTCAAACTGAGGGAGCCCTGGCCGAGAAAGCGCAGCGCGCCGAATGCCAGCGCCAGGGACAACAGGCCGGTGACCTGGCCGAAGGCAATGTTGGCGAAACCGAACAGTATGGCGACGCCCAGGGCTACGCGTCTCACCCCCACCCGGTCGATGAGCCGGCCGACAGTGGGCAGACCGAAGGCCGCCAGCAGCGTCGCGGCGGCGTAGGCCGAGGCGATGGAGGTCCGGGATATGCCGAGATCGTCGCTGATGGGCGTGATGTAGACGCTGAAGATGTGCGATTGGCCGGGGCCACTGGCGAATACCGCCAGTCCCCCGACAGCGAGCATCACCCATCCATAAAAGACATGCCGATTGACGCCCAGCGACAGGGCATCGCGTAGTGATCCATGTTTCACGAGGGGATTTTCGCCAGCATCAAGCTGCTGGTAGCGGATGTTCGGGGGATTGCGTTGGACATCAAAGCACGATCTTCTTTAGCCTGTCCCCCGCGCGCTGCCGGTCCAACCCGAGGATCTCCCATGAGTCTCCCCAATCTGTATCTTCGCCGCCGCCACGAGCGCCGCGTGCAACGGGGTCATCCCTGGGTCTTCAGCAACGAGGTGGACATCGAGCGCAGTCCGATGACGGCGTTCCAGGCGGGCGACTGCGTCAATGTCTCGAGTTACTCCGGCAAGCCGCTGGGGACGGCCTACGTCAATCCTCATTCGCTCATCTGCGCGCGCCTGCTGAGTTCCGAGGCCAACTGCATTCTGGATGAGGAACTCCTGCGCGAGCGTCTCGTCCATGCGTTGGCGCTGCGCGAACGGCTCGGGTGGCTGCCCCATTGTAGGCTCGTGTACGGCGAAAGCGATCGCCTTCCAGGTCTCATCGTCGATGGCTACGGGGAAGTGCTCAGCGTGCAAATCGGTACCGCCGGCATGGAGCGCGTGCGTGACGAAATCGTTCGCGCCCTGGTGAAGCTCTGTCGGCCGGCGGCGGTGGTGTTGCGCAATGATCTCGCCAGCCGTGGCCTGGAGGGACTGGAGAGCTACGTCGAGGTCGCTCATGGAGAAGTGCCGGCGGTGGTGAGCTTGCGCGAAAATGGCGCCCGCTTCGAAATTTCACCCCTGGAGGGGCAGAAGACCGGTTGGTACTACGATCATCGCCGCAATCGCGCCCGGCTTTCACATTACGCGCAAGGACGCAGCGTGCTCGATTGCTTCAGCTATGTGGGCGGCTTCGGCATCCAGGCGGCCATGGGCGGCGCGCAATCGGTGTTGTGCCTGGACTCCTCACAGAGCGCGCTTGCTGGTTTAAGCCGCAACGCCGAGCGCAATGGCGTTGCGGATCGGGTCGATGGTTACAAGGGCGACGTTTTCGACAGTTTGCGTGTCCTTCGCGGTGAACAGCGGCGCTTCGACATCGTGATCGTGGATCCACCGGCCTTCATGCGTCGCAAAAAGGATCGGCGAGCGGGCATCGAGGCCTATCGGCGGCTCAACCGGCGCGCAATGCAGGTCCTGGAGGCGGATGGGCTGTTGTTGTCTGCATCGTGCTCCTTCCATCTCAGCCCCGAAGAGCACCAGGATATGGTGGCCGGCGCCGCCGCCGACGTCGGCAGATGGGTTCAGATCCTGGAGCGGGGCCACCAGGCAGCGGATCATCCGGTGCACCCGATGCTGCCGGAAAGTGAGTATTTGAAGGCGTTGCTGGTGCGGGTTTGCGGGTATTAACGCGACCGAGGGTTTGTTGGGCGGAGCGAAGCGATGCCCAAGCTACTGTTCGGCCACCCATGCGGTGCGAAAGCCGAGAGCGTCGGCGATGCCGTCTTTGAAGGCGACGGCACCTTGCCAATTCCGGAATCCGGCCAAGGCGACGCGGTAAAAGGTCTTGTCACCGACCTGTGCCGTCTGGATGGTGATGGGGAATCCCCGGCCTTCCAGCGTTGCCCGGGAACGCGCGGCTGCCTCGCGGCTCGACAGGGACTCCAGGTAAACGGTCCAGGCGCCGTCGACGCTCAGTGCCGGCCCGCGTTCTTCGATATCGGTTTCCCGGGCCCAGCGTCGCAGCTGGTCCGGGTCGACGGGTCTGACCGGCAATGGCGGCTGTCCCTTGGGCGCCACGTAGAAGCTCAGCGGGTCCGACATGGTAATGGCGTCGTCGTCACCCCTTCGCACGCTGATTTCCCCTTCGATGAGGCACACGATGTCTTTGTCCGGGGCCGCTTTCCCCCACACGTCGGTGCCGCGAATACCAGCCGTCACATTCGAAATGCGTACGTCGAGGCGCCGCCGATGGGCTTTGGACAAGAGCGTCGTGGTGAAGCGGAATGCGCCCTTGACCACGTCCAGCAGTCCTTCGAAGAGGCCTCCGGGTGCGCTGGGCGGCTTCAGCGCTTGCAGTCGCAGCTCCGCATTCGGTCCCAGCTTTACCAGGCTGCCTTCGGCGAGTCGCAACAGCAGACGGGCCTTCGGTCCGGTGGTCAGAATGTCGCCCGCTTCCAGGGGCAGTCCTGCCTTGACCGGTAAGCGATTACCGTTTCTCACCACCCAGGCGGGAACCTGAACACTTTCCACCCACGCGGCGGCGGCTTCCACACCCTGGGGCGCCGCCAGCGCCAGTAGCGCGAGCGCCAGCCAGGCTTGTCTCGACCAGCCACAGGCCAGCCGCGCAATGGACAAGCGCGAACGGGACTTCACTACCGCGGGAATGTTGGAATCCATCTCATCGGGGGGGCAGCTGGAGTCGCATCGAGTATAGCATCGGCGCTGAAACATTCGCGTGACGCGCCGGTCTGAAATGCAGGTTAGAATCGCAGACCATGATCGCTTTTCCCGATATCAACCCTGTTGCCCTAGAGCTCGGACCGATCAAGATCCACTGGTACGGCTTGATGTACCTTATCGGCTTTGGCGCCGCTTGGTCGCTGGGCCGGATTCGCGCCAGGGATCCCCGGCGCGACTGGTCTGCTGCGGCGGTAGACGACCTTCTGTTCTATATTGCGCTGGGCGTCATCGTCGGCGGGCGCCTGGGGTACGTGCTGTTCTACGATCTCGGTCGATTCGTGAATGATCCTTCTTTGATTCTGAGGATCTGGCAGGGTGGCATGTCCTTTCACGGCGGGCTGTTGGGCGTCATGAGCGCCATGTGGTGGTTCGCCCGTACTCGTGGCCGACGCTTTTTCGCAGTCGCGGATTTTGTCGCGCCCCTGGTGCCCCCGGGGATCGCGCTGGGCAGGATAGGC
>Ga0114948_10000263_pt1 | contig 19881 bp, 13 predicted proteins | sample CR04metaG_FD_83877 | JGI IMG/M metagenome (GOLD analysis project Ga0114948, IMG submission 83877) | Deep subsurface microbial communities from Mariana Trench to uncover new lineages of life (NeLLi) - CR04 metaG | ecosystem: Environmental > Aquatic > Marine > Ocean trench > Sediment | place...
GACGGCGGTCATGGCAAAAGCCGAAGGGCATGTTAAAACAGCACTTGTAATGATCTTAGCCAACATTGACGCGGCCGAGGCCAGGAAAAGACTGAAATCAAGTGATGGTTTTGTCAGAGGAGCTATAGAACGGCAACGAGATCATCAGCTTAGTAAGTAATCCATAATAATGATGAAATAAGTAAGGCTGGCCAAGAAAGTCGCAAACTTAATCAGGAAAAACCAGATGTCTCCTGGGAGTTGAGGGTAGGACATCAGGTGGACAGGCGAATAAAATAATGTCATAAAGACCTTCTATTGTTTCCAATTCCTCTGATGAAAAAATTGCGTGTCATCATCTCCGGCCATTCTTGAATCAATGTCCTGTCGTTTTGAATTAGTTGGTAACAGTGCTGAAGTGTCAATTTTTGTTTCTATAACCCCTCCCTCGATATCAGTATCATCGTAAATAATGTCGGTAACAGTCAGAGCTAAGGGAATGATATTATCTACAAAAAGAGAGATAAAGTTTACTTGAGGTCAAGATTCAACATGCAGGCCGGTTTGGCAATTTTGAGATAGAGCACTGCCGCCAAGGTTCATCGTCAGAGTTGACTTCCCTACTCCCCCTGTTGTTAGGCAACGGTTTGACGATGAAGGTATTGTCGCAAGCAATGATAGAACGAGTTCAATGAGTCATAGCTGGAAACCTCATTCGGCCTGACTTCATAATTCAACTCCCATTCCCTTGATCGTCGCCTTGATTGCCCGTAACAGGGCGCTCACATCTGATTCAAAAATACGACCAATATTACCAATGCGGAAACAATCCGCATTGGAGACTTTGCCTGGATAGATCACAAACCCCATGGCGTTGAGGCGGGCATAAAATTCGTCAAAGTCAAACTTTGAATCATGGGGATAGCGGAATGATGTGATGATGTACCCCTGCAAGTCCGCAGGTACATATTCCTTGAAGCCCAATTGTCGCATGCCGGCAACGAGTACCTGGTAATTAGCTTTGTATCTTGCGGCGCGTCCTTCGACGCCTCCTTCCTGGAAAAGCTCATGTAATGCTTGTCTAAATGCAAGGAGTGTATGTGTCGGTGGTGTAAATCGGAACTGGCCGTCCTTTTCCAATCCTTGCCACTGGGCAAAAAGGTCGAAGCTCAAGGTACGTGACCATCCCTCGGTTTGTAAAAGTGCATCTCGTTTGCAGATTACAAAGGAAAAACCCGGTACACCCTCAATACATTTATTTGCTGATGAAACCAGGTAATCAATCTGACAGGCTTCAAAGTCGAACGGTACTGCGCCAAAAGCGCTCATCGAATCGATGAAATAAACCTTGTTGTGATTTTTAACGACCCTGCCAATTTCTTCAATGGGATTCATGATACCCGTGGTGGTTTCGCAGTGAACCATAACAACATTGGTGACGGCGGGATATTCTGCTAGTTTCCTTTCGACATCTGCAGGATTTGGCACGGTCTCTTCAGAATACTTGAGAATTTCATAGCCAATCTTATTTACAGATGCAATCTTTGCGATGCGATCGCCATAGGCGCCATTGATGATGATCAGCCATTTTCCGTTCACTGGCCCTGTGCACGTCATCACGGCTTCAATCCCGAACGTACCGCTGCCCTGCATCAGAATCGTTTCATACCCCTTTTCTTTCGAGACGCTTGCTAAGGTCAATAACATCTCACGTATTTCTTTGACCGCGCTGATGAATTCAATGTCCCGCGACCCCAGGTCACGCAGCATTGCCTGCTTCACGATCATGCTCGTGGTCAGTGGTCCAGGGGTGAACAACGGCTTGTCGCTCCCAACAGGAATAGGGGTTCTTGCTGACATTTATGTTTCTCCAATTTTACAGTCGATAATTTCCGTTCTCATAACAAACATGAATCTTTTAACCTATGGCATGCATTATTATTTTGCACAATATAGTTAGTATCAAGGGTCTGATTGTTCGACTTCCGCTATTACTTCACTCACAATGTCGAGTGCGGTGTCGAGTTGTTCCTTTGTAATCATCAGTGGCGGACCCAAGGTCAGCACATTGCCATCGGACACCTTGAAGCTGAGTCCTTTTTCCAGACAACTATACATCACGCGTTCTGCTTCATCGAGGGCTTTTTGACCGTTGCGCATCAGCGTGACGCCGAGTAAGAGCCCAACGCCGCGCACCTCGTTGATTAAATAATGGCGTTCCTGCATTTCTTGCAATCTTATGAGTGCGTGTTCGCCCAACCGTTGGACATGCTGCAATAGCCCGTCTTCCTCGATGCATTCAATCGTTGCCAATGCAGCAGCAGCGCCGACCGGACTTTTTTCGTGGGTGTAATGGCCAATCGCTTTATCCTTGGCGACATGCAGATCTGCGCGGGCAATCACGGCAGCCATCGGAAACACGCCGCCGCCCAACCCTTTGCCGATCACCAGGATGTCCGGCTCAACATCGAAATGTTCGCAGCAAAACATCCTCCCGGTCCGACCCAGCGCAACAGGAATTTCATCAAACACAAGTAGCGTGCCGTGACGGTCGCAACTTTGCCGTATAGCCGCCCAATATTCTCGCGGCGGCGCCACGACTGTCGTGCATCGCATCGGTTCTGCAATCACGGCACCAACATCCCCTTCACTTTCAAGCACGTCATCGACGTATTGTGCATACTTGAGTGAACACTCACCCTGACAATCGCCCTTGCAGTCGCAACCCCCATAAGGAAGAACGTGTTCCACTCCAGGAAGCAGTGGTCCAAGGTCGCGACGGAACAATGATTCACCGCCTATCGATATGGCATCAAGTGAAGCGCCATGGAATGAACCCCACATCGATACGGTTTTAAATCGCCCGGTGGCATATCGCACCAATTTCAGGGCAATGCCAATCGCGATGGTCCCCCCGGGAGCGAACAATACTTTGTTAAGCTGGCCCGGCGCCAGTTCGACAAGCTTTTTTGCAAGATTGATGGCGGGTTCGTTCGTATATCGCCTTGGACAAAACGAAAGTTTATCCAGTTGCTTCTTGACAGCTTCAATTACTCTTTGGTTTGAAAATCCAACCTGATGCACACTATTGCCATGGAAATCCATTATGCGTCGACCCTGAGTATCAACAATGTTGATCCCGTCACAATCGCTCAAGACATTCAGACACGGCGTCGAAAGCGATTGGTGTAGAAAATACCGCGCATCATCTTCCAGCAGTCGTCGCGTTCTCTCATCAAGATTGCGCTCTTGCCACTGACTGCGATGCGGTGACAGGTTCACATCACCTTCGATTCGACCCAAGGCAGATTTAAGATTATCCGAATTCATTAAGGATTATTATCCGCAGTGGATGGCAATGTATTCCACTTTGGCAACAGGATGACGCCGGCAAGCAAGACCATACTGGCAAGAAACATAAATACCCCGTTCCAGCCCCATTGTGCGGCAAAGAAGCCTGGTATTGTGCCACCAATGATAGCGCCGACCGAACCTGCCCCGTTAATGAAGCCCGCTGCTGTTGATGCACCTTTCTTGGTACCAAAATCAATCGCAGCGGTGCCGCTCACCAGCGAATCCGGCGCATACAAAAGGAAGCCGATCAGAAGAAGACTCGCACTTAGAACCAACCGGGTAGCTGGCAAGTCATCCAGGAAAAACAGAAATAAACCCAGCGAGAGAAGACAAATGACACAAACAGGCATACGCCTTGCACCGAAGAATTTATCTGACACATACCCCCCGACAAGAACGCTGAATATTCCTGCTAATTCGAACATACTGCTGATCAAGCCCGACTCGGTCATCCCGCTGCCTAACTTTTCGTTTATATATTTGGGACCCCAGAAAAGAATTGCATAGCGCGTGGGTTTGAGCAAGAAATACACCGCACTTAAAAGAAGTACATTGCGATTTGTTAAAACTTCGAAAATGGTTTTCCAGTCTCCCGCGTTCTCCTCCTCTGGCTTTTCACCCTTGACAAGAACGGCCTCTTTTTCACTGTGATATTCTTCAATAGGTTGCAAACCAACATCTTCCGGCCGGTTGCGCTGGAAAAAGATGAACAGGATCCAGATAGCAAACAGCGTTACTGCCGGAACAAAAAATGCATACCGCCAACCGAGCCGATCTCCCCAATAACCGGCGTAAATCGAAGCAACCAGGCCGCCCACCGCATAGTTCGTACACCAAAATCCCATTACAACGCCGCGTTCACGTTGTGAAAAAAAATTGGCAACGTTTTTGACCAATGGTGCCCATCCCGTTGACTGACACAATCCTTGAATGCAGAAGAAGATACCAAGAGCAATGGTTATCGAGGAGGCGCCCATTGCGAATGCTGCCAGGACTGAACAAAGCATTCCTGCCAGAACGACTTTGCGAGTCCCTACTTTGTCCCCGGCGACGCCCCACACGAATTGGCCGACAGCGTAAGCCACCAGATAAGCCCCATCCACCCAAGCCATCTGCGAGCTGGTCAGATCGATTGTGGCGTCCTGATCGATGCCGATTTTAGCGACTGAAAACGCTTTGCGGGTGAGATAAAACCCGAAGTACGCCAGCCACGTGATGCCGAAAATCTGTCCACGCCAACGTTCGTATTTACGATTATCACCGAGCAGTTTTATCTTGGTTCCGATACTATTCACCTCTCTATCCGGTTGGGTCGCGCCACTGTCGATTTGCTATTGAAGAAGGCGCCCAATTTCGTAAGTCTGAAATCATTATTCAAACCGATTGCTAGAAACCACTTATTGTGAGCGGAGTTTTGGAAGAAGTGCAGAACTTATAGCTTCTTCCGGCTAACCAACGACGCTGTATATGCACAAGACCTCCGCAACTGTATCACCGGGATTGTTCAGCGTGTGTTCAACCGAACCGTCTTCATAAATGCAGTCACCCGCCTTAACGCGGAATTTTTCATCCCCGTACTCATAATCAATTACACCTTCAAGAACCATAAGGAATTCCTCTCCTTCGTGCGCCATTCGTTTTCGACGCGCGTCGCCCGGAGGCACCTCCAAGAGAAATGGTTCCATGATTTTTCCCGGTCTCTTATGCGCCAAAGCATGGTATATGATTTTTGAATCAGGCCGGTCGCGCTCCACGATCTTGCGCTCGTGCTTGCGAACAACCACCATCGTCGGTCGCTCCTCCAGCCCTTCGAACAACTCTGATAGTGTGATCTCAAGAGCTTCGGCAATCTTGGTCACAGTCGTAAGTGAAGGCGTTACGCGAAAATTCTCAATCTTGGAAAGCACGCCGTTGGTGAGCCCGGTTTTTTTTGAGACTTGCTTAAGGGTCAATCCGCGTTTGACGCGGAGCGAACGAATACGTTGAGACAATTGAATAATGTTCATGTTTCTCCTGGAAATTAGATTCGTTGTGCGAATGTAAATGTTTAGTCGTGCATTTTGTCAAGGCATGAACAGAATACTTATGAGCCAGACAATCGTGGCCGCCGTCACTCCCTCCACGAGAGTCCCCACCGTTTGCAGCTTATACCCGGTCTTCACATCCATATTTGACAATTGCGATACAATCCAGAAATAGCTGTCGTTGACATGCGATACAACCATGGCGCCGGCGCCGATAGCAATAACGGTGATTGACCTGCCGAATGCCGAATCGAATCCGAGTGAATCCATTAAAGGCGCCATTAATGACGCGGCGGTTATGATGGCTACGGTAGAAGATCCCTGCGCCGATTTAATTGCGGCCGCAATCAGGAACGGAAGCCACATGCCGAGGTTTGCATTTGCAATATTCTTTCCCAAAACATCTGCGATTTCTGAATTTTGAAGAACCCTGCCAAAGGAGCCGCCGGCCCCGGTAATCAAAATAATGATAGCGCCCGTGGTCAGGGCTTCGCCCACCCAGCCTGAGGAGGAGAGCATTTTTTTATCAAATTTCTTTGGCAGTGTAAACGCGATGATAACGCCGATAAGAAGCGCGGTCACCGGATGTCCAATAAATCCGAAAATTACTTTCAGCATCCCCTCGCCAAAAGGGTTGGTCGGAAAGTCAGCAATGGATTTTAGAACGATCAGGATTATTGGCAGAACAATGGGGATAAATGCTTTGTAGGCAGCCGGCGCTTCGGCCATTTTTTTTTGAATTTGTGTCTCTGATAATTCAGGCGCCGGGTCGATATATATCCTCGAGGCAACTTTTATTGAAAAAAGCCATCCTACCATTAATGCCGGAATGGAAACCACCAGTCCCAGGAGTATCACCTGGCCAAGGTCTGCCTGCAAAATTCCGGCCGCGGCAATGGGGCCGGGGGTCGGGGGAACCATTGTGTGGGTGGCGTAGAGGCCAAGGCTGAGCGCAATCGCACTGCCAGCAAGGGAGATTTTGGCATTTTTTGAAAGCGCCTTGTTCAATGGTGAAAGAATGACAAATCCGGAATCGCAGAATACCGGAACAGAAACGATGTACCCTATAATGCTCATGGCAAAAGGCACGTTTTTCCTGCCGGTGATCTTCAGAATGCTCTCAGCCATCGTATAGGCGCCACCGGATTTCTCGAGAAACTTACCTATAATTGTGCCGGCGATAATGACGATTCCAATGTAGCCCAGGGTGGCGCCAAATCCGTCGGTAATTGATTTGACAATACTGTCGAGGGGCATGCCGGATAGAAGCCCAAATCCAAATGCCGCTAACAAAAGGGCCACAAATGGATGAAGTTTCAATTGGGTCGTGGATAAAACGATGAACAGGACTGAAAGTAGAAGTAGTGTAATTAACCACATAGCTAGGTTCTCAAAAAATAATATCGACAATATGTTGCCGATATAACATAATTTATCAAAAGAGAATGTTCTCGAGATCGAGCAGCGGGTCGAGACTGGTAATAACCGGCGTTGATGTCTCTGCCACCGGCCAGGTTCGAGGCACTAAATGGTGTTGGAGCCAAATCGGTCGTATGGCCGCATCTCTTGCTCCGCAAATGTCAATACGCCAATCATCACCAACGTAAACCGTTTCTTTTGAAGTTACGCCCAGTTTTTTTAAAGCCCTCAGAAATGGCGTACGGTCAGGTTTGGGAGGTACGCCTGATTCTCCTGCCACAATGATGCTCTTGAAAAACTTTTCGAGTTGTGGAAACAGACTGATACGGTGCTTATACGTTGTCTTCTGTCCTTGTGTATTGGTAATTAGAGCCATCTGATACTTAGTGTCAAGATTTTCCAAAACCCGCTCCGTTTCAGGGAAAGGGGTCGTCTCAGCCTTGACTTTTTCCCAATAGTCATGTTCCCATTTTTCAATTAGTTGAGTATCGGCCAACGTAGAGAATCGACAATAAACTTCTGTCCAAATTGCTACTCTTGACTGATTCGAGGTTGCGTGAAATTCCATTCGAACCTTTCGGTAGACCGAGATAAACTCTTTCCATTCTGTTATTCCTAGATCGCTAAAGATTTTCGCTTGTGCTTCTTTTTCAGCCAAACGAAATCCGTCTGCCGAATCAACTAATGTCTGTCCAAAATCGAAAAGTATTGCTCTTATCATACATAATCTTTAGTGATAACTAATCTCTCCCCCACTTTTGCAGATAATCTCCAAACAGTTCCTCATCGCCTGGTATATGTTCTTCAATTGGGTCTGACAACCAGGTATAGTTGAGAAAATGTCTCCAATTAAGATTATCACTGGTCATATTACCGGCCCAGGTACCACATCCAAGCGAATCTGTAGTAGGCTGGCCATTAAACCAACTACCACTATTCGCAGCTGCGTGGGGCATATTGCAATTTACTCTGCCGACATTGGCTTTGATAGCAAGTTCGATTCTACGCTCATCTCTTTGCGAATGAATTGATGCAGAATGGCCTGCTCCTGAAAACCTGTGCATTTCCTTCATCCGTTCGATCATCTCGCTGAAATCGGTCCATTGCCAAACTGTTAAAACCAATGAAATTTTTTCACCGGAGAACCTGTCCTCTGGTCCCGCCTTTTGGCCGACAACCATGAGAAACCTGGTAGCTTCGGGTAGATCGATCCCGGCATGGTCAGCGATATAGTGTACGGGTTTAGCGACGATATCCCTGTTCAAATGTTTGCCATCAGGCCACATGTATGATCTCAGCTTTTCCCGCTCTACCGTATTGCATAAGTATCCGCCTTCGGCTTTCAATGCCTCGAGCATGTCATCATAAACGCTGGCCTCAATGGCAACTGCGTTTTCGGAAGAGCATGAAGCTGAATTATTAGCTGTTTTCGACTTCACAATTTTGGCAGCAGTAGCTTTCAGGTCAGCCGTTTCATCAATAATCGAAACAACGTTCCCAGAGCCGACTGTGTGAGCGGGCTTACCAGCTTCATAAACCACTCTTACCAATGCAGCGCCACCCGTCGCTACCGCAAAATCGCAATGCTGCATAAGTTCACGTGTTTTTTCAGGACTCGTGTTTTTGATACATTGCAGCAGATCCAGCGGAGCTCCAATTTTCGCAAGAGCTTTTCTTCCATGTTCCACTGTCAGGTAAGAACTACCCTGTGTTCTGGGGTGCGGCGAAACGATCATCGCGTTTCGAGTCTTCAGCAGGCTTAAGCCGATACAACAAACTGTTGATTCCGGATTCGTACAAGGAACGACATCAGCGACCACGCCAATCGGTTTAGCGTATATTCTCAACCCTTTCTCTTTATCCTCCCTGATCAGTCCGCAGGTTTTCTGACCCGTCAAGTCCCGCATGGTTCCACGAGTCTTCGCTTGTATTTTATGTACTTTGTCCTCATAGACCCCGATGCCGCCGGATTCATCGACAGCCAGTCTTGCCAGCCTCTTTGCACCCTCTTCTTTCTGCCATTCCCAGCCTGCTGCCATAACCATTTCATCGACCTTTTCCTGGGGCCAGAATTCAACTTGCTCGAATGCCTTGCGCGCCCTTCTGTACATTTCCGCGATATCGTCACCATGAGTTTGTTCCACCATATTGTCAGCCATAAATTTATCTCCCAACTTTTTTTATTCCGGTTTTTTGACTGGGGTCTTCGATTTCCTCAACAATGGAATATCCACTGCCGTAGGTTTTTTTCCTTTCTTCAAAGGCTTTCTTCCATTCCTCAATAGTATGGGTTTGGGCCGGTTCTGCATTTTTGTCCCGTTCCGCTAATGGCGGAACAGGCCGGTCAGCCGGGCCATCGTAGTCTTCTTTGGGTGTCAGACTTTGTCCCAATCGTGCATAACTGCCACGCTCTACTTCTTCAATATAATGCGCACCAGCAGCAAATGAACGAGTAACCGCGATAATAGCCCAGGTTGCCTCAGGCGTAAAACCCAGATCCATCATAGTGGCTCCGGTAGCACCGAGCATATCCAAATCTACAGATTCCTTATTTATTTTTTGGGCAGCCTTAACAATTTCCTTTGTGAAGGCAATGTATTTTCCGGCTACACCGAGCTTTTCGGCACGAGCAAACATGCGTTTGGCTGCCGGATCTTTTATCATCAAACCAGAAACACCCAACGCTTCATCATCGAGATGTTCCTGCACCAAAAGTTCGGCCACTCCCGCCAGGGTTTTCCCTTCTTTTTCAACTCGAGCCAAATAGTCTATTAGCATGTTGCCAAAGGCGGAATAAGCACCATACGCATGACCAAAAGCTAAAATGGATGCACCACAAGCCTGTGTCAAGAAAGTCTTGGATTGGGCAACAATTCTTGATATAGCAGCCGGCAGGGACAACCCATCTTCCAAGGACATAATCATGACGTAGTTTAACATCTGGTCTTCCTCGATTAGAGGTATTCTGGATTGCAAATTTACAAAGAGTATATCTACAAGGCCATATCCTTGCTCCACCAGTTCGGTGGTATCGTATCCCCGAGCCACGATACGGTGAACGTTTTTGTAAGCGACTTCGGAAACCCATCGAAAGGGATCCCTGTCATCTGGCGGTACAGTGCCATACTCTCTCGTACTATAATCAAAGGGCATTCTTTCGTCGCCGAGATTTCCGACTACTTTCTTGTTTTCTAGATTACCCATTTTTTGTATTCTCCTTCTTCTTTTTGTTTTCTCGCATACTCCTGTCTCTCTTCCTGGCTCGGCACCTCTCTGTCTTCAGGCCCTATATACTTAATCATGCTCAGATCAATCATCTGCACCATAGGTTCATTTTTTGAAGCTCCCCACGCACGTCCCTTCTTCATATGGTATAATGCGTGGGCTGCACAGCTATATCCTCGACAAACACTGCCGAGACACCAGGCGGCGTTAGGCGCAAAACCTAAATCGCATAATGCCGCATTACCCGCCCCAACAACGTTCACTCCCACATGTGACTTCCCTTCCTTTTTGCGACGAGCGTGAAAATATTTCTCAACGGCTCTCTGAAACTCGAGATATACACCATTCAACCCTAATTCTTCCTGTTTGATGTGTATCGGTTCTGCCCTCGGGTCACTATCGCGGTGCTGAGGTTGCCCCATACCCATAACAGGTTTTTGGGCATCCATATACTCATCCACCAGGATTTTGGCCATCTCATCAAGAGATTTCCCCTCTACCCGCGCCCGTTCAATATATTTGTTCATCATATAGCCATGAGCAGCTCCTGGCCCATGTACGCCGCCAAAGGTCATAACTGAAGCGGCGACTGCAGCGGGGAGGTTCGGCCTGCCGTTGATAACACCGATTGCTCCGGCAGCCGACGGTGACATTGAATGTTCTAAAAAAGCACCCATCTCGTATTTGAGCATTTTTTCTTCATTTTGAGTAGGAATTCTGCTCTGGAACAAGACAAACAGCGCATCACTAAAAGAATATCCTTCTTCTGCCATTTCACTCAAATCATATCCGCGCATGACAGTTTTTTCTTCAGTTTTGTACGAAATAGCCGTTTTTCTTCGAAATAAAGGCTCTCGATTCATTGGTATTTCTCCAGTTCAATGAGTTAGTTAATTCTATAGTATTACCCATTACTTGTTTTCAAAAGCGCTGAGGACGGGCCGGGCGATCCATGCGAAAGGTTGCTTAAGACCCAGTAAATAGGCTGCGGTAGATGCGGTATCATAAATGTTAACCGGGTCCATTATTTCTCTGCCTTTTTTAACTCCCACTCCATATGCAATCCACGGGGTTTCGATTTCAGCCAATGTTTCGCCACCATGTCCTTTGCCTTGCCCGCCATGATCGGCAGTGATGATAAGCACTGTTTTATCCGCAATGCCGGCGGTTTTGAACCCCTCAAGTAATTCCCCGACCAGCTTGTCAGTTTCTTCAACCGCACGGTAGTATTCATCCGTGCCATGGCCAAACTCATGCCCGGCATGATCGACGTGATCGAGGTGGATAAACGTCAGGTCCGGCTTTTCATTTTTGATGTACTTTATGGCTTCTTCTATGGTCTTCTCCGGACCTTTGGTATCCATTTCAACATCGACCGCGCTTTTTTCGAACAGTCTGCCGAAGCCGCTCCAATCGTAAAAAACGCCAATCTTCGCAGCCGGTCTTTGCTGTCTTAAAATACTGAATATTGTCGGAAAAATATTTTCCATACCGGTTACGATTGGCGGGAGTACAAAGGTATCGCGCTCCCACTTATTGGAAGTGATGCCGTGTTGCTCCGGCCCGGCCCCCATGATCATGGATGCCCAGTTCTGGCTGCTGGAAGTCGGCAGCACGGCCCGCGCATGAAAAGTAAAGGCGCCATTTTCTATTATTTTATCCAGATGAGGGGTCGGTGCCTTTTGAATCCCATCAGGACTCATACCGTCGACGCCAAGGATCACAACATGCTCCACACCCTCCACTTGCCCTAAAACAGCAGAGGAAACCACGAGTAACATAAATGCCGCTACAAAGACCAACTTCACGAAATTAAGTGATGTGTAATGCAGATCAGATTTGGTCACTTCGTTCTCCTTAACTTAATAGTATTTGTGAATTAATATCCCCACGCCGGATCAACATAGGCAACTGCCGGACGATTCGTGCCTAATTTATAGACTTGCATGGTGGCCCAGCGGGATTTTTTAAAATCGGTTACGGTTATGGTATCCAGTACCGCATAATTAATTCTGACGCGGTAGCTCATTTTCAGATTTTCAACTTGCTTGTTTAGAACAGAATCTACCTTGAGCTTGTAAGCATGCCGTTGGGCAAGTACCGCAAACTCCGAAAAAGTCGGCTGATCATTCTTTCGTATTTTATAACGCTCTTTATGGCTCTCAAAGTAGTCTCTGACTTGCTCGCTTTCTAATTTTATATCACCGGTAAAATGTCGGCGTGTTTCTTCATAAACCCACTTATCACGCCACTGTTTAAGTTCATTTTGGACTTTGGTAGATTGTTTCAGGTTTCGTGCAATGGCCTCTTTAACTAGGAAATAGTTGCGTATGCTCAGCGCAACCGCATCTATCAGAGAGTCTCTAAAGGTCTTGTTGCTCTTATCTTCAGTTTCAATACTACCCACATCAAAGTGATCGAGGAATTCGCGTATGGAAAGGCTGCCCTCATTGGACACCATGAAAGTCTGATTCATATCGTCCTTCAATGATTTCATAGCCGGTTGACCTTCAGAAGCACTTTGAACCGCCACATTAAAATTACCCTGTTCTTCTTTCTTCAGGTTTTGCCATTCGATAATTGCTTTTCCCAACAATCCGAAGGCATCGCCTTTGGTCAGCACTTCTTTGGAGGTCATAAAATTCGTGACATAATTTTTAGCTTCTGCTTGAAGTTTGCCATGAAAAATAATCTGCTCAAACCGCGTTGCTTTCGAACTGTATTCACTTTCAAACAGAGCAGTGCGGCGAATATCCAGCATCTGGAAAATGCTATATTTCCCACCCGATTCTATCGGATCTGAAATCTCGCCGATGGGCAGATCTTTTATCTTGTCGAGAAGCTCCGGCTCGACTTCCATGTAGGTGATATACTCCGTTTCAAATTTCTTTGGGTCGATCTTAATTTCGGGATTGTTTCTAAGGATTTCACCCACAACTTTTGCATAGCCGACTTGCCGCATGGCATCACGAACGACAATGGCCTCTTCCAGGCTCGGCTCCATCCAATAGCGCAGCTTGAAGCTTATTTTTGACTTATTGATGGCCTCACGAATTTCCGCTTGCGTAACTTTTATTTTATCCTTTACTTCTTTTTCGAATAATGCTTCAACCAATAATTCGTTCAATAGCTTTTGTTCTTGCGTTTGAACGTGTTTGGATTTATCCAAACCCAATTTGTAACCTTCGAGCGCCAGAACTTTCTCTTTGATCATGTACTCCAAATATGCCCGCTTCCGATCTTTTCCCTTTTTTAAATGTGCGAATCCAAATTCATAGTTATATCGAAACTCATCAACAGTGATAACATCATCTCCTATTTGGGCTAATATTTGTTCTTCCGCAGGTCGATTTGTTTCACCGGTACAGGACAAAAATGTCAGACTAATGATAGCAGACCAAATCACAGTCAATGATATCGAGCCAAAGTTACTCTTATTTGGCATACCTTTTAATTTCATACAGTTGAAAGGCCTGTCTATCTTAGCGATTTTTCTCATATGAAACTATTTCAAAAGAATCATTCTATTTATCATGACAAAATCACCAGCTTCTAACCGATAGAAATAAAGCCCCGACCCAATGTTGTGTGCATGCCATGCAATTTTATAATGACCGGGCGCCTGATTTTTCAGGTCCACAATCCTGGCTACTTCCTGCCCCAGTACATTAAATACTGTCAATTTCACATGAGAAATGTCAGCAAGCGAGTATTCAATTGTTGTGCTTGGGTTAAAGGGATTTGGATAGTTCACATACAGGCCATATTCCACTGGCGAAACATTTTGTTCCGAAACACCGGTTACGTTTCTATCCCAACCGAGAGCGAATTCACCGAATTCGGTGACTCCAGCCAGGCCAAAGATTCGATTTTCCTTATCGTGCACAACCTCTGCCGTTATGTCCACCCAATCAGTGTTGGCAGCCTCCCTCTTTAGTAGTCTCAGAAAATCCGGATCAGCCAGTCCCTGGATTTGCTCATAATGAATCTGAATGTCAGCAACAACGTCGCCGTATTCCCTGGTCCCCCAAAAAATATTGCTTCGAACATTCACATCTTCCGGGTAGGTCTCAGAATCAATAGAAAAACCATCATTGCCGCCGGATTGGTAGATGCCAAGATAGTTTTTAGTCGTGGGTGTGGAAGTAATAGTAACACTTATTTCGACTCCGCCCGGTCCTGTGCTGGTGGGGCTTTTTGTATCAACCATTGCACCATCCAAACCAACGGGAGCAGTTGATGCAACATGACTCGTTACGTTTATATTGCTAAGTTGGCCATTATTATTGTTCCTTATATCTGCAAGTGTATTTCCGGAAATGTCATTAAAATCCCAATAGCTGACAAGATTCGCATATAAAGGGTGAGATGCATTGACTTCTTGATGCATCCATTCCTGAATCATATCTTTAGGTAAGGCAGCGTCCCATAAACGGACCTCATCCATCTGGCCATCCAAAACAAAAAATTCATTATCATCGTGGTAAACGCCAATATCAAAATAGCTGCGCATATCATATAATATATCGCCGCTTTGTGTACTGCTTAGTCCTTTGGGCTGGCCATTTACATATATTCGCATCGTTGCACCCGTGTAGGTCGCCGCAACATGGTACCATCTATTAAATTCAAATGCTTCCCCTGCTTTAAGATAAGTTAAAACACCATCACCATCATCGGCGCCCACGCTGGCAAGCGCAAATGAAAATTCTTTGTCCCTGTTTCCCAGAACCCAGCCTTTCTCATAGCTGCCATTATCCTGAAAAGCGCCGATATACCCTCCCCAGGTATGGTTGCTATTCAAATTGACCCAGGCTTCAAGGGTTAATTCTCTGACAGGAAGGACCGCATTATTCAAATCATTAGTGATCTCTACATGAGAATCCACACCATTAAATTTAAGCGATTTGTTATACGCCAGGGGAGGTTGATACCCTGTGGAGCGAATATAAATGGTCTGATCGTTTGCCCATTCGGACCACTGGAGATTCTGATCCCGGTAGCGCATTCTCCAAAAATATTGTCCGGGCCAGGGGAGTTGCTTAAAACTTATAGCAAGTTTCGAGAGGTCAATCCCGGCATTTTGATCGATGGGTTCCCAATTCGGAGGACCGGTATCCAGAAATATATTTTCAAAATCCCTTTTTGCGTTGACAACAGGCAGGGCGTAATCCGATTGCACTACGGTGAGCTGAAAGTGAGAGCTTTGCAGAGGCTCTTCTCCAGAATATGAGCTTGCCTGCAAGGTATACGGCAAATCAACAGAATCCGGAGGAACAAGCGCAACAGGTTTTTCCGGAGGCTTGGTACCGACTTGCTTGCGATAGAAAGAATCGATTAGAACATTGACCAGAGGCTTTTGCGGATGCCCTAGGCTATAAGTCTGCGCGGTATAGCTGCGCTTTTCAAGATCGATATCGACGATCACGTAATTGTAGTGATCGTAGGCTTTTTGAATGAGAGGATAATCCACCCAATTATTATGACTCCAGCGGTCGAGGGAACCGCCGCTGCCGCCGGTCAACACCATTCTCAAATTGCCCTCGTTTGTAGAGCCTCTCTCATAACCGTGCGTGTGACCATAGGAGATCATTTCAGCTTTTTCATACTTGTTGAGCAAGGGAATAATGCGCTTTTGCACATAATCCGTATTCCCCGGGCTCCAGAGTGCACTCCATCCAGGATGATGCTGGAAAGCAAAGATCCAATCTAGGGTCGTATCATTTTCGGCTTCTTCCAGAACACTTTCTAACCATGCAATTTGTGTGTCCTTTCGTAGCTGCACGTTGCTGTTGAGCCCGATAAACAGCGCTCGGCTCACCTGAAATTTGTAATACTTCTCGCCCTCAGCGCCGCCAAAATCCTCATACATCATCAGACGGTAATAGAACTCACTTTCCCGGTCGTGATTGCCAGGAACGGCCATGAAGGGGACATTTGCAGACAATGGCTTTATTGGGTCGAGGTATTGGCTTCTCCATTGGGATAATTGAAATCCATCGCCAACAAGGTCCCCGACAGTGAAAATAAAATCAACTTCAGATTCAAGGTCTGCACCATACAATTCAAGCAATTTTTCTTTCAGGGCAGCCGCCACTTGCGTGTGGATATCCGGGTGGTCTTGCGTGTCCCCCCTTATGGCAAAGCGCAAATGGCCCTTCCGGTTGCCCGCCACCGGTGAAGTCTTAAATTTGTATACCGCCGATGCCGAGTCGTCCGTCTTTATTTGATAACAATAGACTGTATTTGGCTCCAAATCTGTCAACTTAACAGAATGCCAGAGGACTTGACTGCCGAGTTCATCATATTCTCCGGTACGCGACTTTCCCATTGCAGGCGTCGATCCGTAAATAACTTCAGTTGTAGTATCGGCCGCCGTTTGCCAGCAAACCCAAATTGACGTCGGCATTGGAGATTGCAGATAAGGGAAGACCTCTTCGGCGACCAGGCGGTTGTAACCAGTCGGCAAGAACATTAACATTAACATTAACATTAACATTAACATTACTTTCAAAAAAAAATCGGGAAAAGCCGTCATCATAATTGTTGACGGCTTTTCCGCAGGGTCGCTATTACTTCAAAAGAATCATCTTGTGAATCTTGACAAATTCACCGGCGTCTATACGATAGAAATAAACGCCTGTACTAACTCCAGTAGGAGCCCATGTCACTTTATACCTTCCGGCCGCTTGCTTCTTCACATCAACAATCGTGGCAATCTGTTGTCCCAGCGCATTGAACACAGTCAATTTTACATCGGAAATATTCGCGATGGAGTATTCAATGGTGGTCTCAGGATTAAAAGGATTCGGATAGTTATTGTGAAGGAAAAAAGTCAACGGCGTAGCTCCGATTTCAACACTTGTTGCAAAATCTATCGGTGAAGCTGAGGCATCGGTTGTGCCCAGAGTATAGTAACTGGCATCGCTTGGTGTCACCGCGACGAAGCTGACCACCGCGTCGCTGACGGATGTTGCGACTGCAGCCTCATTGAACTCGCCACTAGTCCCCTGGCGTGTTAAAAGGACATAGTTTCCGGCCACACCCGCGGGGACGCTGAGTTTGAAATCAACGTCTATCCCTACACCCTCGAAGGTCTCAGTCGCATCAAAATACCAAATGCGTTCCTGACGTGCCACGACACTGCCGCCAATATCAGCGTCCGTTATCCCTTCCTGACCATTGTGTCCTATCCCAGCATACTTTTGTTCGAAGAATTGAGTGAGTATTTTGCCCTGGGAATCTACTTGTGGCGCTTTCTTGGCCAATAACCCTGGAGAAACAAAATCCGACCTGATTGTCATTTCAGCCGAGGTATTTTCCCTTGTATCCGGAATATCCCAGATGGCGACGAGATCCTCTTGCCCCTGGGCCGTGGCATCGCCAAGCACCGCATAAGAAATTTTTCGAGACGGATTATTTATGATTGTGCCATGATGCCCTCTACCGCTCAGATCCATAACCATATCCCCTTCGGTCTCGTCAAATTTCCAATAACCTACCAGCGCGTTAAAATCCGGGTGACCCGCAGTTACCTCTTTGTGCCGCCATGTTCTCAGTGTTTCATAACTCAGGGCTGCGTGCCAAATGCGGACCTCGTCAAGACTGCCGGGAAATTTTTGCGGATAACCTTCAGTTCCATCCTGGGCAAAGCAAAGTGGGAATTGATCTACATTTGTGGTCGGGCCGGCAGGAAGCGGTTCAGGTCCCTGCAAGAGATCATCTGTAAGTACATGCGCCGTTCGGGCGGCGCCATCAATAATTATAGCAACGTGATGCCACCTGCCATCATTTAAACTCGGCGGATCAAAATCTGTTCTTTCCCTGTTAGTATCTGCGATGTTAAAATCCCAACTTGAGGCCTTGGCCGCCAAATTCCAACCGTTATTGCCGCCGCTATCCCAGTCCTTGTTGGAAATAAAGGCTGGATCACTGAGGATTCCGGAGCCGATTTGAATCCAGCACTCAATGGTAAAACTCCTTCCCAGCGGAATGTCGAAATCCTCAGAATATGGCACCCTAACATACTGCGTTGCGTCAGTTACCCTATAAACGTGGGTCATTTTTGCGGGTGTATCTTCTGTGCTGAAGACGTGCTCAAAGCCTCCCTCACCTCGGGCATCAACGGTGTCCAGTTGACGGTTAAAAATAGCAATTCGTGCGACATCGATCGAATTATCCTCGCCATTTTCGTCTGCAAGAAAGAGAACTTGATTGCCGCCGCTTCTGGGAGCGAGGGCGTAATCTCCATCAGAGGCCTGGGTCGCGCTGGTTAGTACAGAATCGCCATCCAGATAAACCACCACATTCGGCAGCGTATCTCCAAGGCTGACAGCCATTAAAATGCGATACCATTCACCGGCCTTAATTGTACCTGTAGTCCAACCTATCTCGGGCGAGCCTACGTGTCCTTCCGAATCAATCATGAGCTCGGCATTATCGATATTAGCAGCATTGGCCTGCATGAGTGCATAGAATGGCCCGAGTGATGGAATCCGAATATCCATGCTAATGGTGTATCGATTGACTTTTGTCGAGTTGGCATCAAAGCCTCTTACCGAAATATCGTGGGTTGCAATATAATGGCTGCCGACACCAATATTGACTGCATTGTCAGTTGCTTCAGGGCCGGCGATAGTCGAATGGTTACCCACTAATGTAAGATCGACGCCTTTGTCTGCGTGCAGAGGATTTGCCTGGTCGTCGAACGTCCATTTCGCAACCGGAGTGCCCAAATCAGTAAGATGGCCATAACCGCTCATGGCATCGATTTCCTCGGCGGTCAAGGGACGGTCATAAAGCGCGATCTCTGCGACATCCATCGCCGCATCCTCGGAGTCGTTATCCCCGATGAGCAAAATCTGGTTTGACGCATCCGGGCTGTCTAAAGAAAACCTATTATCCAAGGAGAATTTCCCGCCTTCCTGTACCAACTGGCCATCGAGATAGTAATTATAAGCAACACCCAAATCGACTGTAATCACCAACCGATACCAGCCCTCAGTATCTAATAATAAATAATGCGAATAGCCCGTGGGGGTAATACCGAGCTGCCCATTAGGCCTGATAAATGATTCCCAATCACTGTGCACCGGATCCGAGCCATTGTTTGCTGCATGAAAGGCGTACCAGACTCCGCTTCCCGCGGCCAGGCGAAAATCAACGACCAGGGAAAATCGATTCACCCGTGAAGGGACTGAATCCTGCAGAGCCGGGTCAAAACCATTTGCTTCAATATCATGAGTAGCGCGGAAGAAACTGCCGATAGCGACATTTACGGCGCCATTTCCGGCTTCGGGACCGGTCGCAGCAACGATTTCAATCGTCCCGCCACTAACCTGACCTTGCACGAGATCATTACCGACTGTGGCCAAATTCAAATTGGCGGCATCATCAAACTTCCAATGCCCAACCAGTCCTGAGTCCGGAAGGGGAATCTGTGCGAATAGTCCCCCTGCTAATAATAACATCAATATTGGAACCCATCTTAAATGCTTCATGACTACCTCCCTAAGTTTGTTAGTGAAAACGGTTGAGTTGCCTGTTCCAACGATTCACTCAATCCCATAATGTTTGTTTTAACATTTTACACATATCACCTCCCTTCTGCACAGCCTTATGTTCACGAGCTCAGACAGAGCTTCCAAAACTTAACCCAGCGGAGCCGGAACCACACAGGAGACTGCTTTTTCCCACGGAAAGGTACAAGAAATTGGCTTTTTTCGAGACTAATGGCCGTGAATTAATAAAGCTGATCAAGTGCATCGAACGAACTCTTGCAAAAACAGTGGTTGAAAAAATACAAATGGGCAACTTATTTAATGCATAGTCCTAAATTGAGCGCTGGTGTTGTCAACTCAGCTGGTAAATTCTGACTTTA
>Ga0114948_10000268_pt1 | contig 19806 bp, 18 predicted proteins | sample CR04metaG_FD_83877 | JGI IMG/M metagenome (GOLD analysis project Ga0114948, IMG submission 83877) | Deep subsurface microbial communities from Mariana Trench to uncover new lineages of life (NeLLi) - CR04 metaG | ecosystem: Environmental > Aquatic > Marine > Ocean trench > Sediment | place...
CATTCATGGACTCGGCCGGACACAAGGCCAACATCCTCGGTGACTACAACTACGCGGGGATCGGCACGGCGAGCAGCGATGGCGTTCTCTATGTGACAGTCGTATTCATGAAGAAGGGCGGCGGGTCGACAACCACCACCACAGCACCGGCCGCGACCACCACGACCAAGGCGGAGTCGACCAACACCACAAAGCCCAAGACCACCACCACCACCACCACGATTCCGCCGACCACTACCACGACAACACTGATAGTGGGTCCCGACAAGCCGGTGACTCCCGGGGAGTCCTGCCTGGTGGCAACGCGCTTCTGGTGGATGTGTCACGACTGAGTACCTGAGGCGGGCCTGTCCTCAGACGGCAAACGCCCCAGTGACCTTCCGGAGCATCCTCCGCACTTCCCCGAACGGACGCTTCTCCCGATTGCCTCTAGGGCGTTCGCAGGACCAAATCTACGACAAACCGGAACTCGGTTCAATGACCTCGAATGTGATCTAACACAGCGCCAAGCAACGTAGCCAAACGCCGTTGCTTGATATTGTGGAGCGCAAACTCTAGTTACCAACAGGATTCGGGGTTATCAACAGGCCTTGTCCACAGGGGTGTGTTCACAAGTTTCTAACCCGAATTTTCGCGATTAGGGAAGCCTGCCCTGATCATCGCTCGAAAGGCCACCTCCACCATCTCGTAGACCTCTCCCAGCACGAGATCGAGTTCTTCGAGCGTCACCTGACCGGAGGCGAGCCGGCCACGCACGACAACGGCACCCTCCTTGTCGACGGCAAAGAACGCTCGCCATGACCTCGCGTTCCGGACCAGCGCCTGACGATGAACATCAGCGGGGGCGAGCGGTGCCGGCATGATGTAAGCTTCGAACTGAAGGCTGCGGTCGCCAACATCAAACCAAACCGTCGTGGCGTCGCGCACTTCTTGCCTCATCCGAACAGCCCACCTGCCCTCCACGTCTTCGGCGTACTCGACGTTGGACTCGGAGTCTTCGAGCCAGAGTTGTATGCGACGTTCGAGGATGCGCCTCAAACGAACTCCAACTCCAACCGGGACTCGGTCGACCCCACGACCTCTCCTCCCCCGACCACATCGGGGCGACCGACCTTCTCGAGATACATGGCTGCCGGTCTTGACAACTCATCCACCGCATCGAGAGCGGCGACTGCGGCCACCTCAGCAACGTCCATCAACCCATCCCAGCTCTTGGCCGCTACTCCCAAGCGACTGCCGACAGAAACGCCGATGCAGCCTTGGGCACCTCCCTTGGCCACTGCGTTGATAGCCGTGGCGATCAGAGAGTCACCTTCGCCATTGCTCGCGATGAGGGCCGGATAGCGATGCATCACGGCTCGAACCTCAACGAAAGCAGGTTCTGCTGCGAATCGTGCGAATAGGAGTGACATGGCGCGGGCGGTCGTTCTCAGAACCGGAGCGCCACATCCATCGACCCCCAATGGTTCGACCGGGTGCTCTCCAAGCTCCGAGACAACCGCGACGATCCGCCTTTGCAGCGGGTGTTCGGGTGCGAGATAGGTGTCGGTGGGCCATCCCTGAGCGACGCAAGCACGGAGAAACCCTGCGTGCTTTCCCGAACAGTTGTGCCAGATCCTGCGAGGAGACCTCTCTCCGGTACGCACCCGATGGCGAGCAGCTTCACCCGATATTGGCCAATCTGGAGGTGTCCGCAGATCCCTAGCGCTGAGTCCGGCCCTGGCCAACACCGAGTCGACAATCGCCACGTGAACAGGCAGGCCACGATGTGAGGCCGCCGCCATCGCGAGCTGGATGGGCTCTAGCCCGGCTCCTGACATCTGCGAGACATATGCCTGAAAGGGTTTGGCCGACGAACGTAGATCGAAGGGTCGATCGATGTCGCCGGACCAGGCGACCAGTGAGCCGTCCGGACGGGAAATGGCCACGACACCGTCGTGGGTTGTCTCGACAAGACCTGATCTGACCCGGGCGGCGAGCAAGGTCAGCCGGGGACCGTCGCCTCGCCCTGCTCGCTCCGGTAGCGGTCGACTATCTCATTCTGGAGGGTGTCGATCGCCGAGTGGAGTTGCTTACGCTGGTTGGACATCTCGGTCTCAACCTCATGAAGCCGATCCAGGGCCTCCCTGATCTCGTCGTCAGACAAGTCCGGAAGTTGGGTGAGAACACCGTCGTCCATGATCTTGTCGATCAGTCGGCGCCCGGTCTTCGAGGGAATCGGCGGCATGATCTCGATGCGTTTCAGGTTGGGTTCCTCGCCGAAGACCATTCCACTGGCGAGGATCTCGGGCAATGCCTCGAGCAGGGTCCGCTCCTCCTCCCCGCCACGACGACGCAACTCGAAATTGAGAAGATCCATCCGCCCGTGGAGCAGGCGGCGGTAGTACGAAATTTGAGACTCGACGTCCTCGGCGGTGTGGCGTCTTTGTCTCAGTTCCTTCAACTCGAGCCCGGACAGGTTGCCCGCGTACTCATCCTCGAGGACGATGTCGATGCGGCGGCGCTTGTCGTTCACGCCGCCAGGCTACTTGCAGGCTCCGGCCAGGGTGGGATAGGGGTTCACCGCTGCTCCGCCCCTTCCGCCGGGATGGAGCTCGAAGTGGACGTGAGGGCTGCTGCCCGTGGCATTGCCACTAGCGCCGTTGAAGGCGATTGTTTGTCCTTGACTCACGCTTTGGCCGCTGGAGACATTCCATCCGGCTAAGTGGGCGTAATAGTAGGCGACACCGTTGTTGGCTGTCAGCCAGACCGTCTTTCCCCCCAGACCCCGGTTGCCCACCCAGACAGTTCCTGATGCAACCGCATAAACCGGCTCATTGAATGCAGCAAACAAGTCGGTCCCCTTGTGTGACCTGCCACCTGAGCGTGGCGCGCCCCACGTGTCTCGGAAAGACGTCCGGCCCGGGGTCATGGGGCAGATGAACGGCCCGACCTGAACCGAACCGGCAGCACGCTGGCGAACCGCCTGACGGGCCGCCGCCTGCTCGATCTCGTATTGCTTTTGCAGCTCTTTGCATCGTCCGCTCAGCTTTGCATAGGAAGCCTGCTCACGCTCCATCGCCCCTTCCTGGATGCCCCTGAACTCGAAGGCTTGGTCTTCTGCGATCTTGAGGGCATCGTGGTTCTCATCCAGCTCCTCCTGGAAACGGCCAAGCTCACCTTTGGCAGCGATCAGGTCGTTGATCGATTCTTTTCCACCAACAGTTGCGGTACTGAGGAACTCTGACGTCGTCAGGAACTCGTCTACCGAGGAGGCGCTGAGAATGATGCCTGGGTTAGAGAAGCCCCCCAACATGTAGAGCTGGACCGCCTGCTCTTCGATCCTCTCTTGGTTAGCGACGAGATCCTCAGAATGGCTGTCGACCGATCCCTGGATCCGACGTTGCTTGCCCTCGAGAGTGTCGACCTCAACCAGAACACCCTCATATTTGAGTGCGGCATCATCGAAGTCGGCACGGGCCAGCCTGTACTCGGTGAGTTGCTCGCGGGAGTCCTCACAGGCCGCATCGACCTGTGACCTTGTGACCGCATAGATGGGCAGCGGGAATAGAGAAGCCACCAGCGCGACCAGGGTGATGAGCAGAAGAGCGCGATAATGCGCCTTCAGGGCAATCATTGGGGCCAAATGGTAACCAGGGGTTGAAGCTTGCAGTAGTTGGTGCCCCCTCAACCTCCCTCAACCACGACAACCGCAATATGGGTCGGAAGAGGAGACACCATCTGATCATTGGCCGATACGGCCTCGCCGGAGCGGTCGACTTCTCGGGTTATCCGCAGGGCACCGTAACGATTGACCTCATCGGCGGCCTCATCCTGGGCGTCCTCATCGGTCCCTGGGGATTCCGTGTCGACAACAGCACTGGTATCGGGACTGTGTTTGGTGGATTCACGACATTCTCGAGCTCTACGACCGTTGTGGTCGACCTCGGTGCCGTCTTTGCCAGGGTCATGACCGAGCGAGACGCCACTAGAGAATCACTTGGATCAACGGGTAGTAGATCGCAGCCGCAAGAACGACACCATCCAGAGCCGTCAGGACGCCGGGAGAGCGCTCGGTGAGCGTCACTCGTCCCGTCCGCAGCATCGAGGACAAACCGTGCCCAGCGACCAACGCCACGGCAACACCGAGACCCACCAAGAGATAACCAGCGACATCAAGGTCCCAGAAGGCCGCGGCACCTACGGCCGCCAAAACTGCTGTGATGGCCGTCGTGGAGAACGGATCGAGGAATGGGATAGCCGGCATCCGGACCACCAGGGCACCAAGCAAGACGCCAACAACCACTGCAACAAGGAATACATCCACTGCACTGTCGTCAGGCGAGAAGCTTGATCGGGACAGGACCATTGACCCGGTCGCCAGACCTGCGAGCAGGCTGACAAGCAGTGTTGGGGCGTAGACATCGACGGTGCGATAGTCGGCAAATACCACTGACCAGCCAAGCACAACCGCCACGGCAAACGCCACCGTGAGGCCATACCCGGCACCGCCAAGGATATGAGCCGAGAGAGCGCCCGCAGCCGCGGTGGTCGTAATGGCCAGAGGGGACAGCAGGCGACCTCGCGCGGCAAACGCTGCAGATAGATCGAGCGCCCATGCGGCGGCGATCGCCACCAGCGCCGCCGCCCAGATCTCCTGGCTTTGGGTGTTGGCGAAAACGCCCACTATCAGAACGCTGAGCGGCAGATATACCAGCAGGTCGACGAGGGCGAGTGTTGCCGGTTGGCTGCCTCCAGAGACGGGAGGCAGTAGAACTACTTCGTCGGACTCGATCACGGAGTCCTCCAATGCTGCCTCCTCACCATTGAGCCACACCCGAGATGTCTCAACAACGCTCTCGAAATCGGGCCCGAACTTCTCATTGGCCCTGTCTATGACACCGCCAACGGTCGCCGCGGGGATGTCGACCCGGGCGGTCCCGGCGATCTCGCGAAGGCTTGCGAACAGTCGAAGCTTGGCCATACGGGTCGAGCGTAAAGACTCGAGGGCCGTCCTTGCAGGGATTTGCCTACCCTCGCCCAATGGACGAAGCACCATTTGTCGCCGTTGACGTCCCGCTTCTCGGCCACGAGCGTCACAAGAACTGGGCGAAAGTGGTTGACTCGGTCGACACCAACAAGTCTTCCGGGTGGGCCTACGACGGCGCATTCGTAAGTGTTGGAGGCATCCAGGATGTACCGGTCGGATCGGTCCTCCTCGTCTACGGGGAGAAGGGATCCAGGGCAAACCCTCAGATTCTCGCCCGTGTCTACACCGTCAACGCCGACTCCACCCTCACCCATGAAGCCGAGGCCAAGGGAAAGGCCTGGGCCAGGACCTTGCGCGACCCGATCGAGCGGTGCCTGGGAATGGAGCGCGACACGCCCGACTTGTCCTACTTGTCAGATGAGATGCTCGCGGACGAGATGCGTGCCAGAGGATGGAAGGTGGAGCGGCCGTGAAGGCGATCGTTGTAGATAGAGGCGGAGGCCCCGAGAAGTTGGTCCTCGCCGATGTCCCGGACCCAAATCCCGGAGTGGGAGAACTGGTTGTCGAAGTGGCCGCAGCCGGCCTCAACTTCATCGACACATACCACCGCGGTGGGCTCTACCCCATGGACTTCCCCTTCACTCCCGGTCTCGAAGGAGCGGGGGTGGTCGTCGAAGTCGGTGAATCGGCTGGTGGTTTCTCCATAGGCGATCGCGTCGGGTGGACCAATGTCATCGGCAGCTATGCGGAGAAAGTCGCGCTGCCCATGGACAAAGCCATTCCCATCCCGGAAGATGTCGACGAATCCACAACAGCGGCCATTCTTCTTCAAGGGATCACCGCTCATTACCTGGCCACCGACACCTACCCACTCACCCCAGGTGATCGTTGTCTGATCCACGCCGGCGCAGGTGGTGTCGGTCTGCTCCTGACCCAAATCGCCAAGTTGTATGGCGCCGAGGTGATCACGACGGTGGGGACCGACCAAAAGGCTCAGCTCAGCAAGGATGCGGGGGCCGACCATGTCGTGGTGTACACCCGCGAGAACTTCAAGGATGCGATAGAAACGGCTTACGGGCCCCACCCGCTCCACGTGGTCTACGACGGTGTCGGAGCGACCACCTTCGACGCCAGTCTCGATCTCCTCCGTCCCAGGGGGATGATGATCACATTCGGCAATGCCTCCGGACCCGTGCCGGAAATATCGCCCCTGACCCTGGCGCAAAAGGGCTCACTGTTTCTCACCCGACCCACGATGACGAACCACCTACAGACGAGGGAAGAGTTGCTGAGCCGGGCAAACGCGCTCTTTGAGTGGATCGCCGGAAGGCAACTCGAGGTGCGGATCGGTGCTGAGTATCCACTCCGGCAGGCGTCTGAGGCCCATCGGGCCCTGGAGGGTCGTGAAACCACCGGCAAGGTGCTGATCAGGCCCTAGGTTCGAGAGAGTCGAACACACCGCGAATGATCCCACCATGGTTGGCAACATCGGACACCCCATCGAGGCCCACTCGAAAAGGCTGAGCACGCCCGGCTCAGCCCAGCTTTGGCTCGACCTCTCGGAGAGAGCAGACAGGACGGCCGCACAGCTGAGATCGGACGCCAGATAGGTCCCGGCCCTCACCCCAACCGTTGCTCAGCCGGCCAAACCGCACCCGCTCCTCCAAGTTGTCTCTTATGCTCGCCTGGTCGGCGAGTAGGGGCCCGGTAATGGATGGTCGTCGGATAGTCATGACGTTGGCGTTTTATCCACGGGGTGGATCGGCGCAGGTGGTGCGTTATCTGGGCGGAGCTCTGGAGACACTGGGGCGGACGGTAACGGTGTGTTGTGGGTCGCTGGGGCCACCGGGATCTTCCGCTCATGCGGCGACGTTCTTCGCGGGCCTCGACGTGCAGGCACTTGACTTCACCGAAGCGGCGGCATGGTTCGATCAGGGACGGGACCCGATGGCCGCACCGGTGCCCTTCCCCCCGTCGTTTGAGGATCGACCCGACGTGCCCGACCGGGTGTTCGCCTCCTTGGACGATGACGTCTACCGGCGTCAGGTAGCGGTATGGCAGTCCCTGCTCGAACGGGTGGGGTTACCGGACCTGTATCACATAAATCATCTGACTCACGTCAACGATGCGGTGTCGGCTGTTGGTGCTCGGCCCACTGTTGTCCACCTGCATGGCACCGAGCTGAAGATGCTCGCCAAGATCCGTCTCGGCGGTGGGGAGCGATGGAAGCATGCGGCCGAGTGGGATCAGCGTCTGGTGAGGGCCGGCCGTCGGGCCGATCGTCTCGTTGTCATCTCACCGACAGACCGGCAGCTGACAATCGACCTGTTGGGGGTGGCCCCTTCGCTCATCGAAGTCGTGCCGAACGGGGTTGATGTCACCAGGTTCGCACCCCTCCACTTGACGAGAAGCGAACGGTTGGTCCAGTGGCGTCAGTGGCTGGTGGACGAGCCGCGAGGGTGGGATGAAAACGGCCAGCCGGGCACGATCCGCTACTCGGACAACGAATTAGAGCGTCACTTCTTGGACCCGAAGACGGGCGAGCTGCTCCCGGTGCTGCTGTTCGTCGGCCGCTTCCTGAATTTCAAACGGGTCCCATTGCTCGTCCGCGCCTACGCCGCAGTGCGGGAGGCGCTGGGACCTTGCCCGCCTCCGTTGGTGATCTGGGGAGGCTATCCCGGCGAGTGGGAAGGCGAACATCCCCACACGGTGGCGACCACGATGGGAGTCGACGGTGTCTTCTTCGTCGGCTGGCGGGGACATGAGGATCTCGCTGTCGGGTTCAACTGTGCCGACGTATTCGTGGCACCTTCGGTCGATGAGCCGTTTGGCCAGGTCTACCTGGAGGCCATGGCATGTGAGCTCCCGGTAATCGCCACCGACTCGGGAGGTCCCCAATCGTTCGTCAACACCGACCCGGCTCGGCCGAACGGCTGGCGGGTCTCACCAGACAACGAAACCGAACTTGCCGACGCCATCGTCGAGGCGGCCTCCAGCGAGTCCACTCGACTTGAGCGAGGGCGCAACGCCCGACAGCTGATCGAAAGCCAATACGACTGGCGGCACATCGCCCGGCAAATCGACCGAATCCATGACGACCTACTCACCTAATCCTTTCCATGGCGGGCCGGTCCGATGCGTCCGCTGACGTTCTGGGCTGCTGCTGATTGTGCCGATCCTGGGGTTGCGGTGCTGGAGACCTCGTCCCCCAACTACCCGAGTCCGGGGGCACCGGCATACGCGGAAAGGACGGGTTGGCCTCCGAGGTGGACATAGAGGACCCTGGACCCGGGCGGGATCTCGCCGGACCGAATCATGCCGATGAGTCCGGCCATCGATTTCCCTTCATAGACGGGGTCAGTGAGCATGCCCTCAGTTCGGGCTGCCAGGTGGATGGCGTCGATGGTTTGCTGGTCCGGTACTCCGTAGGCGGGGCCTTGGTACCCCGCTACCACAATGATCTCGTCATCTCGAAGCTCCCGGTCGACACCGATCATCTTGGCGGTGTTGTTGGCGATGCGGGTGACCTGATCGGTGGTCTGGCTCAGCGTGGCTGAGGCGTCGATGCCGATGACTCGGCGATCGTTGCGATCTTCGAGCGCGAAGCCGGCGATCATGCCGGCGTGAGTCGACCCGGTCACGGTGCACACGATGATGTGATCGAAGAAGACGTCGTGTTCGATTTCCTGAGCGGCAACCTCGAGTGTCCAGTTGGCGAAGCCGAGACCGCCGAGTGGGTGATCGGATGCTCCGGCAGGTATCGAGTAAGGCGTGCCCCCGGCGGCTTCGACCGACTCGATGGCGCTTTTCCAGCTGTCGCGGATGCCGATATCGAAGCCTGCGGGGTCTATGCGGATGTCGCCACCCATGATGCGGGTGAGTTGGATGTTGCCGACTTTGCCGTAGGCCATGTCGGGCCAGTCGACCCAGCCTTCCTGCACCGTGACGGCCTTCATGCCGAGGTGGCAGGCGACTCCGGTCACCTGTCGGGTGTGGTTCGACTGGATTCCGCCTATCGACACCAGTGTGTCGCAGCCCTGGGCAAGGGCTTCTGCGACGAGGTATTCGAGCTTTCGGACCTTGTTCCCACCGAAGGCGATGCCGGAATTGCAGTCCTCGCGTTTGGCCCAGATCTCGACCTTTCCACCGAGGGCTTCACTCAGACGTGGGAGAGGGTGTGTGGGCGAGGGCCCGAAAAGAAGGGGAATGCGTGGAAAATCGTCGAGGCTCATTTTGGATCCCGTCGCAGAATCGGTGGTTATCCGAATCCAATCACCCGACGCCGACCCTAGGCCACTGATCCATGGAGCGCCAGCCGGGCATCGCCGGCGTACCCCTCCCCCTGTCGGTCACCATTACGGGTTGCGAGCCGAGGTTTCCGTGATGAACTCCACTATTTCTCGCGCTGACTGCCTGATCTCCTCGCCAAAGAGGAAGGTGAGGTGGTTGCCATCGATCTCGACCAGTCTTCCATCACTGAGACCAGCAATCATCCTCCGAGCCTGATCGGCCGTGAGAAGCGGCGGGGATCCCGGGGGCCCAAAGGGGCGAGTCGCTCGAATCACAAGCACCGGAACCTCGATGCGCTCCAGGTACTCGCTCCAGGGGACACCGACTGTCCCTGTGACGGCTTCCTCGATGTGATTGGGATTGGATCTGCACTGGACCGTCCCGTCGTCGTTCTCCCTCACGTCCGCCCGGTAGTAGCTCTCAATCTCCGGATCCCACCAATCCTCGAAGTAAGGCTGTTGTTTTACGGTATCGATGTAGTCCTCCCACGATGGGAAGACACGACCGAGTCTCTCCATCGATGGCCTGATCTGTTTCAGGATCGCCTCGTCGACTTCGATTGGCGCATCCATGATGACGCAACGCCTGACTCGCTCAGGATGATGAGCGGCGATGTGATAGGTGAGAAGCCCTCCAAAAGAGTGGCCACCGATGAACGCCCGGTCGAGCCCGAGATGATCGAGAAGTCCGAGAATGTCGGCGGCGTGGTCTTCCATTGCGTAACCAGTATCCGGCTTGTCACTCAACCCACGTCCTCGCAAATCCACCGCGATGAGCCGGACCTCCAAACCGAGTGCCTTCGCCAGACCATCGAAGCTGTGGGCGTTGGCGGTCAACCCGTGGGTCATGACGAGAATCGGGCCGTTGCCGCCATGATCGATGTAGTGCAGCCTGATTCCGTTGGTGTCGATGAATTCACTAATCATGTCTGCTCCTCGGGTGACAACCTAAGACATATCGACCTCCCAGAGCCTGGGGCACCCCGGGCTCTCTTGAAGGACTCGAGAGAAAAACTCAATCCCATCTCGCCAGCCTGACCCTCAACGACCCACCAGATCTACAGCATCAGCCACCACTCCCGGTGACTGGAGATAGGCCTTCCAGACATCGACCTCCGAAACCGTGATGTCCGGTAGCTGTTGCCTCACTCTTTCCACCGAGTCGAAGGGCACATTGCCATCTCGACTCCAGACGCAAACCACGGGCACGCTCATACCCGACAGATCTGACGGCACCAACGAGGAGGGCTGCGTGCGCAGGAACGATCTGATCGAATCAGTCGACCCCCTGATGGCTATCTCACGCGCTGTGATTTGATTCTGATTGGGGCACCAGCCACCGTCGGCGCAGTTCGGCGTCCAGATGTCCGTTGCGAACCTGCCACCAGTCTCGAACGTAAGGGTCCACCGCCCGACCCACCCAGGCCAAGCGTTCGATCGTCGGGCGACTTCGAGTCGAGGGTTCTTGGAGACCGCTCATTTGATCAACACGATGTGAACATGTTTGGGTCCGTGAACTCCAAGGGTGAGTTTCTGCTCTATGTCGCCGGTGCGACTGGGCCCGGTAATCACCACCAGATTTGCGGTGTTTGCAACGCTTTCCGGGAATTTGTGGGCCCAGTGGACCAGGGTTCGCTCCATCAAAATCAGATCCAGGAGGGCCACATGGACCTCGGGCACGAGGCTGGCCATTCTCGGTCTTCCCGGTCGATGTTCGAGCACGACACTGCCACTCTCGGCGAGACCGGCTGTGGCTCCGGTGACGCCCAGATCCAGGTCGCGATACCCCAACTGATGCTCCATCCTGGTCTCGACAGGCACCTCCCCTTCCACCCTTGTCAGACCCGCCGCGGTGAGAGCCGAAGCCACACCGGAGGCAGGAAGATCCTCCCATGCCATGAAGGATCTGCATTGATGCCCTGCGGCGATCCCGGCCACAGCTCTAGGCACCCCGTGTCGTCCGACCGGCCCATGAACCACGGCGTCCACGTCCTGGGCCCGTTCCCGGAACAGTGTCTGAAGATCTTCATCTTCCAAGTCGGGCAAGCGGTCGGGGATACCCAACACCTCCGGCAGGACGGCGGTCATAGCCGACCGTCCGACTCTGGCGAGAAAGACATCACGATCCACGGTTGGTCCTCCACCATTCAGCGAACGACTCCGAGGCGGGACGTGGCAAGTCACGAAATTTCGTCCACCCTCTCCCCGGACCTGGGATCCGGCGCAGCCAGCCACCTGACGCCAAGGGGGCGCTCAGACGCGAAGCCCACTTCGTCGCCCTCCGCCATTTCTGAGGGTCCGTCGTCGTTCGGGCGTATCGGCTCATGCCTTTGTTGAGCCAACCCGGCAGTCTGCCCTCAGAAGCGGCACGTTCCCTCAGCTGGAGAAGCATCGAAGGGATTTGGATACGTATCGGGCACACTTCCTCACAGGCTCCGCACATGGTTGATGCGTAAGGCAACTCCCACCAGGGTTCCATTCCGTGCAAGCCGGGAGTGACAATCGAACCGACTGGTCCCGAGTACACGGTGCCGTAGGCGTGACCTCCGACGGTCTGAAAGATGGGGCAGACATTGAGACAGGCGCCACATCGGATACAGGCCAGGATCTCCGCGGTGGGACCGCCCAAGATCTCTGAGCGACCGTTGTCTATGACGACGACGTGTGACTCTTCGGGGCCGTCGGGATCGCCCTCCCTCCTCGGGCCGGTGATGACGCTGGTGTAAACGGAAAGCCTCTGCCCGGTGGCAGAGCGGGCTAGAACCTCCAGCACAACGGTGGCGTCCTCCCAGCTCGAGACGATCCTCTCCATGCCCATCAGAGCGATGTGAACTCTCGGAGCCGTCGTGGTCAGCCGGCCGTTTCCCTCGTTGGTGACCAGGACGACCGACCCCGTCTCGGCGATGGCCATGTTCACGCCGGAGATACCCGCGTCCGCACTGAGGAAGATCTCCCTGAGATGGGCTCTGGCGATCTCGTTGAGCTCTGTCGGATCGTCGGTGTACTCGACACTCAGCTTCTCGGAGAACAGTTCACCGATGTCCTGGCGTGTCATGTGGAGTACGGGAGCGATGATGTGACTGGGCGTGTCGCCGGCAAGTTGCACGATGAACTCCCCGAGATCGGTCTCGACCACCTCCAGACCGACGCCTTCGAGGTGGTGGTTGAGCTCGATCTCCTCGGAGACCATCGACTTCGACTTCACCACGAGACTGGAGTCCGACTGTTGGAGGATTTCGGCCACGATCCGGTTCGCCTCGTCGGCATCGGCTGCGAAGTGCACTGTGCCGCCAAGAGCGGTGACCTGATCTGCGAATTGACCTAGAAGCCGGTCGAGATGACTGAGGGAGTGAAGACGGATCGCCCGCGCCCTATCGCGCAATTCCTCCATGATGGGGAACTCGGCCACGACGCGATCTCTTGCGTCATTGAAGTGCCGTATCCCCTTGACGACCGCAGCGGCCTCTTTACTGCCGAGGAGGGCGTCGGCGCGAGTGACGAAGCTGACCGGCTGGCTCATATGTCACTGCCTGCCAATAGCTCAGCAATATGCTTGACCACCACTTTGGATCCTCTACGTCGAAGACCTCCCTCCAGGTGCATCAGACATGAGACATCGCCCCCCACGAGTGTGTCGGCGCCGGACGCCTCAACCCGATCGAGCTTCTCATCCATGATCGCAGCGGAGATGGCCGGCATCTCGACCGAGAAGAGACCCCCAAAACCACAGCATTCCTTGTCACCGTCGAGGTTCACACGGTCGACCCCCTCCAGCAATCGGTCAGCCTGGGCTTCCAACCCGAGCCCTCGCAGACCATGACATGAGTAGTGATAGGCGACCGAACATCCGTCACATGAGGCGGATGCGTCAACACCGAGATCGTCAATGAGAAACTGAGTGAGTTCGCGGGTCCGACCCGCCACCCGGTCTGCCTGATCGGCTCGATCGGTTCCTTCGAAAAGCTCGATGTAGTGGTGGGCAATCATCTGGGTACACGATCCGGACGGGACCACGATCGGACCCTCCGTGGCGTCGAGGACATCAAGGGTGTGAGCAGCCATTTCTCGCGCCTGATCGGTGAGACCGACATTGAAAGCAGGCTGTCCGCAGCAGGTTTGACCCTCGGGAAAGTCCACCCGGCAACCCGAATTCTCGAGAACCGCCAGGGTGGCACGACCCACCTGGGGTGCTAATACATCAACCAGGCAGGTGACAACAAGCTGGACTTGCGGCCATTCCATAGGGCCTGCACGTTACGCCTTGCGCTCGTTTACGGCCTTCAATGCCTCCAGATACCGCTCCACCATCGCCACATAGGCCTTGGTCCCATCCTTGAAGTCGTCACTGATGTCCCGATATCGGCGCCGCAATGCGAGGGCGGCGAACTTGGCCCCGCTGAGGTAGTACTCGAGGCCCGCGCCCGGGATCGCCGTCTTCCCCGGCTCGACCGGGCCATGCTCAGCCGCCAGCTGCGAGGTCGGATCGAGACCCAAGGACCCGAGCTCTTCGAGAACCAGATCCTCATCGGGTCTGTCGGCGTAGTCCTTGCCGACAAACCGGAACACAATCTCCCCGTCGGGCGAGATGATCACGACACCCGGCCGCGATATCAGTCTCGGATCGTTCTCGTCGGCGAACCTCAGCGGAGTTATTGCCTGATCCCTTTCAACATCGGAAAGGATCGGGAAAGGGAGGGCCAGCTTTTCCATCACAGCAGCGTTCTGACCGGGCGAGTCGGCGCTCAGTCCGAACACTCTGGCGCCTCGCTCCAGAAATTCACCCTGTCGCTGGGCCATGACGGCCAACTGGCCGTGGCAGTACGTTCAGAAGTCGCCCCGGTGAAAGGTGATCACGGCCGCGGCGTCGAGATGATCGGACAGCGTCCACGGTTTGCCGGCGGCGTCCAAGACTGTGAAGTCGATTGCCAACTTGCTTCCCTCCTCGGGTATGAGTCCCCATTGTTAGCGTGCTCGGACTCATGTTCATTCCCGCCGTCGAAGGATCGCCATGACCGAACTTCTGCTTCCCAACCTGAGGCCCTGGCCAAGTGTGGACCGATCGGCGAGATCCATGGTGATCCGCAGAGGGAGAGGCGTGGCTCGAGAAGGTGCCCTCGTTTGACCGCCTCCCGCTGGTTCATCCCGTTTGGCGGCCGTGAACTTCCCAGACGTCTGGTGAACCTTGTTGTCGGCCTCGTCATCTTCGGGGCGGGCATCGGATTGATGCTCCAGTCCGGTCTTGGTGTCCCGCCCTGGGATGTACTTCATCAGGGGCTCGCTGTTCGATTCGGCCTCACCGTTGGGGTCTGGTCGATCATCATCTCGTTCGTAGTCCTCCTGTTCTGGATTCCGCTGAGGGAGCCCTACGGGATTGGAACCGTCCTCAATGCATTGATCATCGGGGTGATGATCGATGTGACAGCCGTTGTGGTGCCCGAAGCCGGAAACACCGTGGTGGCGATTCTCATGCTCGGGTCCGGGATTCTGTCGATCGGCTTCGCGTCCGGCCTCTACATCGGGGCCAATCTCGGGCCCGGCCCCCGTGACGGGCTGATGACCGGAATCGCCCGGAAGGGCCCGTCGATCCGTTTGACCAGGTCGATACTCGAGATCGTGGTGCTGATCGCTGGATGGCTGCTCGGTGGCACATTCGGGATCGGAACCATCGCCTTTGCCCTGCTGATCGGACCGTTGGTTCAGTTTTTTCTGCCTCGCTGGACTATCGACGCGGGTCGTCGGGTCGACGGTTGGGAACACCCTGCTCGCTGAGCCTAGGTTCCCCGGACATCGACTTTCGGCCTGGAGACAAGGTTGGCTAAAAGGGAGTCCCGGACTGACGATGAGCAACCGGAGAGGGGCCCTCGGGCTTCGCCGTCAGGTTTGTCCCATGGAACGACCCGATTGGTTCGTCGAGGACCCGATGTTGCACGGACCGGAGAAGAGGAAGTGGGGAGCATTCTCACCTACCGCCGCACCTACATCCTCCGTCACGCCGGTCATTCCTGGCAGGGACGATGTCGGCCGGAGGCGTCGTTGATGATCCGCTACTGGTGGGACAACTTGGTTTGAGGACGAAACCCGCGAAAACTGATCAGCCACCCGACTAGCTGAACCCGTGGCACCCATATATGGTGCCGTCACTTCCCCAGAGCACCCGTTTCGGCGTCCGCTTCCCCGCCTGGATGGCCGTTTTGGCTGTCTGAGCACGCACTACGGGCTGTGGATAACTCGGTTCTTGACGAGTTGCAGGCTTGTAATTACAGTGTTGGAGTCCATACCAGATGTAGGTGGACACTTCCCCGCACACCACAACATCTAGTGGTGGGAGCTATAGATGGACGTGTTCTCGGTCTTCGGTGCCGAAACAAGAGAAGTGCGGAGGAGGCACAACAGATGAGCGAAGGCCTACGGATAACCCGTCGCTTTACCGAGGCCGGTAACGACCCATACGACCGACTGGAGTGGTCGACTCGTGACTCCAGAATCACCAACCCCGACGGCTCTGTTGTCTTTGAGATGACCGACGCCGAGATCCCGTCTCAGTGGAGCCAGGTCGCCTTGGACATCATGGTGTCCAAGTACTTTCGCAAGGCCGGAGTCCCCCAGTACGACGAGGACGGAACCCAACTCTTCGACGGCGAAGGCCGGCCGCTGACCGGTCCGGAGCACTCCGCCAAACAGGTCTTCAATCGTCTCGCCGGCACATGGCGGCACTGGGGGGAGAAGGGGGGCTACTTCGCCACCGCTGATGATGCCGAGGCCTTCGAGGACGAGCTTCGCTACATGCTCGCCAACCAGATGGCCGCTCCCAACTCACCACAATGGTTCAACACCGGACTCAACTGGGCCTACGGGCTCACCGGCCCACCCCAAGGACTGTGGTACGTCGATGACGAGACCGAGGAACTCATATCCTCCCCTGACTCCTACAGCAGACCCACTCCTCATGCCTGCTACATACTCAGCGTCAGCGATGACCTGGTCAACCCGGGTGGAATCATGGACCTGTGGGTGCGGGAGGCTCGCATCTTCAAGTTCGGTTCCGGCGCCGGATCCAACTTCTCCTCCATCCGAGGCGAGAACGAACTGCTCTCTGGTGGTGGCAAATCCTCCGGGGTCATGTCCTTCCTCAAGATCGGGGACCGCGCCGCCGGCGCGATCAAGTCGGGTGGCACCACCCGTCGCGCAGCCAAGATGGTCATTCTCGATGTCGACCATCCCGACATCGAGAAGTTCATCGACTGGAAGAAGGTCGAGGAAGAGAAGGCCAAGCTGCTCATCGACCACGGTGGCTTCCCGGCCGATTTCAATGGTGAGGCTTATGCCACTGTCTCGGGGCAGAACTCCAACAACTCGGTCCGCATCAGCAACGACTTCGTCAAGGCCGTGGAGCAAGACGATAACTGGGACCTGATCAATCGAACCGACGGTTCGGTCCGCAAGACGATCAAGGCACGCGATCTCTGGTCTCGCATAGCCGACGCTGCCTGGGCCTGTGCGGACCCTGGTCTCCAGTTCGACTCCACGATCAACGAGTGGCACACCAGTCCTGCCGGTGGTCGCATACGGGCTTCTAACCCATGCGCGGAATATCTCTTTCTGGACGACACCGCCTGCAACCTGGCGTCGCTCAATCTCGTCAGGTTCTACGACGACGAGAGCGGCGAGTTCGACATCGAGGCCTACAAACACGCTATCCGCATCTGGACCATCGTCCTGGAGATCTCCGTGGCGATGGCTCACTTCCCGTCAAAGGAAATTGCACAAGGCTCCTACGACTATCGGACTCTTGGGCTTGGCTACGCCAACCTCGGGTCGCTGCTGATGCGTCAGGGCATCGCTTATGACTCCGATGAGGGCCGGGCCATCGCCGGCGCAATGACCGCCATCCTCACCGGGCACTCCTACGCAACATCGGCCGAGATGGCGGGGGTTGTGGGACCGTTCCCGCGCTTTGAGGAGAATCGGGAGGCGATGCTCCGGGTCATCCGTAACCATCGTGCGGCTGCCTATGACGGCGACGACTTCGACGGTGTCACCACCAGGGTGATGGGCATCGATGCAGAACTGTGCCCGGACGATCTGGTGACCGCCGCCCGCGAGTCATGGGATCTCGCTCTCGAGCGTGGTGAGGAGACCGGCTATCGCAACGCACAGTCCAGTTGCCTCGCGCCTACCGGAACAATCGGGCTTCTAATGGATTGTGACACCACCGGTGTCGAGCCCGACTTTGCCCTGGTCAAGTTTAAGAAGTTGGCCGGTGGCGGTTACTTCAAGATCGTCAACCAGTCCGTGGCGCCGGCACTGGCCAGCCTCGGCTACAACCTCGACCAGATCAACGATGTGGTGCAGTACATCGCTGGGACCAACTCCATGGAGGGTGCCCCACACATCAACGAACTGACGTTGGCCGAGAAAGGCTTCGACAGCGACGACCTTGCCAAGCTCGAGGAAACCCTTCCCAGGGTCTTTGATTTGAAGCACGCGTTCAACGTCTTCACCTTTGGCGAAGCAACCTTGCAGCGGCTCGGGTTCGGTGTCGACGAATACACCTCGTGGAACTTCGACCTACTTCAGGCGCTCGGATTCACCAAAGAGCAGATCGCAGGAGCCAACGACCATATCTGTGGTCGCCAGACCATAGAAGACGCTCCCTACATCCGGGACGAGCATCTCAAGGTGTTTGACACTGCCAACAAGAACGGGAAATACGGACGGCGGTTCATTCACCACAACGGCCACATCAAGATGATGGCGGCGGCTCAGCCGTTCATCTCGGGTGCGATCTCGAAGACGATCAACATGCCCAACGAGGTCGACACCGAAACCATCGAGGAGGCATACCACCTCTCGTGGGAGTGGGGTCTCAAGGCCATGGCTCTCTACCGGGACGGATCAAAGGCGGTGCAGCCCCTCAACTCCACCGCCGACGAAGGTGAGAAAAGCGAAGAGGAGGCCGTCGGGATCACTGCTGCCGTCGAGCAGGAGAAGGCGATCCACTGGGGGAATCTCCCAGCTGGGACTTCGCCAAGCCAGGCATACGCCCAGGGAATGCCGCCGCCTCGGTTCCTGCTCCCGGCCCGTCGTCCCGGGTATCTCCAAGAAGCCCGAGTGGGAGGCCACAAGGTCTATCTGCGTACCGGTGAGTACAACGACGGAACCCTGGGGGAGATCTTCATCGATCTGGCCAAAGAAGGCGCAACGCTGAAAGGCATCCTCAGTTGTTTCGCCATCGCAGTTTCCAAGGGTCTCCAGTACGGAGTGCCGTTGGAGGAGTTCGTCGACACTTTCACGTTCCAAACCTTCGAGCCCCGGGGAATCGTCGAAGGTCACGAGAACATCAAGATGGCCAACTCGATCATCGACTACGTATTCCGGGCCCTTGGCGTTGAGTACCTGAAGCGCGACGAACTCGCCCAGGTGCCACCCGATCGTGGGGGCGACCTGGCCGCACCGCCGAAGGGTCTGGCAGTCGAAGCGGGACTTCAGCTGGACCTGAGCGACGCTGTGGCCGAAGGTGATGTTGACGTGCTGCAACGGGCAGCCGAGTTCGTCGACTCTCCCGACGGATCGGTGCCGGAGCCAGTGGTGGAGAAGGTTGTCGCCACGGTGGCCGTCGGCGACCACGCTGCAAATACCGACATGATGTTGTCAGAGAACATGGGTGATGCACCTGTGTGCTCCAACTGCGGGCATATGACCATTCGCAACGGGAATTGCTACGTCTGCCTCACCTGTGGAGACACCACCGGCTGTAGCTGACCTGATCCGCCTGGAGACGATCGCTTTTGGGTGGACCGCGCGCTCCCGCATTGCGAAGGGCCCCGCTGAAGCGGGGCCCTTCCACTACATGGTCCGTTTCATCAAGCTGATATGGCGGCTCCCAATACGTCATGTCCGAAGTAGATCAGGAATGCGATGGCGACCACCCACATGAGCGGGTGCACTTCGCCAACCTTTCCCTTGACCACCTTGATCAGCGTGTACATGACGAAAACGGCGCCGATGCCGACTGTGATTCTGAATGTCAGAGGCATCAGGATGAACGTCAACAGCGCAGGGAATCCCTCCTCGAAGTCGTCAAAGGTCGATCCCTTTGATGAGACCCATCATCAGGAATCCCACGAGGATCAGAACCGGAGCAGCTGCCTCCGGCGGAACCATTCCGGCCAGAGGCTACAGGAAGATGGCAAAGAGGAACAGGACTCCGACGACGACTGATGTCAAGCCGGTACGTCCCCCCTCTGCCATACCCGCCGACCTCTCGATATAGCTGGTGTTCGAGTGTGGAACCCTCCGAAGGCGGGGCCTTGGGACATTCAGTCGTGTCTGTCATGTTGCTCCTCCCAACTCGACGCCTGGGCAGGCGCCGACGACGTTTTCAAACTGGCCAGGAGATCTGGGGCCGTGTCGGACAGATCGAGGGGTTTCGTACAGTTTTCAGACCGATCACATCAGAGCCCGAACCAACCAGAAGACCCCCATCCCTGCGATCAGAGTGAAGATGTGGCTCCGGGTCCTGTAGGCAACAGCGCCACCAACCAAAAA
>Ga0114948_10000274_pt1 | contig 19606 bp, 18 predicted proteins | sample CR04metaG_FD_83877 | JGI IMG/M metagenome (GOLD analysis project Ga0114948, IMG submission 83877) | Deep subsurface microbial communities from Mariana Trench to uncover new lineages of life (NeLLi) - CR04 metaG | ecosystem: Environmental > Aquatic > Marine > Ocean trench > Sediment | place...
GTCGGTGTCCATCAGGATGATCGAACCGATCACGAACGCCACTACGCCGCCCAGCCCGATCACACCGAGGCTGGGGGTCAACGCTTCGCCGACCATCATCGCGATGCCGGCGATGATCAGCGCCAGGCCCGCATAATTGATTGGCTGCATCTGCAATGCGTAGGCGCCGAGCAGCAGGCAGATCACACCGACCACTCCGGGGGCGCCCATGCCGGGATTGTAGAACTCCAGGATCAGCCCGTAGACGCCGATCATCAGCAGAATATAGGCGACGTTAGGGTCGGTGATGACGGCCAGCAGCTCGTAGCGCCAACCCGGTTCAAGGCGCGTGACCTCAACGTCGGCGAGGTCGAGCGTCACCGTCGTATCGTGGTCGATCGAAAGTTCCAGGCCGTCGAGCTGCGCCAGCAGGTCGTCGAGGTCCTCGGCGATGAAGTCGATGACGTTCTGCTCCAGGGCTTCTGAGGCGGGTAGATTCGATGCGTCTCTGACGGTCTGCTCGGCCCATTCGATGTTGCGTCCGCGCAACTCGGCAAGCCCGCGAATGTAGGCGACAGCGTCATTGATCACCTTGCGCTCCATGGCCGTTCCCGGCTTGGCGGTGCTGTCCGCGTCCTCGTCACTCGAATCGCCGCTCTCGTCAGGCTTCTTGTCCGGTTTTGGCGCCGGTGCCGTCGGAAACGGGGTGGGGCCACCGATGCTTACCGGGGTCGACGAACCCACATTGGTTGCTGGCGCCATCGCGGCGACATGGCTCGCGTAGAGGATGTAGGTGCCCGCACTGGCCGCACGAGAGCCGTTCGGCGCCACGTACGTTGCTACAGGAATGTGCGATGCCAGGATCTCCTTGATCATGTCTCGCATCGACTTGTCGAGCCCGCCGGGTGTGTCCAGGCGGAGCACGAACAACGCGACGTCGGCGTCGTGGGCGTCCTGCAGCGAGGTGATGAAGTAGTCAGCCGTAGCGGGCCCGATCGCGCCTTCCAGTTCCAGCACCCATACCTTGGTGGGTGCGGCGCCGGCCGCGGCTGACGGGATCGCGAAGGTCCAGGCCAAGGCCGCGAGCGCGAGTAATCCAACGCGGTGTCTGAGCCCTGCCGTGGTCGCGTTGACAGCTGATCCGCTGATCATCGCTCGATCATACGTTACTCACACTCAAGCTAGCCAGTGGCTCGATCAGGCGGTCGAAAGTCCGCGTTCGGCAAGCCAGGGTTCGTTGAACAGCCGCGAGCGGTACTTGCTGCCATCATCGCAGAGCATGGTGACGATAATGTGTCCGGGTCCCAGCCGCTCGGCAACCTGGACGGCAGCGGCGAGATTGATCCCCGTTGAGGAGCCGAAGAACCAGCCTTCGTCGCGGAGCAACTGATAGACCATCGACACCATCGCCTGATCGGTAACCTGCACTGCATCGTCGATCTGGGTGTCGGCCAGGTTATCGGTGACCCGGCTGTTGCCGATGCCCTCGGTAATCGACGGTCCTTTGCTCATGTCGGCCGTCCCCGTCTTCACGTAGCTGTACAAGGCGCTACCCATAGGGTCCGCCAGGACGATGCTCACGTTCGGATTCTCCGCTTTGAGATAGCGACTCACCCCAGATAACGTCCCGCCCGTGCCCACGGAGGTGACGAAGGCGTCGAGCCGACCGTCGGTCTGCCGCCAGATTTCGGGGCCCGTGGACTCAAAGTGCGCCAATCGGTTGGCGAGGTTGTCAAACTGGTTGGCCCAGATGGCGCCGTCCAGGCTGTCGGCGAATCGTCCGGCCTGCTTCTGGTAGTTCATCGGGTCCTTGTACGGTACGGTCGGAACGATTCGGACCTCGGCACCCAGCGTTTCCAGCAGGTCGATCTTTTCCTGAGACTGGTTGTCGGGCATGTAGATCACGCAGGAATAGCCGCGGGCGTTGCAGATGTGTGCGATTCCGATTCCGGTGTTGCCTGCGGTTCCCTCGACTACGGTTCCGCCTGGTTTGAGATCGCCGGCGACCTCGGCTTCACGGATCATCCACCAGGCCGCCCGATCCTTTACCGACCCGCCGGGATTGAGAAATTCGGCTTTGCCCAGGATCTCGCATCCCGTCGCCGCGCTCAACTTGGAGAGCCGGATCAAAGGAGTGTCGCCGATGGCGCCGATAAAACCTTCGCGAACGTCCATGAACCACCACTACCCAACGGAGGCTGGATTCTAACGATAAGTGACGGGCGACCCATAGATGCCCTCGAACTATCCAAATGCCGCGGGTTAACATATCGGTGAAACTGGATGGGGTACTTGAGACAGACGTGAAACGTTGGCGCGCGATCTGTTCGATCGGTCTGGCCCTCGCGATTCCTTGCGAATCGCTTTACGGAGAATGGTTCAGCGATAGCCAGCCGATCATGGGTACGAACATCCATGTCGAGTTCTGGCACGAAGATCCCGCTGCCGCGCGCGATGCCCTGGCGGCGGTCATCGACGAGATGCACCGGATCGACGAATTGATGAGCCCGTTCCGGGAATCGAGTGAACTTTCCGCGATCAACCGTGGTGCCGGAGCGGGCCCGGTTGCAGTGTCGGCCGAACTTTTGGCGTTGCTGGAGCGTAGCGCCGAGGTCTCGCGCATGACCGACGGTGCCTTCGACATCACCTATGCCTCTGCGGGTCGGTTCTACGATTATCGCAAGGGGGTCCGACCGGACGAAGCACAGCTAACGGCGGCTGTGCAGGCGATCGACTATCGATACGTACAGATCGATCGGGAAGCGGGTACGGTGCGTTTCGCGCACCCCGAGGTGTATGTGGACTTGGGCGGGATCGCCAAAGGTCATGCCGTCGATCGAGGCATTGAGTTGTTGCGGGCACGGGGTATCGATCAGGCGATGATTGCGGCCGGCGGCGACAGCCGGATCATCGGCGACCGACGCGGTCAGCCTTGGACCGTGGGCGTCCAGGATCCGCGCAAGTCGGGCACGATGGCGGTGCTGCTGCCGCTCGAAGACACGGCGGTTTCAACGTCCGGTGACTATGAACGATTCTTCGAGCGCGATGGGGTGCGATATCACCACATCCTCGATCCGACCACCGGAGACTCTGCACGCGAGGTCCGTAGCGTCACCATCCTTGGACCCGAGGCCACCTTAACTGACGCCCTGTCCACCAGCGTTTTCGTGCTCGGCGTCCGCGCCGGGTTGACGCTGATCGACTCCCTCGATGGCATCGATGCCATCATCATCGACGGTGATGGACGGCTGCACTACTCCCGGGATCTCCTCCAAGTCGAGCCCTGATCGGGGCTGCTCCTCGCGGCGGTCAAATGTGATCGCCGCCACATTAACCAGGCCCCGCCTCGTCTAACGTTCGCGCAACGACGGGTTTTGTACACGACGGGAACTAAGGATGCGTTTCGGCTTCCGGCCACGCGATGGACGGTCGAACCAGTTTGCGAACTGGGGCTCGCTGTCGTGGTCGGCGGGGCATGCCACACCTTGCGCCGCCGCTGCGAGCAGTCGGCGAGTCTTGGTTCCTCTTCCCGCTGCTGGTACCTGTCGTTTCCGGACCTCGCGTGATGCGAGCGTAAAGGATCACCCTCGCGTCGATGCGTCCGCACGGACCGCGGCGTACAGCGGAGTCCGGACAACCCCCGCGATCGATGCCGGTAGTTCGAAAGTTCCACCGAACGGGAACTCGGAGCAGCCTCCAGTTGGAGCAGTCGGAGTTGCTGGACCTTTCGACGGCAAGATCGATCACGCCAGATCCCTGCAGATCGCGCTCAGCGGATAGGCGCAGGTCCGGCTGCAGGTGTGGATATGAACAACTTAAGGGTACCGATGCGCTGGCTGATCGGCGTTGTCCTGTGCGTACCGCTGATGGTTCAGGCCGTGTCCAGCCAGGAGATGGCGCCGGACTTCACGCTGAAGAGCCTCGAAGGTTCGAACCTCAGGCTCGACGAGTACAAGGGTCAGGTCGTGTTGATCAATTTCTGGGCCACCTGGTGCGGCCCGTGTCGTCAGGAACTGCCGCTGTTGGATCGCATTCACCGGCGCTATCAGGACGCCGGATTCGCGGTGCTCGGCATCAACGTCGAGGGTGTGGATAAAACAGACGAAGCCCGGGCCATGATCAGCAAGGCAGGCGTCACGTTCCCGGTGCTGGTTGATGAAGGACAGAAGATCAGCGAGCTGTATGCGCTGGAGGCCATGCCGACCAGTGTCGTTGTCGACCGCGATGGTGTCGTTCGTTATGTGCACCTCGGCTACAAGCCGGGCGACGAAGCGAAGTATCTCGAAGTAGTCAAGAAGCTCATTCGCGAGTAGCTGCGCTAGCCAGGAGTAACCCCGGTGCCACGGACCACATTGATTTGGATCGCGTTGCTTGTCCTGTCGTTGACGGGAACCGTGGCGCGTACTCAGACAGGCGTGGACAGATCTCCGACCCCGCCCGAGCAGCCATCTGTGTCGTTTGACGTGCAGATGGAGGACATCAAGCGATCGCTGGTCGAGCTGAAGCGGGACCTCGTGGTTCTCGAAGAGGATCTGCTGTTTCCCGCCAGTTCCCAGGTGGCGGTATTCGTGGCGATGGATCTGGGTGAATTTTTTGCCCTGGACGCGGTCACCCTGAAGCTCAACGGCAAGGAAGTGAGCCACTACCTGTACACAGACAAGCAGGTCGATGCGCTGTACCGCGGCGGTGTGCAACGACTGTATGTGGGCAATGTGCGTCAGGGGAACAATCGCCTCACGGCGTTCTTTACCGGGCGCGGGCCGAGCGGGCGAGACTATCGACGGGCAACGACCGTTGAGTTCGAGAAAACCTTCGAGCCGATCTTCGTTGAGCTGAAGATCACGGATTCCACGGCGAAATACCAACCAGAGTTTGTCGCCACAGTCTCGCCCTGACGGCGAGGGCTGCCCATGAAGTCCTTCCTATGTGACCTGATTTTGAGCTGCACGCTGGTGGCGCAACCGGTCACGCTCGTGGAGGATCTCTACTACGGCACAGTTCTCTACGCCTACTATCAGGATGACTTCCAGCAGGCGTTGCTCGATACCTTGGTCGCGGAGCGGTTGGAGCGGCGTGGCCAGGATGTCGTGCGGTTCGAGCTGGCGAAGGGTAGCTTCGCCTTTGCGGATGGTATGTATCGGTACGCCGAACAGACCTTTGCCGATTTGCAGGCGGATCAGCTGACCGGGCTGGATTCCATGCGCTTGACGTTTCACCTCGCCCGGGAGCACTTCCGGCGGGAAGATTTTGCCCGTGCGGGCAACGATCTGCAGGCCATCGATCTCGGTAAAACCTGGTTCGGTCGGGAACGTTTTCATCCCGAAGTCGAGTTCATGCGCGCCGAGCTGGCGACCCAGGCAGGTGACTTTGATGGCGCCCGGCGCGCCATACAGCGGATCGATGAAACCGATGGGTTGCGTGCCTACGCGCTGTTCAATCTGGGGGTCGGTTTACGCGCGGCCGGTCGGTTGCAGCAGGCCGAGACCGCGTTTCAGCAGCTCGGGGAAACGCCCGCGTACGATAGCGAAACGCTCGATCTCCAACAGCGCGCCCAACTGGCGCTGGCCTTTGTCAAACGCGAGCGTTCCGAACCTGCGTCCGCCGAGGCGATCCTCGGCGATCTGCCCGCGGCGGGCCGATACCGCGACCTGGCGCTCACCAGCTACGGCGGCCTGGCGATGGACCGCGGCGATTACCGTCTCGCGGCCCGAATCTGGATGTCGCTCCAGCAGGAAGACTACTGGACCGAGAGCACTGCCACTGCGCGCCTTGCATTCCCCATGAGCCTCGAGCAGATGGCATCGGGCGAACTGGCGTTGATTGAGTATCGGGCTGCTGAGCGCAGCTTCGAAGGCCGGCTCGACGAGCTGACTGCACTGTCGATGCGTGCGGACGATCCGCGCTGGGTGGGTGGTTTGCTCAAGGTGTTCGCCACTCCGGAACACAGTTCGGCCGAGATGAATGATGTCGTCGCACGCTGGCGTGCGGAGCTTGGCCACACGGATTGGTTGCAGTGGCTGTCGACCGAGCGGGTACATGAGCTGCTGTTGGAATGGGATGAACTGAACGGTATTGCGGACTGGCTCGAAGATTTACCGGATCAACTGGCGATCTTCGATGCGCTGGCCAATGAACAGCAACGCCGCGCCCGGACCGCCGGGCAGCAGATTGAAACGAACGGGTTGGCCGAGAACCGGGAGCGGCTTGGCAAGACGATTCGCGCGGTGCACAGCTCACTCGTGGCATTGCGCGCGGTGCCGCCGAGCAGAACCTCGGACTGGATGTTCCGGCTGGCCGATCCAGCGCAGCGCGAACTGCTGATGCAGTTGCAGATGCAACGGCAAAGGGTCCACCGGTTGCCCGAAGGTCAACGGGACCCCTGGATAGAACGGATCGATCGACTCGAAGGCCTGGTGTTCTGGGACCTAATCGACCAGAGCAGCCAGCGCACGCGTGCGTTGGAAAAGCTCGTGCGCGACGATACCCGGGCGCTTGCTGAAGTCGACGCGCGTATCGTCAGGGTGCGCACGGCCGAAGAAGCCCTGGTGGCTGGCGTGAAGATGGACTTTCTCGCCTTCCAGACCCGCGCGGATGCGATCACCCGCTCGGTCGGTGTGGCACTCGCGCAGCGCGAAGCGATGCTGGGCAAGGAACTCAAAGCGGGTATGGCGCGCGAGATTCGGCAGGTCCAACACCATCTGCTGGTCACGCGCATTGCCATCGCCCGTGCGACCGACCGGTTGGCGATGAGTGAACCCTGGTGAGGCGAGTCGTAGCACTGGGCGCCGCCCTGGCGCTGGCCGGTTGCGCATGGCTTGGTGGCGGCGATCGCCTCGAGCTTCGTGGTCCGGACGTTGCCGGGGTTGTGGCAGACCTGCCAGACGTTGCGATGCCTGAAGTGCGACTGCCGCCGCCGAGCCGAGCCGAGGTCATGGCGGCCTATCAGCGCGTCTACGGTGCGATCCCGAACGTTGCGCAGAACTATCAGATCGGCAAGCGCCTTGCCGATCTGGAGATGGAAGGCGGCGTCGAGAATGACCTGGAAGGTCGCGATGCGCCCTACACCAAGGCGATCAGCCTGTACGAGTCGCTGCTGCTCGAAGCCGATGGCGCGGATCGCGACGCAATTCTCTATCAGCTCGCCCGGGCCCACGACGTGGTCGGTCAACAACGAGCCGCGGCGGGCTATCTCGATCGCCTGGTCGAGATGCATCCGAACAGTCAATACATCGTGGAGGCGCGATTCCGGCGCGCGGAGATCGCATTCTCCCGGGATCGTTATCGAGAGGCCGGCAGCGACTACGCGTTCGTCGTTGCCAGCGGCCAGGACGGTATCTATTGGCGCAACGCGGTGTACATGCTCGGCTGGTGCCGCTTCAAGACATCGGACGTGGACGACAGCCTGGTAAGCTTTTTTCAGGTCGTCGAATCGGTCATCGATCAGGAACGGCAGGCGCCGATCGGCCGCGGCGAGCAGGAATTGCTGGATGACGCGTTGCGAGTGGTCGTCCTTGGGGTTTCCTACCTGGATGGCCCGGACACGCTTGCCCAACACATGGATCGACTGGCGAAACCAAGCTGGCAGCATCGAGCGTACGAGCGGCTGGCCAGCGACTACCGAGCAAAGGAACGCTACCTCGACAGCGTCGCGACCCTGGAGACGTTCATCGCGCACAACGCGCTGGACCGGCGCGCGCCGGTGTTTCACCAGCAGGTGATCGAAATCCTCCTGGAAGGGGATTTTCCGAGCGAGATCAGGGTGCGCAAGGAAGCCTTCGTCACTCGTTATGGTGTGCGCAGTGAATTCTGGCAGGTTCACGACAAACCCGAACGCGCCGACTACCTGCCTACGTTGAAGAGCTACCTGGACGAGCTCTCGACCCTTGCCCACAGCGAGGCGCAAGACAGCGGCATTAATGCCGACTACCTGAAGGCCGCGGATTGGTATGAGCAGATCGTCGTGACGTTCCCGGAGGATCCGGCCGTGGCGGAGCACGTGTTTCTGCTGGGCGAGGTGTACACAGAAGCTGACGAGCACGCTCGCGCGCTGCCGGCCTACCAACGCGTGATGCGCGAATTCCCCGAATATCCGAGGGCCAACGAGGCGGGTTACGCCGTCATTCTGGGTCTCTCCACGTTGCTCGGCGAGGTCGACGAGGCGGACCTGGAACTCTGGCAGCGGGCCAAGATCGATGCGCAGATCGAATTCGCCATGCGCTTTCCCGATGATGAACGGGTTCCGGCCGTCCAGGCCAATGCGGCGGATGCGTTGTTTGACCTTCGCGAATTCGTGCAGTCCGTGGATCTGGCCGAGCAGCTGTTGCGGGACCACCCAGCCGTTGAGGTTTCGACGCGACGGACGGCGTTGCTGATCATTGGCCATGGTCGCTTCGAGCTGGGCGATTACGTAGCGGCGGAGCAAGCCTATCGTAACTTGCTGACGTTGCCGGTCGATCCGTCCGGCAGCGCGATCGCCGGCGAAATCGACCAACGGCTGCTCGCGACGATCTACAAGCAAGCTGAATCCGCTGAATCGTTGGGCGATGCGGACGCTGCCGTCAGGCATTTTCTGCGCCTGCATGACGAGGCGCCAGACTCCGAGTTGGGCATTCAGGGCTTTTACGATGCGATCGCGGTCGAGGAAGGACAGCAGCACTGGGTGCGAGCCGCCGAACTACTCCACGGGTTCCGCGCCAGTTATCCGGATCACGAATTGGGCGGCGATGCGGACAAGCGCCTGGCGGAGCTCTACGAACGAGCCCAGGACTGGGATCGTGCGGCCGGCGAATTCAGCCGTATCGCAGCGTCTGACCCGGATCGCGAGGTTCGCCGTCAGGCGTTGTACCGCGCCGCGGAGCTGTACCTCGAGGTGCAGGATGTGGCCAATGCGGTCGCGAGCTTCGAGCAGTACGCCCGCGGCTATCCGCAACCCGTGGCGATTCAGGTGGAGGCGATTCAGCATCTCGACGAACTGTTCCAGCAGACCGGTGATCAGGCCCGGCGTCGCGTATGGCTGCGCCGCAAAGTCGAGCTGGCAGACCAGCTGGGACCGCAAGCCATTCCACGTTTGAACTTTCTCGCGGCGCAGGCGCAGGCTCTGTTTGCGGCGGAGGATCGCGCGCTTTTTGATGCGCTCGAACTCGAACACCCGCTGCTGCAGCACCTCACGGCCAAGCGCGACGCACTCAAACGCTGCGTAGCCGCGTTCGAAAAGATGGCGGGATACGGCGTCCAGCAGTTTGTAACCGCGGCTACTTTCGAGATTGCCGATCTGTACGCCGCGCTGAGTCGCTCACTGTTGGAATCGGAGCGGCCCGCGGGCTTGAGCGATCTGGAACTCGAACAGTACGGAATACTGCTCGAGGAACAGGCGTACCCGTTCGAGGAGCAAGCCATCGCGATCCATGAAATCAACGTGCGGCGCAGCTGGGACGGAACGTACGACGCATCGGTGCAACGAAGTTTTGCGGCGCTGAGCGTGCTCATGCCCGCACGCTTCGATAAGCAGGAATTACAGGTGAGTTATGTCGACTCGATTCAGTAGAACTGTCTGGTTGGCCGCCATGCTGGTCATGGTCGGCTGCCAGGGCCCGGGCGTGAATGGTCGTCCGTCGGCAGGCAAACCAGCGGCGAAGGTCGAAGTGAGCCGGCGCAGCGCGAACCTGTTCGCAACGGCGGTACGGGCGGTGCAGGAACAGCGCTTCACCGATGCCGAGGTGTTGCTGCTGGAACTGACCACCCGGGAGCCGGACCTGTCCGGGCCGTGGGTGAATCTGGGAACCGTGTACCTGGCGTTAGATGATTCAGAGGCCGCCCAAGTGGCTTTTCGACGCGCGGTCGAGATCAATCCGGACAACTGCGCCGCGTACAACGAGATGGGTGTGATGTCGCGGCAAAGCGGAGATTTTCTTACCGCGGAAGCGAATTACCTGGCCTGCGTGGAGCGGGTTCCCGATTTTCGGGAAGCCTATCTCAATCTGGGCATTCTTTATGAGTTATATCTAGGCAGGCTGCCCGAGGCATTGGCGGCCTACCGGACCTATCAGTCCTTGCTGGAGGCTCCGGACCGTCGCGTCGAAGGCTGGGTGATGGATCTCGAACGACGATTGAAGCGGGCGGAATCATGATGATTCGGAATGCCTTGTTGACGATGAGTCTGGCGGCTCTGAGCGCTGCATCAGCTATGGCCGACGCCGAGCGACGCGGCGTCATCCGATTGGACGAAACAATCATTTCGGGTAACCAGGAACTGCCCAAGGTGCTTTACATCGTTCCGTGGAAGGACCCGGACGGTATGCCGAACATCGAGCTGGACCCGGAGTTTGCAGAACTCGAGGTGTTCAGAAGGTTGTATCCGCCGGCCTACCGGCGCGAACTGAACTACTACGAATTACTGAATGCCGTTGAGAACCAGGAGTAACCATGGACTTTTACACGACGCTAGTAGGGTTTTTTCAGAACGGCGGACCGTTCATGTACCCGATTGCCGTGGTGCTGGGCATCGGTTTTGCCATTGCCGTTGAACGCTTCGTCTATCTGGCGAAAGAAATGCGTGCCAACCGGCGCGACTATGACCGCATCATTCCGATGCTGCGCCAGAAACGTATGCGCGAAGTGGCGGAGACGGCGCGAAAATCGCAGTCGGCGGTCGGCCGAATCGTTGCGGACGGACTGGCGCGCATGAATGCGTCGCGGCGGCGCCAGGATCTGGAATACGCGATGGAGGAGCAGTTGCTCGAAGTACTGCCGAGCATCGAGCGACGCACGCCTTATCTTGCGACCTTCGCCAATATCGCCACCCTGCTTGGGCTGTTGGGAACCATCATCGGCCTGATCGCAGCGTTCACAGCGGTTGCGAACGCGGACCCCGCGGAGAAGGCGACCTTGCTGTCCCAGAGTATTTCGATCGCGATGAACACCACGGCGTTCGGCTTGATGGTCGCGATTCCATTGCTGCTTGTTCATTCCATACTGCAAAGCAAGACCAGTGCAATTGTCGAAAGCCTTGAAATCGCGGTGGTGAAGTTCCTGAACCTGATGGAAGAGGGCGGCGCGGCGTCGCAGAATCCCGCCGTGGCTTCCACCGCCGGCGGCTCTGTCAACAAGGCCAAGAACGGCTGATCCGTTGGAAGATCGAGCAGAGCCATACCAATAACAAACGGATCGATCTATGGACAGGGTGAGGCTGCGACGCCTGCAACATAAACAAGCCGAAGACCTGGACGTGACGCCCTTCATGAACCTCATGATCGTGCTGGTCCCGGTGCTGCTGCTGTCGATGGTGTTTACCCATACGACGGTCATCGAACTCAACTTCCCTGCCGGTGACGCCGGGAGTGAGATCGATCCCGAGAATGTGCACCTCGAGGTAATCGTCCGGGACGATCGGCTGATCGTCGCGGATGGACGAGGTGGAACCATACGGTCCATTCCCGTGGTGGATGGCGCACACGATTACGAGCAGCTTTCGTTGGTCATGCGGGAAGTGAAACGCCGCATGCCGGAGAAGCGGGCTATTGCCGTGCTGCTCCAAGCCGATACGGACTACCAGACGCTCGTTTCCGTTATGGATCGGGTGCGATCCTACAAAGCGGTTCAAGGACTGGAGGTGGTTGATGCGGAGTTGTTTCCGGTGATCTCGTTGGGAGATACGCCCCGTCCCGTGGGTGCGCAGCTCGTTGCTGACGCGTCCTGACGATAAGGATTTTCGATGACTGCGCACCGATTGAAACTGCGTCGCGACGGCCAGAAGAAACGCACTAGAGGTGCGTCTCTGAACCTGGTTTCCCTGATGGACATCTTCACGATTCTCGTGTTCTTCCTGATGGTGAACTCCTCCGAGGTCGAAGTGCTGCAGACCACCTCGAACATCGTACTGCCGGACTCGAGTGCGGAGAAACGGCCCAGAAATCAGTTGATGATCACGGTCAGCGACACTGACCTCATGGTGTCGGGCCGATCGGTGGCGAACGTCGCGGAGTTGCGCAACGACGGCGCGTCGACCATCGCGGGGCTCCAGGAAGAGCTGGCCTATCAGGCGAGCCGTAAGGGTTCCCGCAAGGGTTCCCGCAAGGGCGTCATTCCGGAGGACGGCTTTGCAATCACCATAATGGGTGACCGGGAGATCCCCTACTGGCTGCTGAAGAAGATCATGCTGACCTGTCAGCTGACCGATTTCGCGCGCATTTCTCTGGCGGTCAACAAGATTGAAACGGATGATCCCCAATCGAATGAGGGGTCGAATGAGGCGCTGGCGGGTTCGAGGGACGGTGCCGCGTCGTGAGTGCTGTCATGTCCGTCAACCCCTACGGATTGCCGTGGTCGATCGGTGAGGCAGAATCGCGCCGTCTGCGCAAACTCGTTTCAATCTGCCTGCTCGCAATCCTCGCGTTCGGGCTGATCATCCCGATGCTGCCCCTGCCGGAAGTCGAACGGGAGGCGCTGGAAGAGCTGCCGCCGCAGCTTGCGCGGATCGTGCTCGAGAAGCCGGAACCGATCATTCCGCCGCCGCCAAAGGTGGAGCCGAAGAAGGAACCCGAACAGAAGACAGTCGAGCCGGACCCAAAGGTGGAACCCAAGGTAGAGCCGAAGCCGGAACCCGTCCCAACGGTTGCCGATGCCCGGGAAAAAGCCGAGATTTCCGGGCTGCTTCAATTCAAAGATGCGTTCGCCGACATGCGTGATGCGGTCGACGTATCCAAGCTGAACGACACGGCATCGTTGCAGCGCGGGGCGGGTGAAGCCGCCCGTCTGGATCGATCGCTGCTCACGTCCAGGCACGCCTCGCGCAGCGCCGGGGTCAATGTTGCGGCGCTGTCGAGCAACACCGGTGGCGTGGCGTTGTCAGGCAGGGAAACGACCAAGGTCGAGGCGCCCGAGGACGTATCCGGACAGAACGGCACGCGTGAACGCCGCGTGGCCGATCCCAGACAGCGCAGCATCGAGGACATCCGGCGCGTGTTCGATTCGAACAAAGGGGCCATCTTCGCCATATACAACCGTGCCCTGCGTAAGGACCCGACGCTGCAGGGTCAGGTCGTATTGGAGTTGTCGATCGACCCCAGTGGCCGGGTTGTGGATTGCAAAGTTGTTTCCTCGGAACTGTCAGACGCGACGATCGTCGCGAAGCTGGTGAGCCGCATCCGGCTGTTCGACTTCGGCGCGCGCGACGTGGCGATGACGACCATCAGCTACCCGGTCCACTTCCTCCCGACCTGATCGTAAGAATCGATCCCGCGTCGGTACGGTATCGCGTTACCGGAAATTGCCCTTTGCCGGGATCCCCGGCAAAGTAACTCTCGACCCAGGTTGGGAGATTCACCAGGATGATCCGATGCAGAGGTGTTGCCGCGTTGCTGTTGATGTTCATATGCGCCTCCGCCCACGGGCAGTCAGAGGCGGCTCCGGGGAAGTCGCCGGCGCAACGGGTGGAGACCCGGACCGAGCAGGCGATCGCCATCGCGGGTGAAATCTGGGCCCTTGCCGAATTGGGTTATCTCGAAACTGAAAGCTCGGCGCGGTTGCAACGCTATCTCGCGGACGCCGGCTTCGACGTGGAGGCAGGTGTTGCGGGTCTTCCGACGGCATTCGTTGCCAGCGCTGGTCGGGGCCGGCCCGTGATCGGAATCCTTGCGGAATTCGATGCACTGCCGGGGATGGCTCAGGATGCCGTGCCGAGCCGCCAGGTGCGGGCCGGGAGCCGGGGTGGTCACGCCTGCGGTCATCATCTGTTCGGGGTGGGTTCTGCGACTGCCGCCATCGCCGTCTCGGAGTGGCTCGAGTCGAGCGGTACGGCCGGCACCGTACGCCTGTACGGCACCCCGGCGGAGGAAGGCGGTTCCGGCAAGGTCTACATGACGCGTGCGGGACTGTTCGAGGACGTCGACGTGGTGTTGCATTGGCATCCGGATGATGCCAACGACGCGTCGCCCGGGACGACCAACGCGAACAAATCCGGGCGATTCCGCTTTCACGGTCGGGCGGCCCACGCGGCCAGCGCACCGGAGCGCGGGCGTTCAGCGCTCGATGGTGTGGAAGCGATGAACTACATGGTCAATATGATGCGCGAACATATTCCCCAGGAGTCACGCATTCACTATGTAATCACCGATGGCGGTGAAGCGCCGAACATCGTTCCGGAAAACGCCGAGGTGTACTACTACGTTCGACATCTGAAACCCGAGATGGTGGTGTCGCTGTTCGAGCGCGTGGTCGCGGCCGCCCAGGGCGCAGCGCAAGGAACGGGCACGCGGGTTGAGGTTGAAGTCATGCATGGCAACTACCCGGTGTTGCCCAATCATGAACTGGCGGGCCTCTTTCACGAGAAGATGCGTACCCTCGGCGGCATCAGCTACTCGCCGGCTGAGTTCGACTTTGCCAGGACCATTCGAACCACGTTGCTCGGCGACTTGCCGCCGCTCGAGAGCGCCGCTGAAATTCGACCGTCCATACCCGGCCATACCATGGGCTCCACGGACGTAGGCGACATCAGTTGGAAGGTCCCGACCGCCGGATTTCGCACCGCGACCTGGGTGCCCGGAACCCCGGCCCACAGCTGGCAGGCGGTTGCGGCCGGTGGGACCAGCATTGGCCACAAAGGTATGCTGCTGGCGGCGAAGGTTCTGGCGGAAGCGGCGGCCGAACTGTACACCGACCCGGAGCTCATCGACCGGGCCTGGGAAGAGTTCGAGCTGCGTCGCGGTGACGATTTCAAGTATGAGGCGCTGCTGGGCGAGCGCGACCCGCCGTTGGACTATCGGCAATGACTCGACTGTGCGTGTTGCACCCCGGCGCCATGGGCAGCTCCATCGCGGCCGCACTCGGCGAAGCGGGTCACCAGGTGTACTGGCTGGCGGCGGGCCGCAGTGACGCGACCCGGCGGCGTGCGGCGCGATCGGGCGCGCTGCCGCTGGCCAATGAAACCGACCTGGTTGGATTCGATGCGGTCGTCTCGGTGTGTCCGCCGGATGCGGCGCTCGCGGTCGCGGACGCGGTGATTGCCATGGGATTCACGGGCATTTTTGTCGATGCGAATGCCGTTGCGCCAGCGACGGCGCGCGCGATCGGAGATGCTGTGGCGAGCGCTGGCTGTGCGTTCATCGACGGCGGCATTATCGGACCTCCGGCCTGGCAACCCGGCACCACCCGGTTATACCTGTCCGGTCCCGACGCGGATATCGTGGCGGGTTGGTTTGCTGGCAGTGCGCTTCAGGCCCGCGCGATAGGCGCCGAGGTTGGCGCGGCGTCTGCGCTGAAGATGTGTTACGCGGCCTTCACGAAGGGGTCATCTGCATTGCTGCTGGGGGTCCGGGCACTGGCGGAGGCGGAAGGCGTGCAGCAGGAGTTGCTGGCCGAGTGGGACCTCTCGCAGCCCGGGCTGGCGGCACGTCTGCCTCGACCGCCAGCGCGGTTGCAGCGAAAGGCTGGCGTTTCGTGGGCGAGATGCGGGAGATCGCGGCGACGTTCGAGTCTCGGGGGCTACCTGGAGGCTTTCACCGGGCCGCTGCGGATCTCTATCAGCGCCTCGAGGAGTTCAAGGATGAATCCGACGCCGACGTCGCGGCGGTGCTCAGGGCGCTGATTCGAGCATCCGATTAGGCGTCTGCCGGGTCCTTTTCTGACTCGGATGGGCCTGACTCGGGGGCGGCGGACGCCGGCGCAGAACGGGTGCCGCAGGTCCAGCCCAGTCCCTCGAGCTTCGCCACCAGTTCCGCTGCCCTGGCCTCGCAATAGCCGGATTCGTTGGTGGCGCGCCACGGCGTGCTCTGGGCGCCTTCGCTGGGTTTGTCGTAGAGCACTTCACAAGGCACGGCCTGGCCTGGATCGGAGTAGACGACCTCGATGCTGCGGGTCATATCCTGCAGGGTACATACCGCCGGGGCCGCCAGTGTCTGAGCGCCGCCCAGCGCCGTAAGCAGCGCCGTAGTCAGCAAGGTCAAGGTTCGCATCGTATTAGTCCTCGGATGGCCGGTGGCACGATTGTAGATCGGAGCGCGCAGGCTCGCTATCCGGTGGCCGACCTAATTCCCGTTCGAAAAACTGTACCGAGAGGCGGTCGATCCGGGACTTCAGCCGGGCGGTCTCCACGAAGCCGCAATGTCCGCCGTAGCGGGTGATCTTGATCGAGAGATGCCGATTGTGGGGCAAACGGTCATAGCCGTGGAGCGGGATCACGGGATCGTCGGCGGCGGCAACGATCTGGGTGGGCGCATCGAGCCCCTCGAGCAAGTCGTTGGCCAGGGAGTAATGGCTGAAATAGTCCTCGCTGTCGCGGTAGGGCGTGAAGCGCTCGACGAAGTAGTCGGTCAGCGCCTCGACGCTGGACAGGCGCATCGCGTCACGCAAGTCGTAGTCATCCGGGAAGGCACGTTGCTTAGCGGCAAATGCCCGGCGCCAGCGGCGCACGAAGTACAGCCGATATCCATACCAGCCGTGATCGATTGCATAGGCAGACGGTCCCGGTTCGATCACCGGGCACACCGCCAGGGTCGGTAGCCGAAGTGTCCCGCAGGCGGAACTTGCGGCGCGCAGCGCGAAGTTGGCACCGAGCGAGAAGCCCATCAGGCCGGCGCCACCGCAGCCGTAGGTGCGGGCGAGTTGCGCGCTGGCGTCGATGATCTCTCCGATCCGGCCGGAGTTGAACATCACCTCATTCAGTGCCTCGGTATCGCCGTGATCGCGCATGTTCAGGCGTGCGACGTTGAACCCGGCCGCGCGCAGCGCCATGGCATTGGAGAGCATGTAGGACGAACGATCACCGCCCAGCCAGCCGTGGATCAGGATCACCAGTGCGCCGCGGCGTGGCTGACCGCCACTCGTGCGCGCAGGTGCACGTCGTCATCCGTTGTCAGATCCACGACCTCTGATGATGCCTCCAACTCGGCGGCTGCGCGCCGCAACCACCATTGTCGGGTGGGCAGGCTCGACAGGATGGTCTGGGCATGTGCGGGGCGCAACAGCGCACCGGGATCAAAGGCGTCGAGCATCCGGGGCCTTGGGTCAGGGAAGCAGCGCGCCGCCGTCGACGTCGACGGTTGTGCCGGTGACGAATTCGTTGCCGAGCAGGAACATCACCGCGTCGGCCACTTCGTCGGCAGTTCCGGCTCGCTTGATCAGGTTGTTCGCCGTGGCCTGGTCGAGGAACTTGCTCCGGTCGTCGCCCTGGACGGGAAACATCGGCGTGTCGATGATGCCAGGCGAGACCACGTTGATGCGTCGCGGCGCAAGCTCCGGTGCGATCGCGCGTACGAAACCTTCCACGGCATTACCGACGGACGAAATCGACGACATCCCGGGTTGGCATTTTCGCGCCGGCGAGCCGCTGACGAGTACGATGCTGCCGGTTTCGCTCATGTGGTGCGCGCCGAATCGGACCGAATTCACGTAGCCCCAGAGCTTGCGAAACGATCCCTGGAAACCCTCGGGATCCATGCTCAGGAACGGGCCAACGGCCCGGTCGCCGCCAGTCGCGGCATTCACCAGCACGTCGAAGGATGCGCAGTCGCTGAACAGCGCCTCGAGCGCGTCGCGGTCGAGAACGTCGATCGCACGAAAGGTTGCGCCAGGAGCAGCCTCGGCTGCGCGCGCGATGTTGCGTTCCGAGCGTCCGCCCGCGGTCACCTCCACGCCCGCCGCCAGCAACTTCTGGACGGTTGCCAGTCCGATTCCCGAGGTACCGCCGAGCACCACCGCTCGCTTGCCTGTTAGATCCACGATTTCCCCTTTTTACCGCTTTGCGCGGCAATGATAATGCAGCCGAGCTTACAGCGTCTCGTTCGATCCGATGCGCCGTGCCCGGTACCCTTGGGCCTCGAGCAACGCGACGATCCCGTCGGCGCCGGTAAGATGGGCGGCGCCCACGAGCACGAAATACGTCCGCTGGCTGTCGAGAAATCCTTCGATTCGTTTCGTCATGGCGCGGTTGCGCTCACCCAGGAGCCGCTCCATGAATGCCTGGTAGGCGTCGGACTGCCCGGATTGCTCATCGAACAGACGCCGTAGCTCGACGTCGTCGCCAGCGAGCCAGGCCACGACCAATGCCGCAAGCGTCGCGTTCATATCCGGCATCTGCGTGAGCGTATCCAGTAACAGCTGCTCCTGAAGTTCCATCGCAGGGCTCATCAGCACCTCGAGTTGCTGGTCGATGGTCTCCAGTTCGAGAATCGGGCGATCTCCGCTGCGGCTGATGAAGTGATGTTCGAGTCCATGATCGGGCAGGTAACCCAGCGCCATCAGACGCATCACGGACAACTGCGTGGCGATCATCACGGGCTTCAGCATCGCCAGGCTCGCGGGGGGTATGGCCTGTTCGGTGAGGTAGCGATTGAGCGCGGTCAGTGTCCCGGGCGCGATGACCTCATCGAGCGTCACGCCCACGGGCAACAGCGTGTACTCGAGCATCCTTTGTTGCAGGCCGTCGAGCCCGGGCGATACCGTATCCACTTCCACGACCAGCGTGTCCGATTGCTCGAAGGCTGCTTCGAATGGACGCGGAAGGGGGTAGAGGGTGGCCTTCAGGGCGTGCACGGAGCCCGCCAGGTACACGGTGGCCTGTTTCCCATCGACCTGCCAGAGAAACAAGGGATGGCCTTCCCGGGGCAGGCGTTGGCGAATCTCCGCCCCGGTGTGAATTCGCTCGCCGTTGAGGCGCACGACTTCGCACGGATTGTGGACGCCGAGTTGCGCGCGGCGTTGTGCGCAGGCGGCCAATGCGTTCATCGCAGCGGTCACGTCGCTTGACTGATCGTAGCTGATGCCTTCGGCGTTGAGCACTGGGTCGCTGGCCAGCGCCATTGCTTTACGCTCCGATAACGCGTCGTAGCGCTCTGCGGCGCACGGCAACGCAGTGCAGGAAAGGCCAACGCCCAGCAACGCCGCCAGCATGATCGAAGTGGCGGAGTTCATCCCGATTCGATTTCGCGTGGGCTCTCACCGGCCTCGATGATGATCGACTTGACGTCTTCGAGCATGGCGTCGAGGTCTCCCGTATCAGTTCCGCGCATGACCAGACTGGTGCCATACCGACCGTCACGCACGAACGGGTAGCTGCCGAGATCAATGTTGGGGTAGCGCGCCTGAATCTCTCCCAACGGGCGCGCGATCTGGCTTTCGCCGAGAAACGCCGTAACCGAGCGCGATCGAACCGGTGCGCCGCCGTCCAACTGACCTTCCAATGTACTCAGCATCGCCTGCATGACCGAAGGGATGCCGGCCATGACATAGACGTTACCGATGGCGAAGCCCTGGGGCCCGCCCGTGGAGTTGTCGATCAGACGTGCGCCGTGGGGCACCCTGGCCATGCGCAGCCGTGCGGCCATGACGTCCGGCGGCGCCTCGCGTTGCCGGATACGCGCCGCGATTTCGGGGTGCTCCACCAACTCCACGTCGAACGCGCTGGCAACGCAGGCGGCGGTGATGTCATCGTGTGTCGGACCGATACCGCCGGTAGTGAATACGTAGTCGAAGCGCCTGCTGGCTTCCCGGACTGCAGCCACGATGATTTCCTCGACATCCGGAATCACCCGGGCTTCCCGTACCCTGATGCCCCACTCGTTGAGCTGCCTGGCAATGTGGTTGAGATTGGTATCCTGCGTGCGACCGGTGAGGATCTCGTTACCAATGACGAGCA